>Ga0209979_1001234_pt1 | contig 28768 bp, 30 predicted proteins | sample AnhtaG_FD_183114 | JGI IMG/M metagenome (GOLD analysis project Ga0209979, IMG submission 183114) | Deep subsurface microbial communities from Anholt, Denmark to uncover new lineages of life (NeLLi) - Anholt_01485 metaG (SPAdes) (version 2) | ecosystem: Environmental > Aquatic > Marine > Oceanic... | reverse complement strand
AAATAAAGAACAAAAAAGGCGTTGGTTTAGGGTAAAACGAAAGTCATTCAGAATCCATTGGGTTTCTCCCGCTTTTTTATTCGAATGCTCTCCAGTTGGATAGAGCAGCGGTTTCGTAATTCGGAGAGCGAGCCTGGTGATTCTCCGTCGGAAATCGACGATGTCGACGATAAAAGGGACAAAAAGGGCAGTTGATACTTTAATCAATTTTGGTCAATTTTATGCCCGTTCGGATATACTAATAGACATTTCATAGACACTTTTTGGACACCTCTTGACAGAGGGTAACGACCTGACATAAACAATTGAATAGGAATTATTTAAGCGGGGTCTCTAACCTGAGGTCACCCCGCTTTTTGTTTTCATAGGGTCGACTGCTGGCGTGACGTGATGCAGTGTGATCGGAGGCGAAAATGGATATAAAAGAGATATTAGGTAAGGCCAAGGAATTTGAAAAAGACACCGAGAGGAAAAAAAAGTTAACGGAGGCTTGGGAAAAATGGAAAGAATTCATTTCCCTCTATCCCTTCAGGAAACGTCCAGAAGAGATAGATTCACTGACGGGTGAGAAAATTTATAACCCAGGCAAAAATGATTATTTTTTTAATTGGATAGAGCACAAGTTGAAAAGCTTAGGCCATATCAGGATAGGAAGCGCTTTGATTTGGGAAAACGCCCGCAATAATATTGATTTGTTCAAAGAGCTTTTAAAGAAAGTGGTAAACGACTCCGTTCCAATAGCCGAAAAAATCGATGCGAATTGGGAAGATATAAAATATTTTGGGGGAGACAAGAATGTAGCGAAGAAAATTATATGGTGCTACTACCCAGAAAAATTCCTTCCTATTTTTAAAACTGAAGATTTGGAGCATTTCTCCAAAGCATTAGCCTTAGACCACGAGAAGAAGGCTGTTAATGTAAAAGGTCAAGAATATGAGAATCTGTCGATTGGCCAAAAGTTCGAGTTATTGAACGAGGTCCTCCTTTATTTTAAAAACGACCATTCCGAATTTGAGAACTGGGATAACGCCTTTTTTACTGGATTCCTTTATCGTTGTTTTCCGCCGGAGCGTCTGCCTTATCCCGGTCGTAAACCCGAGGCGGAACCACTACTACAGCCTCTTGGTCTTCTATTTGTGCCTTCAAACGAAGGAGAGGTAATATTTTTGTTTGCATTATTACACCAAGAGTTAGGTTTCCCATATATTGTGAGGGTAATCTTGGGGAAAGGTGGTAGAGGGACAGCCGAACATTTTGGTTTACAGAATGAGGTTGATATTATAATGGGGACTCCAGCAAAGCATTCACAGCCCAACTTACGGCTCTATGCCTCTTGGCAATCTATTTCGGGAGAGTGAGGGGAACTCTGGGGAAGGAAGAAGCGAAGAATATATTGATGCATCTCCTTCGCATTCCTCACCAGGTGGAAGAGGTCTTAGAAAATCAAGAGGAGATTGTATCCTGTGCGCAAACCTATTTCAAGAGGATGATTAGCAGTGCTGGCAGGGAAAACAAGGACTAAATTCCTCAATTAGTGCTTAAAAGATAGGTCTTTCCATCTTCTAATTCAGCGACATTATCAAAATGTTCTCTGAACTTTTTAGGGAAGAAGGTGTGGATTGGGAGTATATGTTTTGGTTTTATTGTTTTGACAAATTTTTTCATGTCATTTAGATATATATGGCCACTTACATGAGCTTTTTTAAATGCTACTCCTCTATCACTGCAATATTGTTGTAATTTCTTATATTCTGGTTTTTCAAGGTATATATCGTGATAAGAATAAACGCAGGTGGAGTTCTTTTTGGGAATTATTTTCTTAAAGTCACTATCAAGCATACTGGGCCTGAAGGTCATAACTATCTCACTTTGTTTTTTATTTATATAATCAGCATCTACCTGAAATTCTTTAAAGAGGTTAATAATTTTTAGCTTATTATCATTAACTCTTTTTCTCATAAAATATTCCCTGAAATATACTTTAATTTTTGGCTCTTTTTGTGGATTAGGAAATGTTGACCTTTTCTTTGAAATTTCGTGAAGAATATAGGCACAATACTCATCTGCAACAAACTCTCTCCCTGACCTCTTTGTAGCCCTAAAAAAAGATACAAGTCGGTCAACATTTTGAGGGGAGAAATTTGCCAATACTAAATTAGAAGTATGCTTAATTATTTTTAGTATTTCCTTTTCAACATCTTTCTCATTTTTATATGAAGAATCTTCATCTTCAATATGTGTTCCCTCCATAATTAAATAGTTTATTTTCTTTCCTTTTAAATATCGCATCATCTCTTTATACATACCTGGTTTTCTTCCATGAATACGAAAATCACCAGTATACAATATATTGATGGCTTTATATTCTATGAGAAACGCATAAGAATCGTAAGCAGAATGGTCTACTGAAAATGGTGTTATTTTGAAGTCACCAATAGTTTTTTGTTGTTCAGATTTTATTTGTTTATAATATCTGTTCTCAAGTTTAGGACCAGGAAGAAATATGTTTGAGGCGTCAACCATAATTCTTGCTTCATCGCCAATATATATTGGAATTTTGTCAGAAGCATAATGGACAAAGCCACTGTGGTCAATGTGAGGATGGGATATTAGTATCGCATCTATTTTATTATTTTTATCATCCTGATAAAGTCCTTTGATTGGAAAAAGTATTTTATCTTTAATTAATTGAGAAATAGGACTTTTTCTTATTTTTCTAACATCAAACTCATTTCCATCTTTATCAACAAGGGGCGCTCCAAAATCAAGCATTATTCTTGTCTTCTCTGATTCAAGAAGAATGCAATTTCCGCCGATTTCCTTTGTACCACGAAAAATTGCTAAAATAGGATTATTCATCTTTTATTCTTTAGTTACTTTCTGAAATTTTTCTTTTTGGTTTTATGTATATTAATGATTTCGGGGCCTTTATCCCTTGAAATATTTTTTACATCTTTTAAGAAAAAATAATTAATATCATTATCTTCTGGCTTTTTGTATTTCCTGTAATAGCTTTGTTCCGCTAACACTATTTTTTTTACTTTCTCTTTGAATTTAAAATTAGGAATAAGATACTTTTCTCGAATTTCTTTTTGCACGTAGCCCATTATTCTATCAAATTTGTCATGATATTTATTTATCTCTTCTCTTGCTTTTTTTAATCCTTCTCCTTCTCTCGCTTTGAGTTCAAAAATATATGGTTGCCAATTTTTGTCAATTCCAAGTAAATCAATACATTCCCCTGTATTTGGGTCATTTAGAGGCATCTCAAAAGCCACTAATCTTATAAGAGTGTTATTTTCTTTGTGCCGACTTACATATAAATAAAGAAGCCCTTTTTTAAATAAACTTTTTTCCAATTGTTCCTCTTTTCGGCTTTTACTTGCTTTCCCTTTGCCATGCCAAACGCCAATTTTAAAATCTTTTGTTCTCAGTCCCATAATTCTCCTCCTTTTTCAATTTTTTCTTTATGTTATCATTTACATAGTCATTTGTCAAGTTTACCTTGTATCCTTTTAAGTTCAGCGGGATATTCTTTTTTCCTCTCTGAACTATCTTCCACGCTTTTAATTAAGGCCCTCATATATTCTTCTGGATAATTTGCTTTCAAATATGCCGTCCAATAGGCAATTAGAGCATAAGCACAAGCGTGTGCTTTTGAGAGACCCCAGCCACCCTGCCTTTCAAGTTGCTTAAATATTTTCTCTCCGATAGATTCGGAAATATCTTTCTTCTTTATTCCATGAAGAAACAGTTTCTTCTGTTCTTCGAGTTCTTCTGGTATTTTTTTGCCCATTGCTTGACGAAATGTGTTTGCCTGCACCGGACTGAAAGCCGCTAATTCCATAACGATTTTCATTACCTGTTCTTGATAAAGAATCAATCCATAGGTTTCTTTAAGAATTGGTTCTAATAATGGATATTTATAGGTGATTTTAATCTGTCCTTTCTTCCTTTTTATGAATTCATCTAATAGACCACTTTCAATAAGACCAGGACGATAAAGACCAATGAGTGCTGTAAGATGGAAGAAGTTTTTGGGTTCTAACTTCATGAGTAATTCCTTCATTCCTTTGCTTTCTAATTGAAATACTCCTGTTGTCTGGGCATTTGAAAGTAGTTTGTATGTTTTTTTATCATTAATAGAAATATCCTCAAGTTTTATTTTTTTCCCTGTTTTTTGCTCAATAATTTTTAGTGTTTGCTGGATTACATCAAGAACATTTAGGGAAAGAATATCTATCTTGAAATAACCCAGTTTTAGTAATGTTTCAGAATCATATTGCGTAATTATCTTGCCATCTTTTGTTCGCGTAAGCGGTATTGGAAGATTTCTATCGGTGGGTTTAAGTACAACTGCTGTCGCATGTGCCTGGATATAAGTTTTCACTCCTTCCAATTTTCTTGAAAGATTCAGTATCTTCCTTGAAATTTCATCTTTGCGGTATAGTTCTTTTAATTTGGAATCATATGCTAAGGTATTTTCAATGGTTCTCCCAAGCGGAATCATCTTGGCTATTCTTTCAACTTTTTGGGAAGGAATTTTCAAGTTGGGATTAAGATTCAAGAACTTTCCCACTTCGCGAATTGAACCCCGAGCAAATTTTCTTCCAAATGAAGCTACCTGAACTATATTTTCTTTGCCATATTTTTGTCTTATATAATCAAGAACCTTGGGTCTCCCAGATGCTGCGCAGTCTATATCCAAGTCTGGCAAAGCGTCCTTTTGAGGATTGAGAAACCTTTCAATGTAAAGTCCATATCTGATAGGGTCTAATCCTGTTATTCTCAGAAGGTAATTCACCAGACTGCTTGTGGCTGAGCCTCTCCCTGGTCCAATAAGAATATTTTCTCTTCTGGCATATTGAACCATATCGTGAAGAATCAAGAAATAGTTTTCAAGTTTCATCCCAAAAATCATTTTTAGTTCCTTGTTGAGCCTTTTATTTATATCTTCAGAAACTTTTCCATATCTCTTTATAGCTCCTTGATAGCAAAGCTTTTTGAGATATTCTTTTGCATTCAATTCAGGTGGTAAAAGAAAATCTGGCAAATGAACTTTTTCATATAAGGGTAATTTTAGATTACACATCTTGCTAATCTTTATGGTATTAGAAATTGATTCAGGAAGGTCTGAGAGAAGATTTTTCATCTCTTGAGGGGATTTAAGACTAAAATCAATTATCCCGCCTGAATTGAATGCTCTAATTACCAGCAATTTATTTTTAGCTAATTTCAAATAGGGAATCAAATGAACTGTCTGGGCAAGAGCATCTTCTTTGTCTACATAGTGGCAGTAGTTCACAGCAACTAATGGGACGCTAAATTTTTTGCTTAACTTAATTATCATTTCATTTATTTCTTCCTCAATATAAAAGTTATGTCTTCCAATGCAAAGGAATAAATTGTCTTTTCTGAATATCTGTTTAAGAGGGCTAATTATTTTTTTAGCCTCATCAAGTTTAAGCAACAAACCGCCAAACCCAGTCCCTCTTCTGATATACATTAAATCTAATAAACAAATAAGGCCATTACTATTCTTTGTTAAAACATCCAATTCGATCTTTTCCAAGTGGAAAAGGTTAATCAACCGCACCAAATTTGCATAACCTCCCTCATTTTTGGCAAGAAGCACAATATTAATTTCTAAATCCCCGGCAAATTTTATCGTAATGGTCCCCCCAATAATCGGTTTTATGCCCACTTCACCGCATGCTTCATAAAATTCCACTGCCCCTGAAAGATTGCTATCAGTAATTGCAAGAGCGGGCATTCCAAATTCCTTTGCTTTTCTTATCAATTCCCCGGGTCTCCATATATCCTCTCTAATTCGAGATAAACTTGCCCCTAATTCATAATCCGATTGAACATACAAGTGAACAAAATTTGTTTTTTTCATTTTTCTGTTCCTCCTCAGTTTCTTTTTTATGCTTCTTTTAAGTTTTTATAGCAAAGGTTCTTCTGAACGTAGTTTTCATCAAGAATAATTTTTTTGTCGCTATTAGAGTAAAAATCAAAAATCAATGGAGTTAAAAGCTTCTCCATTGTGGCAGTCAGTCCACGGGCACCAATTTTTCTACTTATTGCATCTTCGGCAATGAGACCAAGTGTTTGGGGTTTTATTTCAATCTTGATATGACTGAGATTCAATAAATCAGAATATTTTTTAAGCATTGCTTCCTTGGATTTTAAAAGTATTTGAATTAAATCTTCTTTGGATAAGCTGTTAAGGGTTACAACCACTGGGAACCTACCTATCAGTTCAGGAGTTATTCCAAATTTAACCAAATCTTCTGTAGTTATTCCTTCATATATTTTGTAAAAGTCTCGCAAACTTCTATCTTGTCCTGAAGAAAAGCCAATTTTCTTTGTACATCTCCTTTCTTGCGTAATACTTTCTAGTCCTACAAATGCCCCTCCAGCAATAAAGAGTATATTTTGTGTATTCATAACAGTTCTTTTAAACCAGTGATCAATCTCGCTTCCTTCAACAATCTTAAGTAAATCCTGCTGAACTCCTTCTCCAGAAATATCTCTATTTGTAAAATGCGCTCCACCAGGATAGCGACAGGCAATTTTATCAATTTCATCAATATATATGATTCCATACTCGGCTTTTTTTAGGTCATAATTTGCAGCTCGAAGGAGTTGCTCAAGCATATCTTCTACCTTCCCCCCGACATAACCAGTTTCTGAATAAGAAGTGACATCGCAGATTGCCAAAGGAATCTCAAGTATTTTTGCCAGACACTGGCAGATATAGGTCTTGCCACTTCCAGTTGGTCCAATTAGAAGGATATTGCCTTTTTGCAAATTCCCTTTATCCTTTTTGCCAAATTTTATTCTTTGATAATGGCTGTACAGAGCAACTGAAAGCATTTTCTTTGCTTCTTCCTGGCCTACTACATACTCAGAAAGATATTTGTAAATTTGCTTAGGACTAAGAATCCTTCTTATTTTACAACTTTTTTTCTTATTAATTTTGATATGATCATCCCTGCTAAGAAGCTTTTCCAGTATAGTTCTTTCAATTTTATATTCAGGGTAACGGTAGTGTGGATCATGAACAATTATTCTATTCTTAATGAGTCTTGATTCAGGAAGAAGAAATCTTCTATATTCCATAACCTTAATCATGTCTCCCTTAGCGACTATCTCTAATAAAGGGCGTGAGAAAGACCTGCTTTTTATGTCATAATAAATAATACAGGCAATAATTAGATTCTCTACTGAATTAAGACGATATTTTTGACTTAGTGAATAAAAATATAATTTAATTCCTTTTGCTATTGTCTTTTTAATTTTTCTGTTTATCTTTTCTTCTATTTCAGCAATTGATTCTGAATTTTGAGGAATTTTCTGGTCAATTTCTCCTTTCTTAAGGATAGGAACTTCTTCTATAATATTTTTCTCCCCCAATTCTCTCTCAATCTTTTCAACAAGCTTGAAATAATCTGCTAAAAACTCTAAATCATTTTTATAATAGTTTTTATCTAATTTTGTTGATTCCATTTCTTAAACTCCTTTGGTCAACCCAGATATAATATTCATTTTTAGGCTTGTTTCTTTTATTAATTAAGTCTATAACCCACCAACCAACGAGTGGAATCCCAAAAGGCGGAAACATAAAACACAAGAAAAGCCCAGCAACTACTGAAAATAAAGATAATAAATCTTGATAAACCATCTTTTTCTCTTTTTCGATTGTCATTACCCTATCCATTTTTTGCACCCTCTAACATAATATAACGAAACCACCAAAGAATTTTTGTCAAAATTGCTAAATTAACAAATACCCTTATTTTATAAGCACTTCTTTTAACTTAGGGCTTTGAAGGGTGTATTAATGGGTAAACATATGTAACTTTTTTTCTTGTATATCAGGCACCTTTTTGATATTATGGATTAAGGAGTGAAAAATGCCAAAAGGAATAAGTGAAGCCGGTAAAGAAAGCAGAAAAGCGATAAGTAGATATTATATTCTTTATTGGCATAAGCGAAAAAATCGGACAGTTAAACAAACCTGTAATCGTTTTGATAAAACAAGACGCCAATTCTTTCTCTGGAAAAAGAGACAAAAAGAATATGAGAAATTTCTTGAAACTCTTCCTTCTCCAAAAAAAGTCCAAAAATTCCTGAAAAAAACAAGGTGGTATTGGCTTCTGACCCCTCGCTCAAGAAAAAAAGTAAAACTTGTTGGTAGGCCTGATAGTTGGGTTGGAGTAGACTCTTTTGGGAAAAGAAAGGAATTCAAAACTCTTAAAGATTTACCTAAGTGGTATGGCCAACTTGAACTTTCTAGAAGGCCTAAAAAATAGCCAAGAAAATAAAAGGAGTTTTTCTCGAATTTGGTCCAAATATATAGAGATTTTTCCCTCTCTTGCCAGATGGAATTCCATCCTTCGGCGAGCACCTTATGAGAGAGAATGAAATAGTGTTAAGTGCCCAAAATGTGGCTCTACTCAATTAACTGCTCAGCAAAAAGGGTTCAGGCTTGGTCAGGCCATTGGCGGTAGTCTTCTTTTGGGTCCTGCAGGCCTTTTGGCCGGTTTTGTTAGAAGCAAAGAGAACGGATAACTTGTTTAAGGTGTGGATTTAGCTGAGAACCCGGCCAAAAAGACCAAAATGCCGGAGATCCGTACTTCGGTCTAGGTAAATAAGGCCGGAACAGAGAAGGGTTACGAATATAAAACGGTATGCCGCGTTACGTATAACCAGAATAATACAATTTTTCAAGACCGTCCTATCAAGCGAGGTGGTTTTTTTATTGCCTTTTCAGGTCGTTTTTGCTATATTAATAAAAATAAGAGGTTCGAGAAGGGATAGGTGAGAACGGACGGAGTTCTTACGAAGCAAAGAGGGTTTTAGGAAAGTCAACGAAACTCTGTTTTTCTAGAAACATTTGCGGGGCGAATTCGGGGCGGTAGAAAGGAAGGAAAGGGAAAAGAAATCTAAATGATAGAGATATTAACCAAAAGGGGGATTTTATACTATGAAGAAGAAAGCTAAGAAACCAGTTTGGTCTAAGGAAGGATTTGACATTTATGTAACAAGAAGGAAGTCAAAAACTGGCAAGGGAAAAGATAGAATATCGATTGGAATAAGACAAAACACTCCACCATCAAAAAAGATGAGAGTTGCTGCAACATTGTCGTACGTTTATGGGGTTGATATTAGATTTGAGAGCAAATAGAAAGGTGTCAAAATTAGTAATAGGGATGGGGTAAGGCGACAAGGTTGTTTGAAGAAAATTAGTGTGGAGGTAAAAAGAAAAGGAGACAATATGAATAAGCTAGAAAGATTAAGAGAAAGATTAAGAGAAAAACTAGCCAAAGCGAAAAAGGAATCGCGTAAAGCTTATTTAAAAGCGAGAAGACATCTTATTACTAAACCTGTAAATATTCCGAAACCACGTAAAAATTGGAATTCTGGCCAGATGAAAAAAGATTATGACGCAAGGGAGAAAGCCCGGAGTAAAGTCAGAAAATACAAAGAATTAATAAAATCAGTAGAGAAAGGGATTGAACTCACAAGAAAGCCCAAAAGGAAATCTTGAGGTGGTTCCAAGCGTTAAGGTTGCCTCGCTTTTTATTTAGGAGGAGAAAATAGAGGACATGGAAAAATTTATTAAAAGCAGGGATAAAGTGAAATAGATAGGAGAAATGACAAAATTGAAAGACGAACTAACCAAAGTGGATTTTAGAAAGTTAGTCTTTACAAGTAATACGAAAGTGCGTAAAAAATTTAAGGAATTTTTTAGCCATGAGATAGAAAATTTTATTGAGGCAGTCTTTGTTGCTTGTAAAGCTTACAAATTGTTTGATGAAGAATGCAAAAGAGATGAGCAGAAATCATGGACTGCCGCATTTCTATTCAATGCGGTTAGTAATCTAGTTAATTCATTTAATCTTTTGATTTCAGGGTATTTGGTTGCCTCGGGTAATCTTATGAGACATTTTATGGAGCCTTCGGCAATGGCCATTCTGGTGTCAAGTAAAGATTTGGGTTATTTTGAAAGGTTTGCAAAGGAGGGTAATAGATTTCCTGTACATAAGTCTTTAATGTTTGTTTCAAAAAATTTAAGTAAGTTGAAAATAAAACATAAGAGTTGGGATAATTTTATCAAATTAAAAAAATTTTATGATTTAAGTAGTCATCCTTCTGCATTTGCCTTAGCGAGCATATTCAATTTTTCAAGAAGAGGCGAGGTTAATATTAAGCCCCATTTTGATTCTACAAAGTTAATGCCTTACATAAAAGAAATTAAAGGCCGTATAAGCGCTGCCGAATGTTTAAAAGATATCATAGATGGAATAAAGGCATATACAAAGTGAAGATTATTGTCTATAACCTAGATTTCTGGTAACCTTATTATATTTGGAAAAGAGCTTATCTCAGATGGGAAGATGATGAGGGAAAATGAAAGCGATTGCATATTTATGGGTACCCCTGGATAAGAATGAATTAATAAAGCAAACAACACGTGTTAGAGATTATTGTATCTCTCAGAACATACGAGATGTTAAGTTTTATAGTGATGCTCTAGGGAAGAAAAAGATGTTTGAATTAATGTTAAGGCATTTTGAAAAAGGAGATCGGGATACCTTAATCATTTATGATAAAAGTTTACTCAGTATAGATGAAATCAGAAAAATAGAGGGATTTGGAGTTCGAATAATAAGTGTCAGAGGCGAAGATAAATCCTATGCTTGAAAAACGGTTTATAGGAATAAAAGAACTTACCGTGTATTTAGGTACCAAGGTAAACTCCAGCTACTCTTGGGTTTCTACGAAAAAAATTCCTTATGTGAACCAGACAGTTAGGTAAGAAGCTCTTGGGATTTTGAAACCTGCAAAGAAATATAGAAAAATTATTAAATTAGATTTAATATAAGTTATGCAAGACTCTACATTAATTTGAAAAATTTTGGGGGTGAAGTATGGAATTTATAGAAAAAATTAAGGAAGAAGTTTCCGATATAAAAAATCAATTTTCGTATCCCAACGATGGAATTGCCTTTGGTCATTTTGTTCTTAAAAACTGTTTATCAAAGATTATCGAGATTGATAATGTCAGCGATCTAGAATTAGATAATTTCATAAAAAATCATATTACTGATGGATCTAACGATTATGGAGTCGATGCCATAATATGTAATAGTAATAACAAACAGACACATCTTTTTCAATTTAAATATTCCGAAGGTAACCTTTTTGACTTTGACGAGTTTAAGAAAACAAAGACTTTTTTGGACTGGCTTTTAGGAAAAAACACAAATAATTTTAAGCTCAACGAAAAATTGAAACAATTGATAGATGATGAGATAGAACCTCTTCTTGATGATGGAATTATAACTTTTTATTATATTGGAAACTATTTTGATAGTGATTTACGAAATACTATTGATAATTTGAAAAGCAGATTTACAAGAGTATCATTTAAAATCTATCCTTATGAAAATTTAGAGACGCTTTACGACAATATTCCATTACCCCAAAATAAGGTAGTTCTTGAGTACAATGATAGTGAAATTTTCGAAAGGAAAGAAGATTACTTCAATATAGGAGAAAGACAAGAGAAAAGGGTAAAGGTGAAATCTGTTGTAGTATCAATCAAAGCAAAGAGTTTAAAGGAAGCACTGGATCAAAATGATTTCAACTTGTTCGAATTAAATGTTAGATATTTTAAGGGCTTTCGTGGACCAATAAACAAAACAATTAAAGGGGAGTATGAACGAGGAGAAAAATCTAATTTTTGGTTTTTAAACAATGGAATTAATGCGATCTGCAGAGATTACGAAAATTTAGGAGGCAAATTAGAAATAACAAATTTCCAAATAGTCAACGGCTGTCAGACAACAAAAGCTTTAGATAGAGTTTTAAATATAAATCATGACATCGCCCTGGTTCTTAAACTTACTGCTATATCAGAGGGACAATATATACAGGAAATCTCGAACAAAATTGCTATAGCAAGCAATAAGCAAAATGCTATAAGTAGCAGAGATTTGCATTCCAATGAGGGTGTCCAAAATCATTTATTCGATGAATTTGACAAAATAGGAATATTTTACGATAAAAAAGGAAATTCGTGGAATGAAACAGCGAACAAAAGCAAGTATAAAATTCTGAATAAAAGAAATGTATATAGAAAAATCAGCAATGATGATTTGGCATTATCTCATTTATCTCTTTTTCTCCAAACCCCTGTTAGTTCTAGAGGTAGACGAAATTTGGCATTTTTAGAGGAGGATAACGGTGGATATTATGAAAAAATATTTAACGAATCGAAAGGGCCAAAGTATTTAGCAAAAAAACTCATGCTTTCATATAAATTAGAGGAACTTATTGTAGAAAAGAAGTGCGAGAATTTGGCAAAATATAAATTTTTATCTGCAAACTCCTCTTCAGATGTAATTTTAGGACTAATGGGTTTAGTTTTAATTAAGTCACAGAATAAACCTCTTTCGGATAACTTAGACAAAATTAAAGAAGAATTAGAGAAGATAAAAATTGAAGAGTTCATAAACGACAATTTTGAGTTAATTAAAAAGAAAGAGATGAAGGAATATTATTTTAAAATCGTAATTATCATTGATAATCATTTAGATGCACTGGCAGAGATAATAGAAGAGCAAGGTAAACTTCTAAATATTTCTAATTGGCTTAAATTAGAAAAGAACTACAAGAAATTAGTTGAAAAAATTAAACGGAAATTAAGTTAAGATATTATGCATACATTATGATCTGTTATTAAATAGTATACGCGTGATGACAGAATATAAGAGAAGTAAGGAGTTATAGAAAAATTATTAAGGCGGCTTAATTATTATATTTAGAGGTACAGAAAGATGGGAGAAAAAGAGAGAAATAAACTTATCGATAATTCCGGTAATCATATTATCTATATAGGTGATTGTCTTCGCTATTTGGATAAAGTACCGGATGGTTCTTGCAGGCTTGTTTTCTCTGATCCTCCCTATAATATGGGTAAGAGGTTTGGCAACAGCCGTGATAAGTGGGAAAGCCCTGAACATTATACAGAATGGTGTATAAAATGGATTGATAAGTGTATTAATAAATTAACCAAAGACGGCAGCATTATGATAATGGGGCATCCCAGATATTCTTCTTATTTAGTGCCTTATTTAGATAAGAAATTAGTTTATACAAATCAAATCATATATCACTATACTGATGGGATGCCTGAAAAGAAAAATTTTGAGAGAAGATATGAAATAATTCTCTATTACAGAAAAGACGAGAATAAATATGTTCTTAATTTAGACAATGTTAGAACTCCACTAGTCAGATATGAAAAAACAAGTAATCCCGAAGGTAAAAATCCAAGTGATGTTTGGCAGATACATAGGGTCAGGTGGAATTCAAAAGAAAGAGTCTCTTTACCAAATGGAAAAATAGCCCATGCTGCTCAGAAGCCGATTAGACTAATGAGAAGGATTATTTTAAGCATTACAGATGAAGGTGATTTAATATTAGACCCGTTTTTGGGAGTTGGCACAACATCTGTCGCGGCAAAAGAATTAAGAAGGAAATCAATAGGAATAGAGCTTAACCCAGAATATGCAAAAATCTCTCTTAATAGAATAAATAAAACAAAAGAATTTAACAAAAAACTTGCATATGAAGAACGCTAAATTTGATGTAGAAAAAATTCACAAAACAATTTCAGAAGTCGAAAGCCAATTTAATAAAATTGATGAGTGGTTTATCCCAAGGGACAGGTTTAATTTCTATTTGACGCATGATTTTCATCCTTATTTTGCGGCTTTCCCCCCTGAATTAGTCTCGCGATTGTTAAAGAAATATTCAAAGGAAGGAGACACCTTTCTAGACCCATTTATGGGTGGGGGCAGTTCAATTGTTGAAGGGTTTGTGCTAAATAAGAATACAATAGGATTAGATATAAGCCCCTTGTCAAAATTTATTGCTGAAACAAAGACAAAACCTGTAATCATTGAAGACAAGAGGATAAATTCTATTTTATTCAAGATTAAACATGGCCTTTTCCGGCATAAGTTGGAAGATTATAAAAAATTTGAATATCCTATCCCTGATGTTACAAATATTGACAAATGGTTTACAAAGGAGTCTAAATTTGACCTAGCTATAATATTGCATCATATAAGGAGAATCAAAGATAAATCGTTAAGCAACTTTTTATTATTGGCATTCTCAAGTATTATAAGAAAAGTTTCTAATGCAAAAAATGCTCAGCAACATTTGTGCATAAAGAAGAATAAGAAAATACCAGAGGTTTATCTTTTATTTGAGCATAAAGTAAAATTAATGATGAATCAAATGAAAGAATATGTAACAAGATTAAATGAAGTTTTTTCTCGTGAGCTGCCACATTTATATGTACATGATGTAAGGAAAATGGAAGAAATAATCAAGCCTGAGAGCGTGGATATAATAATAACCTCTCCTCCATATGGCACAGGCTCAAGATATACAGATGTAAATAGATTGAATTTTGAATGGTTGGAACTAGAAAAGCCTAAAAAAGAAGCAACTTTGGAAACGGCAAAGGATTTCAAGCTAGAACTGAAAAAATCACTTGCTCAGATGTTTAAGGTATTGAAAAAAGGGAAATACTGTTTTTTTGTATATGGAGATCCTTCTACAGAGGATAGTTTGACAAGATTGGCTATTGCTGATGCGATTTCTGGGGGTTTTAAATACGAAGGGTTAATATCTTGTCCAATAGAGAAAACGGTAAGCAATCATCATGAGAAATACAGAAGATTTATTCCAAAGGATTTTATACTCATATTCACAAAACCTACCTAAAAATAGAATCAATAAGTTGCCTATCAACAATTCCGTTATAGGTTAATATCTTGCCAACCTTACTCCATGAGTTATCTTTTTTCTGTTTTATCTTCTGATTTAAATATTCCAAATCCTCTAAGGTGATTATAGTAAAAGGATGATATTTTTTGAGTAGGGCACTTACATTTTCTTTTATGTTTCCGGCAAGTGACTTCCCTACAATCAAGGTTCTTTTAGCATTTATTTTTAAGACCTTGGTTGTGTGCTCTCTAAAATTACTCAAGTCATCTTCTACTTTTTGTAGAGACAAAATATCAACTGATGTTGTCTCTACTAGAATTTTTAACTCTTCATTGTGCAAAAAATCTTCAAGGTTCTGCTCTTTTCTAGCAGGAAAAATGATCATATCAGGTCTATCCGATTTTGTTAGGGTTATCGGGGGGTACCCCATTTCAGATAATAAATTTGCCAGCTTTATTTCATGTAAGTGTGATTTGGTAGTCAGAAAAAGCGTAGGCAAAGCTCCAACTGATTTTTTATTGTTGTAGTTAACTTCAAAGCTGCCCAATTCAGTCCTCTTAAAGCTTTCCGATATTTTTTCCTCTTTCAGATTTAAAGAGATGGTAATCTTTTTCCTCTCATAAGGTTCTAATTTAAGAACTTGGGATAACTCTTTTGAGTAAAATCTATTCATAAATAACGGATACACCCTACATTTTAAATTAAGCGTTACGTTTGCCTTGGATTTATTTTCTATTCTAAAGGGTATGTTTACGTTTCTATCTGTCTCTGGAGCAATTGGCTCTAAGTCACTTATAGTGGCTATGTTTAAATCTTCATTGACTATTTGATTTGGTAAATTATGAGGCACTACGTCTTTCATGCTATTAAAGGAATTCACTAAATCATAATATTCTTTATTAAGCTTAAAAGTGCCGTTATCGGTCCTATCTAAAAAGCCCAAAGGTTCCAGCCACCCATACATAATAGCTTTTATGCTATCCCGGACAACTCCTGTAATACCACTTGCTTTAAACATGCTCAAAGGTACTTCTCGTTTTTTAAAAGTGTTGAATGCATTATGTAATTGTTCAAAATCCTCTTCGTTATCAGCCTTTACAACTAACCAGGCAAGTGCGAATACCCTATGTTTATCAGGGAATCCCAATAACTCTTTTCCTCTTTTTGAGATTCTATATAATGGCCTGCCGCCCTTCTTCCAGTTCTCGGCAGTGCATTCCACAATTTTTGAGCCCTCTTTCCTGTCTATTAATCCATATCTCCATAGTTCTTTGAAATAAGACCTGCAGGTTTCATTTCTTTCTCCCCCAAAATGTAGATTCATCATAACTGTATCTACAGCTACCCAATCATTGATTTTATCGATTTCTTCCAAAACATTAAAGAAAACAGCTATACCCATGCCTTTAGCAACTGCTTTCTTTGCTGATGCTGTTCTTGCTCCGCCTTTTGTCATTTTTGCCTTTTATTTAAGCTAATTGTTCTACTTCGTTGGATAAATCTACAGTATAATTCCCATCCCATTCCCTCTCTTTTTTATGGGCATTAAGATTAACTTTGTGAGAATATATCTCTTTTATTTTCTTTAAATCGTAAGAGAATATGACAAAATAGATATTAACGGGGAGAAACTTTAGCTTATCTTGATACTCTTTGTAATCCCGTTCATTTACACATAATTTTCTGCTTCTTTTGGACTTTGCATCATAAAAGGATAAGTCCGATTTTGTCTTTACGATCCCGTCAGGCAGTTTATTATATTTACGCCAATTCTGAATATTTGAACAAGAATCGCAAGGGGCGTTAAAATTTAAATCGATAATTCTAGCTCTCGATGCGTTTAGTATTTTTATTACTTCCTCCTCTCCTTTTAATCCAATCTTCCTTTGTTCTTCCCATTTACCAGCCTGAGATTTAAATGTCCTAGAAGTTGTACCAACTGGAGATGCATCTTTAATAGAGAGGTCTTTTCCTATCAAATCTCTTTTTGAGACACTTTCAATATTCTTGATTTCGTAAACATTGCTTTCTTCTATTTGGAATAGCTTGAATGGTAAGATGCCGCTATATTTCGTGATGTAACTTTTGATAGGGTCCAAGCGGGTATTGTTCAGTAATATAAATGCAAGAAATAATTCTCCCTTTTCTTTTAACAGTAGATCTGGCAGAAGATTAAATTTGTCCCATTTTTCAATGGATAGACAGAAATCACATGGCATTTTATAGAAAAGGTCCGATACTTCATATCCTTTTGCCGAAAGAAAGTCACTCACGGCTTGTCTAATCTGTTCCTGTCTCATTTTTCTCCATAGTTCTCTTTTGGTAAATATGCCTCCTGAGATTGATGTATAATAATTCAAAAGAGAATTCCTCATTTATGTAGTCAATAATTTTGTCAAACTCCTTATTTTTATAAAAATTAGTAATATCTTTACCACTTCCTTTTTTCGCAGGTAAGTCAAAAAACTTAATTGCGTCCTTCTGACTTATATTTAATATTTCTTTGAATTTGTTGTTTGATATTATTTGGCTTAGTTGACCCAAATCAATATAGTGGGGTTTTCTGTAGAGGATGTCATAAATTTCTTGAGGCGATGCTATCTTGTTGACAACTAATCTTCCGAAAAGATAAGTCATGTCAAACTTCAGATTATTGAAACCGATAATTTTCAAGTGCTTGTCAGCATCAATCTTTAATTTTAGAAAGGCATAGATTTTGCCTAAAATATCAGCCTCCGACGTTTCCCACTCCTTTAATATGGTAGGTTTTTTAATGTGTTTTTCCGACAAATGGAATTCATTATAGTAATTGTAAGCTATGCAAATAATTTTTGAAGAAGATATGTAGGGATTTAATCCACTTTCAGGTATTTCTTTATCTATATATGTTTCTGTATCTATGAAAAAATACCCCATTTGTTAACCTCCTGACTTCGATTTGGCGTATAGTTCACTTTTCATCAGTTTGATGAACATCGTTAGATAATTAAAAGATTCTCGTGGTAATACCCGATAACATTAAAATCCAAACAGCTTATCATAAAGAGAGCATAAATGAATCTATCACTATCAGGACTCAAAATACAATTGCGTCCTCATTCAATAATCCAAGGATATCTTTGGATTAAAGCGTCATAATTTAGCTTATTGTTTATACTTAACTTAATATTTTTACTGATAATGTTATTGTTCTTTATTTCTTTAACAAATCTGCTATTTTTGTTTTAAACACATTCGCTATCTTTTCCAATGTATCAATTCTTATAGCAGGCGGATTCTTCCCTTCTAAACGCTGTAGATGTTTATAGTTTATTCCTGTTTTTTCCGCTAATTCTTCCTGAGTGTATCCGTATTCTTTTCTGAGTTGCCTTATTCTTTTTGATAAGTGTAATTTTATATCGTTTTTCATCGATATTATTTATAGCATAAAAATAATAATTTTAACACCTCTTTTATGCGGTGTCTTTTGTGGAGAATTCTTGATATTCAAGAAAAAATGTAGCCTTGGCTCTTTTGTTTCTCCAGCAATAAAAAATTCCTGATTTTTCGCTTGACTTTCCAACTGTAAAGATATAGAACATTGCCAGAAAGAGAATAGAAGTAAAAAGTAGAGGTCGCCCCGCTTTTTATTTTGAGGGCATAAACGAAGTATTTCGGTTGTTTTAAGATACGCCATCTGAGAAGGGTCTATGAATCTAACAAGATTAATTGAGACATATAAAAGAAAAGATAAACCAGATAGGGATAAAATGTTAGATTACTATAAGGGATTAGACCCCTTAGAAAAAGTTATTGAAAAAGCTGCACTTCCTATAATGCCTGATGGTAAAATAGATTCACATCAAAGGAGAATAAAGAAAAAAGTTTTAGAGAAAGTAAAAGACATTCTTTTAGATGCTGTAAATGAAATAGATAACTACCATTCGTTTGAAGACTTAATAAAATTAGTAGAAGAGAAAACAAAAGAAGTAAAAGGATTTGGGGAATTGGCCGTTTATGATACATCTTTAAGAATAAGTGCCAAGAAAGATATTTATCCACTTAAAGTTTTTCTCCATGCTGGAACAAGAGAAGGTTGTAAGGTTTTGGGACTAAATTATAAGTTAAAAGTACTAAGGGTGCAAGACTTCCCAAAACCTATAAGAGCTCTTCAACCAAGGGATATTGAGGCCTTTCTATGCATTTATAGAAATAAACTTTACAGAGCAAACGGCGCACAAAGACGGCAAACCACAGATTTCAGGGCATTCTTTAAAGAGGCTCTCATCAAACTTTTGGTTAGAAAAGGTATAATCACAGAAGAAGAATTATTAGAGGAAATTAGGAAAATAAAGAATAAAAAAGGCCTTCGTTTGGGGTAAAGCGGGAGTTATTCAGAATGCATTGGGTTTCTCCCGCTTCTTTATTCGAATGCTCTCCAGTTAGATAGAGCAGCGGTTTCCTAATTGCGAATAAGGTCTCGACGACAAAACCGTTTTATTGACGATAAATCTGGTTTTTGACTTCACCCAATTTCACCGAATTTCATCCATTTTCACCACTTGGAATGACACTGGGAATGACACTCAAAAATTTTATGGTCGTTTGGACATTCCAGCCCACCGAGAAAATAACAAAAATTTTGCTTGACCTCTTTGTGATTTTTTGTTATTTTAGTATAACTTAGTATATCTTAAAGATTTTAATAAATACTTCAAAAATCCACAAAATACACTTCCTTTAGGCACTCCTTAAACGCGTTTTCTATATAGCGAAAGTATTTTTTTTCTTCGCTCGAATTATAGATTTCAATACTACATTCAAGTCTAAGTGTCTGTCAATTCTACGCCCGTTTCGCACATACTAACAAGGACTTTTATGCGCACTTTTGAAAGTGGATAACGACTTCCCGTAGACATCTGAATAAGGATTTTTTAAGCGGGGTCTCTTAAGCGAAGTCGCCCCGCTTTTTGTTTATCAAAACAAAGGCAGAAAAGGGGTCAATAAAATGAAGGAGGTGGAAATATGGGAAGAACTGCCACTCTAGGAGGGATTTTAGTAATGAGCTTATCTTTGATGTATTTATTAGGATGCGCAATGCCACCAATTAGTGACGGTATGGTTTATAAAGGAGTGCAGGTGTTCTTCGCGACTCCTGATAGACCATATGAAGTAATCGGAGATGTATCGGCAGGTTCCTTCTGGACCCACAAGGGTGGTGAGGCATTGGCTAATATCTGTAAGCAGGCGGAGAAATTGGGCGGAGACGCACTGATAAATGTGAAGGTAATTGAGCCTAAATGGTATGAGAGTGGAGGAGCGAGAGCTGTGGGCACGGTAGTAAAATGGAAGCAAGAAAAGCCTGTAAGCGAGGAGCCTAAGGGTGAGTAGGCCAATGCGAGTATATGGAGCAAATAAATGAGTAATATTTTTGTTCTTACCGCAGGTAACCCTGCTGCAAGACAACGTCTGAGAGATACTGTCGAAAACACCGAATGCACTAAAAGTTTTGGAGAGGAGGAGAAATGAAGAAAGGCATTCCTAAAGCTGTGGGTTGGTTAATTGTTCTGATGGTATTAGCACTAATTGGGCATCTATCTTACAAAAGTAAAACTAAGAATCCGGTAACTAAGGTAGTTCGAAAATCTGCAAGCACAATGCCGGCACAAGATGAGAATATAAAAATATTGATGGATAATGGCCTACTTGAAAGAATCAATCCGCAAATGAATGAAGCTTTTATCAATCCAGCAATATGGCTTCGGCTGGACTATCAGACGAAGGAGAATGTCAGCAGGACGATGGCATTCTATTGTGGGCAGAAGAAGGGGACCGATTTGAATTGGGTAGATATAAAAGATTACCAGTCTGGTAAAAAATTGGCAAAATACAGCGAAGTTTTGGGATTCAAAATTTATTAAATCGAAAGGAGGGGAAATGGTTAACAAAACTTATAAGCTCAAGCCTGAAGATGCTAATAAACTTATCTCTTATGCCGAGAGGTATAGAAGTATTAGAACGAGAATTGACCAGAATAGGGATACAATGACAGTGTCTACCACGTTTGTGGATAATCCTGAGCCTACTTCAATAGCTGACCGTTTTGACCTTGATAAAGTTAGTGATAATCTCCCTAAAATGCCAAAAGACGAATATGAAAGAAGGGTCGAAGGTAAGTTCCCACAAGAAAATAAATAATGCAGCGAGGTTTGGATATTCAGAATATATTAGAAAGGAGAAACTATGTATACGGGCGGGATCAAGGACATGCTAACTGACAAAGAGGTGGAAGAGGCGGTCGCGTGGGGAAGAGAGAATGCCGCTTCGGTCGAGAAAATTGATGAACGTTACTTCTTTGGTGAGAAGGACGAGTATAAGGAACACGGATATATAGGTACTAAATTTTACCAAATTGCTTGTCTTGGTTATCGGTTAGAGAACGTGGGCATACCGAGAGACGAGGCGAAGGTTGCGGAAATTCGTGATGATAAAAAACTTAAAATTACCGTCATTACTTATGGGGATAAAGAGGGCTTTGCTGATAAGTACCACATATTTTTAGTCCAAGATGAGAAGAAAATCCAGCCCGAAGCTATGCTTGACCCTATCTACTCTGCGACCCATCGTGCCTATCCAGCGCCATTGACGGCGAGAGTCAAAGGAATTTTTCTCTATTCAGCAATTGACAGAAAAGCCAAAACGACGATAGTTCTGGAGAAGGGCCCAGGGCAGAAAAGGCCTTTTGAACCAGTTGATTTCTCAAACTACAAATAAGCCTAATAGAATCAAAAATTTCAATAAGGCAACTTCTTTACTGCCCCCTCCAGATGTTCCATTGACAAATGCACGTAAACCATCAAAGTGGAGGTTGCCCCGCTTTTTATTTTGGCTTAATCAAGGAGAGCTCAGTTAAAATCTTGCGTAAATCCATTAAACCACAGTGTTCACAGGAATCCAAAGTATGAGAATATATCGATTGTTTTTGGTGTCTTTCATACTTTTTATTTTCTGCATTGCCAGTGTTTCATCAACGCTGTCGCAGGAAAATCTGCCAGCCATTGTTAAAAAAGTTGAACCATCTGTTGTTGTTATTATGACTTATGATGAAGAAGGGGAAATTCTCGTTCAGGGAAGCGGTTTTTTTATCAGCAAAAATGGTGATGTCGTCACCAGTCTGCATGTCCTTCAGGGAGCAATTCGTGCCGAGGTGAAAACTGCCGATGGGAACGTGTATCCGGTCAAGAACATCCTTGCTGAAGACCAAGAAAGCGACCTCATCTTGGTTTCGGTGGAGATTTCTACGAATGCAGTGCATCCTCTACCAATAAGCCGTTCTCTTCCAGAAAAGGGTGAGTGGATAATAGTGATTGGTAGTCCTTTAGGGCTTGAGCAGACGGTTGCGGATGGCATTGTCTCGGCTGTTCGGAAGATTCCAGCACTTACATCCGGCACATATGAAAATATCATTCAGATTACCGCGCCCATATCTCAGGGGTCCAGCGGTAGCCCTGTGGTCAATATGAAAGGTGAAGTGATTGGGATTGCAACTTTTCTGATAGTTGAGGGACAAAACCTCAACTTCGCCGTTCCCACTGAGAGGTTAGCAAGACTTTCACCGGACAAGAGCCAGACCCTCGCCGAAAAAAAGGCGGAAGAAATAGAGGAATCAAAATACATTTACTGGGGCGGGATCAATTATCTTTGGTTAGAAGATTACGAGAAAGCCCTTTCCAAATTCGAAGAGGCGGTCGAGAAGAATCCCCGATACGCTGAAGCCTATTCTCATATTGGATTTTGTAATGATCTACTCGGACACTACCATGAAGCGGTAGAGGCTTATAAACAGGCTATTCGCATCAATCCCGATTTGGGCGTCGCGTACTGCGGTCTGGGTATGGCTTATTTCCAACTGGGTCGCTATCAGGATGGGATAGAGGCTTGCAAGCAGGCTATTCGCCTCCATCCCGATTTTGTCGGCGCGCACTATTTTCTGGGTAAGAATTATGCGGTACTCGAGCGCCTACAGGATGCAATGGAGGCTTATAAACAGGCTATTCGCATCGATCCCGATTTTGACCTCGCTCACTGCGAGCTGGGTATCTGCTATGGGGCCTTGGGTCGCGATCAGGACGCAATGGAGGCTCTTAAACAGGCTATTTGCATCAATCCCAATCTTGTCCGCGCGCACTTCGGTCTGGGTATGGTTTATTTGTTACTTCGTGATAAGGGTTCTGCTTTGCAGGAATATAAGATTCTCAAGGACTTGGATAAGGATTTAGCCAACAAATTATTTAACGAGATTTACGAATGAGGTACAGAGGGTTACTGAGTATCATTGCCTAAACCAACGTAAGGGGTTCGTGCTTGGTGGCACTCCACCCAATATGCCCGGCCGTGCGTAACACGCCCCAACACCCTCGACTTGGACCTTTATTTAGATAGGGGGTTCTCCGCGTTACACGAGGTCGCCCTGCTTTTTGTTTGTAATAGGGCAGTAAACTTTTAGTCCCATAAGGAAAGACGGGAAGGCAATTAAAATTACTAAAAGAGTTTGAAAGGAGGAAGTTATGAAAAAGTTAATTTTGCTAATTTTGTGTTGGATTATTCTGGGAGTGGCAATTTCTTATGGAGAAGATTATAAGTGGTATACAGATGAATGGTATAAAGATACTTTTAAAAAACCAGATGTTGAATTAAAATATAATCCCCATGAGCAAGAATGGAGTTATGAAAAAGAAGATACGGAATTGAAATATAATCCATTTGAAAGCCAATGGTCTTATGAAGAACCTGAATCTGATTTACAATATAACCCATGCGAGAGTAATTGGGATTATGCTTTACCTGAAAGTTCCCCACGATATAATCCTTATGAAAGTCAATGGGAAACAAGTCCTCAAAATTATGACTTAAAATATAATCCTTATGAAAGTGAATGGTCTTACGAATCTCCTAATAGTGAACTTCGTTATAATCCTTTTGAAAGCACTTGGGAATACGAATAAAATTATAAAAAGGAGAATAAGATGAAAAAATTTATTTTTTTAATTTTATTAATTTTATTAATTAATAAATATTGTTTCTGTTTGGAAATGAATGGCTCACATTGGAGATTATTATCGGAAGAAGCAAAAGTTGCTTGGCTTGCTGGTTTCGCAGACGCGATTAGTATAATAAGTAATGAAAATCAAATTTTTCTTTCGTTTCTCGGAATGAGTATAGAAACTAAATATGGTGGGGTACCAGAAGATGGTTATAGTAAAGGTAATCAAATGAATAAATTATTTAATAAAAGAATTTCTTGGGCTAATTTAAATTGTGAAGACTTAGCTTCTGGATTAAATAAATTTTATAAAAATTCTCAAAATCGAAATATAACGATAAAAGAAGCAATTTATATCGTTAAAGTTAAATTAATGGGTGCTCCTCAAGAATTTATTCAAGAACAGATAAGAATAGTCAAAATTTATTATAAAGAAAGAAATGAAGAACAAATATCTCTTTGGGAAAATAATTACGAATATAAAAAAGCTTGGGAAAGATGGGGTAAATATATTCCTATTAGTATTAGTCGGGCATTTTATCAACCAATGTTAAAACTTGAAGAATAATTACTATAAATAACAATGTCCCCAACAGTCTACAAATGAGAGGAGGAAAAAATGATTAAGCTAATTTGTGCCAGATGCGGTCATTTGGCTTACAAAATTACATGGGTGGTAAGCTCAAACAGAATACCCGAAGATGGGGTATTCAAAAAAGAAGATATTGTAGGTACTGCAACTTATCGTCTATTAGGCTATTGTCCACATTGTAAGGGCGAATTTGATGTTAAAGGAGATTGGGGTTGGAGATTGGCAGGTGGAAGAGGTTGGAAAGACCTTGAAGACGATGAAACCCACCCATACGAATTTGGCGAAAAGTAAAAATAGAAAAACTATTTTATAATGAGTCCAACAGTTTACAAACGAGGGAATATCCGGTGGCTTCACTTTCGGACACTTTTTGAAAGCGAGTAACGACTTTACATAGGTGACTGAAGAAGTAGAAGACTCAAGGTAAATAGCCGAATAGGAATAGAATAAACCAGCAACGGGTCGGAGCAAATTTTTCTCTTTACAGTTTTTGTGTAATATGATTATGAACAGGTTACACGAAATATACATAGGGGAGGCATAGAAATGACTGAGAATAAGAAGAAATGTTTTGTTATTGCACCAATTGGTGAGGAAGGTAGCAAAATAAGGGAGCGTTCTGACCAAGTATTAAAATATATAATAGAACCTTCGGCTGAGGAATGTGGATATGAAACTAAACGTGCTGATAAGATATCCGAAGCAGGAATTATTACCTCACAGATTATTGAACATTTGATTCACGATGACCTTGTAATTGCTGACCTTACAGGTGAAAATCCAAATGTGTACTATGAGCTCGCCGTTCGGCACATGCTAAAGAAACCCTTTATTCAACTCATACAGTCAGGAGAATCAATACCTTTCGATTTGGGTTCAACGAGAATTATACCTGTTGACCATCAAAACCTACATAGTGTAGATAACTGCAAAAAAGAAATAGTAAAAGAAGTCCGTGCCGCGGAGAAGGACCCAAGCAGGATTGATACGCCAATATCTATTGCAATAGACCTGCAATTTCTACGGGAAAGTAAAAATCCGTTGGAAAAGAGTAATGCCCAAATTATCTCAATGCTTCAGGGCATTCGTTCAATGCTGTTCGATTTGACTATTCCTCGACGTGTAGCGTTGGACACTATTTTTGACGAACTAATGTTAAGATTTCACGAATTAGTTGCGATTCTGGTTTTGCCTGAAGAGCCGCCTGGAGGGCGGTTGCTACGGGCTCAAAACACTCTTTCTATGCTCGTGCCCCAGATTGAAAAGATTTCAACCGTAGCAGGGGCTAATGCTGCTGATGTTACTTTATGGTTTACACGCATAAATGAGTTGATGAAGAAAAGCGGAAGGGTATCCAAATGAAAAAGCAATCTTTATTTGCTAAATTATGTATAAGTTTTTTGCTTATTTTTCTTACCGTGCCAGTCTCATTATCGCAAGATTATTATGAAGTTAGCAAAGTCGTAGATGGTGACACGATTAGGCTGGAAAATGGAGAAACGGTCCGTCTAATCGGTATAGATACTCCTGAGACTGTCCATCCTTCGAAAGCAGTGGAATATTATGGCAAAGAAGCCTCAGATTTCACAAGGATGATGGTAGAAGGAAAACAGGTTGAGTTGGAATTTGATGTTCAAAGGCGTGATAAATATAATCGATTACTTGCCTATGTTTATCTTGAAGACGGAACATTTGTTAATGCTGAACTTGTCAAAGAGGGGTATGCAAAAGTTTCTACCTACCCGCCTAATGTCAAATATGCAGATTTATTTACTAAATTACAGAAAGAAGCACGTGAGAATAATAGAGGTCTCTGGGCTCCAGAAAAAGAGAGAATAACCACGCCTCAGAAGGCTATCTTAACAGGTGAGGAAACTGTTTATGTCACGAAAACAGGGAAGAAATACCACAGAGTTGGCTGCCGTTATCTGTCAAGAAGCATGATTCCAATTTCCTTGAAAGAGGCGGTCTATTCTTACGGTCCGTGTAGTGTATGTAATCCACCCGTTTTGAATCTTATTGAACCAGCTCAAAAAGAGCCTGTCAAAAAATCTTTTATGGTTTATGTCACGAAAACCGGTTCAAAATATCATCTTTCAGGTTGTAGGTATTTGAGAAGAAGTTCAATTCCAATGTCTCTCGAAAACGCAAAAAGGCGTTATTCTCCATGTAGTGTTTGTAATCCACCAAGATAAAACGAGAGACTAAAGCCCAAGCTGCCTAAGAGTCAAATAATATAATATATGTCACTAATTTTTAATGGAGGTGAGAAATGAGGAAAAATCTGATTATTGTTTTGATTTCATTGTTACTTATAGGTTGCGGCGTTGACTACAAATTCAAAAAAGCCCAGGAATTAGAGAAACAAGGGAAACACGAACTAGCAGTCGTTAAATATCTTGCTCTAACAGAAAAGTATCCCAATTCTTCATGGGCAGCTGATGCTTTGTTTAGTGTCGCTGAGATTTATGACCGACAGGAAGATCTTGTAAATGCCCAGTCTCATTATTCAAAACTTATTGAAAGATTCCCAGATTATCCAAAAGCGGCCTATGCGCAGTTTAAAATCGCGGAGATTAGCCTTAGGTTTATAGAATTTGATACGGCAGAAACCTATTTCCAAAACATCGTTGATAAGTTCCCCCAAACTAAATATGCAGAACAATCAAAAGAAAAGCTTCTTGAAATAGCGAAAATTAAAAAAGAGGTTGCTAAGCTCATGGGGGAAGGGGAATTATCGTATAAAAGAAGTGAATTTGAAAAGGCCATAGAAAAATTTGGCCAAGTCTTAATTCTTAACCCCGCCCATCAGAATGCCAAAAAGAAAAAGGAGCAGGCAAGAACAAAACAAATTGAATCGCTTATTGAAGAAGGAGATGCTCTCTGTCAGAGGCAGAGATTTACCCGGGCAATAGCAACGTATAGAAGAATTCACGAGATTGACCCAACTAACCCAATTGTTCGGGAAAAAATTTCCTCCGCAGAGTTAAAAAGGAAAGGAATAATTGTACATTCCAAAAAGTCAGCACTGATAGAAAAAATAAAGACACTTGGGTATGAAAAAACCATTAAAGATATCAAAGTTTACACCAAAGAAGGCTCTCTCTTTATCTCCTGCAATGTTACAAACAACAAAAATGTCATTCTGTTCCGTAAAGGAGGCGGTAGAAACACTTCAGCCTTCAGATTCTGGTTGCGCGACTTCTTCTATGAAATTGTCTTCAAGACAGGAAGCCTTGCTTTCCAGGTCGCCCCCTATGTCTCCTCAGTAGAATGGATATTTAATATTACCCATGGGACACATGATGAATACGGAAAATATAGCGAGCATACAAAGAAAGCAGCTGTCTTGAAACTCACCAGAAGCACAGCCGAACAAATTCAAGATTGGAAGTATCTTGCCATGAAAGGTTTCTTTGAAGGCACGCACCCTGATTGGCTTTTATTTGAATCTCATTGGATAGCAGAAAATTATAGAGACTAACTTAGGGTTTGACCCAACAATTATGCACCCCGAGCAGTAGGTAAACTCGTGGTCGAAAATGCGTTTTTCAGGACTTTCAGAGCCAGACTTTGCCAGGTCTTAAAAAGCCTTCAAGATAAAAATTTATCCTGTAACCTAGACGTATGGCAAGGTCGCCCCGCTTTTTTGTCGAATCCCTTCCAGTTGGACAGAGTGGCGGTTTCCTAAGTGAAAAAGGGTAAAAAGAAAAATAAGAAAGATAGAGAAAGTCCCAGATCTGCTTGATAAATTAAGGCGATTTGGGATTTTTTGTTTTACGGGTATTTCTAAAAACCTTGTCCATAAAACCTTAAAAAAATCTTTAGTAGCAGCTTGATTTTCTAAAGGGTAGATTTCTAAATTTGGCCGTCCTTGAATCTACGCATTAATGGACGCTTAGATAAAAGGCTTCTGGTATTTTCTTCTTGCATTAAGTAGCTCTCTTTTCATATAATTCCTTTGAGGTAAAGGCAAGAGTCGACCCTGGCGCAAACGTGAGACTTTTGTGAAATTCAAGGAGGTTTTTGATGAAGATTACCCTTGAGCCAAAACAATTGGAGACTCTCAAAGAGATGCTTGATAAAGTAGTGAAAGTAGGTGAGAAACTAGCTATTGAGTTGAAACGGGCAAATGACCTGAAAGAAAAAGAATCATAAAGCAGAAAATTTATCCAGGTTTTTTTGGCAATGGAGTAATCTATATGATGGCAAAGATTTTCCTGATTTTGAGGCGGTTTACCAGTTCTTCTTAGAAGATGGGGGAGAGACCTATTACTTTTATCTTTCGGTGTCGGGAGGAAAAGCAGAATACGGTGAAGGGAAACATAAGTCCCCCA
>Ga0209979_1001233_pt1 | contig 28778 bp, 24 predicted proteins | sample AnhtaG_FD_183114 | JGI IMG/M metagenome (GOLD analysis project Ga0209979, IMG submission 183114) | Deep subsurface microbial communities from Anholt, Denmark to uncover new lineages of life (NeLLi) - Anholt_01485 metaG (SPAdes) (version 2) | ecosystem: Environmental > Aquatic > Marine > Oceanic... | reverse complement strand
TCAAGAAGTTTGCTCCTCCGATTTACATTTCGTTTTTTGTTCTTGCCGGTGCCCACATGGAGTTTGGCAAGATGACTTCGTGGATGGTAGTGATGATATTAGTGTATGTTCTCTGCCGGGCGGCGGGAAAAATAGCCGGGGCCTGGTTCGGCGGTAAATGGTCTAAAGCCCCGGCTGTGGTTCGCAAATACTTAGGCATTTGCCTGCTTCCGCAGGCCGGTGTGGCTATCGGCCTTGCTATCCTGGCCAGCCAGCAATTCGGTTCGGAGCTTGGTCATACCGTTGTTATTGTGGTTATGACGGGCACATTTCTGATGGAAATCATCGGTCCAATGCTGGTCAAGGTTGGCGTCAAGCGGGCCGGCGAGGTAGGGCTTAACATTACCGAAGATGACCTTATACGGACTTACAATGTTGCCGACGTGATGGACGCAGAGGTTCCGGTCATCTCTGCGGGTATGTCACTAAGTGAAGTTATCAAAGTAGTCAGCAATACCAATAATTTCTATTACTCAGTTGTTGACGATGAAAACAAGCTAATGGGTGCGGTAACGCTTGATGGAATCAGGAACACGTTTGCCACCCAGGAATTGAATGACTGGCTGGTGGCGCTTGATATCGCCGAACCGATTATCGGCAAGGTGACGCCGGATATGGCACTGTTGGATGCGTTGGAGGAGATAAGAAAGCTCAACGTCGAACATATGCCGGTTGTAGCTTCGAGCCGGGATGAGAGTTTTGTCGGGGTTTTGGGCGACCGTGCGGTCCGCCGGTCGCTCAGTGCGGAAATCTTGTCACGGCAGCAAAAAGCTGATAGTATAGCAAGCGTTTAGTGTGTGCAGTTTGGATCGATTCCGATAGATGTAATGAACATGACTTACACGTTAGTCAATGCGAGCGCTGAGGTTTTTCCGCCTTGGGTGGATTTGAATTTGGCCTTGTTATTCGGGCTGGTTATCTTTGGCGGTGCGTTTGGGGCGCGTCTTTTTCAAAAATTCCACATTCCACAGGTCGTCGGCTGTGTTGTTGTCGGGATACTTCTGGGCAGGGATGTTCTTAATCTGATAACACCCGAAAGAGTCGAGGCTCTGAAGCCCTTTACAATGTTTGCACTGGGCATTATCGGTTTTATGATTGGGGCCGAGCTTCGGGCTGAGGTATTTAAAAAGTACGGCAGACAATTTTTCATCATTCTTTTTTCACAGGGGCTGGGGGCTTTTTTGCTCGTAGCCCTTGGTACTTCTTTTATGGCTTGGCTTATATCAGGCAGACTGTACAGCTCGATTGCAATGGGACTTGTGCTGGGTGCCATAGCCTCAGCCACGGCGCCGGCATCGACGGTAAACGTTTTGTGGGAGTATAAGACAAGAGGGCCTCTTACAGCGGCGATACTCGCTATCGTTGCGCTCGATGATGCCTTGGCGTTGCTGCTCTATCGCGGGGCGGCTACCGGTGCCAAAGCGCTCCTGGGCACAGCAGACGGCTCTGTTTTCGGCACTACCTTTATCTTGTTGGGGGAAATTGTAGGGACAGTATTGTTAGGCTTTTTAGCTGGCGTAACATTATATCTTTTGTTAAAATTCGTCAGAGCCGACGATAAAATCCTGGAATTTTCGATAGCTTCTCTTCTGCTAATAGTCGGCGTCTCGATGATAGCGGGAATCGACCCAATTCTACCTGCTATGGTACTGGGTATAACTATGGCGAATTTGGCGCCACGCCAGAGCGAGCATGTCTTTGGGCTTATCCGGAAATTTTCGTCGCCCGTTTATATTTCATTTTTTGTGCTTGCCGGTGCGCATATTGAACTCGGCAGGCTGGCTTCTTCGACGGCAGCTATAACGGCAGTATATATTTCCTGCAGGGTTGGGGGCAAAGTGGTGGGTTCCTGGTATGGTGCTAAGTATTCGAGGGCACCGGCTGTGGTTCGTAAATACTTAGGGATTTGTCTGCTTCCACAGGCCGGCGTGGCCATCGGCCTTGCGATTATGTCCAGCCAGTTGTTCAATTCGGACTTCGGCAAGACTATTATTATGGTCGTTATGACAGAGACATTTATTATAGAACTGCTTGGGCCGATATTGGTCAAGGTGGGAGTAAAAAAGGCGGGCGAAGTAGGAATGAACGTTACCGAGGAGGACCTGATAAAGACATATACAGTTGCCGATGTTATGGATACCAGCCCGACAAGCATTGCGCAGGATTTGCCGCTGCAGCAGATTCTTAAAGTGTTCAGTACCAGTGAGAGTGTTTATTATCCGGTTATTGATGCTCAATCCCGGATTACAGGGATAATTACTATCCCTGATATTAAAGAGATGTTTGCGAATCAGGATGTGGCCGGCTGGCTGCTGGCCTGTGATGTTGCTGAGCCTGTTCGAGACAAGACCACGCCGGATAAATCGCTTGAAGAGGTAATTGAGCATATGAGACGGTATCATTTGGAAAATGTACCCGTAGTGGCCGGTGAGGACAGTGATGAGCTTGTCGGTGTTTTGGATTATTCTAAAACGCTGCGCAAAATAAGTGCCGAGATTTTGCACAAACGTGAAATGGCAGATGGCCTGGCCGTGCCGACAGGTTAACGAGATGGTAATTTGTAAATGGTAACTGGTAATTGATAACTACTGGTCTGTGACATATGTATTGATGGATGGCTATTTTATGCGAGGTTGTCACCCCGAGCGAAGTCGAGGGGTCTATTAAAATAGATTCCTCGACTTCGCTTCGCTGCGCTCGGAATGACAATCATCAATTTTGCTGTAACAGAGAACTATTTATAACTAACAACCAATAACCAAAAAATGCAGTTTTCATTTTCGAAAGAGAAAAGGCTTGTTAGTAACAGGCAATTCAAAGCCGTTTTGGCTCGTGGTCGGCGTCTGAGCAACGGCCTGCTTACGCTCTATATGGCAGAAAACGATTGTGGATATCCGCGACTCGGCATCTCCGTGAGTAAATCCTGCGGAAACGCGGTTGTACGTAATCGGTTGAAACGACTGCTGCGTGAGGCCTTTCGGCAGAGTCAGGACCGGATTCCAGCAGGCTTTGATTATTTGCTTATGATTTCGCCTCGTTGGCTGAAAAAGTCAAGAACTGGAAAAGCTGCAAGGCTTCCGACATTTGAGCAGGTAAAGGACTCGTTTTTGGCCCTGGTCAATTTGTCGCTCGGGACCAGTGACCCGTGATTCGAGCGACGAGCTACAAGTGACGGGTCACGAATTAAGGTGATTTATGACTCCGAAAGAACGAATTTATGCAATTTTAAAGGGAGGTTCTTACGACCGTCCCGCTGTTACCCCTATCTTTATGGCCTGGTCGGCCAATTTCATTGGGTACACTTACAGGGATTATTATCTCGATGGGGATGTCCTGGTTCAGGCACAGCTTGCGGTTACCAGGGCATTTAATCTCGACCAGATAAGCGCGATAAGCGACCCCTGGCGAGAGGCTTCCGCCTACGGAATGGAATTTGAATATCCGCCCGACGGGGTCGGAAAGCCGAAAGATTTATTGATAAAAACTTATGATGATATATCGAAGGTGCAACCGCTCGATATTGAAAACGCAGAACGAACAAAGCAGCGGATTGAAAGTGTGCGAAAGATGGCCGCCGAAATTGGGCAGACCCATAGCATACTTGGTTGGGTGGAAGGCCCCATGGCAGAGTATGCGGACTTACGGGGTGTGGAAAAAACATTCTTAGACCTGGTAGATAGGCCGGAATTGTTTATCAGGGCAGGCCGGGTTATCATCCAAAATGCAATTGCCTTTGCTGCTGCTCAAGTAAGGGCTGGGGCGGATATGATTGGGATTGGCGATGCGGCAGCAAGTCTGATTGCACCGGATATGTATAAAGAATTTGTCCTGCCGTTGGAGCAGAAGCTGATTGCGGCTGTTCACGAGGCCGGGGCCGCTGTAAAGTTACATATTTGCGGCAATATAAAAAACCATATTTCTTACATGGCCCAAAGTGGTGCGGACATTATAGACGTTGACTGGATGGTCCCTCTTGCCAAGGCCAGAGAGCTTGTCCCTAAGGGACTGGCCGGGCCCCAAGTTACACTGTGCGGGAATTTCAACCCGGCGGGCGTCTTGTTTGAAGGCAGCCCCGAGGATGTTGCTGATGCCGCCAGGCAGTGTCTCAAATCGGTGCCTGATAAATTCATTTTAATGCCGGGCTGCGAGGTTCCGCCGCACACGCCCGAGCAGAACATCCGGGCATTTTGTCCCTGTGAAGGCTGTCTGATTCGTGAAGAACTTAAATGTTGAAAGTTAGTGCCGTAATGCATCCCAAAGCGGACTGCTACTTTTCCTCATCCTTCGGCTCCCAAGCCCACCATTGAGCCCAGGTGTCAAGGAGAGTCTTGTAGCGTTCTTCTGTGCTCTGTATTTGTCTTGTATCGCTGCTAAGAAGTGGATTCATTGGTGTCTGGCCAAAACTTTTTCCTGTGATGCGCTCAAACGAAGCAAACAGCATCTCTGCCTGCCAATAGTAATCCAGATTATCTTCAGGTTCAATCCGGCGAAAACGAGCAAGGGCTTCTCGCATTTCAGGTAATCCCGTTGCATCCTGATACTCGGTAAGAAAGCATGCCGCATAAAACCTGACCCTCTCGCTTGTGTCACTCAGTCGATTCCGAAGCTCCAATACAGCCGAATGTACGCGTGTATCAGCAAGGGCGTATAACGCAGACACGCGATTACCTTCCGCCTTGTCACCAGCGGCGGATATCAAATATGGTACAAGACCTTCAACCTTGGGGGCAAAGTCCATCCCTCTTATAATACGCTTGGCGCCGGTGCGGTTCGTGCGTCTGGCCATCATGCGCAAACCATGAATAGCCTGCCGTCGAACATTCTCGTCGGAATCTTTCAGTAATTCACACAATAGCGCCGCCGATTCCTTAGTTTGAGAATACCGCCCAAGCGCTTCAATAAGCTCAGCACGTTGTCGGGGATTCTTTACTTCTGGTAGTACCCGGCCAATTGCACCTGCGGCATCATTCGGCATCGCTTCCAACCCGGCGAGAAATTCCATTCTTGCTATCCGCGCTTCGTTAAACGAAGCATCTTCGGGATGTGGCATTTCCAGGTATTTTTGAATGATTTTTGTGGTTTTGGTGTCCTGTGGTTTTACGGTGGAAAGAGAAAATAATGCAACAATACATACCAAAGTTAACATTGGTGTTCTCATCTCAAATCTCCTAATTAAAAAATCTCACAACTTTATCATTTTTGCCTGTACATAATATACACTTTCGTAGAAGAAACAGTTTGTAAATACTTTGTAAAAAATGGTCTGGTGTTCTCCGTAAGTCCCGTAAGGGATGCCTTACGGCGGAGTCCCCAGGACGCCCAGGCCAACCACTTTCCCATACCTAACGCCAAATCTTACCTGCCTCTCCGTTGGCCCGCTTCGACTCAGCCTGCCTCGCAGCAAGGCGGGCGAGGCGAGCCCGGCAAGGCGTGCCTGCCTATTGTTGGCCGGGAATGGACTGCGAAACCAACAGGTTTATCTTTAGGGGGAAACAATCGAAGAATATCGAATTGAAGACGCCGAAATTCATCATACGACATCGATTATTCGATATTTTTTTAGCTGTTTATCAACTGATACACCCTGATGAGCTCGGCTACACTCCAGGCCTGAGCGATACATCCTCTTGGCTTATGCGGGGCATCACCATCGAATATTTCCGAAACAGACCCGAGGCAGCCATCTTCGGTCAGGTGATGTAGCAAAGGCTGAATAAATTCAGCCGCCTTTTTTTTGCTTTTTCGACTGAATCCATTGACCTTCAGGAAGCTTTCTACAAACGGCCCAATCAAATATGCCCAGACGGTACCCTGGTGATAAGCCTCGTCACGCTGTTGTTGTGGGCCTGTATATACGCCTTTATAACGACTATCCTGAACGTTCAACGTTCGCAGGCCGTAAGGTGTCAACAATTGGTTTTGCACCGCGTTTACTACCGATCTTTGCTGCCGGTCTGACAATGGAGAAAATGGAAGTGAAACTGCAAATATCTGATTCGGCCGAAGACTGTCATCGACCGAGCCCCCGCTCTTGCTTTCGCAAGAAAGCGCAGGGGGCAAAATGCAATCGTTTAAGTAACCCTTGCTTTCGTTCCAGAATAATTCACTGAAACTTCTCTGGACTTTGTCGATTTCAGAAGACAGAAGTCGGAAGTCGGAAGTCAGAATTTCTTTCCTCTGTCCTCTGTTTTCTGTCCTCTGTCCTCTGTCTTCTTTGAATTGGGCTAAAAGGCAAAGAGAATTGTACCACAGGGCGTTAACCTCGACCGCTTTTCCACATCTGGGTGTAAAGGCAATACCCTCATACTTGGCATCCATCCAGGTTAGCTGCGTTTGGTTGTTACCTGCGGTTATAAGTCCATCGGCATCAGCGCGAATATCGAACCGCGTGCCCTTATGGTAAGAGTCGATAATCCAGCGAATTGCCGGCATAAGCTCCTGCATGAAGGTTTTTGAGTCGCCGCTGGCTTTTAGATATTGAAAAGCTGCGTTGATGAACCAAAGAGAAGCATCAACGCTGTTAAAGTAAGTTGCTCCGCTCCTGTCATCAAAGCGATTTGGAATCATACCTTTGTCTGCCGCTGTGGCAAACGTGGTCAGGACCGACTTTGCTTCTTCAAACCTGCCGGTTGAGAGTAACAGACCCGGCAAGGCTATGAAAGCATCTCTGCCCCAGTCTGCGAACCATGGATAGCCGGCCAAAATGGTGGTTCTCCGCAAGGAGTCCTCCGGACTATGATTATGGTTTGCTTGTCGTTTTGCAATAAACCTATCGGCAGTCAAACAAAGGGCCTCGAAATTCGTCGCTCGGGTCCCGTGACCCGTGATTCGAGAAACGAGCGACGAGTGACGGGACACGCATTGTTTTAGGTTTTCCTGGTGTCTGCGCAAATCCTCGCGAACTGTATCAATATCAAGATTGGCTAATTCCTCAGGCTTACAGCGCGCCCACGGCGGACTCAGGTTTGCCCAGAGAACAACTTTGGCAGGTGTTTCTATCCGGCACTTAAAAAAGCCGGGCGTCCACAAGTCTTCAGTAAAATCCTGGCCTCTTTCTCTATTGTTGCGATATACGAAATTAAACCACCATTGCCGGTCTTTCTCGAAGTGCGCAGATGGGCAGCTCAAAAACAACTCGCAACTGTTCGTGATATCATGGCGAACCAGCACACCATCACCAAGCCTTCTCGAATATAACGGAGCGTGAGATTTTTGCAGGGTGTGGAAGTCTCTTAAGCCGACGAATGGCCGTAAAACGAACTCCACCGGTTCTCCGCAGGACACCTTACGGTGCTGCACACTGGTAAAATCATAGACCAGCGCAACCGTATCTGTATCACGGAGAAGATATACGGATTTAGTCAATTTGAGCTCATCCAGCTCGTAGTCAAAATGCGTTCCTATATCCCGGCGGAATTGGCTTAAAAAAGTAAAACCCGTTGGAGCAAATTTGCCGCTGAATTCAAAAGTTGAAAGGTTAAATGCTCGGCCTTTAATTATCACCATCTCCAGGCAATTGGTTAATGTCATTATCCTGTTGACCGGGGGGTTGAGCGAGCCGATAAGCAGTCCGTGATATCCTCTCGTATTGCAGCCTGCGATGGTTGATGATGCGTAGCTGCCGCGCTCGTTGGTCAATAGCCATTCTTTAGTCAATAAATCCTCAATAGGTTGATTGACGATTGATATGGATATGGCTGCCGGATTTCCATTTTGCCCCCTTGTCTTCTGTCGAAGACAGGAAAGGGGGCGAAACAGGGACCATCTATTGTCAGCTTTTTGCAATGTTAGCACAATCTTACTCCGAAAGACGTCATCGCGGGAAATGTCAGCCCCCCTGGAAATCCTTTTCTTGTTTCATATTACTCCATTATAAAGTTTTTGAATGAGGAAAGTCAAAATTGCTTTAAGCAGCAAAAAAATCAGAACATCTATTTTGCTGGTTGCAAGCCAGGCATTTTTTTATTTTGCGACCCCACACCAAATAAGCACTCTGTAGAGTTCTGTTTTGATGTAGGAGAAGATGCCTCCCCGCTTGGTAGTCTGGAACACCGGCTTTGAAGATTATCCAGGACATTCATAAAATTTATATAAGAGTCATAAGGCGAGTTATAAGGATTAAAATACTTATGTACATCGCCGTCAGCAAAGTATTTTGTGCACATATAATAAAAATGGTCCGATGCCTGTAATTGTCGCCAGTCCGCAATGATTTTTTCGTCGTCGGTTTGTTTGATTTTCTTCTCAAGCCGATAAAGCTCGTGAATAGCATTGGATTGCATAGCGTTTCCGACCCAGGCCGAGAGGTCCCTTTCGATATCAGCCCAGCTTATGATGTGCGGCACATCAACTGTATCAACGGGCTGGTAATATTGCACTACTTCGCTTGGAGTTTTGAAGTTGTTGTCCGGGTGCTTTAGAACCTTTTCTGGCAGATGCCGCATAAAATCGAATATGCCGGTATCTTCCCATTGGTGTTCGCCGAATGTCTCATAGTCCATAAACAAGTTGACCACATTGCCGTTGCCGTTGACATTACTTATCCATTGGGCGAATTTATCTGCCGTCAAAGGCCACTGGGGCCAGTCACGGTTGGAAAACCTAAAGGCAATGTCATCACTGAGCGAATAGTTTTTTAGCAAAAGTTTCAAATTGTCGCAGCCTTTGGGCTGATAGACAAAATTAGGGCTTCGATAGCCTAAGATGTGGTCTGCCCCTTCAGTTATTATCGCGTCAAACTTGCCTGTTGACTCGATAAGGGCGGCCAAATCATTGTTGTAAACTAATTCCGTATTTCTAAATATCCGCGGCTTTTGACCAAAAAAATAGTCAATACTTTCGGTGTGTTTATTCACCTGCTCGACAAATTCATCACGCGAGTATAAAAAACTGAGACTGTGATAATACGTCTCAGCCAAAAATTCTACACAGCCGGTTTCCGCAAGGGCATCAAATGTGCTCATAACTTCCGGCGAAAATGAGAGGAGCTGCTCTAATAAAACGCCGGTTATACTGTATGCAACCTTAAACCGCCCATCGAATTGGCGTATCAAATCAAGAATCAATCGATTCGCAGGAAGATAACATTTGTTTGCAACCTTCCGGCATATAGAAGCATTTTTGTAATCGTCAAAATAACGGTCGTTTTTGTCAAACACCGTATAGTGTCTCAATCGCAGAGGTTGATGAACTTGAAAATAGAAACATACCGAAGGCATAATCTCGTATCCGCCTGTTAGAAGCGGATGTCTCCATCTCGTATTGTGTTTATTCTTTGTGTGATACTATCAAACCGCAACCAGTGTCTCTTCATAGATTCTCACGCACTTGGCTGCTGAGTCTTTCCATCGTAGTTTTCTGACCTCAAAATTACCGTGGTTCGCTAACGTCTCTTGCAGCGGTGGATATTTCAGTACCGCTATAATCTTGTTGGCAATTTCGTTGGTGTCCCAGAAGTCAACTTTCAGAGCGTGCGTCAAAACTTCTGATACACCGCTTTGCTTGCTTATTATGACGGGCACATCGTGGTTCAACGCCTCTAACGGCGCGATTCCGAATGGTTCCGATACGGAAGGCATCACGTATAGGTCAGCCATTTTATATATCTTTTGGACGTCTTCGCCGCGCAAAAAGCCAGTGAACAACACCTTATGTCCGATGCCGAGTTCTGCCGCCATTTCAATCGTGCGGTGCATCATATCGCCGGAGCCGACCATAACAAACTTGACATCATCCATTATCTCGAGGACTTTCTTTGCTGCCTGGAGAAAATACTCAGGGCCTTTTTGCATTGTGATTCGGCCCAAAAACAGGACAATTTTCTCATTTGTGTTGATGCCGGTTTCGGCCAAAGACCATTTCCCATTGCGCTCGACACCGTTATACACCACTTCCACTTTTTCACTGCTAATGCCGTATCGGCTGATTATGGTACTGCGGGTAAAATGACTGACAGCGATTACTTTGTCCGCCCGTTCCATACCTTCCCGCTCGATGTCGTAAATCATCTGGTTGACGTGTTTGCCGCTGCGGTCGAATTCTGTCGAGTGCACGTGCACAATCAGCGGTTTTTTGCTTATAGCCGCTGCCGCAATTCCAGCCGGATAGGTCATCCAGTCGTGGGCGTGGACAATGTCAAACTGCTCATTTTTAGCCAATTCAGCCGCAATCGCAGCATAACGATGGACCTCAGTGTACATATCTCTGCTGTAGTCATCGCCCCCGATGAGCTGACTGGCTGCGCTGATGGTGCCGCCGTGCATTTTTTGTTTTTGTCTCAAAGTTTCTTCGATTTGCCGACGGTAAACATCCGGTGTTGAATATGGCTGCAGCGCCGAGTTGATTGCGTGAAATCTTACGTTTTTCATCTCACTGAACATGAATGTCGCAGCGGATGTCCAGGAGTTCGGGCTTAGTAACTTCACATGAGTCGCGTACCTGCTCTCGACCATTCTTGGCAGAACAAAGGTAACTTCCATGCCAAGCTGGTCCATAGCTTTGGTAAGCCCGTAACAGGCTGTACCCAGACCACCGCTGATAAACGGCGGAAACTCCCAACCTAACATGAAAATTCTCATGTGTTTCCCTTGGTATATTTTAGTAAATGTTTATTCAATAAGAAGTTACAATAGACTTCTTCCACGGACCTACATTATAAGCACACTGCTCGGCTACTTAGCAGAGCTGTCCGCTATCCAGTAGTGAGGCCAAAGTGTTGGACAACAAATACTTGTCCATGTAAATCAGCGTTTTTGGGGCAGCAACTCACTATATAATTCCTTGTTGTCACGCTCCAAAAACTTGGCTTCACAGTGTTTTAATGCAACTATCGGCAAGAAATTGTACAATCTTAACCGAAAGCTGGCACAAAATAATGTATTTACTCCAATACCACCTATTTATAAATCGGAGTTTTAGCGGCTGGAAGTTAAAAAAATTTTCAAAAAACGTGAATTTTGACGTTGATATGATATATTTTATAGGCTGATAGCCAATTAAAAGGCTGATTACAGCTATTTTTCCTTTGGCAGGCTCAAAACAGGCTGTGGTTCACAGTAATTATGATTATTGGGACCAAGTAGGGCAGGTAGTGCAGTTTGAGTTCAAAAACACTGTAAATTGCACATCCTGCTACTGCTCTGTCAAGGCTCAAATGCGGATACGCACGTGCGTCATCCGGCGCTCCGTCTGGCTGCCGGACAGGCCGCATCGACGGACTTCTTACAGGCGTGATGGTTTGTCATTCCTGCACCTGCCTTCGCAGGGTATGTGTTTAGCCAGGGAAAAACCATCCCCAAAGCTTTCGGCTTTGAGGCTGCCACCCAATAAAATTAATAAAGAATGTGTGGCAGCCTCAAGCGCAGGACTCCAGCAAAGCGGAGTCCAAGCTTGGGGATGGCCATTTAAGCCACACATGTCTAAACACGTACTTCGCAGGTGTAAACTTGTCCCCCGAAAGTGGGGAGCGGGTATCCAGACTTACGGATGGTCCTGGATTCCGCACCAAGTGCGGAATGACAACCCTAAAGGCATGCTTGACAAAGCACTACCGGCTTTTTAGCCAAAGGAAAGTGGTTAGATATCTTTACGCACCTGTAAAATAAGCCTTTCCGCTGTCGAAAAAGCGGAATGGCTTGTTTCAAATAACGCTGCTGCAAACGTAAGATGTGTAGCCAAAAGATGTTAGCGCGTAACTTATTTTCCTGTCAGAAGTAAAACGCCGAAGGGCTTCTAACGGGGCCTACAGATCATGTGCCTTGACTGTGCTGCGGCGGTTGGCCTGGGTTCGGGCTATGGCAGCGTCAAGCATACAATAGACCTTATCACTGATTGCCCCGAGGGCGTCGGATGAGGTCATCATCTTTTTGCTTTTGATGTAGGCCTTAACTTTGCTGGCTACAATCAAAGATTCTTTGTTTGCCATTCTAAAAACCTCCCTGTTAAAAGGTTAAATTGTAATTACTCCGGCACCAAATCCTTAAGACCGGAACATCATTGAGCGTTGTTATTACATACAATCAGCAGGGTTTGCAACAAAAAAATACCCTCAAACACTAAATTTTTGCAATAATCAGGCGGATAGCTAAAAATTAGTCGCAAGAGCCATAACCCGCAAATCAAAGTTTTTTCTTATAAGTTCGTAATTTTTGATAATTTATGGAGTCTAATTTGACGAAAATACACGAATGAGAGATTATTAAAGGCCTATCCAGGTACGTCGGGATAGATTAAGAGGGGAAACTAAACGCAGAAAGGGGCGTTTAGAACCAGGATTGGTTTTGGAGGAATAAAATGGCAAAGCGTTCCAAAAAAGGTCATAGATCGCAGGCTAAACTGCAGGGGTACGTTGTTGTTACCTTTGCCGAGGATTTGGAGCAGGCCAGAGAGTACAAAACTCTGCTGGAAGTCAATGATGTCTCTGCCATAATAAGTGAGCAGAAAGAGCAACCATTAGGTTCCAAGGAAATCGCCGTAATGGTTCCCGAAGATTTTCTTGATGAAGCACACGTAATAATCGAGTCGCAGCACGCTTATGATGATTTCTATGATTTTGCAGTGGAAGACGAAGAGGACGGCGATTTCGACGATGAGCTTTTTGAAGAGGACTTTTAGTCTTCTAAGCTCCAGCGAGTTCACAGGGCCCAGCGGCATCTTGTAATTGAAGCCGTCGTGGTTATTAACTGCTTTCATATCCGCCAAACTTACAAAATAAAAAACGCAGGTCGAACATAATGGATAAAGAACATATTCCAGAGCATCGCAAAGGCCAGGACCGCAGGCAAAGTGTTGTTGACAGACGTTTAGGGCTGGACCGCCGCAGAGGGCCCGGCAGACGACTAACCGAAGAACGAAAAGCCGCTGAGCAAGGCCAGATGTCCGATGAGCAGTTTGAGTTTCTTTTGGCCATCGAGGAGTATAAGCAAAAAAATGCAACACGTTTTCCAACCTGGACAGAGGTCTTTGAGGTCGTAAAGGCGCTGGGCTATCGCAAAGTAGCTGAGCCGCAATCCCTCAAACCCTTTGTCAAAGACCCCAAACCTGAAAAAGTCCCTTCGGAAACCTGACAAGCGGATTTTCTTTTACCCAAATTTATTTGGTATTGTTTAACCGTCGTCGGCACGACGACGAAATCCCCGATGCGTCGCAATACCAAATTCATCATTCGGTATTCCTTGCTTGTCCCGATGGTATCTGTCGGGGTCTGTCCCTATAGTTTCAATCGGGGTTCGATATTCGATATTCCTTGTCGTCATTCCGAGCGCAGCGCAGCGGAGTCGAGGAATCTGTTAAAAAGTCATTGCGAGGAACGAAGTGACGAAGCAATCTCGTTTTGAATTTCTTATTTCGGTAATTTGAATTTGTTTAGAATTTCGTGCTTAGTATTTCGTGCTTATCTTCTATCTGCCTTCTGTCCTCCGTCCTCTGTCATTGCGAGCGAGGCGGAGCCGAGCGCGGCAATCTCAATTTCTGACTTTGATATTCCTTGTAGTCATTCCGAGCGAAAAACATGCACAAATAGATTGCATTATGCAACTAATAAAGGTATAATTATGGTAAACAAGCTCAATGGTGTAATTGAGCCAGGTGTAACTGGGAAATATTGGATTGGTTATATAAATTAAGAAAATACACTTCATCTAATCCATTTGCAAAGTAAAGGAGGAGTATTCGCATGTGTCGAAGAATATTATTTACTGTCGCTTTTATGTGTCTGTCCTTAAGCTGCCTGCTTCTGGCAGAAGACAAACATAAAACGTCGGAAGATGAAACAAAACAAGAACTCACGCTGGAAAAACTCTTCCCTGAAAAAAGCTTCTTCGGCCCCTCGGCACGGTCAACGGCCTTTTCCTTTGACAGCAAATATGCCGCCTATCTATATCATCCTCACAAAGAACGGCGGCACGGCTTGGACCTGTGGATTTATGATGTTGCCAAGGCTAAGGCGCGCCGGATTACCTCCGTCTCGGTCATGGCTAAATTCCAGGAAAGCACCCGTAAGGTGAAGGAAGACCGAATAAAGAAAGCGAAGGAAGCAGCCAAGAAAAAGGACTCACGAGAGCAAGAGGCGGATAAGAACAAGATAAAAGACAAGGGCAAGGATAAAGATAAAGAAAAGACAAAAACTAAACGGGAAAATCTCAACACCAAAGAGACCAAAAGAGATACCGATAAAAAAGACGACCGCAGGAAAAAGAAAAAGCTGAATAAAAATAAAGAAAGTGAAAAGGTTGTAAGTCAAAATCCCTACTCCCAACCGGAAAAGAAAAAGACCGAAGAGAAAAGTGTAAAAAGCAGCAAAAAGAGAGACCAAACTGACCAGTCAAGTCTAAAGGCAGATAAAAAGAAAGCTGTAAAGAAACGTCGCGATGATACGGACACCGATAAGAAAAGCGATGAAAAAAAGAAAAAAGTTCAGAAGAGAAAAAATAGCAGTAAAACAGTAAGTAAAAAACAAGCGGATAAGAGCGGAAAGAAGTCAGAAAAGAAAAAAATACAAAAAGAGGAAGAGAAAAAAGAACAAAATCTGGGCGACTGGGTAAGTGAAACCGATGCCGATGATAAAAAGGCCCCGCGTTACAGCGGCATCAGCTCTTTTACCTGGTCACCTAAAGCGGATGAGCTGCTGTTTGTTTCCGAAGGCGATGTTTACCGATATAACGTTATCGACGATAAACTGACCCGGCTGACCCGCACACGAGAACGCGAACAGCAGGTCGCCTGGCTGCCTGACGCATCGGGATACACCTTTATGCGAGGCAGGGACCTGATGAAAGTCAATTTCGGCTCTTACCTGGCTGAGCAGCTCTACGTCAAATTGCCGGACGCCGAGTCGATGACCCGATATAAAATCAGCCCGAATGTCCAGCGAATGGCCTTTCTGACTCTGAAAGAGCTGCCCGATGACGGAGAGCGGGGGAAAAAGGTCAAAATCGCTCAGTATCGGAAACGCTTTATGGAAGTGAAGGAGGTCTCCCGTCAAGTTTCGGATGACCCCATTAAGACCAGAGAGCAGGCCGTCTATATTTACGAGATGAATGACCCGATGTTAGAGAATGGCCGGCTTACTGAAGTTTATCGTCACACATTAAAACAACCCCGTGATTTCGTGAAAGTGCCGGAATGGTCGCCTGATTCCGAGCGTGCGGTTTTTGCAGTATATGACCAGGTCTCCGGCCATGTCAACATCCTGGAGGCCACCTGTCCCGACGAACCTGATACAGAAGATAAAGACACCAGTAAAAAAGCGAAAGAAAATGATAGTACCAACGATAAAGATAAGGAGAATACCGAAAATGACGATGACGCAGACAAGGACAAAAAGGAAGAAGACAAGAATGACACCACTAAAAAGAATCCTGCAAAAGTGGTTCACCGTTTTTTACACTCTGGTGGTCCCACTACACCCCGTATGATCCGGCCCTATTATTTGGCTGACAATCGCCGAATCGTATATTTAAGCGAGCAAACGGGTTTTCGTCACCTGCACGTTCTCGATCCGGTTTACCAGAGTACGGTACCGCTGACTAAGGGACACTTCGAAGTTTATCCCATTGAAATCACCAAGGATCACAATTGGATGTTCGTCACGGCCACCAAGGAGCACCCCGCGCGTCTGGATGTGTATCGGGTTTCGCTGGAAGATGGCACGATGACCCGGCTCTCGAAGAAGGATGGCTATTATAGCACTGTTGCGGTCAGTCCGGACGGGACCAGGGTACTGGCGAACTTCACGCATTTCGGCAAGCCACTTGAGCTGGTCTCTATAGACGCTAAATCTAAAAAGCAAAAGCAGCTCACCGACTCACACCCGCCAATCGCTCATGAGCTTACTAAGCCGTCTCCGGAATTTTTCAGCTATCTAAATCGCCATCAGCAGGAAATTCACGGTTTTATGTTCAAGCCGGATGATTTAAAAAAAGACGAAAAGCGGCCCCTGTTGATTTACCTCTACGGTGGCCCGTTAGGTACGCGTAAAAGTGTCGTGGATGGTTCTTATCAGTCTTCGGCTTACTTTTTCGCTTATTATATGACCCAAAAGCATGGCTACATCACTTGCACCATCGACCCACGCGGCAACTCCGGATATGGTGGTTTATTCGAAAATGCCAACTTCGACCAGGTCGGCAAACCCCAGGTCGAAGACATTGTCGATGGTGTGAAATACCTTATAGAAAACCATAATGTGGATCCCAATCGAACCGCCATCCACGGATGGAGTTTTGGCGGTTTCCAGACTCAAATGTGTCTATATACCGAGCCGGATGTCTTCGCTGCCGGCATCGCCGGAGCCGGTCCAACCGAATGGGAGAACTACAACTCCTGGTACACCTCGGGCACTATCGGTATCAGTGAGCCGGGCACCGCTGAGCTAAAGAAATTTTCGCTGCTGCCTCTGGCAAAGAACCTTAAAGCTAAGCTGCTGCTCGTACACGGCATGGAAGATTCCAACGTTCTATATCAGGATACTATAAGGATGTACCGCGAGCTCATCAAAGCCGGTAAGGAAACACTCGTCGAACTGTTCCTCGACCCGAGCGGGGGACATGGCTTGGGCGGAGATGTCAAAAAACTGGCAAGATACCGCAAATACGAGGATTTTCTGCTGAGCACCATCGGCACAGCGAAATCATCTGATTGAAAGGCGTTTAGTAAAATTCCTTAAAAAATCCAGCGTTTTCTCCGATCGATTTATCAACACTTTCGGCAAGGTTTGCCGAGCTACTATCACACAGAAACGTCGCACGGTGAAAAAACGATGGAAATAGAGTTGACTTTTCCACGCGATTGTGTCATCATATAAGGCACTAAATTATAGCTATTTAACCTTAGAGGTGGTTTCTGGCAAAACTTCGATTCAGTATAACAAATAACGCCAAAACCAGCTCGAATTTGAAAGGAGAATCTATGAAAAACGATAAGCTTTCACGAAGAGATTTCATGCGTAATACTTCTCTTGTGGCTGCGGGGACAATCGCCGGTGCTCTGGCGGGTGAAGGACAGGCTGCAGGCAAGTTTGTCCATACGTCAAAGATTCTGAATTTCCACCCGAAGATGACCTATCGGCGGTTAGGCAAAACAAACCTGATGGTCTCCGAGGTCAGTCTGGGCGGGCACTGGAAGAATCGCAACGCCGGCCGATACTGGGACCACTTCGCCAACGAGGAAGTGCCGGATGACGTCGCCAAGAACCGCACCGATGTTATGAGTGCCTGCATCGATTCCGGCATCAACTATCTGGACATCACCACCGCTGCTGAATGTCTGTGCTACGGAGTAGCCCTTAAGGGTCGCCGCGATAAGATGTACGTCGGTGCCGATATCCACAACCTCGGCCCCCGAAATCCGAGCTACTGCAACGTCAAGGACCAGACCTTCAACGTCGATACATGCCTGCGACTGCTGAAGACAGATTACCTCGACATCTGGCGTCCCCAGGCCAAAATGGCAGGAAAACTGGGGACCAATCAGCTCAATACCGACCCAGAAGTGGAGTCTTTGATTGAGACCTTCCAGAAGCTGCATAAAGCCGGCAAGGTTCGGCATCTCGGCATGTCCTGTCATAGCCGTCCCTGGTTCGAGCACGTCCTCAACAAGTACCCTGAATTCGAGATGGTAATCTTCCCCTGCAGCGCAAAGACTAAAGTAAAAGGCCAGTCTCCGGTAGCCGGTAATATTGAAGAGGTCAATCCGGGCCACCGATCCGACCAAACGCAGAGTATATTCGATGTTGTTCACGAGCGGGATGTGGGAGTCGTTACAATTAAACCATACTTCGGCGGCAGTCTCTTCAAGGACAGCGACGGTAAAGTCAGGTTTCCAGTGATGGGCGTGGGCAGTAAGACAGAGAATGACTTAGCTCGACTGACGCTTCAGTGCATCCTTGCAAATGAAGCGATTACAGCCGCAGTGCCGGGGCTGTCAACGGTCTATGAAGTTGAGAACGCCGCTCGCGCTTCGTACACGCGACCGCTTGGAATGACTGCGGCGGATAAAGAATGGCTGATGGATATTACCGAGCAGCAGTGGGCTAATCTGCCCCGGGAATACGAGTGGCTGCGCGACTGGGAAGTCGTTTAGTTACTTTATAAGCAATCAGAACTTTGATGACTAACAGGATGGCGGTCGAGAATGGACCTGCCGGATTCTACAGGATTTAGATTGGCGGCAGGTGCTGCTATTACAGCGTTTCGTAAATCTCGCTACTATGCCAGAGCGAGATTGCTTCGTCGCTTCGCTCCTCGCAATGACATAGGGCTGCATTCGCCGTCATTGCGAGCGAGGCGCAGCCGAGCGTGGCAATCTCGTAGTCGTACTATTTCTGAAATGGAGTACTATGCCCCGCCGTTTTGCTTCGGCGAGACTTCGGCGAGCTCAGTCGAGTCGCTCAGCCAAGCCGCAAAAGCGAAGCAGCGGGGCTGCTTTGATTTGGTCTAATATGAGGAGAAAACCAGTGCGCTTGAATACTCGAACTAATTTGTGTTTTGCGGGGGGGATACTTGTCTTTGCAGCTTTTGCGTGGGTGTTCACCGTTTGTTTCGCAGAGGAGCCGCAAGCTGAAAAAACGGATGGAAACACCAAGTGCTACGTCTGTCATCCAGACCTGAAGACCGAGGAGCTCACGACGAGCCATCTGGAGATGGATGTTACCTGTGATGAATGTCACGGCCTATCGACTGAACACATGCACGATGAGATGCTGATGACCACACCCGACCTTCTGTTCGGTCGGTCGGAAGTAAATAAGATGTGCTCTAATCCTTCGTGCCATAAGCCGGGCGGGGAACGCAGTATTTATGGCCTTGCGGACCACATTGACCCTGTGGCGGTGGAGGCCTTTTTCAAGAAATGGCGTGGCCGAATGCGGCCGAACGGCCGGGCCGTTACGCATGATTCAGTTTGCACGGACTGCCACGGCACACACAACATAACCAAACCGATAAACCCGTCCGAGGATGAGCAAGCTGCCGAATGGATTGCTGCCTTCAATGGCCGCGACCTTGCCGGCTGGCAACCTTCGGGCAATGCTTCCTGGACCGTTAAGCGTGGCCGAATCATTGCAAGACCCGGGGCAAACGGCAAAGGCGGCGTTCTTTGGACCAAGACCGAGTATGAGGACTACCTGCTGGCGGTAACGTTTCAAGCTATGTGGCCTATCCACGCCGGAATCTGGCTGCGCGGTGCAGACTCAGAACAAGGCTCGGAGCAAGGGGGGCGCATTGAGATATTCGATAGCCAAAAGCCGGTAGCCTTTACCGGCAGCGTTTGTGTGCAGGGAAAGGGACTGGCTCTGGTGAACCTGCGCGAAGACCTTGTGGACCGCGAGGGCTGGAATACCCTCTCGGTCAGGGTCGAGGGCGATAGAATCCAGGTCTGGCTGAACGGAGAGGAAATCGGCGTTGTCCGTGTAACTGGACCAGCAAAAGGAAAAATCGGGCTGTATATCGAGAAAGAGCCTATATCCAAATCCACGGAATTGTCTGTGCGCGAAGTGCTAATCCAACGGCTGGATAAGTCGGAGACATCCGAGTAAGCTGATGGTTTTGTATTAAGATTGATTACGGTTACTAAAACTTGTCCCGAGCTCCTTCGACTACCCCTTCGACCCATTCGGCTACCCCTTCGGCTTCCCCTTCGGCTTCGCTTAGGGCTTCGGCTAATTCAGGGCAAGCTTTCTTTCGCCTCAGAATGACAAAGGATGAAAGGTTATTCGGATAGGCTCTAAATTCCATTCCTCCCTAAATCCCCCATATCAACTTTATTATCGCTCCAGCAGACCCATTTTGTTAGGTACCCGACACGCAATAAAGCATTTGCTGTACACGGCATTTGATACGAAAAATAAATCGCTTCCTGGTAAAGTCCTTGCCAAAAATTGCCGAAAATAGGGTGTAAATGGCCTGTAGCGTACATAAAAAGGCCGAAAAACCACTTAAAAACAGAAGTAAAACCCAATTTGGTAAGGAGGTTAAAAATGTCCTGGAACTTATTTGAGAAAATAATCAACGCTTTCAGGCCCAGCAACAAATCTGAGCAGGTATCTGATGTATCCGACCAATCACAGCAATGGCCCGAAGGTAGTTCCGATAGCTCACAGTCATGGCCAGAAAGTAGCTCCCAGCAGCCGGAAGCTTCGCAAGAACCTTCTCCGAGCTATCAAGAAACGCCCAGTGGGTCACAGCAGAATGAACAGCAGAATTAATGGCAGCAAGAGTAAGAAAATAGAAACATCTGGTCATTACAAACGTGAGGTTATCACGACTATTGACGAGATAGCCTCATACATAGCCTAATACGAGGGTTTTAGACTTGTAAAGGCCTTGTTTGAGTCGCTTGCGCGGCCAAGAGCAATAAATGTTCAGCGGTTAGGCTTGCGATACGGTACCAGTTTAGCGTACTAAATCAGCGTTTGTCGGCATTTATCCCAGCTATTGGTTTTCTCAAGGGCTGAGAAAACATCTGAATTTCTCAATGAAGCTGTTTTCTGGGCCCAAAAAACCCAAATCAAGGTAAAATATGTACGCGCCACAAGTGGTTTTTCGTTACTTTATATACAAAATCCAAATCCGCAATTCCTATCAAAAAAAAGCAGCACCGTAATCCCTATCGACGAATTAGTTACTGTTTCCGCAACAGGAACTAATTAGGCAATACTACAATCCCTGTCAGTTTGGCGTATTAACCCGCCTTTCAATGCCAAAATTGGCATCTTTTCGGCTGATAAATTCCGCCATACTGCTCTTATTGTCAATTTTTAAATTCCATAATTACCTGTCAATAAGCTACTTACCGCAAACAGGTCAAAATAGCCCTCTGTCTGCATTAAAGCTGGTATATCTTTTGCACATTTAGTATAAATTATGCGTAAATTAACGATTGAATCTTTTGTAGGGCAGACAATTTTAGGAGGCAATTAACTATGGCAGTCAAAGAATTGGCATTTGAATCCGATGCAAGAGCCAGCCTGTTGGCCGGCGTGGAAAAGCTCGCCGCAGCCGTAAAACCAACTTTGGGACCAAGAGGCCGAAACGCCGTCATTGATAAAAGCTGGGGCGGCCCAACCGTAACCAAAGACGGGGTAACGGTCGCTGAAGAAATCGACCTTATCGACAAAAACGAGAATCTCGGTGCAAGATTAGTAAAAGAAGCGGCGAGCAAGACCTCGAAAATCGCCGGTGACGGGACAACAACCGCCACGGTACTCACCGAAGCACTGTTCAAAGAAGCGTACAAAAACCTCGCAGCCGGTGCAGATGCCATGGCGCTGAACCGCGGCATGCAACAAGCGGCCAAGGTGGTAACCGATAAGCTGGACTCGCTGGCAAAACCGATAGATATCACCAAAGCCGATGACATAATCAATATCGCTTCGGTATCAGCTAACAACGATGTAGAAATTGGAAAGATTATGGCTAAAGCCTTCCAGCGAGTCGGCAAGGATGGCGTTATCACGGTTGAAGAGGGTAAAAGTTTCGAGACGACCGTTGAATTCGTCGAAGGTATGCAATTCGACCGCGGCTACCTTTCGCCGCACTTCGCAACCGACACTGAGAATATGGTCTGCGAATTAGAAAAACCGTTTATCCTCGTTTACGAAGAGAAAATCAGCAATGTAGCTAAGCTCATACCGCTGCTTGAGAAGATTGCAAACTCCAAGAAGCCATTGCTGATAATCGCAGAAGATGTTGAGAGCGAGGCATTAGCAACGCTGGTGGTCAATAAACTCAAAGGCGTGCTGCAGGTTGCAGCCGTCAAGGCGCCCGGTTACGGCGACCGCAGAAAAGCGATGCTGCAGGACATAGCGGTACTAACGGGTGCAGAACCGATTTTCAAAGACTTAGGCATCGAAATGGAAAACATCAGTGTAAAACAGCTCGGCCAAGCCAAAAAAGTAACCATCGACAACGACAATACAATCATCATCGAAGGTGCAGGCAGCCAGCAAGGCATCAATGGCAGAATCAAGCAGATAAAAGACGAAATAGAAATCACAACCAGTGACTATGACCGCGAGAAGCTCCAGGAACGATTGGCAAAACTTACCGGCGGTGTGGCTCAAATCAATGTCGGTGCTGCAAGCGAAGTGGAAATGAAAGAAAGAAAGGCCCGAATCGAAGACGCCCTGCACGCCACCAGAGCAGCTATCGAAGAAGGTATCGTGCCAGGCGGAGGCGTAGCTCTAATCCGCTGTATCGATGCGGTGAAAAAGCTGAAACTCAAAGGCGATGAGCAAACCGGCGCCGATATTCTTGCAAAGGCCCTTTCAATGCCGTGCTACTACATCGCTTACAACGCAGGGGCAACCCCAAACCTCGTAGTCAACAAAGTGGCTGAAGGCAAAGGCGGCTTCGGCTATAACGCCAACGCAGATAAATACGAGGACATGCTGAAAGCCGGCATACTTGACCCGGCAAAGGTTACCCGAATTGCTCTGCAAAACGCTGTGAGCATAGCCGGCCTGCTGCTGACGACGGATTGCCTTGTTACCGAAAAGCCCAAGGAAAAAGAAGAAATGCCTCCTGGCGGCCCAGGTATGGGCGGCGGTATGGGCGGCGGTATGGGCATGGGCGGTATGGGTGGTATGATGTAAGGAAGAAAACCGGAACGGTTTTTAACACCCCCAAACAAGTTTGAGGGTGCCACCCTGTCGAGTGGCTAATATTTTTCAAAACAACTTGTAAATACAAAAATAAGAAAGCAAAACAATGGACAACAGAATAATCCCGCTTCGTAAAAATGATAGTATCTGCAATGCCAGGGTAAACGCGTCGATAATAGTCGCAGCATTGTTTATGTTAGTGATTGCCGGCTGTCTTGAAGGAGCTAAATTGCCCGTTCTCGATTTATTCGGCAAGAAACAGCCGCTGAGCAAGGACGAACGAATGGAGTGGTGGCGGGATGCGAGATTCGGCATGTTTATCCACTGGGGCCTTTATGCGGTGCCGGCAGGCGAGTGGAAAGGCAAGAGAATTCCGGGTATCGGTGAGTGGATTATGGAGAGGGGCGATATACCCGTCTCGGAGTATGAACCGCTTACCAAACAGTTCAATCCGGTTAAGTTCGACGCTGATGAGTGGGTGCGAATCGCCAAGAATGCAGGGATGAAGTACATCGTCATCACATCCAAGCATCACGACGGCTTTTGTCTGTGGGATTCAAAGGTAACGGACTATGACATCATTGATGCTTCGCCGTTCGAGCGCGATATACTCAAAGAGTTATCCAAAGCGTGCAAGAAACAGGGTATTAAACTTTGCTTCTATCACTCGATAATGGACTGGCATCATCCGGATGCACAAAGGCCTTTCTATCCGAACTATAACGACGGGGAAAAGTCGAATCCCAATTTTGCCCGATACGTAGAAACTTATATGAAGCCGCAGCTCAAGGAGCTAATAACCAAGTACGGCCCTCTTGGGGTTTTGTGGTTCGACGGCGAATGGATAAAGGACTGGACCGAGCCGATGGGTAAGGACCTGTACAATTATGTTCGAGCCCTTCAGCCGAACATCATTATAAACAACCGTGTCGGCAAAGGGCGCAAAGGGATGGAAGGCCTCAGTAAAAGTGAGGAGTATGCCGGTGACTTCGGGACTCCCGAACAGCAGATTCCAGCGACGGGTCTGCCGGGCGTTGACTGGGAATCCTGTATGACGATGAACAATACGTGGGGTTATAAATCCTATGACCACAACTGGAAATCGACCGAGGACCTGCTGCACAAGCTGGCGGACATCGCCAGCAAAGGCGGTAACTTCCTGCTGAACGTCGGGCCTACCGCCGAGGGTCTTATCCCCGGCCCAAGTGTCCAGCGTCTTGCGGTTATGGGCAAGTGGATGAAGGTAAACAGCGAAAGCATTTACGGGACGAAGGCCAGTCCGCTCGGCAAGGTGCCCTGGGGCCGATGTACTGCAAAGCCCGGTAAGCTGTATCTGCATGTATTCGACTGGCCAACAAACGGCAAACTAAAAGTATCGGGACTTAGAAACAAGGTCAAAAAAGCCTATCTTCTGACTGATAAGAAACGCGCTAAACTATCCGTTAGGCGTGAAGATGAGGACGAGATCGTTGTTACCGTACCAAGTGAGGCGCCGGACCCGATTAATACTGTTGTGGTGGTTGAAATTAAGAGTTAAGGTCCACCCCCAAACAAGTTTGAGGGTGCCACCCTGTTTTTTATAATAAGGCAAAATGAGAACTAAAAAGCGGAACCAAAATAGATAAGGAGTGAGTTATGAAACTTAAACCCCTGGATGACAGAATTGTAATCAAACAATCAGAGGCCGAAGAGAAAACGTCCGGCGGAATCATTCTGCCGGATACTGCAAAAGAAAAACCGCAGATCGGCAAAGTGGTAGCTACCGGCCCGGGCAAACTGCTCGATAACGGCAAACGAGGTCAGATGTCCGTAAAGAAAAAAGATGAAGTTATCTACGCAAAATACATTGGAAGTGACGTCGAAATCGATGGTGAAAAATATGTAATTCTGCGAGAAAGTGACATTCTCGGAATTGTTGAAAAATAAAACAGTAGTTTATAGTTCGCAGTCCGTAAAGTATGAGCTAAAAACTGATAAGAAAAAAATTAAAAGAGGTAGTGAAAAATGGCAAAACAATTAATGTTTGACGATACAGCACGAGCGCAGCTCAAAGATGGTCTGTCGCAATTAGCAGAAGCGGTGAAGGTTACTCTCGGGCCGACCGGCAAGAACGTTATCCTGTATAAAAGCTGGGGCTCTCCGAAGGTAACCAAGGACGGTGTTACGGTCAGTAAGGAAATCGAGCTGCCCGAACCATTCAAAAATATGGGCGCAAAGATGATCAATGAGGTCGCCAGCAAAACCTCAGACGTTGTGGGTGACGGAACCACAACCTCAACTGTGTTAGCAGAAGCGATCTACACCGAAGGGCTGAAGTACGTTACGGTCGGTGTGAATCCGATGGCCATTCAGCGGGGAATCAGCAAAGCAGCGGAAGCTGTTACCAAATTCATCCAATCGGTCAGCGTACCCGTAAAAGGCCACAGTGACATTGCAAAGGTCGCGACCATCAGTGCAAACAACGACCCGTCGGTCGGTGAAATCTTAGCCGAAGCAATCGATAAGGTCGGCAGTGACGGTGTTATCGAGGTCGAAGAAGGCAAAGGAATGGAAAATGAGCTGAACGTAGTTGAAGGTATGCAGTTCGATAAGGGTTATATTTCGCCGTATTTTATGACTAACGCCGATACCCTTGAAGCTGTCCTCGAAGACGCCTATATTCTGCTGCACGAAAAGAAGATATCCAACGTTCGCGAGCTTATCCCTCTGCTTGAAAAGGTTGCTCAAGTGGGCAGGCCGCTGCTGGTTATTGCAGAAGATGTTGAAAGTGAGGCATTAGCCGCACTGGTTATTAATCGGCTGCAAGGTATTTTAAAGACCTGCGCGGTCAAGGCTCCGGGTTTCGGTGACCGCAGGAAAGCGATGTTGGCCGATATAGGTATCTCGACCGGCGGGCAGGTGATTACCGAAGATTTGGGCATCAAGCTCGAAAGTATCGAGCTTTCGCAGTTGGGCCAGGCCAAAAAAATCGTTGTGGATAAGGAAACAACGACAATAATCGAAGGGGCAGGCAAAAAGAAAGACGTTTCCGCCCGTTGCGACCAAATCCGCAACCAAATTGAAAAGACAACCAGTGACTACGACCGTGAAAAATTGCAGGAACGGTTAGCCAAACTAACCGGCGGAGTAGCCGTCATCAAAGCGGGCGCCGCAACCGAGACGGAAATGAAGGAGCGCAAAGACCTGCTGGAAGATGCACTGCACGCCACAAGAGCAGCGGCCGGGGAAGGCGTTGTCGCAGGCGGCGGTATCGTGTTCCTGCGAGCCATCCCAGAGGTAGAAAAGGTCAGGGCAAGGGCCAAAGGCGATGAAAAAATCGGCTTCGACATTGTAACCAATGCGCTTAAAGCACCAACAACTCAAATTGTTGAAAACTCCGGTGAGCAAGGCGATGTGGTCGTCGCTAAACTTCTCGAAAAAGGCAAGAACATAGGCTATAACGCAAATACAGGACAGTTCGTCGATATGTTCAAAGCCGGTATCATCGACCCTGCAAAGGTTGCCAGAACCGCATTAGAAATGGCCGCTTCGGTAGCAGGACTGATGCTGACAACCAATGTGTTAGTAACAGAATTAAAAGATAAAGACAAAGACGAAGAGCCAATACAGGGGTCGGTACGATAAAAAATAAATTCGAAATCCTAAGCACGAAATCCGAAACAAATTCAAAATTCTAATGTTCAAATTTTCAAAACTTAATTGTTTTGGCCATTTGAATTTCGGTCATTATATATTGTTTCGGATTTCGATATTCGATATTCGGATTTCCACAAGGTATTATGGCCAAGCGGGATTATTACGAAGTTTTAGGCGTGGGTAAGAACGCCTCCGCCGACGAAATTAAACGCGCATATCGGCGTATGGCGATGAAGTATCATCCGGATAAGAATCCGGACGATAAAAAGGCTGAGGCCAGGTTCAAAGAATGCGCCGAGGCCTACGAGGTCCTGAGCGATGCCGAGAAGCGGCGGCGTTATGACCAGTTCGGACACGAAGGTCTTCGCGGAGCCGGCATGCACGACTTCTCCCGAATGAACGTCGAAGACATCTTCAGCATGTTCGGGTTCGAGGATTTCTTCAGCGGTATCTTCGGGGGCCGCAGAAGGTCGAGCCGACGTGCAGGGCCTACTCGCGGTTACGATCTGGAAACCACCGTGGAACTGACGCTCAACGACATCGCCAAAGGCGCTGAGAAGAGCATCGAATTTACGCGCCAGGATATATGCGGCGAATGCAAGGGCAACGGCTGCGCCAAAGGAAGCAAGCCGGGCAGATGTCCAACCTGCGGCGGAAGTGGTCAGGTTGCAAGAGGCGGTGGGTTCTTCCAGATGGTCTCGACCTGTCGGCAATGCGGCGGCAGCGGACAGGTCATTACCAACCCCTGCAGGAAATGCAAAGGCAGCGGCAGAGTGCCAAAGAAGAGAGTCGTCGAAATCAAAATCCCAGCCGGCGTCCACGAAGGACAGGGTATAAGAGTCGCCAGCGAAGGTGAGCCCGGCCGAGGCGGTGGGCCCAGAGGCGACCTTTATTGCTACGTCAGAATAAAGCGACATGAATTTTTGCAACGCGACGGAAATAACCTGATTGCGGTTGTGCCCATAAGCTTTACACAGGCTGCTTTAGGGACAACTGTTGACGTGCCAAGTTTGAACGGCACACAAGGATTGAAAATTCCGCCGGGGACACAGTACGGAAGCGTCTTTAGAATAAAAGGCCAGGGCCTGCCGGATATAAGAACACGGAGAACCGGCGACCAGCTCGTACAAATTACTATCGAAACACCTGTGAAACTAAACGCAAAACAAGAAGAGCTGCTGAGAGAATTCGCTAAAAGCGAAAATAAAAGCGTTTCCCCGCAATCCAAACGCTTTTTCGAAAAACTGAAAAAACATTTTGGTAACCACCGATGAAACAGAAAAGAAAAGAAAAACCAAAAATCGAAGATTCACAGAAGGCAGAGAAGATCGAGCTGGAAGAGCTCCGCCAGACTTTAGAGAGTCTGCAAAAAGAAAAAGATGAGCTTTTCGGCAAGCTGCAGCGAGTCAGTGCCGACTATGCGAATTTCCAGAAACGAGTCCCTAAACAGATAACCGATACGATTTGCTACGAAAAAGAAAGGATAATAAAAACCTTACTGCCGGCTCTGGATAATTTCGAACATACACTGCAAAATGCAGACTCGGCGGAAAATTCGGACGTATTCGTCAAAGGTATTCAGATTATATACGACCAGATGCTCGATATATTAAAATCGCACGGCGTCGAGCAGATAAAGGCACCGGGCGAAAACTTTGACCCGGCCCTGCACGAAGCAATGATGCAAAAGACTGAGCCAGAGGAGGAAGATAATATTGTTCTGGAAGAGTTTCAAAAGGGATACAAACTCAACGGCCGAGTTATTCGACCAAGTAAAGTGATTGTTAATAAACTGACAGAAGACAGAGGACAGAAGACAGAGGACGGAGGACAGAAGATAGAGGACGGAACCGAGGCGGAGTAGTATCGCATTGCGTATTGCGTATTGCGTGATGCGTATTGCGTATGTCGTATAAATCCGAAATCCGAATATCGAAATCCGAAACAAATACGAATTACCAAAATACAAAATTCAAAACAAGACACAAAATGTAAGTTTTTTAAGCAGAGTGTTTTGACCCTCGATATGCTGGGATATAACGAAAATGCCGACTTATGATTATATATGTGAAAGCTGTGGATGTGAGTTTGAACGCTTTCAGAGTATAACAGCTAAACCTCTGCGCACATGCCCAAAGTGCAAAAAAAGAAAATTGAAACGGCTAATCGGTGCCGGAGCCGGAGTAATCTTCAAAGGCTCCGGATTCTATCAGACCGATTACAGAAGCGAAGGCTATAAAAAAGCTCAAGAAAGCGAGAAAAAGACTACCGACAAGGACACCACGAAAGAGAAAACCGAAACCAAGACCGCCGAATCTAAAACCAAAGATTCAAAGTCCGCCGAAAAAGCCAAATCCGCCATAAAAGACAAAAAGAAATGTAAGCGTTCACTCCATTTGAATGATTGAAGTAAAAGCTTGTTTTTGTCCGATAAAAATTCTATGGACAAAGACGCATATATAAAGCAGTTGGAAAAGGAAAATGCAGAGTTGAAAAAACGCATCGA
>Ga0209979_1001231_pt1 | contig 28810 bp, 26 predicted proteins | sample AnhtaG_FD_183114 | JGI IMG/M metagenome (GOLD analysis project Ga0209979, IMG submission 183114) | Deep subsurface microbial communities from Anholt, Denmark to uncover new lineages of life (NeLLi) - Anholt_01485 metaG (SPAdes) (version 2) | ecosystem: Environmental > Aquatic > Marine > Oceanic... | reverse complement strand
TTAAACTCTTTTCTCTTCAGAATTTTGTAATTCCTTAGCTTAATGAGAACTCTGGCTTTCTTCTCTTCCATTGGAATAACTTTTTTTTCACTCAAACAATAACACCCTATTATCTAAATATCTGAATCACATTCATCATACAACCCTTAAACTTTTTGTTTTATACAAACTGAAATTTATAGCTTCGTAATCGCATTAGCAGGTTGTGCTGTAAACTCTTAACTAGAATTCTCTCCAGCCTGATGTGGTGCGCGCGCGCTTGAGTTCTATGTGACTATTGCTGCTTCTGCGTTCATGCGGTCTGTCTTCGTGATCTTTACCTTTACGTGATCTCCAGGCTTTGTGTCGTCAACTAAAATCATGAAGCCTTTGATTCTGGCTATGCCTGCCCCGTTGGGGGTTATTCCTGTTATATCCACTTCGAATTCATTTCCTATCTCAACAGAGCGTTTCTTAACGCGTCTGCCACTTCTATTCTTGGCATTTCTCGGGCTCCTTTTCATGGACTTATCAACCATCTTCCTCTTTCTGCATGTGTGCTAATTATTAACGCCCATCAAGATTTAAGTGCTCTGAATTTTGTGCGATGTTGTCTTAGTATTGTGTGTGTGTGGGGTTCGAATCCTACCCCACCCGTCCTTGACGAACTCCAGATGATTTTGTGGGTGCGTGACGAGTACGCTTGGGTTCTGAGTCGGATTGAAACTGAATTAGAAATATGACTAAGAAACACGTATTTACTTTTGCGACGTAAGCGACGACGTCGCCCTTCGGGCGTTACGCCTCCTTTGGCTCCAATCTGCGGATGGTCGCGTCGTCGGCGTTTTGGGCAGAGCAAATGATTTTTTCCTTCGCCGACAGGTCATAACCTGTCGCCATACCCACGGTGCGTCATTACATTCCTCCCGTGGCTGGAAAAAACCAGCGCAACGCGCTGTCGTAAACGTCATTTGCTCTTAGCCCACCACGAACGATAAGGAAGGCTTGTATGGACGGACGCGCTGATTGAGGAAGCAAACGAGCAATTACGGAAGGAACAGCAACCAGAAATATTTTCGGTAACCTAGATCCGGTAATGTTGGACAGGGCAGAATTTACAGAAGCTAATTGCTATCCCTGTCTTGCGAGCATAATGGCACATTTCCTTCCATCAGCTCCACAAAAACCATCTTTTACCCAATTACATGGTATTCGGATCGATGTATCCAGACTGATTGTCTCAGTGTGCCTACAAGTTACGAAATTAGAACTAGACATTAAAATCCTCTTACCACCTATGTTAAGACTATAAAATATCTTTTTGGGTACAGATTCACCAAGGAGCTGATCTTTTCCGCTAGATAGGATCTTCCTCTCACAAAATCTCTTAAACGATAGAGGTGTAGCTGAAAACCAGATATTTATTGAATATTTTAATGGATCTGGATAAAAAAACATTTAAACGTATAACTCACTACAATAATCGGTATATAATCAATGTCTTAATACCAATTAATTATACGGTCTTCGGGTGATATCTCCACAGTGGGAATGGTTCTAATCCAACCCAACTATCACCACGGCTAAAAGTAGCGCGCGCATAAAGCCAAGGTCCTACCCTGCTTGACCGGTCCTTTCGTGGAGTTTGAAATCGGAAACTGGCAGATCGCTAGTTAAGTTTGTAGTGGTTTATTACGATGGCTCAAGTGCCAAGTTTCATGACGAGCATAGCTATGGTCTTACCTAATTCCTGGGATCGTATTCTTGCTTTTTCGTCAGGTTCTCCTACAGCTGCAGCGCCATAATGTTCAGCGTTAGCTCGTCCTTGAATGATCATCCCATGGACAAGCATAGCTTCCAGGATTGAGATGATTGTGGTTTCAGCTCCGCTCGCAACTCCTCCTGAATTTGTGAAGGCTGCTCCTACTTTGCCGGATAGTTTTCCGTGGATACTAACTGACTTGTCGAAGATTGCTTTGATTTGGGCTGACATTAGACCGTAGTATGTGGGTGATCCGACTATTATCCCATCTGCTTTCAAAAGATCTTCATTGGTTGTTTCGTTAGCTTTCTTGATTAATACGTTGATCCCGTCTATTCCTCTTGCTCCTTTGGCGACTTCGTCTGCCATCTTTTTCGTATTTCCGGTCTTTGAGTCGTAGATGATAAGAACATCCATAATGTTCACTTTGAAGCTGTTTTGTAAACGTAAGCTAGTGGCTATTTAGGTTTTGTTAATAGATGCATTGGGTACAGCGTGCGCGTTTTATGGGTTCTAATGGTTCATATGCAGTTGTATTATCATCGATTTGTTTTTTCAAATAGTATTTCTACGTAATCCGTTATTCCCATCTTTTCTGCGAAGCTTCTGACGAAACGTACTCTATGTTCTTTCGTTATGTCTAATATGATCAGAGAAGGAATTACAGAGATGAGCAGAAAAATAGGTAATCCGAAGAAGAACACTACGAATACTAAAACGTCAACTGGATTAAGTGGAATTATTTTTTCGGAGATAAAAAACGAAAGAAACTGTAAATATGAAAAGACAACTCCGATCCCCGCGTAGCCTCTCAGGAAATCTGTGAATCGCCCGCCTACCGTTCGCCCCTCAACTGGTTGATCCGTTCCTTCCACCCTTTCCTCATTTGAATAGACAATTCCTGCATCTGTCAAAAACCATGTAGGCGAGAAAACCAATGTCCCCAATCCGATGGTGAACATCACTAGAACAAGAAATCCCGGTCCATAAATCGTTGAATACACTAGACCTCCCGATTCCATCAATTCCTTATTGAGAATTAGATCAAGTATCCAAGGTGCTGAAAACAGAATTATAGAGTTTATGTTAACTGCCAATAGCGCGGGGTAATACCCACGCATAATCTTTTTAAAAGTCTGGGATTGAGGTCGTTCTTGAATCCCATAAAGCAACTTTGACCCAAGTATATTCTTGTGGATGAACAAAAATACTGGTGCCAAGAAGTATCCCCCAATTAATCCTCCAATCAAAGCTGAAATCGGGGCAAACACTAAGAAAATCAGTGCAATTTCCATATATTGATCATTGCTTGGGATAAGCGGAGAAAAATATGGACCCCGTTCACTGTAAGCCTCGCTTAAATTAAAATAAACAAGTAAACCGAGCAGTAGTACGTAATAAACGAGGACAATTATCAGGGGCTTCTTGTACCTTGGAATTAGTTTTCCAATCCTCAAATCCAACGCGTCCCAATCATACTATTTTCATGTGATATTTTTTAATGCGCGCGCGCATCCTTCTTTCTTAGGTTGTACGTGTACCGAATCCAAATATAGATTGCATATAAGCTCAAAAGACCAACGCCAATATGAACAATGACCTCATATCTACCTATCCAAAAGGGATTCTCTGCATCAAAAATAGAGAAAGGGAAGAGAAGATACGATGAGACTCTGTGAACCCACATGTCAAAGAAAATGTGAGATAAACCCCCAACAAGACAACTGAAGTAAATTATCCCAAAAGGATACCTAATCTTTTCTGGAAAAAACCTGAAAAACCCATAAATACTTTTGATCTTTTTGCTGAATCTCTTCTCTGCCAAATAAAGAACTAAACTCAATACAGCTGGATATACAGTCAGGACAAAGAAATAGCTATGCCAGATCCCATGATACATTGGTTTTCCAACAAATAGAAGATATAACAACTCAAGATCAACACATGTAGACGAGAAGAGCAGAGCTGCAATATCGAAATTTTTGGGTCTTCTGAAATGCAGTAGAGCAGCAGCCAAAAAATGGAAAGGAGTAGGGGGCAAATTAGTTCACCCAGCGGTTAATGACTTTTCGCCAAAATCCATTACAAGTCGCTCATAAATCCAACATGACAACACGGTGCCAATTCCTGCTCCCATAATTATGTCTTTCAAAGAATCCATAGGATAGTTGAAGTAAGTTGATGAGGGTCTCACTTGAACATCTAAAGTTTCAGCAATTTCCCATCCAAGTGCTATTATTGCTAGCATCGAGAACATGAAGATCCACATAAATTTTCTGTTCCAACCCAAATGTCTCTCCAGAACAAGTGGTACAAGTAAAGCGCCTAAGAGCTATGGAGAGGTGATATGGGTCCATGTATCTACATAGCCTGGCGCGTTGAGTTCTGGATTCCAATACCACCCATAGTTTTGACTAGCATTCTGAAATGAAATGGCGAAAAGTCCTAGTAAAACGAGGTAGGCTAGGTATTGTTTGTTCAATATGGTATACTGTGCTCCCCTTTTTCCTCCAACTGTGTAGAGGATAATGTGGATTGCGATTAGGGCGTAAGTTGGGACAAATGCCCAGGATACAGTTCCACCAGGACCCGTACTCACAGTTAGAAATGCATCTATAGGTCGTGCAGTAACGAAGCTCACATACATTTCAAAGTAGTTAGGTGTGTCTTCCCAAGCTGAAGGAGGAAATGTGAAATACCAGACGAAAGAAAGGACAATTATCAAGGCGATGAAGAAGATAAAAGAAGCCCATAACTTAATTTTCTGAATCAAGTTTGTCACCAAACTATAAATCACCTTGTTCATTGTAGACATCTAACTATATTATTTTAAGTTCGGAATCCCCCCTCTAGAATCATACTTAGGTGCGCGCGTATCCGAAATCGCGCGCGTATTGTGCAAGGAGAGAAGCGTACGCACCTTTGTGGAGTATCCTCGAAAGTGGAGGATAAGACTAGGTGTGCTTCGAAATAGTCTTCTTCCGCAAGTGATAAGAACTGGAGATGAGGACAGAATTATTGGTGTCACTGATTGCTTGAGGGCAAGAGAGTCATATTGCGCAGTTTTGAGCTTTCAGATCTCGATGAAATCATGAAGCACTGGAACAGTCTAGAGCTTAGACGATTACTTGGAAGTGTAGACAGAGGTCCAGCAGCTCGCAATGAAGAAGAGGAATGGATAAGAGACACGTGGAAACGTCGTCAGGAAAGACGCGCTTTCACATTTGCCATTGAAGAAGCTTCAGAACGGAAACTAATAGGAGGGACAGGACTTTTCAGCTTCGACTGGACCAGTAGATCCGCTGAGGTTGGAATAAGCATATACAATCCCGAATATTGGGGCAAGGGATATGGTGCCGAATCTTTGAACCTGATTATCGGATTCGCTTTTAATGAACTAAATCTGAATAGAGTTGGACTTGAAGTATTTGATTTTAACAAGCGAGCTCACCAATGTTATATCAAAGTTGGTTTTCAAGAAATGGGGCGAAAACGAAAAGCGCGATTCATAAATGGACGATATCATGACAGCTTTCTAATGGACCTCCTAAAAGAAGAATGGTTAGCAACAGTCAAACCAAAATAAGGCGTCTATGTTCTTAAAAAGAGAAGGACCATTCGAAAGGCAATGGATATTGGGGGAAAATGGATAAACTGATATCTCTTCAGAGTCATGTGAAAAGAATGGAGTGAGCCCTAGAATTCTATCTACGCTATCACCATAGCGCGAATCTTTTCGTCTGATGTTATGATAACTCTCTTTTCCATCCTGATGGTATTTGTCGCCCATAGACAATTCTTCGTGCTCCAAGGAAGTCCCCTAGTTCATTAACTGTATTTGCGACTGCTTGAGCTATCTCTCTGGTTTTTGGAGCCTCTGGTTCAGCAAACACCGCATTAATGTTTAAAACACTATGTTTTCGATCTATTACCGGATCCAAGCGGCCAATGAAATGGTCACCATGTAGAATGGGCATCACGTAGCATCCATACTTACGTTTAGACTTTGGAAAGTAAACCTCCAACCTGAAATGGAAATTAAACAATTGTTCTGTTCTCCGCCGGTCACAAATTAGGTTGTCAAAAGGTGATAGCAATGTTGTACGGGGCTCCCAATTACCCTCAACCAGTCGTTCCAGGAGAGGAATATCATTAGCATGTATGTACCATTTACCTCGCCACGTTCGACCATCCTCATGAATCTCAACACTAATTATGTGACCATCAGCTTCAAGTTCAGCTAGAGCCTTATCAAGATCCTTATAGCAACGACGGATATAGTGACGTTTAATTTGGTTTGCAGGCGCCACTCCAAGAGCTTGCAATGACTTTTGGGCTGCACGTTCCGAAACCTCTCTGTCCGACAATATCTCCTTAGAAACCCACTCTGGCAAATGGTGCTCGCTTAGATCCCAATATTTCACATTTCCCTTGCGCTTGGCAACCATTATCTCGCCTTTTGCCCACAGGAAGGTTAACATCATGTCAACATTTCTACCCGAGGTCCATCCTGTGGAGCGCCAGGCTTCCACACTTTTGTCCTCGAAGTTGCTTGATGGGAGAGGACCCTTTTCCTGAAGTTGAGAGAGAACATACTCTTTCATCTCCCAATTTTTCTCAAGCCAGGTCCTAATCTTTTAAGCCCAAGGCGAATCACCAGTTGCAAAGCTTTGCTTTAAAGCTTTGAAAATCGGGTAATCTTTGGTAGGCACAATGGATGTTGCTTGCGCCCAGTCTTCAAATAACCGACACTCCTTCCAAAGAAGATCATCGAGAAGCGAGGGATCATACTTTCCAATACGGCTCCAGAGAACCAGTACATGGCTCCGCTCAACTACTCTCATGGGATCGATTTGAATATAACCCAAATCTCTAATGACCCGCATTATTCCTTCAAAGTCGGCTCTCGGAGGGGTTCCAGACAAGTGTTGACGGACAATGGCAAGACGTCTAGCAGCTGTGGGGGAAATCGTGAGATGACTCTTCACAATTTAGAGAGCAAGTTCTCCAGTATTAAACATGTTTCAACAAAAGCTGTCAACACATTCTGCTTATGCGCGTGCATGATGTGTTAGTGTTTCTAAGACCTGATTACTTGGTACAACTGACTTTATAAAATCGTAAAAGTCTGTGATTTTCTTCGGTTTCCAGTCTACTTTTCTATTGAAGCTGTAGAAAGCATTGTTCGAATGACAACCTGAAATACCATCAGATGAAATCTTAATTCCGTGATCACTTATGATGACCATCAAACAGTCATCTTCTAATTTAGAAGATATGTTGTAGGCCAACATGTTTAGATTGCCATATACCTCTCTCATCTTCCGTTTTCTTGAAACAAACACGTGACCCATTTGGTCCGCAATGGGAATCCATGTCATAAACAAATTCCAGTTCTCGGGCATTCGTCTAAAGGTTTCCTGAATCATGAGTCCTGTATTGTCTGTAACATGTTTTTGAAAGGCATCAGTGTCTCCCTCTAGTATCTTACGGGTACATCCAAACAGCCATTCTGAATCCAGATTATACAATGGAACATTGACAGCTATAGAGTCTGACACAATGTCGAAAATTGGGACACCATTCAATATCTCGTTTGTAACATACTTCTTCTGATGCTTAATCAGGTTGAGAACAGGAATTAAAATCCTTCTTCCAAACGTTTTACCAATAAGCCAGCTACTCCCTCTTATACGTCGTATGGGAGTATTCCATCTAATCCAACTCATGGGTTTAGTGTAGACCTGCCAATCATCTATGTCTTGGACTCTTCCAGTTATGAAGGAACCCCAAACCTGAGGAGATAAGGGCTCTTCATGTTTCCTATTTATTATGGAAGGAATGAAACCATGTTGCTCCTGCTTAAGATACTTCAGATTCCACAAATTCACCAATTCATGCGAAAGCCCATCGAGCGCCAGAATGAAAACCTTCATCGAATCACATTCATATTAGATCTCTTGCTGCATGTTCTAACCTGTTTCACTACGTAATATTTAACTCGCTGATAATTTCAGTTATAAGAGTCTAGTATTAAGATTCCGCATGTGCAAATTTTATTCTTCCCTCTTCTCTGGTTCATGAACCTTTATGAGGGTTAGTAAAAATGATGGCAATAGTAGAGCGCGCGCACGCGCGGGGCGCGTCTTCCTGAACCAATCCTACAGAGCCAAGCTGAAGAATAACTGCGACTGGCACGAGCCTAACGATTCCCAGCCAAGCGGAACAGGTCAACCCCTAGGTGAAGTGGGCTTTACCATTTTTCCTCTGTAGCAGGTTTAAATAGGTAACAGTAGTTCTGACAAAACCTAACTGTAGCCCTCAGTAAGTTTCTACATAGTGAGAAGCAATAGTTACTATGTCAAAAATGTTGATAATTCCGTACGGTTCAGCTATGTCACAGTGAGGATTCCAATCAGGATCTAAAGGTGTACCACCATAAATGCCAGCAGCTCTTACAATATCAAAGATGTCCACATCAAAATCGTGATCTATGTCTCCTATGCACCAATGGAGATTCATCAAAGGATAGTTATCTACTCCTTCCCAAGGAAGGTAAGTATCACCAACTCCATCATTGTCTAAGTCAGTACCATTATAGTTGCTCCAGAAGTTGCCTTCACAACCATTGTCCCACGTGTTCACGCTGAGCTCGTCAATCGACATTGTGTTCGGTCCTTCATCTACTAAGAAGGAGTTGTAATAGAGAACGTTGCCATTCGACTCTGTGAAACGTATGTGCCCTCCAAACAGTGGGGACGGTTGCCACATGGTGTTCCCAACAATCGAGTTGTTACTAGAGTTCTCGATGGTGAAGGGAAAAGGAACGAAATGCCCAGAGATGTAGTTGAAAGAGATTTGGTTGTCGGTGGAGTTATTCATAGTAAGCGCAGAGTGGCAGTCCAAACTCAGAATGTTATGGCTCACAATATTACCACTAGAGTTTACAAGTTGGAGCCCGTGAAAGACACAAGAACCATCGTCTCCCACAACACTATTATCTATTATTTGGTTTTCAGACCCTCCCATAACACGGATGGCATACACGGTCTTTATGATGTTGCCATTTACGATGCTTTTCGAGGAGTGATTCAAAGCAATGCCCCAATCTCCCCATGTCATTGAGCAATTCCGTATCTCAAAGCCACTAAGAGTCACGTTATCCGAATCTATCTCAATCACTGTTCCAACTCCACCGCCATCGACAACTGTATATTCCTTATCCTCACCGATTAGAGCTATTGACTTGTTAACAACCACATTTTCATAGTACGTTCCTGATGAAACGTAAATTGTGTGTCCGTTCAAGGTTTCGTTTGCATATATGGCTTCTTGAATTGTCTCATAGCTCAAACTAGTGTTCAGGTTATGAATAAGGGGACTATCAATGAACCCCACATTCAGCTCTCCAATAGCAAATCCAGGCCATGGTGGAGGAGGGTTCTCAGGAATCCCTACATAAAAGTTCGGTTCAACGAAATCGATGTACCATTTTGATTTCAATTCGTCTTCTACGTTATACTGCAAATTTACCTTCTCAATATCTGAAAGTCCACTGGTGTAATTAATTCGAATAAGAGCCACGAGTGCAATAGGTCGGATGTCAATATAGTCATATATGTAGATTTCATCAATTTTCGGAATACTATTGGCTATGTCGAGTAAGTCATTTCTAAAGATGTTCTCAAAAGGAAAGGAAATCTGTACTGTCTCTGAAAAACGTGCATGCGCATCCGTCTCCCTACTATGAAGTGTAATTCTATCAGCACCTGTCCACTGAACCCCCAACGTTAACATTCCAATTAGAAACAAGGTCAGCATAACTACAGAAGTTGCTCTTCTCATTTTCCCCACATTGCTATATGTCTTAGAGACTATTATCACTTTTGAAAGAATCTTTTAGACGATCAAGGTGTGCAGACGAAAAAGAGCAAAATCCAGAAAAAAAGGGAGTTTGATAAAGGGGTGAAATTCACCCTGCGGGTTTCACTAAATAATCCGCAAGCGCATCTAGCTTTTTACGTTTGTAAGTTTTCTTGCTATTCTTCGATGGAGTTTCCAATACCATATCTTACGTTTTAGATTACAAAACACTACGAGGATTCACTCCAACAATTTCCACATACATAGCATTTTAACCCTGCTAGGTCCTCGTAAACGTAGTTAGTCTCGGTTTTTTTGGAGTCACATCTTGGACACGACATGTTCATCTCTAAAACAACAGGAAAATGTTTACTAAAAGGTGTGTTTCTTTTGAGTGAATATTCCGCGTAACGAAACAACACACACAACATTTTTTCTTAAAGGATGTATAAAAGACTAGATAGAAGTTTCTTCCATAAACAGTTTTATTGAATCAAGAGCATACTAACTAGAGGAGGAAAGTTTTGTATGAGAACTCTTTCAGGTATCGTCCTCTCAACCCTTTTTATCAATCTAGCTTTAGTCTCTAACATCAATTCGCTAAGTTTGCAGCAGCCTACTTCCATCACTACAGTCAGATTTTTTCCTCAACCCCAACCATTTGCAGTCTACCTAAACGAGGAATTCACAGTAGCATGCGTATTGGAAGACGTTTCGGATCTATACGGTTTGGACATTCGAATAGCTTGGGACCCTTCAGTGCTCACATACATAAACCACACCATGACTCTTCCAAAGGAAAACTATTCCACACCAATTCCCCCAGGCCCTTACGCAGGAATCCTTTGGAGGGACCCAGGACCTATTATTCTGGTGATTAGGAATGAAGCTAACACAACAGCTGGAACATATTGGGTTGCAGCCGCTTCACTTGCTCCAGCACCATCATTCAACGGTAGCGGAACAGTGTTCATTATGAGCTTCAGAGCACCAGATTACTCTTGCATGACGCAAATCAACTTCACAAGGCATTCTCTTGGTGACTCCGAGGGGGCAAGCATTAACCACGTTCAAATCGATTATGAATTGATTGTAGGCCCAGGTAATTGGCCTCCGAGAATACTTGGGGTAAACCACTTTCCAGTTTCCCCCAATTATGATGAGAATGTAACTGTTTCAGCCAATGTGACAGACCCCAACTTGGATACCGTACTGCTTTCTTATACTTTCAATTCGACCTGGCACAATATTTCCATGATAGAAACATCAGACTCGTTTAGGGCACCCATAGTTGCTCAACCCTACAACACCACTGTTCAATACAGAATCTACGCTAATGACACTGAAGGTAACTGGACCAAATCAGCGATCTACTCCTATGTTGTGAATGATTATGTTGCCCCAGACATAGACGCAGAGTGGAACCCAACAAACCCACCTCCCTTAACACCTTCCAGCGTACCTCGACAGGGTGAGGAAGTCGCTGTCACCGCCAGTATGCTTGAACCAATTGGTGCCAGCAGAGTAATTGAAGCTGAGTTACGCTACCGAGTTAACGGTTGGGCATGGCGAAACACTACTATGCAGTACAACGAAACAAACAGTTTATGGACGAACATAATACCCGGACATGCAGGGAACAGCACCATAGAATTCTACATCACAGCCCAAGACGAAGCTGGAAACACAGGCACAAGCACCATCTACATATACCAAGTGAAGCCTCTCATGGTGGGCGACGTTGATGGTGATGGAGATGTCGACATCTTCGACGTGGTCCTTGTTGCTCAGAATTACGGGCAAACAAGTTCATAATTCCACTCTCTTTACGCGACTGCGCATATTAATTAATGTAAGGTAGAAGGGCTGCGGTTCACCTTGTGCACTTCCTGAAGAGGCCCTTAGGGAATGGGGCTGCTCTTAAAACAAGAATTGTGAATCGCTAGCGCATCATAGTTCGTGTGTAATCTTATAGGTTCTGTGAGGTAGCAGAAATTGGGAAGGGGGAGAGAATGGTGAACCAGATTCAAGAAGTGGAAATGTTCTAAAACATAGTTTCACATTTGCGACTTCGATTCTACTACAGTGTATCAAATATACAATCATAAGGGAGGTTCATTCTTTTTGAGAATAGTTTTAGTTATCATTTGATAACAAGTAATATACGCAGTACATGTGTTTATACTGGAATAAGCGAGTGGAGGATAAGTTTAAGTTCTTAACTGGATGGGAATTTATCATTTCCGTCCTTTCTCCCCCTCCACTCGCCCCTGCGCATACTTAGAAATACTTGGTAATGAATAGGGTTTTATTTGATACAGATGTAAGAGTTCTTACTATGTTGAAATTGAGTGGTCTTGATTATAAAATTCTTTTTGAATTGATGAAAAATTCGAAGATAAGTGATAGGAAACTAGCAAAAAAGATTGGCGTCTCTCAACCAACTGTTACGAGGAGAAGAGCGCGACTGGAGAGAGAAGGGGTGCTAGAATACACTGCTATTCCCAACTTTGAAAAACTAGGGCTAGGAATCATAGCATTCTCATTCACTAAATGGAACCCTGAATTCTATCAAGTGAGTAAAGAAGAATTCGCGAGGAAGACAGCTGAATATGTTAAGAAACGTCCAAACCTTATCCTGGTGTCTTCAGGTCGAGGTCTTGGAATGACTAGAATGAGCATGTCAATCCATACAGATTACGCTGACCTCGTTAAGTTCACTAAGGATGCGAAGACTGAATGGGGACCGTATGTAGGAGAAATTGAGTCTTTCATTATTAGCGTAGGAGCTGACCGATTCCTTAGAAAATTAACATTCAAACACTTACCGGAGTACTTGAAGAACATGGCAAAGGTAGGGTAAAGTAGCGAGAAAACACAGTTTGCGACGTACGCTTGGTTAAAACCAAAGTTTCTCGTAGCAGTCAGGGCAATAAGGAACACAGCGTGTTCCGTTGCTAAAATCTATTAGTGAAATAACCAATGATTCCGGTTGTGACCATACCTGCTCCGGTGACAATTAGGGTAATAAACGCAAATAAGAATGGCACGAGTCCTACTTGCACTTCGATTTCAGAAGCTGTGAAGAATGCAAGGATGCCGACTGATAGACAGACGATCCCTGGGAATATCCACTGTGGTCTCAAGGTATTCCAGCTATAAACAATACAAGCGGTTAAGATAAATGGTTTATGAATAAGAAATATCGATTCCAAATGTGATTAATGATGCAAAAAAACAGTGCTTATTCGCGCACATGGTACTTACAATGCTACACGAAAAGGCTTTCATAACATTCAGGGCAATAATAATATGTGTGACTACTCGATTTCGACGCACTCATGTGACGCATCACACTGGAGCCAGCTTTCAACACGCGATTACACTGCACCGCATAACACGTCACAGAATCACTGAGACCCTTCGTTTTCCGATTGATGAGAGTACGGGTTAAGGTGATTAATCGCCAGCAGCTCATAACACACCAGAGAAATATGTACGCTGGCAGACACATATATGCTTTATGACACTTGTCATACGTCGCTTTCTTTCGCATGGACTTTCTAGGGAAAATCTGTTATAGCTGATTGTTTTCTTTGGTATTAGGTGAATTTGTTGGGTATGGGAAAAGGCTCTAAGAAAAAACCAATGACTAAGAAAGAGAGAAAAGAGAAAAAGAAAAAACGCAAAGATTAATGCTGGGGTCACTCCTGTTCGTGCAAGCAAATGCTCTGGCGTAATCAGTCTAAATGACAACGAAGCATCATTTTACTGAACACCTTTTCTGAAATGCAGGCACCACATGAGGTACAAGCAGCACTTTTTTGTCCAGCTTCTAGTTTCTTTACTAGGTCGGGTTCTCTTATGAAGGGCCTACTCATGGAGATAAGATCTGCTAAATCTCTTTCAACGATCGTCTCCATGCATTTGAGGTTCCTTATACCATTAACGAGTGCTACAGGTGTAGCCCGTGTTACTGCACGGATTTTTGCAGCATGACCTGCGAAAGAAACCTCACTTAGCTCCTTATCCAGGGAGCATGCTCTAGCTCTCAGACTTTCCTCCCTACCAATTCCACCACCACTAATTTCGACTGCCTGTAACCCACGTTCACAAAGCGTACGTGCCACTCGTATGCTATCTTTAATGGTGAACCCAGAAGGTGAAAAATCATCACAGTTAATCTTCAGCATAATTGGAAACTCCTTTCTTAATCTTGCTTTAATCGTATCATAGACTGCTAATAGAAGGCGCATCCTATTCTCTTGATTCCCACCCCATTCATCTGTTCGCTTATTGGTAAGTCGTGATAAGAACTGAGAGATCAGATAACCATGGGCTCCATGGATCTGGATGCCATCGAAACCTGCTTCTATGGCTCGTTCAGCTGCTTTCCCAAAAGCCTCTATTATATTGTGGATTTCTTCAATTGAGAGGGAGCGAGCTTTGTAGGTTTCTGTTCTATATTCTGAGGGACCTGCTTTGTCAACGATACTGAAAATTCCAGCGTGGTTGAGTTGGGCTATTATTTTCGCGCCATTTTTATGAACCTCATTTGTGAGCTCCTTCAGTTCTGGAATATGATAATCATCGCTAATCCCTGCCATTCCAACATGAGCCTTGCCTGAATCAATGACATAGAGGTGACCTTTGACAATTAGTCCAACACCGCCTCTTGCAAGTCTACTGTAAAGCTCAATGATTTCAGCTCGCAAAATTCCTTGTTTGTCCGACCAGTATGAAGTTGTGGCAGATCTCATAAACCGATTCCTGATTTCCAGGGAACCAATTTTGTATGGTTCAAAGAGAGGAGGCATGTGGGATGATGCATGAGTCTGGATTTAAAAGGATGTTGTGTATGACCTTCACGAACAACCGTGTGGGTGTTGATTCAAGAAAGCTTCTTCTTCATCTCAGCTGGTCTAACTTTTTCAATTACATGGCGCTTGCACGCGTGAAAATCCATGAATCGTGCGAGTTCATTACGAATCGCCTCAAGAGCAAGTCCTCTATCTTTCTTTGGCAAGATTAATTCGAGATTTGTTAGAGTCAGGGTGTTGGTTTTGTGGTTTACTTTAGGGTCAAGGCGACCAACAATGCAATTGTTCCATAATATAGGCATCGCGTAGTATCCAAACTGACGCTTGGAAGGTGGGTGATAAGCTTCTAGTTTGACATCGACATCAAAGAGTCGATGGACACGCCTACGGTCCCAGACAATGTTATCAAAAGGACTGAGAAACCAGGCTCGATCCGGGGGTTTTGTGCAGTTTTTAACATTCTCTATAATTGGCAGATTTTTGCAAAGTACGTAATGTAGCCTGGGATTGTCCTTGACTTCAACTTGCTTTATTATATCCTTTCGGAGGAGGACCTCAACTTTTTCTGCAAGGGTCTTCATTTCAGATTGTTTCTTGTTGAGGGCATAGATTTGGAACCGAAAATAGTCTTTGATGTCGTTGATTGTGGCGATTACTAAGCAGTCAATAGTACGCTGAAGGAAGTAGCGCCAGACTTCCTCAATACTCACGTGATAGTCCAGGTATTTACTGGGAATTGCGCGCTCTGTGATGTCGTAGATGCGCTCGAAGCCTTTACGATCAATGACGACTATCTGACCCATCCACCAGAGTAGGGAGAGAGCGCTTTTAGCTGGTTTCCAATTCCACCAACCACCAGATCGATGCTTAGTATCTTTGAAATCTCGGCTGGTGAGGGGGCCTTCTTCTTGGATTCTCTGGAGAATTTTCTGCATGAGATCCTGATATTTGGGAATAGAGTTGCGTAGCCATTTGTATCCATGTGTCGAAAAGCGTTGCATGCAGTGCCTGATGTAAGGGAAGTCCTCTATTGGGACGAATGAGTTTCCATGGACATAGTACTCAAGTAGTTCTCTTTCTCGGAGAGCTTTCCATAGTTGCTCAGGATCATAGTCTTTGACGCGATGTCGTAAGGTTAGATGATGGCTTCGAGCCACCACTGCGATTGTGTCAATTTGCACTGCACCGATTCGATTGATTGCTTCATGGACTGATCGCCAAGTTGGATTAGCTGATAACCCTTGACGGAGTATGAAGGCATCCTTGATATCCGAACGAGATAGAACTACCAAGTAACGCACTACTAAGCGTGTTGAATTAGATTTTACTCTCAGCTCCTTTAAAGCTCATATGCAGCAACATTTTGACACATTAGAACTACGCCCAAAGAAATTCTTATCTACCGTGGGCGCGAAAAAAATTGTTTAATGTAGCTCTGATCGATATTCAGCTGCCAGACATGAAAGGAACAACACTTCTAAGCAAATTGAAAGAAACAGCTGGACCCAAGATGATAAAAATCATCATCACAGGTCATCCTGATTTGAAGAATGCTGTAGATGCAGTCAACAAAGGTGCTGATGGATACATTTTCAAGCCAATTGATTTTCGCAAGTTGCTGGAAACTATTCACGATCGCTTAAATCAAGAGACTGAAGAATACATAAAATCTCACATAACCCGCTTGCACTCCGACTAGAGATGGTTTTATTGACATAATCAACCTTCTCGATATCGTTATTACAATCGGTTAATGCCTTGAACCTTCAAGGACCCGCTATAATGAATTCTCCTTTCACCCATTTCATTCATGGGCAACCGACACCTATTTCTAAATAATCTTTATACGAGCAGTGGGAGGTTAGGCTCAGATTTTCTTCTAGTGAGGAAGAAAAGGGTATTGAGATTAACGTATTCCTTTGATGAAAATCCCGATTGTGATCCCTATGAAACAACATAGGATTCCCATGGGGAAGATGAATCGAAAGACATTGACAACGGCCAGAAATACAGCATCTTCCCAACCCCATGGAATAGCTCCATGGGATCCTACAAAGTCTAGGACAAACCAAATGTAAGCGAAGACGTAGATGGAAGAAATAGTGAAGGACCCAAGAATTGTAGTGAAGAATCCATAAATGATGCTCCTTATGTCCTTTAGCATCAATGCAACAATGAAGCTAACAGCAACTAAAATTAGTAAATCAAGTTCTGTAAAAGTTGGTCCCTTATAGCTAAGGTAGGCAATCTTACGTTGAGAAAGGAAACTTTCAGCGTAGAAAATATTGTATGTCTTGATAAGAACCAACGCAACAGCGAAGGACCAAGCGAGAATCATGACCAGGTCGATCTTCCTCCGACCAAGAGAAGCAAACAGCCGACTGGCTAATGATGTATTCGTTTCTTTAGTGCGTGTTTCGCCAGTACTCGATGTAGCAGTGTTTCTAGGGGGTTTTATATTATCTGGCATTTCCTTTCAACATGAGGCTAAGAAGTCTGTGGAGTCTATAAAAGGCAACGCACATGTGGAATACACCTGTTGTAGTTACAAATTGTGACTATCTGTAGAGATGACCCATTGGAATCTCCCATACAACACTCTTTTCCCATGCTCATTAAGGAACTTTGAAGGAAGAGGAAAGAATATTTGAAGCGTCGCGATATGTCGAGAGCAGGAGTGAAAAATAACCAAGACATTACTTTGGTTGCATAGGTTTGAAATAAAACCACGGGTTATGGAGATGTCACCCGAGTTTTTCCCGCACAACCCCATTTTTCTTTTCTGTCGAAGATTTTTGATTTACGAGTTCATAGAAGATTGTTTCAGAACTCATAAATAGCCATGTGTTCTTTGAATAGTTAGGTTAGGGGAGGGAAGTGTTTTTGATTGAAGTTAATAGGCCAATTTTCTTAGCCTCGATAATTCTAATCACGCTTTTAGTAGTTGTATGTATTCCTCAATCTATTGTGGCGGCATCTAAGGGTCCTCGAACTGAAGTTCTCATCAATCGCATGTACTCTGATGTTCTCGAAGCCTATGGCGCTTTGGAAATGGGGGAAGTGGATATTGTTGGCTTTACCATTCAGGAGCACATTTACTTAGATGCCATTGAAAATCCTAACGTGGTTCTGGCTGCTGTTGATGACATGGGCATGTACCAGTTTGACCTCAACAACAACTACACGATTCCCTCGTATCCTGGAGTACGGTCCCCAACGAACTATCAGGAGTTTCGGCAGGCGTTAGCTTTCTTGGTGGATAAAGACAGAGTGGTAGAGGAGTTTTGTGGTGGGTTTGCAGCTAGAATCGACCAACCCATTGCAGCACCAACTCATGGCTGGATGAATAAGTCTTACACAGGTGACAACTACCCCTACAAATACAATCCAGCTGCAGCTTCCGCTTTACTGGATTCAGCTGGTTTCACAACGGGCACCACACCCAACCCCTACTATGACCCAGCATTCCCAGGCTCAACCACAACTCTCCGATCATATCCTCCAGGCCACAGCAAGGCTGGACTAGACTTGGATGACGTGATTTTCTATGTCAGAACAGACGATCCGCGAAGGTTCCAGGCTGGTAGACAGCTGTATGAAAGCGCGAGGAAAATCGGAATTCCAGTGGATGCTCAAGAAGGTCCATCCTCCTACACTTACGACCCAGTTATGGGTCTACATGATTACCATGTCTATACAGGAGGCTGGAGTCTGGGTAGATTCCCCATATATTTGTGCTTCCTCTACGGTAGCGGCTTCAACTTCCCCTACGGATCAGGTTATGTTCATGGCTTTGAGGCTGATGGTTCTCCTAATCATCCAGAGCTTGACGCACTGCTGTGCAATATTTATTATGCAAACACCTTCGAGGAAGCATACCGTAATTGTCAACTGGCGATGGGACTTTTCACTGAACTTGTTGTCACCATCCCCCTTTTCAGTGCCAGAGCTTTCTGGGCGTATAGCAGTGAATTACTCGGTGTTGTCAACATGGATGCTTATGGTTTTGAGAATAATTACTTGTTTATGAACGCTTACAAGGTTGATGGTTCACCACTTCGATGGGGACTCGTCAATCCTGCAAACGCCTTGAACATCTTATACGCAGGTTGGACTTATGATGAACAATGCCTATACCGTGTCTACCTTAATGCAGGCTTTGACATACCACCATATAACATAGCGATGGACCAACCAGGTTTTGTACTCGACTGGTTTGCAGACACATGGGTTGACCCTGACGACCACCAGACCAAGGCTAAGAACTACAAGCGATTCCGACCTGACAACTACTTCGTCGACATCGACGGTAACCAGTTAGGCAACGTGGATGCTGACGACTATTTGTTCAGCAACTACGTCACTTACGCTATTGGAGTTAACTGTTGGAACTGGCACATCGTCCAAGACGTCAAATACTTCAACAAAGTCAATGACACCTTCGTGGAAATCTACTATAATGCGCGAAGCTACTGGCTCTATACAGCTGCTTCACCTCCTTTGATACCCCGTAGTGTCTTTCTTAACACGTCTTATGGTCTCACCCAACGCCTTGTGGAAACCTTCGTTGTGGACACAAACCTTACTACACCGGGATTCCTGGGTCTTGGAAGTGCTCCACCCTACGGACCATGCTGGGTCAACTCTATAACGTCAGATTTGGACGGTGCCCTTATGGAGTGGGTTGATTTTCACTGGGAGCTCGGTGACTGGTACATGGACACTGCATTAATCCCTGGCGCTGTTGTCACTGTTGACTACTACGCTATCGATGATACATCAGGTGACACTTTGGGCGATAATCCTTTGGAGGACGTAACCATTGGCTGTGGTATGTACTATTTCACAGGCTTCATCGCAGAAGATGGAGGTGGCTGGACCACAGGTGCACGTGGCAACTTCACAGTTCGGAGAAACCCGTACTATTACTTGGAAACTCCGGTTCTGGGGGAGGTTGATTTTGTGTGGGAGGCTGGTGGGTACTTTGAGATTACTATTTTTGATGTGGTGAAGGCGGCTGGTGCATATGGATCCCAAGGAATTGCGGTTCCAGATGACAACTGGTTCCCAGGAGCCGACTTAGCTCCACCAGGCGGAATTATTGACATTTTTGACATTGTCACTGTAGCAGGGAAATATGGACAAACCTTCGGAGCCCCACCACCCTAATCTCTTTGTCCTAAAATTCCAATTGCTTACAGGCTTTATTTGTTCCTGAATTTTATTCAGACTTTTCTAACGCGTGCACAGGGATTCGAACCAGTTGAAAAACCTCGGGTTACATCTGCAGATTTGCATGCGCATTCCATATTGTAGTGAAAATCATACAAATGTGGCCGGGGTGAGGTAGTTTAGTCCATATTGGAGATATCTCCCGATTTTCCCGCACACTCCCATTTTTTTCAGTGCAGGCTACGTGCGCGCAGTGCACTCGCGATGCGGGATTCGAACCAGCTGAAAAAACTCGGGTTACATTCATGCGTACACTCATAGAACCACTTCTTTCCTTTGTTTGGCATGATTCTCGGTATGTTTTTCATAGAAGATTGTTTCAGAACTCATAAATAGTCACGTGGTCTTGGAATAGGTAGGAAAGGGAAGGGTGTGTTTTTGGAAGAGGGTCATAAGTTAATTTTCGCAAGCTCAATATTCCTTATAACACTTTTAGTTGTTGCATGTATTCCCCAATCTATTGGATCATCCTCTAAGGGTCCTCGAACTGAAGACCTCATCATGAATTTCTACTTTGACATTAATGCAGCCTATGACGCTTTGACGATAGGTGAGGTGGATATTGTGGGCTTCGACATTCAGGAGTCCATTTACTTAGACGCTATCGCTAATCCTAACGTGGTCTTGGCTCCTGTGGATGACATGGGCATGTACCAGTTTGACATCAACAATAATTATACGATTCCTTCGTATCCTGGTGTCCGTTCACCCGCGAACTATAAGGAGTTTCGGCAGGCTTTAGCTTTCTTGGTGGATAAGGATCGGGTTGTGGAGGAGTTCTGTGAGGGGTTTGCAGCGCGTATTGATCAGCCCATAGCGGCACCAACCCCTGGTTGGACAAACACTTCTTACACGGGCGCAAATTACCCGTACGAGTATGATCCAGTTGCTGCTTCTGCTTTGCTGGATTCAGCTGGTTTCACAAACGGCACCACACCAAACCCCTACTACGACCCTGCATTCCCAGGATCAACCACTACAATTCGAACATATCCTCCAGACCATAGCAAAGCTGGACAAGATTTGGATGACATCATTTTCTACATTAGATCTGACGATCCAAGAAGGTACAAAGCTGGCAATCACCTATATGAGAACGCGAGAAAAATCGGTATACCGTGTGACCAGTATGGAGGTTGGATATGGCCCTATCCAGATATTCGGGAATTTCATGTCTACACTGGTGGATGGAGTCTGGGAAGGTTCCCCACATATTTATACTTCCTCTATCACACCACCTTCAACGTACCCTATGGAAGCAACTATGTCCATGGAATCGAGCCTGATGGCTCTCCCAACCACCCTGAACTCAACGAGCTGCTGTACAACATTTACTATGCTGATACCTACGAAGAAGCACTTCGGAATACTCGGAATGCCATGGGGCTTTTCACGGAGCTCTGTGTCACCATTCCTCTTTTCAGTGCTCGATCCCTTTGGGTTTACAGCACAGAATTACTGGGTACTGTAAACATGGATAGCTTCGGTTATGACCAAGATCTCTTCTTCATGAATGCCTACAAGACCAGTGGCGAACCCATCAGATGGGGGGTCATCACTCCGTCAAACCAATTGAACATTATGTATTCCAGCTGGACATACGACTACCAATGCCTAAACAGGGTCTACATGACTGCTGGATTAGATGTGCCACCATACAACATCGTAGCAGATCAACCAGGCTACATTCTCGACTGGTTAGCAGACACGTGGGTTGACCCCGATGACAACGCGACTAAGGCTAAGAACTTTAAGCTATTCCGATCTGACGCCTACTTTGTTGACACGGCTGGCAACCAGTTGAGTGGCGTGACTGCTGACGATTACTTGTTCAGCTGCTACGTTCAATACGCCCTTGGAATAGACGGATGGAACTGGGACACCGTTCAAGATATCAAATACTTCAACAAAATCAACGACACCATGGTGGAAATCTACTATGATGCCCGAAGCTACTGGCTCTACACCGCTGCTTCACCCTACCTCTTACCCCGCAGCATCTGGTTCAACGCTTCCTACGGACTGACTGAGAATCTGGTGGAAACCTTTGTGGTGGACACAAACCTCTCCACTCCTGGGTTCCTCGGAATCGGTCCCAACCAGCCTAACGGTCCCGTTTGGATTAACTCCATAGTCTCAGACTTGGATGGAACCTTGACTGAGTGGACTGATTTCCATTGGGAGTTGGGCGACTGGTACCTTGACACTCCTTTGACATCGGGCGCTGTTGTCACTGTTGACTACTATGCCATCGATGATGCTTCAGGTTATACTCTAGGGGATCATCCCTGGGAGGATGTGACGGTTGGCTGTGGCATGTATTATGGTACAAGTTTTAGTCCGGGCGTTGGAGGGTTCTTTACAGCTAGGAGGAATCTCCATTACTACTTGGAGACTCCTGTGTTGGGCGAAGTGGATTTTGTTTGGGAGGACGGTGGCTACTATGAAGTCACTATCTTCGATGTTGTAAAGGCTGCGGGTGCTTATGGCTCTCAAGGAATAGCAGTTCCTGATGACAACTGGGTCCCTGGAGCTGACATAGCTCCCCCAGGGGGTGTAATTGATATTTTCGACATCGTTACCATCGCCAGTGCTTACGGGGAAACCTTCGGAGCTCCACCACCCTAACTCTTTCTACTATTCCAGTTTCTAGGTTCTAAAATGCGCGCGCCCACCAGTCTAAACTCCATTACGATCCATTTACCGACTTACTGGTCTCAAAACAGTCTACTCCACTGGATTATGATTCGGTTAGAACAAGGCAGAAGTGGAGATGCGCGCGCTCTGGTAGTTGTGGCGTTGGGTGGAGCAGTTTATTTCTTGAAGAAGAGAAATCCACCAACAACTGCTCCCCCACCGCTTGCACATGCGCGCGTTGCTCTATCTCAAAATCATCGTTGTTTATTCTTCTGCTCTTCTCATCAATTTAAACGAGAGCAGAGTGATTGCTATGATAGCGACTGAGGCGATTATTCCAATGATTGTCACGCTGTTAATCGTTGATCCAAAGGTTGGTTCTTGGCTTATCATTTGCCATGTCGCGGGAATCAGAGAGAAACCAAGCACCATAGCTATCATTATTGCAGATATAATCGCGTGGAAAAGTTTGGTTTCCATGTTTATCCACTTATAGACTGTAGTTTTTCATGACTATAGTTCTATTCTTTAGAACATTGATCAAACAGGTTTCAACCTCCACTGCCTCCACGTTTCATATCCTGTAATGACAAGCCCACTCACCCCAAAGACCAAAGCGAAGAAACCTTGCAGGGTTAATGAGCTAGAATATCCAACTATAAACACGATGAGAAGAGTGAAGAAAAAGGTTGTGTAGAACAAGTATCGCGGGATCATCAGATGGCTGATCCTCAGAAAGGAGCTCATAACCTCCAAGCTAACTGTTTTCTTCAGTTCGTAGTCTCCCATGAGATTTTTCTTGACAAGATCCATGTCCATAAGCTTCTCAAGATGATATGATGCCACGCTTGGACTTGAAAAACCTAGACTTCTCTGAAGACGCCTGATAGTTGTTGGTTTCCTGCTTCTCAGAAGAGCCCAGTATACACGAAGCGTCGTACCTTTCAACTTCGTTTCATGGTCCTTCATTGAATACCCTCAGAACAACCTACAATTGTTTAGCTTATAAGTCCCGGATGTTCCATAGCATGCATTGTTTACATGTTCTAAATTTAGAACATTTGTTCTAATGTATAGGACTAAATTCATCTTTGATCTTCTTCTTGTTTGGTGATGAGATTGAGGAAGAAACTGCTATTTGTGGTAATGATGATAGCCATCTCCGTTCCTTTGGTAGCTTACGCTGGGATTGAAAAAGATAAGGGAGCGTGGACTGATAAGAACCAAGAAGCACCTTCAGATGTGACCAAGTTCGAGGTTGTTGTCAACGGTATGAGGAGCATGGATGTCTTCGTGTGTGTCAACATAAGCGATGGCCTGACTGAGAAAGAAGCTGAATTGATAGCGGGAACAACTTTCATCGAGGTTAAGGGAGAATATGTTTGGCGTCGACTTGATACTCTAACCTTTGATGATACTCAAATGAGGGCACACTATACTTGGGGCTATGATAAAACCGACTTGGGACATGTATATGATATGACTGCAAACCTCACAACGCTTCAGATAATAGTTGATCACTGTTTCTGATATGCATGTACGCACGCGCATTAGGTTATATCTGGAGATATCTCCAGAATTATTCCCGCACAACCCCTTTTTTCTATTGATGTGGCAAGATTTCCAGTGAATGGTGTTCATAGAACATTCTTTCAGAACTCCTAAATAGCCACATGTTCTCTATGAATAGTTAGGTGGAGGAAGGGAAGCGTTTTTGATTAGAGCTGAGAAGTCGATCCTTACAGCATCGATGCTTGTTTTAACACTTTTAGGAGTTGCATGTATTCCTCAATCTAGTGGAACAGTCTCTAAGGGTCCGAGAACTGAAGACCTCATCATAAACTTCTACACTGACATGGACGACGCTTACAACGCTTTAAAGACTGGTGAAATTGACATCTATGGCTGGAATATTAATGAACCAATCTACACTGATGCCATAACAGACCCAAACATTGCCCTCGCTCCAGTCGATTCATTTGGACTCTATCAATTAGACATTAATAACAACTGGACTATTGCTACGTATCCTGGGGTTCGTTCCCCCACAAGCTACCAGAGCTTCAGGCAAGCCCTCGCATTCCTTGTCGATAAAGACTACATCGTAGACACTATCTGTGACGGATTTGCAACACGAATTGACCAACCAATTGGCGCAGCAGTTCATGGTTGGACAAACAAATCATACACAGGAGCCAACTACCCCTACGAGTTTAACCCTGAAGCTGCAGCAACCCTCCTAGACACAGCAAACTTCACTCAAGGAACAACCCCCAACCCCAACTATGATCCTGGCTTGTCCTGGTCAGCCCAATACCTGCGAACCTATCCGTCCGACCACAACATCAAACCCGATGAAACACTGGATCCCTTAGTGGTGTATGTCCGCACAGATGATCCGCGGAGAATGGGTGCCACACGACTCCTATGTGACAACCTGAGAACCATCGGCGTCCCGGTCCAGCAGAACGAAGGTCCCAGCGCTTACACCTATGATCCTGTGATGGGAAGAATGGACTACCATGTATACCCTGGATCATGGAGCACAGGCCACTTTCCAACGTACATATACTTTCTTTTCCATAGTTCCTATTGGATACCTTATGGAAGTAACTATGTTTCAGGAATGAACGCGAGCAACCTATCCAACTACCCAGAATTTGACAAACTTGCCTACAATATTTACTATGCTGACTCAGCTGACGAAGCATTAACAAGCTGCCGGAATGCCCTGGGAGTCTTCACTGAACTCTGCATTAACATCCCCCTATTCAGCGCTAGTGGATTCTGGGCCTATCGCTCAGACCTTCTAGGCGTTGTCAACATGGATGGATATGGCAATGAAAACGAATTAATGTTTTTGAACGCTTACAAGATTGATGAGTCTCCCTTAAGATGGGGAACTATCATGCCACCACAACAATTGAATATCATATTCTCAACGTGGACCTATGATTACCAATGCTTAAACCGGTTTTATGATCGGGCTGATTATGATATGCTTCCGTATGACATCGTTTATGATCAACCTGGATTTGTTAGTAATCGAAGTGTGGAACTCTGGGATGACAATGGAACAGAAAAAACGATGATTACGAAGGAGTTTAGGGCTGATAACTATTTTGTGGAAGCTGGTTCTGGTGTCCAATTGGAGAATGTGAATGTTGACAGTTACTTGTTTACCTGTTATCTCATCTACGCATTGGGTGAATGGAATTCATGGAACTGGGGCTATGTTGCGGACATCGAATTCTTCAACAAGATTGGAGATTATGAGGTAGAAGTCTTTTTAGATGATACGAGATGGTTCGCCATCGCCTCGTGGCCTCCGCTGTTACCGATGAGCGTTTGGTTAAATACAACTAAGGGTCTGACGGTGCAGCGGATGGACGTTGTGATTGGGGGAGGAATAGGTTCTCCCCTTGGTTTGAACCAGCCTGTTTGGGTTACATCACTTACAAGCAATGTGACTGGAATCTTGACTGAGTGGGTTGATTTTCGATGGGAACAAGGAGACTTTGTACTGCTAAGTGGTCATACTGGTGAAGAGCTGATAGTAGATTATTATCAATATGGAAATGCATCTGGTTTCACACCGAATAATTTACCTTGGAGGGAAGTGGGATCAGGCAGCGGTATGTACTACATGACGGGCTTCGCACCTGGGATAGATGGAAATTTCACCGCTAAAAGGAATCCCTATTATTACTTGGAAACCCCATCGTTTGGCGAGGTCGATTTTGTGTGGGAAGCTGGAGGTTACTATGAGGTCACCATATTTGATGTTGTGAAAGCTGCTGGTGCTTATGGTTCTCAAGGAGTGGGTGTTCCAGATCAAAATTGGTTTCCAGGAGCAGATCTAGCTCTTCCTGGCGGTGTGATTGATATCTTTGACATCGTCACCATCGCTAGTGCATACGGAGAAACCTTCGGAGCCCCTCCATCCTAAACTTCATTAAGATACATACACGCGCGCGCGTTTCGAAATATGATGTAAAACAATGGGAAATGAGACCAAACTTTAGACCAAAACGAGACCAAACCTGTTTTTGCGCGCGCGACTTACTTACTGGGTGATGATAGGAACCTTTCTAACTGCTTCTGGATTGTACTTGGTTATAGACTCTAATTTTACAGAGATGCGCGCGCGCATGATTTTACGTTGGGTTGGGTTTGGTTGGAATCCCACCCCACACACACATGTTGTTGATGCCAAGCGCGTGAAAAAACATATATTGTTGCTGAATATTTTTTTGGTATGAAACTTTCTAAGAACCTTACCTTTTGGTTTGGATTACTACTTATTCTTATCACAATTTACTTGTCGCTTGCAACTTATTTTCGCTGGCTCGATATACGTTTCCGAATTGGTCCATACTTTTTAACACATTGGCTGAGTTGGGCAGGGTCTCTCTTCATCGCATTTTTCACTCCAATATATTATGCTCTTAAGCGTCGCATCCCGAAATTATTACCACAATTGATAATGATTCATATGTTTGGTAATTTGCTTTCATCGATGTTTATATCGATGCACTTCTTTCAGCAGATAAGCAGACCGTCACAATTCTACCCAGATTTAGGAACTGGAGTTGCATTATTTGCTGTCATCCTTATTCTGGTTATGTCTGGTTTTCTTCATAAGTTTCATATATTGAAGAGTATGGTTCCCCATCAAAATCGGTTCATTCACATCAGTATAACAACCGCATTCTACATCGTGATAATTATACACATTTTGCAAGGCATAGGAATATTTTAGCAAATGCGCGTGCATCATGGACAGAACAAGCATTGGCTTTTCTTCTTCTGATCTTCAATCCATGCATCCAGTCCCTTTTCCTTCATCTGCTTCATGTTCTCGACAGTTCGTTTATGATGAGCAATACCATCTTGACTGAACTCTTTCAAGAGTGAACATGGGAAATCTTTGCATTGAAAACAATATTCAATACCTTTGTTCTTTGCACAAAGCATCATCTTGCAGTCTGAGCTCCAGTGAAGGTGAAGTGGTCCTCTACAGCCTTCACATCTAACTTCTTCTGGTTTGACATTTTCATTTCTTTCCTTTCTGAACCACTCTACTATTTCATCCCTAAGCGTCTCATCTCCATGACCAGCTTGGTACATATCACACACTGCACAGTTGAGACCACAAATTGAAATAGTCCATTTCCTTGAGCTTTCAGATGTCAATTTTCAACCTCTTTTTCCCAGTTGTTTTAGTCTCTCAATGGTCTGCCTTCTTTTAAATTCTATAGCTTGTGGAAGAAACTGCTGAACAAGAAATCACTGATGCGCGCGCATCCACTGTGATGGTTTTGTTTGGTTGGTGGTGGTGGTGGTTGGGTGGGATTCGAACCCCCAACCCAACCCAGTATCTGAATACTAGACGCTTCACAGCCATAGAAGAATGTGTAACAAAATCCAATTAACATAAAACATAAAAGCATTTTCAGACGAGGAGTGTTTATGAACTATAAAGAAAGACAGGAAATTATAGCTAACTCGCCAATTTCGTTCAAGTATTTGAAGCGTTTCAATACGGCTGCGGGCGTTCTACATCTAGTGCAAGGAATAGTGATGTTAGCGGCTGGTCTCTTGTTAGATTGGAGCAGAGACATATACACTTTCTATCTTGATTTTAGCGGAATTCCGCCTACTCCCAGACTCGAAATTTCATTCACAGTCAGTTATTTGGGAGCGATTCTCGCCTCTTTCCCTCTGATTTCTGCCATAGCACATTTTTCTATCGCATATCTAAGAAACAAGAACTACAACGAGAATCTGAAAAAAGGCATGAACCCATATCGGTGGTATGAATATGCATTCTCAAGCTCAATAATGATAGTATTAATTGCATCATTTGTCGGGGTCTGGGAGTTTTGGTCTTTGGCTATGATTTTTGTCCTCAATGCAATGATGATAATGTTTGGGTATTTGATGGAACTGATTAATCAGAAAACTGAGAAGACTAACTGGTCGCCATTCATCTTGGGATGCATTTCTGGTGGGACTCCGTGGATAGTGCTTTTTACGTATTTTGCTTCAGCCGTAAGTTCCTCAAGCACTGGTCCTCCAACATTCGTCTACTTCATATTATTCGTCTACTTCATTCTGTTCAATGTATTCGCAATCAACATGGTTCTGCAATACAAAGGCGTTGGACGCTGGAAAGACTATCTTTATGGTGAACGATTCTACATTATTCTCAGCTTTGTGGCAAAGACGATTTTAGCTTGGTTTGTGTTCACGGGAGTATTTGCACCCTTTTAGGAATAATACGTCTGCATGTCTGTTTTGCGGGTGATATCACCACTGTCGGTGGGGTTCGAATCTCACGTTGGTTGGTGGTGGTGGTTGGGTGGGATTCGAACCCCACACACACAATGTGCCAGCTTTGCAGGATTCAGATACGCCACAAGTTATTTGGTAATGAATAGGGTATAGTCAATGTGCGCTTTCATACCACTCCAATTGGGACCTCCATACTCATTCCCTGACGAGTCCCATACCC
>Ga0209979_1001230_pt1 | contig 28824 bp, 17 predicted proteins | sample AnhtaG_FD_183114 | JGI IMG/M metagenome (GOLD analysis project Ga0209979, IMG submission 183114) | Deep subsurface microbial communities from Anholt, Denmark to uncover new lineages of life (NeLLi) - Anholt_01485 metaG (SPAdes) (version 2) | ecosystem: Environmental > Aquatic > Marine > Oceanic... | reverse complement strand
GGCAAGAAGACTTGAAGATTATAGTCCTGATGGGGGGAACTTCAGCGGAGAGAGAGGTCTCTCTCACCTCCGGTGTCAGCGTTGTCGAGGCTTTGAGGAAAAGGGGGCACGAAGTCATCGCCCTCGATACCGCCGGAGAGATGAGGAAGCTCGATATTAGAGATAAAAAGCTCCTGGAGATAAAGGAGACCCCTCCGGATACGAAAAAGTTGGCCGAAATCGGGGAGTTCTTCTCTGTCCAGCGCTTCAAAGCCGAGGATTTAGCCGGCACCGAGGTGATCTTTCTGGCCCTCCATGGCGGAAAGGGAGAGGATGGCACCATCCAGGCGCTGTTAGAACTGACCGGAATTCCCTACTGCGGCTCCGGGGTTTTAGGTTCGGCACTGGCGATGGACAAGGAGATGGCAAAGGTCATCTTCAAGGCTAACGATATTCCCACACCGGGCTGGATTTGCCTCGACTGCGACAAACTCCCGCAAGAGAGCGATCTGATTAGTGATGTGGAGGGGAGACTCGGTTTTCCGGTGGTTGTAAAGCCCAACAGTCAGGGAAGCACCGTCGGCTTGAGCTTCGTCGGGAAGAAGCAGGAACTTCTCTCGGCCGTAGGAGAGGCAGCCAGATTCTCGAACAGAGTCCTTCTGGAGAAATACATCCCCGGTCGCGAACTCACCGTCGGTATCCTGCGAGAAGAAGCCTTGCCGGTTGCGGAGATAATCCCGGAGCACAGTATTTACGACTACGAGTGCAAATACACCCCCGGCAAATCTCAATACATCGTCCCGGCGGAACTCCCAGATGCGAAAGCTGTTGAACTGCAGCGTCTGGGCCTAAGCGCCTTTCAGGTCTTGAGATGCGCCGATTTCGGTCGGGTCGACTTCCGCATGGACGAGAAAGGGGACTTCTTTTGCTTGGAGGTGAATACTCTTCCGGGAATGACTCCTACCAGCCTGGTCCCAAAGGCCGCCAAAGCGATTGGCATCAGTTTCGAGCAACTGGTCGAAAAAATCTGCCTACTGGCGATAGAGAGGAAAAAGAGGAATGCCCGGGAAGTTTAAAGCGATACTATTCGACCTCGGGGGAACCCTCATAGAATATGAAAATCTCACCTGGCAGGAGCTCTCGAGGCAGGGGTTCAAACTGGCCTTCGAGATGTTGAGAAATTCCATCGAGGTTCTGCCGGACAAGGAGGAATTCGTCAAGCTTTTCGACGACTATTTCGAATCCCGTTACGAGGATTCCTTGAAAAGCTTGGTCGAGGTGAGGGTTACAGACCTAGTGAAGGATTGCTTCACCACCTTGAACCTTCCCGGAGCTGGCTTTGTCCAAAAGCAGTTCTTGGAGGCCTATTATAAGCCGATCACCGAGCAGGTAAGGATGGTTAGAGGTGCTCCTGAGATCTTAGATGAGCTTATAGCTGCGGGTATAAGCTGACTTTAGTGTCAAATACAATCTTCCCGGGGGATTTCCATCGCCGGGAGTTGAAGAGATTCGGCCTGTTTGATTTCTTTGACCATCTTCTTTTCTCTTGCGAGGTTGGTTTCAAAAAGCCTCATCCGATCATTTTCAAAAAGGCTCTCCAGGCTATGCAGGTGCAACCCGAGGAGGTTATCTTCGTGGGCGACCGCCTCAAAGAGGATATTGCCGGACCCAAGAGCCTGGGAATGAAGGCAATTCTGAAATTGATAAAGGGACGGGACTACTCTGAGGACATTAAACCTGATGCCATCATAGAGGATTTGGGCGAAGCTCCAGAGGCCATTGAACAACTAACGCTTGAAAAATAAACCCCGCTGTCTTAAATTCCGTATAATTCGTTGAGAATTAAGCTTAACTGAACCGGAGGAAAAGTGGATAAGACTGAACTTCTATTGCAAGAGCTAACCGATGCTCACGGGGTCCCCGGACACGAGGACGCTATCGCCAAGATAATGGCAGAACACCTCAAAGGCGTTGCCGATATCGAACACGACCGCCTGGGCAGCTTCATCGCCAAAAAGACCGGCACCTCCCCGAAGCCGAAGGTGATGATCGCCGGACACATGGACGAGGTCGGTTTTATAGTGAGGGAGTTCACCAAGGAGGGATTCATCAAATTCCTCCCACTGGGGGGATGGTGGGGGCATGTGGTTCTGGCCCAGAGAGTGATAATCAAGACCTCCAAGGGGGATGTCCCCGGAATCATCGGCTACAAACCACCGCACCTTCTCACCGAGGAGGAGAGAAAGAAGGTCTTGGATATCAAAGATCTCTACATCGATGTCGGGGCTCAAAAGGGTGTCAATATCACCAAGAGGCTGGGCATCCGACCGGGTGATTCCATCGTTCCCGACAGCAAGTTCAGCATCATGGGGAACAAGAACCTGTATCTGGCCAAGGCCTGGGACAATCGCATCGGTTGTGCGGTGGTGATTGATGTCCTCCAGAAGCTCTCCAGGATGAAGCATCCCAACACTGTATACGGGGTGGGTACCGTCCAGGAGGAGGTCGGCCTCCGTGGTGCCAAAACTGCTGCCACCTACATCGACCCCGATGTCGGCTTTGCTGTCGATGTCTCCCTCGCCATGGACACCCCGGGAGACGGTGCTGAACATCCCGAGAAGTTAGGAAGCGGGCCCTCCATTGCAGTTTACGATGGCAGCCTGGTTCCCAATCGGCACCTCCGGGACTTGGTTATCAATACCGCCGAGAAAAAGAAGATCCCCCACCACTTCACCGCCCTAGCCCGTGGCGGCACTGATGCCGGCAGAATCCATCTCAATCGCATCGGGGTGCCGGCTTTGTATCTCGGAGTTCCCACCCGATATATTCACGGACACGTCGGAATCTTGCACCGCAAGGATTACGACAATCTGGTCAAACTGTTGGTCGAGGTCATAAAGGCTCTGGATCAGAAAACCGTAGATAGCCTGACCAATCGCTAAAACCCAAGATGGCGCTTCGTTTCTTTAACACCTTCACCAAAAGAATCGAAGAGTTCACCCCCATAAGGACAGGTGAGGTGAGGATGTACAACTGCGGCCCCACCGTCTACGATTTTGCTCACATCGGCAACTTCCGGGCTTACATGTTCGAGGATTTATTGCGGAGGTATCTGAAATACAAAAGATACAAGGTGACGCAGGTAATGAACCTCACCGACATCGACGACAAGAGCATCCGCGCCTCCAGAGAACAGGGGATGAAACTCCAGGAGTACACCCAGAAATACAAGGAGGCCTTCTTCGAAGACATCGACACCCTAAAGATCGAGAGGGCAGAGCACTATCCCGCGGCAACGGAGCACATCCCCGAGATGGTGGAGATGATAAAGAGGCTTTTGGAGAGGGGTCACGCCTATCGTAAGGACGGATCGATCTACTTCCAGATCAAGAGTTTTCCCAACTACGGTAAGCTCTCCGGATTCGACATCTCGCAGCTAAGGGCCGGTGCCCGCATCGATGCCGACGAATACGAGAAAGAGACCGCCTCCGATTTCGCCCTGTGGAAGGCCTGGGACGAAGAGGACGGGGAGGTCTTCTGGGAGACCGAGCTCGGTAAGGGGCGACCCGGCTGGCACATCGAATGCTCCGCAATGAGCATCAAATACTTGGGACAGCCCTTTGACATTCACACCGGGGGGGTCGATAACATCTTCCCCCATCACGAGAATGAGATCGCCCAATCGGAGGGAGCCTCGGGAGAGAAATTCGCCAACTACTGGCTCCACAACGCCCACCTGATGGTGGAGGGGCGCAAGATGGCGAAGTCCCTGGGCAACTGCTATACCCTGAAGGATTTGATGGGGTTGGGGCATAACCCCCTCGCCGTCAGGCACGAGCTTCTGACAACTCACTACAGACAGCAGCTCAACTTCACCTTCGAGGGGCTGGGTGCAGCTCTGGGCGCCCTCCAGAGGCTGTGGGACTTCTGGCGCAATCTGGAGGGTGTTACAGAAGAGACCGAACGCGGGAGGGCAGCCCCCATCTTGGAGAGGGCAAGCGCTGGTTTTGAAGATGGCCTGGACGACGATCTGAACATCTCCCCCGCACTGGCCTCCATATTCGACATGGTAAGGGAGATCAACAGCCTCGTTTCCGAGGGACAGATCTCCAAGGGAGAAGCACAAGAGGTTCTGAATCTACTGAAGAGGTTTGACGGTGTCCTCGGATTCCTCCAGCCGGAGGAATCCAGCATCGACGAGGCGATCGAAGCGCTGATCGAAAGACGTAACCAGGCCCGCAGGGAGAAAAGCTGGGCCGAGGCCGACCGCGTGAGGGATGAGCTCCTGCAGAAGGGAATCATTTTAGAGGATACCAAAGAGGGCACTAAGTGGAAGAGGAAACTGGAGTGAAAGGTAAGAAGGTTCTGATACTGGTTGAAGACCTCTATCAGGACTTGGAACTCTGGTATCCCAAGCTGAGGCTCACCGAAGAGGGGGCGGAGGTAACCATCGCGGGCCCCAGGAAAGGTGAATACAAGGGGAAGAACGGCTACCCGGCCTTTGCTGAGATTTCATTCGACCAGGTCAGCCCTGACCACTACGATGCCCTGGTGGTCCCCGGAGGCTATGCGCCGGATAAGTTGAGGCGCTCCAAGAAGGTCCTGGATATTGTACGGGAGATGAATAGTCAGCACAAACCGGTGGCTTTCATCTGTCATGCCGGCTGGGTTCTAATTTCCGCAGATATCTTGAGGGGCAAGAAGGCGACCTGCTTTCACGCAATCAAGGACGACCTGATCAACGCCGGCGCTAAATATATCGATGCAGCTGTCGTGGTCGACGGCAATCTCATAAGCTCTCGGATGCCGGAGGATTTGCCGGAGTTCTGCAAGGCGATAATTGCCAAGCTCAAATAAAAGACCGCCTCTGGGAGGCGGTTTTTTAAAGATGGCGCCCCGCAGAATTGAACTGCGGACACACGGATTTTCAGTCCGTTGCTCTACCAACTGAGCTAGGGCGCCAGTTCATTAACGACATTAAATACCTATTTTTCTTTCGACCTGTCAAGGGAAAAAATTTGCAGACTCACCTCCGAAATCAGAATCGCTGTGCTCTCCAGAAAACTGTCCCTGTTTGCCTTTTTGACTGTTGGGATTCTTCTCTCCTGCGCCGGCAAAAGACCGTCGCCGCCGCGATTTCTGGATCAAGAAAGCTAAAGATGACCCGTTCTACGAGAATATACTGCAGACCCTCTTGAGAGACGACCGCAACGCCTCCCGTTGGCTGGAAAGCTTAGACTCTACGAAGATCCAGCCCCTTTTCCATCGTCCAGAGTTAGAGGACAATCCAGAACTGGTAACCCTCCTTGTAGCCTCCAGCGGAGACAGACAAAACCTGACGCGCTTCATCTTCGAGGTCGGCTCCGATGGGAGGGTTGGAATCAGAGAAATGGAGGCGTTCCCCCTCCCTGTTGTGTGGTGAGCGCCTCTCCGGCTGACAGTTCATAGTTCACGGTTCATAGAAAGGGCGGTGATGAGTTGACGGCCTTCACCAGCGGCCACCTCGACCTGACCCCACAATGAACGTATGTATCGACGCTCGCTACCTCTACGCTTTTATTTCTATGTGTTTCGGGAGGAAGTACTCTTCGCATGCCTCGAAAACGAACCTATCGGTCAATGTAGACAGGAAGTCTACAACGATCCTTTCGTACAACTGCTTCTTGTCGGGATAGATATTTGCTTCCTCTTTAAAATAGAGGACACTTCTTGCTCCGATGAATCTGCCAAGATAATCCAATACCTGAAGACTGTCATGCTGTAGGTATCGGTCAATCCGATTTCCAAAGGCATTAACAGCCTTAAAGAACCGGTCAAACAACGTTTGCAATATGTCCCTGGTTCTCTCCTTGTAAGACTCTATTCTTCGGTGTTTGTAAATCCGCTCGTCGTTGAATTTTGCCATTGCAGTCATGAGTTGGCTGGCACCTGGCGACAAAGCGATTCGATTCTCATCAGAATTTACGATCATGTCGCCGACGAAATAATCCACAATCTCGCCATTCTTAGTTCCTATTTTCCCGGAGATATCTGCTGGTACTTCGTCTTCTGAAATAAGATTGACAATCACGGCATCTTCCAAGTCCCTGCCCAGAAACGCTATCTTGTCCACCACCCTTACAATACATCCCTCAAGCGTACAGGGGTATGACTTTCCTTTCAAGTTTGGGGAATCTGCTGGAGAGATGTTTGTACAAGGGTCCTCCCCGCTGTGGTTTACGATACCGTCGCGCACAGCTAGTGTGAGGTTTAGACCAACGACAGAGCCGCGCTCCCTAGGTTTTTCTATTTTGTCAACTATCCTCAAACTGTGTTCTTCGTGTGCGAAACCACCTATATCTGCAGCAAGCTCGTTAAGAACCTCCTGTCCGGCGTGTCCGAATGGTGCGTGTCCCACATCATGACCAATCCCGATCGCCCTTGCCAGCATTGGGTCGCAATCGATCCCCCTTGACTGAAGATTCTTGCACACCACCTCAGAAATGGCGGCGACATACAACGAGTGGTCGAGTCTGGTACAGACGTGGTCATTCTGGGGGTAGAAGATCACCTGTGTCTTATGCCTCAAACGTCGAAAGGCATGCGAGTACAGGATAGCAGTATAATCGCGGTCAAAGTCGTCCCTTCCCTTGCCCAATTCATCGATAGGTTCGAGTCTGCTCTTCAGGTCCGTCATCGGTGCCCCCCTCGTTACTGGATCCCTTCTGTATAGTCCACTGTCCAGCTACGATGCGGGCTTCCACGTGAAGGGATGGGGCGTCGCCGCCTAACGTTATTCTGCTAATGCCAAGGGGGTCTTCGTTCGGAACTAAATGCACCCCCAGCTTTGTTGCCTTCTTCCCGAGCATGGTTTCTCCTCTTCTGCAGCGGTAAACAGTTTATTGCTACTATTTTATCGGTTTTTTCCATCTCTGTCAAGAGTTTTCTTTTGCCGTCCCACGAAATGGAGGCCCATGCGCGTGGCAGTACACCGGGCAGGGCCTGGTGCATCTGTTGGAACTCATTGGCAGTGCTGTCGGGTGCTTCCCATACGGGTCCAACGACCTCCCGACAGAAAAGCCGTCAGGACGACAGAGTCGCCTAAAGTGGTAACACCTGGCGGCACGTGAACCCGTAAGGTGCTCCTTTATGGACCTCCGAGGGGGCGGAGGGGGACAAGCCCCCTCCCTACGGTTCTTGTGCTGTCAGTCATACAGCGGTGGGGGAGGCCAACATCTGATGCACGTCTTCCAGAGGCTATATTTCCAAGTCCTGTCCGCCCGGGGTGGACGTCTCGGGAATCATCTCCTCTCGCTCGCCGCCGAATTCTAAGCTCTCCATGGTGCTGTCGAACTTGCTCACCTGGTATTCGGCTTCACTGTATTGACTTTTGGCGTTATCGAGATACTTCCCGATCTTGCGGAAATGCTCCCGGAAAAGCTCGAAGTTGTTCTTCAAAGCGAGTAAAATGCTCTCGATTCTTCGGGCCTCGGCCTCTATCTTCATTCCCCGAAAGCCGATTCCCAGTGCCCCCAGAAAGGCGTATAAGGTGTTGGGAGAAACCGCAATGACCTTGTGATTGTGAGCGTATCGCTGAAGCTCGCCGTCCAGAATGATCTCATAATAGACGTTCTCCGCGGGGACGAACATCAAGGCAAAATCGAGAGTCCTCTGAGACAGGATATACTTACCGGCAATAGTGTCTATGTGGGTTCTCACATCCCTCTTGAAAACCCTCAGATAACGGGACTTCGTTTCCTCATCTGCGGTGACCTCGGATGCCCGGCGGAAGTTCTCCAGAGGGAACTTACTGTCCACACAGAGCATCCCCTCCTTCAGGATGATCACGGCATCGACGGTTGAGTCCCCTAGATTCTCCTGGAGACCATAATGGTCTTCGGGAATCATCTGTCCGAGCATGTTCTCCAGTTGGAACTCCCCGAAATTGCCGCGCAATTTAGGAGTGGAGAGGATGTCGCTCAACTGATTTATGTCCTTGCTGATCTCCACGATGCGGTCATTGGTGGCTTTCAAATCCCCCAACTTTGTCACGACCTCCTTCAATGCACCAGCGCTCTTCTCGATGGTCTCCCCCAATTTCAACTCGACGTTGCTTCGGATTGCCTCTAACCTGTCGACCGTGGAGGTTTTCAGGTTCTCGAATTTCCCCTCTAAAGAACCCGTGAGATTTGTCAAGCTCTCTGGCAGCTCCCTTCTCGAATTCGCGAGGTTGACATTCAGGTTTTCCTGCAGGGAGATGAATTTGCTATTGATCGTCTCCTTGTTCTCCTCTCGAACCCTCTGGATGTTCTCCGTCAAAAGCGAGCTTAGGTTCTGAAGGCTGGTGTTCAATATGGTGTTGCTCGACTCTAAGGTGTGGTCAAGTCGACTCTGAAGGTCGCGCCGCAAGGAGCCCTTGAGTTTCTGTAACGATATCAATAGATAGATGATGATTGCTAAAGTCACGAGCGTCGCTGCGATAAGAATGCTGTCCATCTTCTCCTCCCATGCTACATTCAAGAATCTTGGCTACGATATGTTGTTAGAGCGCGACAAATCTCGCAGCTAAACTGACCTGAGCCAGATTGGATTTGTCAGGCACAATTTCTCTTTCCCGTCCACCTCGGAGGTGACCTCCAAACGCAGGTAACCGCTGTGTCCCACGGGCAGCGGAACATTGCGATTTGAGTAACGATAAGGTTCCTTGAAGGTGTCAATCTCTTCGCAGATGATTTCTCTCCTTTTCTCCAGATCGCCGAAGATTATCTGGATACTCTTCAGTTCCCCGAACTCCGGAGTGGAGATCGCCTCCACCAGGAGGGTCTTATCCTCCGGGGAGGTCTCACCTCCCATTAGAGCAACCTTTTGGTCACCTTTAAGGATGGCGAATTGAGCAAAGGGACCCTCGGTGAGGATTGCCCTGCCCCTGGAGAGCGCCTCGAGAATCTTCTCTTTGCTCATTCCCCCCTCGCATAAAACCGCGCTTCGCACCTGGCCGAAAATCTGTTGATCTCTCTCCTTGAAGCTGAAAAAGGGGATGTTTACCTGCCTCAGGCGGTTGAAATTACCGTGAGCATCGGAGCCAGCGACTATGAGCTTCTTTCGACCCTTAAGAAGCTCTTTGACCCACGCCTTCTTGCCCTCAAAAAAACTCTCGGTCTTCCTGCCGTTCCAGATCTGATAGACGTCAGTTTCGACCCTCTCCAAATCGGAGGTTCGCCAATGACCGCGATTCAAGAAGATTTTCTCCCAGATGGTAGGCTTCTCTTTGGGGTGAGCAGCAATGGCGAGACCGTTGCTCTCCTTTACTTTTTGAGCAACCTGGGTGGCTTTCAGGTCCGGGCCATTGAAGAACCACTTCTCTGCGGAATCACCGGCCCCGTGGATAAACTCCGGATACTCTAAGATGAGAAGGTGCAGATTCTCCCTATGACTATTGCCGCAGGAGAGCTCCTCCCCGAAAAGCATCACGAAATCGGGATCGCTCTTGTTGATGCTACTGCAAATCTCCTGCAATTTCAGCCATTTGGTGAGATTGGGGTCTCTCTTTTTGTCGAAACCGGGGTGGTCGTCAAGATCGTAGGAATGGTCGGTGACTGCAATCCAGGAGAGACCCAAGACCTTGCCGATTCGGCGGTACACCTCCGGAGGCACCCCGAACTCCACCTGGTCATCGGTGAAGTGGGAGTGGGTGTGAATATCCCCGTAAAACCAGCCCTCCGCGGCGGGTAAACTGTCATCGGAAATGTAAACTCGGAATGGCTTGTGGGAAAGGCCTCTGTAGTTGTCACTCAAGATCTCATAATCTCTTCCCCTCAGATTGAAGAGGACTCTGACCTCCACCTCCACCCATCCCTTGGCCCATTCCGGGGGTTGAAATGAGAAAATTCGATGCCAGAGGTAGTCCGTCAGGGCTTCATCGCCGGAGAAGAGAACTCTCTCGTCAAGGTTGTTCTCCTTTTGGATTCTCAAGGCGACCCTTTTCAAGACTATGGGGTAAGTAGCGGCGTCCTTGACTAGCAGGAGAACCGGCAATTGCTCTCCCGGATTCAGCCTCCAGGGGAGATCGGCGACGATCTCCGGCTCCCTTTTGAAGATGAACGAAGGGAAAAACCTCCAGCGGTAGTGCATCTCCGCGTATAGGAAGAACGGGAGGAGGCTGAGCAATTCAGGGGAGAGTAGTTTCATCTGGGTAGGTGATTTAGAGATGCCTTGACCGAAAAGGGCCACAGTTTGTATTCCAATCTTAGGGGGAAGCGGTTCTCATCATCGGAGAGAAAGATTTTGAGCTTGGCCCTCTCGTCAACCAAATAATAAGTCAGAATATCGGTGTCGGTGTTCGGCTTGGATGCTGGACCCAGATAGCGAAAGCAGACCTCCAACACCTTCGCCGGCAGAGTCCTCTTATCAATCTTGTATTTCTTCTCCCCTGTCACTTTGACGGTGACCTCCCAGTTGTATCTGTCCACGTTGAGATTGTAAGTGTATGTGTCCCCCAAATCGAGCTTCTGTCTCCTCAGGAAGAGGATTGCGGAGAAGAAGTCATGAGATTTCTGCAGCAACTTGACTTCATCGACGCTGTCGTAGATTGCTACCTCCCTCTGTTGGTCGAAGTTGGTGGTGAAATTCCCCCGAATGGAGCCCTCGTTGATTCGCCTCAAGTAGCGAATGGGATAGCCGGTCTCATGGTCGATGAAGGTTTCATATTCGTTGTCCACCCTGTAGAGAAGGGAGTAGACTCTGGTCGATTTGGCTTTCAGGAGGAGGTGATCCACCTCGGTGTTTCCTTCGTAGGAGATTCTGTCGAGATGGCCGGTTGCCCGCACGACCGTCATCCCCAGGTATTTGACGGAATAGTCCCAGACCTCCCCAGATGAGGCGCACCCGGGAAGGAGAAGGAGAAACAACAGCGTCAAAAGCCAGGGCTTCGAGATGACGTGGGAGGTCCTGCGCTTCAACTTTTCCTGCCTTTCCACTCCGAGGGAAAAATTAAGCTGGCGATAGAGCAATAAACGAAAAAGGGGGGATAAACCAGCTCCAGAATCGGCAGATATTTCAATAGATATCTCTTCCGGAAAATACCAGTGCTCTTGTAGATGGCCAAAAGATCCACGATGAACTTAGCTCCCAGACAGAGAAGCGCGATTTGAAAGAAGCCGGGGGCATATAGCAGTCCTATTGGAGAGAGAATCAGAAGTAGATAGAACAGAAAGACCAGCGCGGAGAGTAACAGCAAAGCTGGCGAAAAATCGAGCGTGGTCGTAAAACGCCTGAGCCTCTGCGTAAGAACCTCAGCGGGGCTTTTGGGCATTTGGGTGGTGACGAAAGAACCGGGACAGGTCATATATTTCGCCTTGACCCGGCCGACACGATACGCTTTCTGCAGAAACAGGGTGTCATCCCCGGAGGCCTTTGAGCTCATATCCTTGAATCCACCCAGCTGGTCGAATAAGCTTCTCCGGTAGGCGAGATTTGAGGCGCTGCCGGTGATGGGATAACCCCACCCGATACTACCGGCAGAGATGGTCGCGGTCGCCAGGGATTCCAGAGAATGGAGCTTCTCCCATAGTGAATCCCCGTGCTCTCTGAAGGTGAATCCCGCCACCAGGTCCATCTCTGGCTCGAAGTGAGAGACGACAGCTCTAATCCACCCTGAGGGGACTTTACAGTCAGCGTCTGTGAACAGCAGAATCTCTCCTTTTGAAGCCGCTATCCCGCAAGTGAGGGCTCTCTTTTTGCCGGACAGCCTCGCTTCTCCACACCGGATTTCAGTGGCGGCAGAGCTACTGGTCTCTACCGTAGCTTCTGGATTCCCGCTGGTGAGTCTAACCAATTTATAGCTGCATCCCTCCTGTTTCTCTAAGGCTGATTGTGCTATCTCGTAAGTTCCGTCTCTCGATTCGTCATCGACGACGATAATCTCATATCTCTGGTGGGGATAATCTTGCTTCAGAACAGAGGCGAGGCAAGCTTCGATATTCTGAGCCTCATCCCTGGCGGGGATAATCACAGAGACGGAGGGTTCATCTCTGTTTCCTCCCGGTCTCAGTCTATACAGACCCCAGAATAGGAGGAGGGTGGAGACAAAATAAACCCCGGCGGTTATCAGCAGCAGAATCTGCAGAAGCTCAGACATATTGAGCAATTAAAAGATGATTTACAGTTGAGGTCAAGCGAAAACTGGCCATTGCGCAGAGCGTTTGAGGTGAACCGCTCAAACTGACCTTGCGACTTCCCCTGATTTCCGACACAGTCCTTGATGGTGATATTTTAGGTGACGGGACAGAAAGAAAGGGCGGTGATGAATTCACCGCCCCACAGTTCAGCAGGAAAGTCAAAAGTGGATGACCAGACCATCTGCTTAATCGGCTTAATCTGCTGTGAATCTCACTTCACCAGCATCATCCTCCTGCTCTCGGTGAAATCGCCTGCGCTCAGCTTGTAGAAGTAAACGCCAGAAGAAACCTCCGAGGCATCCCAGGTCACCGACTTGTAGCCTGTCTCCTGCATTTCGTCCACCAGTACACCTATCTTCTCACCGAGGATGTTGTAAACCTCCAGCTTGACGTGATTGCTCAACGGCAACTGATAGTGAATCCTGGTCTCGGCGTTGAAGGGGTTAGGATAGTTCTGGGAGAGCACGTACTCGATTGGAAGACCGGCCTGCGGTAAATCGGTCTCTCTCAGCCATTCGCCACCGTCAAACCAATCCGCTATTCCACCGCCTACAGAGCCACTCTTGATGAAATAGAAATAGGAGGAGTCTATGATGGTGCTTGGATAGCTGCCGACGTAACCGACAAAAACGTAGTCTCCCGCAGGCGCAACACCAGGTACATTTTGGCTGACCTCGTTCATTCCGATGCTGTCGGCTGGAATCCGCACATTCCGGTAGAGGTCTATGGGACCATACGGTCCCATCCCGGGAACAAAGGCCATCGTCCATATGTCAGCCCTGCCTGGATGACCGAAGAAATTGAAGACCCAACCATCATAGACGAGCTGTCCGCCCCCAGGCGGAATCACAATCGGCTCATCATGCGGGTAAAGCTCCACCACTCCCATAACATCCTGGTCGAAGTAGAACCGCCCCATGTCGCAGACCGTATTATCGGGATCCAGAGGTGAGTTGGGGTCTCCGGCATCGATGCAGGGAGAGCGCCACCTGAGATTGTAATCCTGGTTATACAGCCCGACGAATACAGGGTCTAAGAAGATGTTGAAGTACACGTCGCAGGAATCCCCGTTGGCGTTGACCTGAGTTAATTCACCCAAGCCAGGTGGTAGGTTGCCCATAAAGGCAAATCGATACTTGTAAAAATCGGAGTAGGAAATCGATGCCGATGCGCCCCAATGACCGATCAGACGATCCATTCCTGACCTTCCTCTAACAATGCTATTTGTCAAGGTCATTGAAGTGGAACCTTCGCTGTGAATTGCCCAACCGATATTAGTGGTCCAGTCACCAGGATAGTTATCGAAGAATGTGCAGTGGTCCACCAAAAGCGTGTCACAATCGGCGTAGATTCCCCCGCCAGGTCCTTCGTTTGTGGGACTAGCATACACACCATTCCTGTCAATAGTGGAGCCTGTAATAAACACATCCCCACCGGAGATCCAGATGCCTCCTCCTGCCCCACCATCCGCCAGATTCTCAGCGATAGTACATTCAGTGAGAGTCATGCGGCCATTTCCAGAAGCAATACCGCCACCATCATAGGATGTATTGCCCTCAATTGTACAATTCATAATGATGGGATGGCAATTTCCCCCTATATGGATGCCGCCACCTTGAGCTCCCCAGCCTGTATCGGTCTGATTATCTCTGATCTCGCAATTATGGATCACAGGCGAGGAATTGTACATACAATTGATACCGCCTCCGTATGCCACGACTTCGTTGTTGCTGATGTTGCACCAAGAGATTTCCGCATTGGAGTTATCCAAGGCTATTCCACCGGCATTAGTAAAGCCATAATATGTCGTAACATTATCACTTATTCGGCAATGCGTAATGACCGGATTGCTGTACCTGCAGGTAACTGCTCCGAGAAGGGTAGGGCCCCAGAAATCATCTACGTTCTGCACGATACAGTAAGCCAAGTGGCTGCTATCGGGTGCATTCTCGAAACTAATACCCCCCCATGAGCTGCCGGTGAAGAGAATAGAATCGGCCTCCGTGCCGACCGCTTCCAGGAAACCGTTAACATGCAGATAGTAGTTACCCTGAAAGATAACTTCCACCGCTTCGTGGATATACAACGTGGAATCGGCGGGTACAGTGATATGGCCGTTGATGTTGTAGGGATTTCCGGAAGAGTACCAGTGACCATAAACCGGGCCACCCGGGATCTCAGTGGCAAGGGCAGTCAGCGGTAAGAGCAGAACCGCCCCCGACAGGATTGCAGCTAGGGTTCTCATTGAAACCTCCAGATTAGTCAGCTTTAACTGTTGAGAAGGATACTCTCTTTCAGTAGACCTCTATTCAGGTTGCAGTAACAATATACCAGGTGCACCCATTTTGGTCAAGGACAATCTTGATCCAAGCTATTGAGCAGCAGTAAAAAAAGGAAGGGGAGAACCCCTCACTCTGGCTCAATCAGATGTCAGCACTTACTTCACCAGCATCACCCTCTTGATCTCGGTGAAATCTCCGGCGGTCAGCTTGTAGAAAAAGATACCGGAGCAAACCTTCGAAGCATCCCAGTTGACTGACCTGTATCCCGCCTGCTGTTTGCTGTCCACTAATGTGGCCACCTTCTGACCACGGATGTTGTAAACCTGCAGCTTGACGTGGCTTTCAACCGGGAGAGTGTATTCAATGACCGTCGTCGCATTGAAAGGATTGGGGTAGTTCTGGGAGAGAGCATAATCGCTGGGAAGATTGGATTCCCTCAACCCGCTCCCCTTCAGCCACTCACTACCATCAAACCAGCCGATTACTCCGCCGCCCGCCGAACCCTCCTTGTGGAAGTAGAAATAGGAAGAGTCTATTATGGTGCTGGGATACTCACCAACGTAGGCGACAAAGACATAGTCTCCTGCAGGCGCTGGCCCAGGGACGTTCTGGCTGACGTTGTTCTGACCGATGCTGTCCGCCGGTATCCTGACATTCCGATAGAGGTCTATGGGACCATACCGTCCCATCCCGGGAACAAAGGCGTACGTCCAAATATCAGCCCTGCCTGGATGACCGAAGAAATTGAAGACCCACATGTCGTGGACGAAGCTCCCGCCTCCCGGTGGTATGACAATGGGCTCATCGTGAGGGTAGAGTTCAACGATCCCCAGGACATCTTGATTGAAGTAGAAAGCACCGATGTCGGAGCAAGTGCCGTCGGGATCGGTCAGTGAGGGGTCTCCAGCATCGACGCAGGGGGAATGCCATCTCAGATGAAAATCCTCCTTTTCCGGCCCAACGAATATCGGATCGGCATCGATGTTCCCTGTTCCAGGCCAGCCACCCTGGACGTCACAGTATGTGACTGTGGGGCTACCACCCGTTACGTGAATCTCTGGCGCTGTATCTTCCCACAAGATGGTATTTACGATCGTGGGGTTACCGGAGCGGCAAAAGAACCCGCCGCCGGCATCGCCCGCTGAATTCCCGCTGATAGTGTTATTGCTTATGGTTGGATTACCGTCGCCAGAAATCCCACCGCCGTTATATTCGGCCCAATTGCCGCTGATGATATTGTAGCTTATCGTTGGATGGGCGCCCCAGCAACCAATCCCGCCGCCAAACCCAGCCGAATCAGCCATGATGATATTATACTCTATCGTGAGGGTCGTGTCCCAGCAATACCAACAGCAAATCCCTCCGCCCCAATCGTAAGCCGTATTACCGATGATGGTGTTGTTGCTTATCAACGTCTGCGAATGTGTGCAGTAAATCCCACCGCCTTCTGTATCAGACGAGTTACCGCTGATGGTATTATTGCTTATCCTAGAGTTGGAATAGTCGCAGAAAATCCCACCGCCGTACCACTCAGCATGATTTCCGCTAATGGTATTGTTGCTTATAACCGGGTGGGAATCGTAGCAATATATCCCGCCGCCCTCGTAGTCATGTCCATTCTGTATTGTGAATCCGAAAACCTGGGCGGTACTGTCCTCGCCATACCAGAAGATGATGACCGAACCGGATTGGCTTCCATCAATTATGGTGTTCTCTATATGGGCCGGGTCCCCGTCCAGCAAGAATAACGAAGCCAACACCACGTTATGCCCGTTGAAGTCGAGGTTTTCGTACCAGGTGCCTTCCCTGACGACGAGGGTGTCGCCATCAGGTATGCCATTTATGCCGGCCTGAATAGTGCTGAAATTGTCGGGGACATACCAGATGGTAGCACCGGCAGTCAGCGGGAATAATACGACCGCCGTTACAAGGATAGTAACTAGAGTCCGCATGGGGACCTCCTGTACGTTAAGGCTGTTCGTTAAGAGCAGAAGCGTACTTTGCCTTGCTCTTTTGCAGTTTCCAGAATAATATAAGTCTTCAACAGCAATTGTCAACAGAAAGAGCTGTTTCCTTTCAGTAATGAGCAACGGGCAGTCTATAGCATTTGATTGGTCATTGGTGTGTGTTCAGCAGTCCACCGTACACTCATTGGTTTGCCTATCAAGGATGTCTCCCCCTGGGGACTGAGCCTGCTCCAGATCTCGGAGGCGGCCAAGTTCAGCAAGTTCGTAAGCTCACCATTTCGGCCAAATTGTCAAGAGATTCGGAGTCTTATCGTTCTGTTGAGAACTCTTGTCCGTTTATGTAGTAAAAGGATCTCTGAGATAAACTGCAATAATGACACAACTGCACGCCACATTGACACAAAGAGCAAAAAAAATGCACTTTTTCTCTTTTTAAGTTGACAAATGGCCGATTACATCGTAAAATAGCATATCCCATGCTGAAAATGCACTTCATGATTCTCCCGAACCATTCCCGGGTCGGGAAGCGGCAATTCTCTTTCTGCAAATCTCTGTGCCCGGGGAGGTGGGCTTAGACTCCCCGGATGTCTCCCAAAAAAAGACATGCTTGGACTGGTAAATAACAAGTTCGTCATCGGCAGGGAGGAATTCTATCCCTTTTCAGCGGAGATGCACTACTTCCGGGTGAACAAGAGGTACTGGTCGGTCTGTTTTGAGCGGATCCGGAGAGCTGGCTTCCGTGTTATCTCTACCTATGTCCCCTGGAACCTTCACGAATCAGAGCTGGGGAGCTTCGATTTCATCGGCCCCACCGACCCCCGCAAGGACATTTTGGTCTTTCTGGAGCTGGCGCGGGAGTTCGGATTCAAGATCATTCTCAGACCGGGTCCGTGGATCGGCGCCGAATGGGAAAACGGAGGCCTTCCGGATTTCGTCCTGAGAGACAAAGAGGCCACCGCTAAATCGCCGAGTGGAGAGGAGGTGAGCGCTCACAACACCGTGGGGGTGAGTGCGGGGAAAGTGCCCTGTTACTTGCATCCGGTCTATTTGGCTCACATCAAAAGGTATTTCAGCGCCTTGGTGGAGGCCATTCAGAACTATATCTATCCAAAGGGACCGGTCTTTTTGATCCAGATCGACAATTACGCCGACTTCGGAGGTAGCACCGGGATTTTTGAGGCCGATTACAGTCATCTTGTCAGCAAAGAGCTCTATCCCCAGTTTCTGCAGGAGAAGTATCAAAGCATAACCAACCTGAACAAGAACTATCGCAAGAATTTCCGGAGTTTCACGGAGCTGGAACCCCCCCGGAGGCTAACCTTAAGAAAACCCGAAGATCTGTTGAAATACTTCGATTGGATGGACTTTAAGGAGTGGTCCTCGGCCTCATATATCGGTCGCCTCCGGGAGAGATTGGAGTCTTTGGGGGTGGGCTCCCTGTTCTCTACTAATGTCCAGCTGGACTTCCCGACCAGCGCTAAGCTTCTGGGGGAACAGAAGGTTTTGGTGGGGGCAGATCTCTCCTGGCCCCGGGATTTGCCAGGGTTAACTCGCCAACTGCGCTATTTGAAGACCAATCTGAGCTTCCCCTGGGCCTCCTCCTTCAGGAGTGGAAAAGCCGCAGATGATCCTGAAACTGAGAGCAGGTATCGTCCCACCGACTTGAAGACCTCCAGAAGACTTCTGACGGCCTCGCTATCTGCAGGCTTGAAGGGTTTGAACTATTACATGTTCGTGGAGAGAGACCACTGGTATGGGGCCCCTCTGGGGAGTGACGGAGAGGTGAGGTCAAACTACGAATTGGCCAAGAATCTGAATTTCGCCCTGGAGAGGATGCAGTTTGAGAGTCTCCGAAGCCTCGCTCAGGTGGGGGTTGCCACCTACCGTCCCTACCTGCGTTACAGCCACCTTGAAGCGTCCGCCGGAAGTGGGGCCGCCTCCGGGCGGAAAAGGCCCTTCGGCTACCTAAAAGAGCTAGTGGATACCACCTTCTCCGATATTTGCGGGGGTCTCTCCTCGCTGCATTTTGACTACGGGGTGCCGGATTTCGACTTCCCGGAGAGCTTCGATGACTTCCGGTTGGTGTTCGTTCCGGTGGGGGAGTTTATGGACTCCGATACCCAGCAGTTCTTAATTGAGCTGGCGAGGCAAGGGAAGATCATTGTCCTGGTCGGACTTTTGCCGAAGTTGGACGAAAAGATGCGCAGCGGTGGGCTTCTCTCCGAGAAGCTGGGTCTGAAGACCAGGCCTGGGCGCAGACCCGCCTCTGTAGAGGCATACGGGGAGAAATTTCCGGCGCTGATCTTCGGTGAAATCAGCAAGAAGCGCGGGGGCGCAAAAGTAATCGCCAGGGAGAAGACGCATCTTCTGGGCGTGAGCAAGAGGGTTGGGAAGGGGGAGATTTATCTTTTCACCTTTGATGTCGCCCCGATGCTTAACCCTCAGAAGACCATCTTCTTCCATAATCTTCTTGTCGAGAACAAGATCGCTACTCCGGTCAGCTGTTCAGACCCGGCGGTTCAGGTGGTCGTCCAGGCGGGCCCCAAAACGGTGGTCATTTATCTTCTCGGCCCTGAGGCGGGGGAGGAGGGTTCGACCGGCGGCACCAGAAAGCTCATAATCACTTTAGATTGCGGGATGTTGGGAATTACAGCCGCACGCGTCAGGTTGATCGATCTCTTGGGCGAGGGGAAGATTATTACCTCCTCTAAGGAGCTCTCCTCCGGGCTGCTCTTAGAAATTGAAAACGGGGACAGCCGGATTTATCTGGCCAATAAGAAATAGCAGTCAATAACCAGTAACCAGCGATCAGCCAGCAATTCCAAGGTGGGGGCAATTGAGCTTCGGGGTGAGCTGGTCACTTCACCAGCATCATCCTCCTGGTCTCGGTGAAATCCCCAGCGGTCAGCTTGTAGAAATAAAGACCAGACGAGACTGCTGAGGCGTCCCAGACGACAGACTTGTATCCCGCCTCCTGCATTCCGTTCAGCAATGTCTCTACCCTTTCCCCAAGGAGATTGTAAACATCAAGCTTGACATCAGCAGTTGCTGGCAACTGACAACGGATCACGGTGGTGACATTAAACGGATTAGGGTAGTTGCCGAGGAGCGCAAACTCCGAGGGAAAAGCGGAGAAATTATCCTCGCCGAGAAATGATCCCGTCAGAACCCAACCCTCCTCAACAGCTTTAGTCAACACGCCAGGCACGACCTCGAACGGGAAGTAGGAAGAATCGACCACGGTCGAGGGGTAATCCCCGCAATAGCCCAGATAGAGGTAGTCTCCCAAGGGGGCATGATTGGGGATATTCTGATTGAAGTGGCGACTGATGCTTTCATACGCTGAAAGGCTCACATTGTCGAACCGCTTCAGAGGACCATACATTCCGGTCCCTGGCACGTCCGCCATCACCCAGGCGTCAATTATTTGAGGCTGGTCGCTATTGTTGGTGAGGATGCCGGTGAAGCCAAACTCGCCACCTTGAGGCACCTGAAACGGCGGATCCTCGTCGGGAATCAGGATAATGGATATACCTTCAGAGATTTCTTGTAGAACAAAAAACCCCAAATCTCCACCGGGAACGTACAGGTGCCGAGAGTCAAGAGCGACATCGCCACCATTGATCCCATAATAGCCAACTTGTACTGGGTCAACTGGATCTGACAAATCGAAAATCATAACCGCATAACAGTAAGGTTCATTATCAAATCCAACTACACACAGTCTGTCATCCCGAACGGATAAATGAGCGACAAGCCCTGGATCAACCGAGTTTACAACTACCGGATGTAATGGGTCCTGGATATCGACAATTCTTATGCCGTCGTACCAGGCAGCAAGATAGGCGTAGGGATAGGAGATCGCTACATCCATGATCGTCAAGTTGCTATCCACAGCCGTGACTTCAAAAGGATCCGAAGGATCGAAGATGTTTATGATTCGTAGTCCTTTACCTGTGGCATACCCTGTCGCAAGATAGGCAAAACTGTCGTGCAGTGCGACCTTGGACCCGTCGTGGGTAGCGCATACTCCAACAACAGATGGATCGCCAGGATCAGAGATGTCAAACACCGTGAGCCCTCCGTAAGAACCAGCGTACCGGTCGGTGGCAGCATAAGCATAGTCACCCCGGACCGCAATCCCATCATACGATTCTGCAGGATTGTAGTCTCCAACCTTGTAAGGGCTTGAAGGGTCAGTAATATTGTGAATTACAAGTCCAGTCCAGGTAGCGGCAAGGTAAGCATAATCTCCCTGGACATCAATGTCCCAGGTCCTGCTTCCATGCCAGACTTCTTCATTCCAAGATCTCCCTGCCAAATAAGGTGCTTGTGGATTTGAAACATCAATGACAAGAAGACCGATGTCATCCGTAACATAGGCATAGTCCCCGCGTTTCTTTAGAGTAAAACACCTCCCATAGGCAATGTAGCCGTTGATGAACGTTGGATTATTGTGGTCGGAAACACCGTACCAGCATGTTCCACCGTAATGCCTCCCCACATAGGCAATACTGTCTTTCACGACAATATCATAGTAATATCCAGTCCAGGCAACAGGAGGCTGCCCCACGAAAAAGGGATTCGTTGGATCAGATATGTCGATGACGTTAAGCCCCGGAGCCCAATCATAATTCAACACATAGGCGTAACTACCGACAACCTGAAGGTGGAGTGCTCGGTACAGATTGTGGGAGAGAAAGCCGACCTCGAAGGCACTATCGGGCACAGATATATCAACAATCCGTAACCCACCGCTATAATCTGCAAGATATGCGTAATCTCCCTGGATATCTACTTCCCAAGTATTGCCCGGTGTATCCCAGAAACCGACTTCGTAAGGACTGGTTGGGTCTGAGATATCGATTATCCTCAAACCTTCGTTATCATCTCCCACATACGCATAATTGCCAACAACCTTTACAGTTCGAGCGAAACCAGGTGTATTGCACGAGCCAACTTCATAGAGGTTTGACGGGTCTTCTACATTGATAACGCTCAACCCCTCCCAAGAACAGGCCACATAGGCAAGTGTATCGACAGCATCGACGAAATTGGCATCACCACTGGTATAAAGATGGCCCACTTCGATTGGACCGTATGGGTCCGAAATGTCTATAATTCTCAGGCCCCCTTCGCGATAGGCAACATAGAGCAAATCTCCCTCAATATCCAGGGACTGCACATATCCAACCACATCAGGACGGTGAGTTTCAGATATTTTCTCTGGATTCTGTAGATCGGCCACATTCAAGATCCAAACCGCACCTCCCGCCCCATGAACTAGAAACGAATCCTTCACCGCTACAGCGATTACCGTACCGTCGGGCCACCATCCTACCCGGCGCATATCCGCAGAATCTGGCGGTCCTGAATAAGCCTCAAACGGCAGAGAATTCGCCCCCCAGGAACCGATCGGACAGACATCTGAGCCCTCGTGGAAATCTGCTTGGATGGTAGCTTCAGCCCACTTAATCTGGGCGAATGCTGGAGCCGGCAGTGCCCAGGCGAGAAGTCCGCAGGCAACTGTCATCAACAGAACAGTAATTAGAGACCGCATGGCAAGCTCCTCTGGTTAGAGGTTATTCGTCAAGAAGCAACTGAAGTCAGTATTGGATTTCTCCAACTACATCAGCAAGATAACATCCTTTCGCGCCTTGTCAACAAAAAAAGCAAGCCTTCAGCAGTCAGCTTCGGTTACTGCGGAGTCCTCCGTGTCGAATCGCAACAAAGAAGGGAGGGCGTCAGCGCCTTACGGGTCTTGAGATCCCTCCCTCCGGTTCATCTGTGTGGAATCTCACTTCACCAGCATCATCCTCCTGGTCTCCGTGAAATCTTCGGCGGTCAGTCTGTAGAAATAGAGACCGGATGAAACCTTTGAAGCATCCCAGACAACTGACCGGTATCCCGTTTGCTGTTTGCTGTCTGCTAACGTTGCGACCCTCTCACCGAGGAGGTTGTAAAGCTCCAGCTTCACTTGAGCATTGACCGGCAATTGGTATCTGATCGTGGTCCTGGCATTAAAGGGGTTAGGATAATTCTGATGCAACAAGAACTGTTTCGGAGTAGCTAGGCCACCTCCATAGTCTCCCACATCAGTGGGCCAACCTGAATTGCGCCCTCCATAGGCACCGATATCAGATCTGTCAGTTCCAAGTCCGTGGAAACAGTCCAATACAGCGTCGAGACTGTCTGGATGACCGGCGTCGATACAAGGGGAATTGTAGGGATCGCCACAATAAAGCGCCATCAGATGAAAATCGCCATCTTGAGGGTCTCTGAACAATGGGTGGACATCGAGGTTGCCTTCTCCGAGCCAATCCCCCTGAACGTCACAGTATGTTACTATAGGATCACCACTTTCTACGTAAATCTCGGGACCGTTTTGTGCTGTGTCTCCCCATAGGACACTGTTTGTAATCGTTGGGCTGGAATCCACGCAATAAATCCCGCCGCCCGCGTCTCCAGCCGAATTACCGCTCAGGGTGTTGCTGTTTATGAATGGGTTGCTGTAGCGGCTGCAATAAATCCCGCCACCGGCTTCTCCAGCCGCATTTCCAGTGATGGTGTTATTGCTTATGGTTGGGCTGGACCGTCGAAAACAATAAATTCCACCGCCCTGCAAGGCCGAATTCCCCGTGATGGTATTGTTGCTTATATTGGGGTTGGAACTGTAGCAACAAATCCCACCACCCCTACGAGCGGAGTTGCGTATAATCGTATTGTTCCTTATTTTCGGGTTGGAATAGTAGCAGAAGACAGCTGCGCCGTTTACGTCCGGCCAACCTCCAGTAGCTCTCACAAATTCCAACCGGGAGTACGTTATCCGGGACTTTCTGTCAGCACCCAGAAACCTTATCCCGTGCCAGCCAGTAGCGGTGTCCTCGGCAGTGAAGTAAATCGAGTCCGTTTCAGTTCCAGCCGCAAGAAGTGTCGCTGAGCTGTCCACAATGAACTTATAGTGTCCCTGGAAATTGATTACAATCCCGGGCTTAATTACCAGGGTCGATTCCGGAGGCACCCGTATTTCTCCGATCACATTGTAGGGGCTGTTCTCCCTCCTCCAGATGCCCCATTGATCCCCGGAAACGTCAATAGCACAGGCAGTCAGCGGAAAGCATATCAGTGCTGCCAGCAGCAGAGTAAATGCAGTACGAATTTTGACCTCCTGAGAATAAGGTTTATTTGTCCTGACTGCTGCTCACTCTCCCTAGGACATTCTTGATCCTGCTAATAGTATAGGACTTCAACGGCTTTTGTCAAGCAAAAAACCGAGCTTTGTAGCTGAAGAGTTGCTGCGTGTCAGTTATATGAGGCGGAGAAGTCCTTTGATCTGCCTTGAGGATTACCAGGATTTGTCCCGATACACCATTCGACCTGCCAGGAATGTGGCTAATACCTTGACCTTGTGGATCTCCTCCGGTGCTATCTGAAAAATGTCCTCGGACAGGATTACCATATCTGCGAATTTGCCCACCGCTAAGCTCCCCTTGATATCCTCCTCTCCGCTTGCCTGAGCCGCCCAGATGGTGAAGCCCGCAACCGCTTCAGGGACTTTCAGTTTCTCCCGAGGATACCACAGACCTCTAGGATCACCTGGCTTTTTCCTGTTGACGGCGGCGTAGATTCCCTCCAGAGGGTTCAATGTCTCAATGGGAGCATCGGAACCGAAACAGAGGAGGGCACCGCTTTTGAGAAGCGACCGGAAGGGATAAATCGTGTCGCATCTGGAGCCCCAATATCTTTCGGCGGTATCCCGGTCGGCAAGTAAGTGGGAGGGCTGCACCGAGGCGATTATGTTACTTTTCGCGAACCTGGGAATGTCCTGTCTCCTGAGAAGTTGAGCGTGTTCAATTCGCGGTCTGAGTTTTCTCCTGGCGAATTCCCCCTTGTACTTCTCAAATACAGAAATCACGTTATAGTTAGCCTTATCCCCGATGGCGTGGACAGTTACGCTCAGATTGGATTTGACCGCTGTCTCGACCAGGGATTGAAGTTGCTTTCTGCTGGTGACCTCGACGCCGAAATCATCTGGTCTCCCCTCATAAGCCTCGAACATTAAGGCGGTTTGTGAACCGAGGGCACCGTCGGCGTAAATTTTCATGGGGCCGATTCTCAAAAACTCGTCTCCGTAACCAGTGGAGAGTCCCAGGGAGGAGGCAGACTCCAGCTGTTCTTGGGGGATCATCTTATAGACCCGCAAATCTAATTTGCCCTCGGAGACCGATTCCTGCCAGAGGGATAGGGCCTCCTCATCTTCCTCGCAATCGTGGATGCCCACTACCCCCTGCCGGTGCGCATGCTTGATCGCCTCCAGCAAGGCCTTTCTGAGGACATTCCGAGTCGGTTTGTTAACGTGAGGGTCTAGGAGCAGACATGCGTTCTCGTGCAGAATGCCGGTGGGCTCACCTTGCGGATCGCGGACAATGACGCCGCCCTCCGGGTCTGGAGTATTGCGGTCGATCTTCGCCAGTTCTAAGGCCAGGGAGTTGGCCCAGATGGTGTGTCCGTCCTTGCTGTGTAAGAGAATTGGATTCTCGGGGAGGATGGTGTCCAGATGGGCTTTATTCGGGAGATCGATATCTCTCCACAGGTTCTTGTTCCAACCCCGACCCAAAAGCCACACCCCGGGTGAGAGTTTTTCCCCGGCTTCCTTGATTTCCCTTAAAACCTCTTTGAAATCGCTGATGCCGTCTAAGTTCACTCTCTTCAGGGAGAGGGCCCAGGAGAGAAAATGGAGGTGACAGTCGGTGAAAGCGGGGATTACAGTTTTCCCCTCCACATTGATTTTCTCCGTCTTTGCATTGGCTAGCCTCAAAGCTCCTTTGCTTTCTCCCAAATAGACAACCTTCCCCTCGGATACGACTAAGCTTTCCACAGGCCGCTTGACGAAGGGATGAGGGTATATCTTCCCCCCGTGTAGCATCAGATCAACATCCGGTTTTGGCATTGTCTAATTCAGTCTCGGTTATGATGACCCAACAGACACCACAAACTAATGCACCGTTGACTTAGTGGCAAGGGATTGTCAGAACTTAGATCCAGAGTCGGGAGAATCAAGGAAGAGCAAGAAAGCAAATGGGCAAAAGACTCACCCAGCCCAATTGTTTTAACAAGTGGGCCTAAATTATTATCTTACACCAGAGGAGCCTGCGTTCATCATACTTCTGCAGTACTGTCAAGTACAACTCTGAAGCGAAATGAGGTAGATTATGAAACAAGCTATCGCAGTTTTTGTAGTCTTGCTCTGGGGGGTAACTCTCTCTGTAGCGGCCGCCACTGAAGGATGTCCATCTCTCAACCGACAGGGTGGGATAAATTCCCACCCCTACGGGATTGGTTTCGTTGGTTCGCTGCTGCGTCAGGACCGAAGTCCCGCTATGGCGGGACGTGTCCTGACGCCGAGGCTGTCGGGACTCACCCGCAGCGGCCGGTTCCGGTCCCGACAGAACCGGTAATCTACAATCTTGGTGGACAGCTGATTGAGACGTTGGTTGATGGGCATCAGGATATAGGCGAGCAGAAGCTGGTCTGGGATGCTTCGGAAGTGTCTTCCGGTCTCTATTTCTACAAGCTCACCGCCGGAGACTGCACCGAGACGAAGAGGATGATGCTGATGAAGTAGGAGGTTACGATGCATCAGGATGGGTGGGATGGTTTAAAGGAATGAGCTGATCTTCCCCAACATTAGCAATAATTGTCTTGACTTATTGTTTTGGTGTGCTATTTTGTATCGGAGCCAAAATATCCTATTTTTGCTGCACTGCGGGCTCATTATGAAATTGATTATTTTAGGCCATTCAAAAACATTCTTTATCCGGGAGGTAATATGAAACGGATAACCACAGTTTTATTGTTTGCATCGCTATTAGTGTTTGCAGGCGATGTCTCAGCTTTTCCGCCGCTTTTTTATGCCAGGGTCGACTACGGGGCCGGGCGCGGTCCTACTTCAGTTTTCGCGGTTGACCTCGATGGCGATGGCGACAATGACCTGGCCGTGGCTAATTGTTATTCCGGCAATGTCTCAGTCCTTCTGAATAACGGTGACGGGACATTTCAGGCGGCGGTTAATTACGGGGCCGGGAATTATCCTTATTCAGTTTTCGCGGTTGACCTCGATGGCGATGGCGACAATGACCTGGCCGTGGCGAATTATTGGTCCTACAATGTCTCAGTCCTTCTGAATAACGGAGACGGGACATTTCAGGCGGCGGTTAATTACGGGGCCGGGGATTATCCTCGTTCAGTTTTCGCGGTTGACCTCGATGGCGATGGCGACAATGACCTGGCCGTAGCTAATTCTTCTTCCGGCAATGTCTCAGTCCTTCTGAATAACGGTGACGGGACATTTCAGGCGGCGGTTAATTACGGGGCCGGGAATTGTCCTACTTCAGTTTTCGCGGTTGACCTCGATGGCGACGGCGACAATGACCTGACCGTAGCTAATGGTTATTATTCCGACAATGTCTCAGTCCTTCTGAACAACGGAGACGGGACATTTCAGGCGGCGGTTAATTACGGGGCCGGGGATAGTCCTATGTCAGTTTTCGCGGTTGACCTCGATGGCGATGGCGACAATGACCTAGCCGTGGCTAATGGATGGACCGACAATGTCTCCGTCCTTCTGAATAACGGTGACGGGACACTTCAGGCGGCGGTTAACTACGGGGCCGGGTATTATCCTACTTCAGTTTTCGCGGTTGACCTTGATGGCGATGGCGACAATGACCTGGCCGTGGCTAATTCTGGTCTCTATGGCTCCGGCAAGGTCTCAGTCTTTCTGAATAACGGTGACGGGACATTTCAGGCGGCGGTTAATTACGGGGCCGGGGATGAGCCTTGGTCAGTTTTCGCGGTTGACCTCGATGGCGATGGCGACAATGACTTGGCCGTGGCTAATCGGGGTTCCAACACTGTCTCAGTATTCATAAAGCTTTCAGGCACGACAGCAGTCTCGATTGAGATAGTACCCGATGACCCTCCGGTGACGGTGCCTCAAGGTGGTAGTTTCGGCTTCACCGGAAACCTGACCAACAATACCGAGGATCCCCAAGTTAGTGACGGCTGGACGATGGCCACCGGGCCGCAAAAGGAAGTTTACGGACCATTCAAGATGCGGAATGACGTAGCGCTTGAACCTTTTGAGACCCGCACTGCCGACTTCAATCAGCACGTCCCTAACCTGGCGCCTCTGGGCTTCTACACCTACATTGCTTACTGCGGGGAGTATCCCTCCACAGCGATCGACTCCTCCCTCTTCCAGGTTGAGGTGATCACCGGCATATCCAGCGGCGGAAAAGACATGGGCTGGGTTCTCATGGGCTCTTTCTCGGAGGGAGAGATTGATCTTCCTTCTGAGTTTGTGCTTATGAGCAACTATCCCAATCCGTTCAACGCTCAGACGGTAATCCAGTATCAGTTGCCGGTTACCTCCAGTGTGAAGCTGGAGGTTTACAACCTCCTCGGCAGCAAGGTTGCAACTCTGGTGAACGGTGAGCAGGAGGCCGGTTACAAGTCTGTGACCTGGGATGCCTCCGAGGTTTCCTCCGGCATCTACTTCTACAAGCTCAGCGCTGGAGATTACACCGAGACGAAGAGGATGATGCTGGTGAAGTAAAAATTTCACAGCAGATTAAGCAGATTAAACAGACAATTGCTGAAGGCGTTGTGTGCTCGGGCGGGGGTTGTACCCCCGCCCGTCAGAGCACGGACTACTCACCACTCACTACTCACAACCAACCACTTACCGGCCGTCGTAACGAGCCCCCATGGCTTTGATGGTGTCTAAGTGCCTTTCTCTCAGTCTCTTTGGGGAGAGCACCTCCACCATCCCCCCGAATCCCAGAATCCATCTGAGGATTTCCTCCTCACCGACGGCCCTGGCGCTGTAAGTTAAACTGCCTTCCTTGAGGAGGGTAACCCTCTCGGAGGGATGATGAATCCCGGAGAGAATCACCTTGCAAGCTTTGTCCCAAAACTTAACCTTGAAATCAAACGGCTTCCCCGAATATAGTTCCCAGCTGTCCGCGAAGAACTTCTCCACCGAGAAGTCTGGGTTGGGCTTGAAGTTCTCTTTCAGGGGTTGTATCTCTCGAAAACGAGAAAACCGGAATAGCCTGAACTCCCTCCTGAGATGACAGAAGGCGATAAGATACCAGGCCCGACTGCGGAAAACCAACGCATGCGGTTCCAGGACACGCCTGTTGAGGCCGGAAGTCAAGGAGTCGTAACTGACCTCCATCAGGCGATTTCCGGTTATCGCCCCCTCAACGATTTTGAAATTTGCGCTGAGCACACTCCCGGGATCGCTGGCCTTCAGCTTAACACCCAGCCTCCGGAAAGGGTCCTCTCCAGAGGAGATCGGTTTATCTTTCACGCAATTCTCCAGCTTGGCCAGCAATCTGTTCTTCACGACACGATTCTCTGGATCTTGCATAAGAG
>Ga0209979_1001229_pt1 | contig 28836 bp, 25 predicted proteins | sample AnhtaG_FD_183114 | JGI IMG/M metagenome (GOLD analysis project Ga0209979, IMG submission 183114) | Deep subsurface microbial communities from Anholt, Denmark to uncover new lineages of life (NeLLi) - Anholt_01485 metaG (SPAdes) (version 2) | ecosystem: Environmental > Aquatic > Marine > Oceanic... | reverse complement strand
GGAGCCCGGGGTTGGCGCGCATCTCGCGGACGATCATTGCCCCGGCATCGCCCGCTCCAGCGACCAGAATTCGCTTTTGTGCCCTGGACAGCCTTTGCAAGGACGCGCCTTTCTCGCTGGCCTTCGGCCTTACCATTATCCTCAGGGCAAATCTCGTTCCCCCCAGCAAAAGAAGGCTCAGCATCCCCTCGATGACGATCACCGAGCGGGCGAATCCAGTTACTACTCCCAAGGGCATGCATAGGCCGAAGATGACGGCGGTGATTGCGACAGAGCCCAAGGAAACTGTCTTGACGATGGCAAAGAGTTCGTCTACGCTGGCATAGCGCCATATCCGCCGGTACAACCCGGAGAGGTAATAGAAGGGCAACCTCACTAAAACAACCAAAGGAAGGAAGGGCCAGCATTTCCACAGGTAGGGCCAGAAGAACGGGGCGTCAAAGCGGATGACAAAAGCTACGATCGCCGCCGCGCTCGCCGAAATCAGATCAATTAGTAGCAGATGCCTGCCCCTAACTGTCACCGCCGCTCCTTTCGATTAGGGTGATAAAGAGGGTCTGGATCAAGAGCTGTAAATCCAAAAGGAAGGATTGATTTTGAATGTATTGCAGATCCAGCTCCAGCTTCTTGGGCAGGATCTCGTTTAGGTAGACCTCGTCGAGGGTCGTGGCATCCAGCATGGCGGCCTCGTTCTGCATGTACTGGACCTGGGCCAAGCCGGTCATACCTGGACGACCGTTGAGCACCTCTCGCTGTTGAGGTGTGTAGTGTTCGATGTAGGTTGGAGCCTCTGGGCGAGGGCCGACGAAGCTCATGTCGCCTCTAAGGATGTTGAAGAATTGGGGCCACTCGTCTATGTGGGTACGGCGCAGGAATCGCCCCACGCGGGTGATGCGCGGGTCCTCGTTGCAGGTAATGGCCGAGCCAAGGCGCGCTGCGTCGGCAACCATGGTGCGGAATTTGTACATTTCAAAGAGCTTGCCATTCTTGCCGATGCGCTCGGCCATGTAGAGTACAGGGCCGGGGCAGTCCAGCTTGATCAGCATAGCGGTGATCAGGAAGATAGGGCTGAGGATAATGAAGGCAACGAGGGAACCGACGAGATCAAAGGCCCGTTTGTGCATCGCCTCACCTCCGGTGCTGCCTGACTATATCTGCCACAGCTTCGATTACGTCTTGCACATCCCGGTCCGTCATCCGGGGATATAGAGGCAGCGAGATGATGCGTTGGTACTCGCGATAGGCCACAGGGAAGTCGTCGGGCTGGTAGCCGTACTTGTCCCGGTAGTAGGGGTGCAGATGGACGGGGATGAAGTGGACGGAGGTGCCGATGTTGCGGGCCTTGAGCTCTTCTATGAAGCGAGCGCGGTCAATGGTCAACTGGTCCAGATTCAAGCGCAGGGCGTAGATGTGCCAGGCGTGCTCGACCTCGGGGCGCTGGGTGGGAATCTGGAGTTCCTCGAATTCGGAGAAGGCTTCGTTGTAGCGGCGGACGATTTCCCGGCGGCGGGCCTGGAACTGCGGCAGCTTGCGCAACTGGTGCAGGCCGATGGCCGCCTGGATGTCGGTCATGTTGCACTTGAAGCCTGGCAGGATCACTTCGTAGTACCAGGACCCTTCGGCGTTGTACCGTTTATAAGCATCGCGCCTCATGCCATGTAAGCTCCATATGCGCGCTTGTTCAATGGTGTTGGGATGGCCGGTGAGCATGCCCCCTTCGGCGGTGGTGAGGTTCTTGGTGGCATAAAAGCTGAACGCGGTGAGCAGAGGAGCAGAGGAGCAGGGGGGCAGAGGGGCAGGTGAGCCAATTGTACGGCCTTTGTACTTTGCGGGCAGGGCGTGGGCAGCGTCTTCTAGGACGTATAGGTTGTGTCGCGCAGCGATATCCAGCAGCGCGTCCATCTCACAGGGATGGCCGTAAAGGTGCACGGGCATCAGGGCGCGGGTGTGAGGAGTGACAGTGCCGGCCACCTGCCCTGGGTCAATGTTGAGAGTGTCCGGTTCCACGTCAACCAACACGGGCTGGGCGCCTAGATGCTCGATGACGTGCACCGTAGAACAGAAGGTCATTGGCGTGGTGACGACTTGGTCTCCGGGGCCTATGTCCAAGGTAGCCAACCCAACCAACATTGCGTCAGTGGCTGAACTGACAGCCAGCGCCGCTGACGCGCCGGTGAAGGCGGCGAATTCCTCCTCGAAGCGCTTCGCCTTGGGCCCGGTGGTGATCCAATCGGAGCGAAGGGTATCTGTGACTTCGGCGATTTCCTCTTCGCCGATGAGAGGCGGTGAAAACGGCAGGAACGTTTCACGCATCATATTCCCCCTTGCTCAGATCGATTGCATATTCGTTCATCCACCTTCCTTCAGGTGTTGCAAAGGAACGAACAAGTTGGAACCCCAGACGGCGGTAGAATGCATTCAGAGCATCGTTATTATCCTTGTCTGTCGTGAGATTGACCCGCCGCATATCACGTCGTTGCATCTCATTGAGGAATGCCCGTACAAGTACTTTGCCAATTCCTGCGCTCTGGCGTTCAGGAAGTACAGCAATGGATATAAGCGTAGCAGTCCCTGGGTCTGTAGAAGCCTGAGGTGGACCCAGAATTCTCCACACTAAGCGTGGGGCAGTCGTAGGCCGGCGTGCCACAGGCAACAGAATTGCAGCAATGATACGTCGCCATTGGTTCTTAAGGAATCTTCTGTAAAACCCTGCCGGTTGCGCTGAACCGCATACAAAGCCCCCTATTTGGTCTTCATTATTCAGAGACACACACCCAACCCCGTGAGGTGAGGACACAATATAGGTATATAGCAAATTCAAGAATCTTGGGCCAAGAAAGGTCAGGAAGAAACCCTCAAAACTAGAGAGGTGAACATTGACGACTTGATTCACATCAGAGAGTTGCATCTTTCTCAAACACGCCACAGCGTCCTCCAGGCCCACAAATCATTGCTTTGCCACCCTCGCCAGAATTTCTTCTATCTGAGCCACGCATTTCTGACGTGAAAAGTGCTCTTCTAGGTAGCGGCGGGCGTTTGCTCCCATGCGTTCCAGCTTATCCCGATGAGCAGCAGCATAGCGTAGGGCTCCTGCCAGGCCCACCGGATCATTTGGCGGAACGCATAATCCACAGCCTACTTGGGTCACTAGTCGTTGGATGTCGTTGCCATCGGTCGTAATCGCCAGAACCGGTCTGCCGCTGGCCATCATTTTGAATACTTTCGAGGGCACGGAAGCCAGGGCTGCCTGGGTATTGAGCGTCACCAGATTCATATCGGCTGCGGTTAGGACCTGCGGATAGTCTTCCAATGCCTGAAAAGGAAGAAACCGGATGTTGTTCAGTTGCTTCTTTTGCACCCTGTGCTCCAAATCAGCCTTGTGCACCCCGTCCCCTACAATGACGAAGGCGAAAGGCTCGTTCTGCAATAGCTCGGCAGCCTCAATGACCGGTTCGACATTTGAGTTGTGACTCAGATTCCCCGAGTAGATGAGGATAAAGCGCTCCCCCATGTTTAAGCGGCGCCGGAAAGGATTGTCTTTTGGGCTAGGCTGGATGAAATCGGGGTCGGCCCAATTGGGCACGACGTGAATCTTCTGAGCTGGCACTCCTTTCCCCAAAAGGTTCTCCTTAAATCCATCCGAAATCACTACGATTGCTGCTGCGTGTTGGTAGATGAAACGTTCCATCCACTGGAAGAAGCGAATGGCCAAGCGATCGCGCAGAAAACCGAGGGCTATGGCAGCATCTGGGTAAATGTCCTGAACGTTGACGACAACCGGAGCACGTTTGACAAGTCCAAGAAACTCTGCCGAGAGTCCCAGGGGCAATGGTGGCATGATGCAGTAGATCACGTCCGGCTGTGGTGCTACCAGACCACCCAAGGCTGCTGAGACACAGAAGCTGCCAAAGTTCAGCGCTCTGGACCACAAGGCATCATTCGGCGAAGCGTAGAGATAGGTGCGAATAACACCAAGGCCATCCAGCCGCTCCCGCAGAAAAACCTTTCCCTGATAACCCTTAAAGATTATGCGTTCCGGATAGTTGGGGAACCCGGTTAGCACAGTGACCCGATGACCCATACCCACCAGATCCACGGCCAGTTGGTGGATCCAAATGGGGGCGCCAATGCTTTCGGGTTTGAAATATTGGGTAACAAGGAGGATGTGCATCTTGTTAGCGCTCCGTCAGCATGTGATCCAGGATCTTTCGCACCTGCTCCCGGTCCTTAGTGGCAAAGTACCAGTCAATGGTGCGCTTAAGGCCTTCCCGGAAGGACACCTGTGGTTCCCGACCTAGCAACTTCTTTGCCAGTGAGTTGTCGGCCACCCGGTTCAACGGGCCAGTGGGCATATCTGGCTGCAGTTTGATCTCTGCCTTATGCCCTGTGTACTCCAGCACCATCATAACCGCGTCAATGACTCGCACTCTCTCCATGGTACCCAGGTTGACGGCGGTGCCATCGTCAATCTTCTCGGCAACTAGGATGGTACCCCGCACGATGTCATCAATGTAGGTCCAATTGCGCACCTGGGTGCCATCGCCCCAGACCTCAAAGGGGGTCTGGCCGATGAAGGCTTTGGCGATCATTGCGATGACCGCGTGGTTCTCCACACCCCGGGGACCGTAGACGGTGAAGTAGCGGCAGGAAGCGGTCTTCATCCCGAACTCCTTGTGGTACGCCTTCAGGGTCAGCTCGCCCATGAGCTTGGCCCAGCCATACATATTGTCAGCATCGTAGGGGGCGTTGACCATGTCTTCGGTGAGATAAATCTCCTTATTGGGATCGGATTGCAAGTAGTTGGGATAAACACAACCCGAAGATGCGAAGATGATTTTCTCCACCTCGGCCTTGTAGGCTTCCCAAAAGACCAGGCCGTCAAGGAAGAGATTGGTGGCTGGTTCGGCCTGGTGGAGGTCCACATAGCCTCGCCCACCGTGGGCCGCTGCCAGGTGGAAGACGATATCTATGCCCTGCACCGCTATCTGGGCGACGCCGGGTTCGCGCAGGTCGGCCTGGATGAATTCAATATTGCCATTGGACAAGTGCTGTTGGATATTCTCCAGTTTGCCGCTGGAGAGGTCATCTACCATCCGGACCTTTGCCCCTCGTTCCACCAGGGCATCCATCAGGTGGGAACCGATGAATGAGGCTCCACCGGTTACCAGTACGTGACGATCATTCCATTGCATGATGTGCTCCTTCTCTATCAAGGGCCATTGCTTGCTTTTGAACAGCAGTTAGTTACCTATTGCCAGCATCCTTGTGTGCAGAAGTGATTGATGGCCTCTTCCGCCTTCTACATTAGGCTAACAATCCAGATCTATGGGATCTGAACGCCCTGGATCGCGCTCAGTCTCTTCACAATCATATCCACTACTCTAACGGTCTCTCTACCATCCTCAGGAGTCACTGCAACTGGCTGATTATTCAGGACGCTATTCACAAACATCTCAATAGCGACTTCATGCCCACGGCCCGGCTTGTCTACACCCAGCGCTGTATTCCCAGCGCTCAATAGCAAGCCCCTTGCTATCTGATATGCGACTGATACCGATGAAGCTGCAACAGGGAAAGGGCTAAGTGATGTGCATTTATAACGTACCAGCACCCTGCTTGGAATATCCAGATGCAGGACGCCCTCAGTTCCTAAAACATCAATCCAGGCCACATGAGACGAATTGGTATATGAGAGAACAATGGACACAACGACCAAATCCTCCCCTTGTAGTAAGAGGGCAAAATTATCAAAGGGAGCCCAAGGGTGATCAAGAACACTCATCGCATATACTGCAACGTCTGCCACTTTCTGCATGAAGGCTAGAGAAAGATATACGAGATGAGGCCCGGTTTCTCCTATAAGTCCACCAGGAAGCCTGTGGGCCCAGTGGTCTTTCTGGGAGAGCATCTCATCAGGAGGAGTAGTCCAATAGATTCTGAGTCCTGTAACCTTTCCTATGGCGCCGCTCTCGACAAGTTTCCTAAGCCTGACAAAGCCAGGGTTGAAAAGGTTGTTATGCACAATACTGAATTTGACTCCATGCTTGTTAGCAGCTTCGATCATTCTATCACAGTCGGACACCGTTGAAGCCATTGGCTTCTCCAGCAATATGTGACATCCATTCTCCATTGCTGGTACCGCGACCGAAGCATGTGTCTTCGGGGGTGTGCAGACGTCCACGATGTCCAACTCCTCGCTCGAGAGCATATCGTCGAGCCCTGAATACACTTTTGGTATTCCAAACATTTCTGCAGTTGAGGCCGCAAGATCTTCGTCTATGTCACAGACCGCACATAGATTCACTGACCTTCTCAATCTAAGTAATGCCGGTATGTGTCGCATATGTGCGACCAGACCACAACCGACTATTCCCACATTGAGTTTTCCCATGATGTTCTTCCTCCCGTAGTGTGTGGTGTAAAGGCGCCAGCCGCCCACTTGACTTGCTAGGGAATCCCTGGCATCCTGGGGGCTGGCTCACAAAGCCTCGATCACTTCCCGATAAAAGGTCTCAGCGCGCTGCATCACCATATTGTACTCAGCCTTCTCAGCGATTAATCGTTGATTCTCCCTTGCGGCCCGCTCACGGAGTTGTACATCCTTGATAGCTCTTAACACCGCTTGAGCCAATGACTCTGGGTTAGCTGGGTCACAGAGCAGACCATTAACACCATCTGCAATCCACTCCCGTATCGACTCAATATCACCTGCTATGGGAAAGCTCCCACTAGCCATTGCTTCAAGCAGTGTGTTAGGTGTACCATCGTGCTCGGTAGGTGAAACTGCTACATCGGCCAGACGAAACAACTCGGCCATATCTGCACGAGTAACATCGGGCAGTAGACGTACAGCCTGCTCAATGCCCAACTCTTGTACCCACTGCTTGGCCACCGGGTTATTGGCCATACGAACGCTCAGAAACACCACATCCGGCACTTGGTTCAATACTAGTGGGATCGCCTTGAAAAAGGTATCATTGCGGACGTAGGCCCCAAAGCCACGTCCATTGAACACGACTGGCACCTCAGGCGGAATAGCGTACCGGTCACGCCATTCGTGGGAAGCAGGGCCAGGATGGAAAAGGTCGGTCTGAACACCGCCTGCACCGGGAAGCACAATCGCTGGTCGAGCCGCAGGGAAGCCGTAAGCACGTGCCAGGCGCACGTCACGTTGGCAATCGGTGTGCAGTGCATCAGCACGATGGAGAACTTGTTGGGTGAGGTATTTCATCATTGGATTGCTTCTCGCGTGAAGCGTGAAGTCATTCCCCCAAACTGAAACAAGCAAAGGCACATCCTTCACTGCCAATGCCGCCAGAATGCCCTCAAATGGGATGCGCATGGCATGCAGCAGATCGGGGGCAATGTCTCTTACAATGCTTTTGATCCTACCGGCGTGACGGTACATGTCTAGTGGCCCCAGGCAGTGGCGCACAACGTTGCGCAAATGTACTAATTGTCCGCTACGTAATTCAGCTAGCAGCGGTGCCAATAAGGGGATCTTTCCCACACTTTCCACACTGCCATCGCGTCGTATTCTGGAGAGACCCGAGAACGCTATCGGCACCACATGCTGCGAAGCTACCGGCAGCGTGCTCGATCGGCAGGGATAAGATGATATGATGCGTACCTCATGCCCCCCGCTAACAAAGTAGCTGATCCAATTGCGGGCAATAGGATTGCGTGCGTCGGCCAAGAAGCACAGTTTCATACGCCCAACCTCCAAGGCCATATGCGGCCTGGTTTTCAAGGAGTTTGTGCACCGCATGCTAGAGCGATGAACTGTCGGGAGAGCGTAGTGTAGCTTAGATTCTCGCTCACATAGCGCCATCCGTTCTCCCCCATTTCCCGGCGCAGATCGGCGCTATTCGCAAGCCTCTTCATCTGCCGTGCCAGATCTTCAACATCATCTGACCGAAAGACCAGGCCGTTGTCGACTCGAACTCGTTCCGAAGCCACGGGATGATCCGAAACAATAATAGGGAGACGACAGGCCTGCGCCTCTAGCATGGTCAGCGAGGACATGCGCGGCCAAACACCGACATCGGCAGCACAGTAATATTTAGCAAGTTCAATATTGGACACAGTTGGCGTCCATAGAAAGTGCGACGAGCAGCCATGGTTTGTCACCAGCTTCTGCATCCTGCTGACGTACTCTTCTGAACCGCCACCAATGATCAATACGCGAATATGTTCATCGTCGGCCATCAACGCAAGAGCAGCCTTGACCAGTAAATGGGGTCCTTTTATCGGATTCAGCTTTCCGGCATAGATAAAAACGACATCTGAATCAGAGAACGCAAGTCGGGCCCTGACGCGTCTGCGCACCCCGCGGTCAAAGTGGAACCGCTCGGTACTGGCGCCCAGAGGGACAAGATGGAGCTCGGATTGCGACAGGCCATAGACCTCGTGCATATATCTGACGGCATCTTCGGCAACACCGACCAATGCATCAGCCTGAGATCGAATCAAGCGAGCCCAGACTCTGAACATAGGATGCGCCAGGCGTCGGAGCGGATGGCGGCCTTCTCCCTGAACCATGTGACAGTCATAAATGAGCCTAAACTTCTGGTCAGTCGGCAACCTGTGCTTTAGCAGAGCAACCCGAACCGCTGAAAAATTAGCGATGCCATGAACATGAACCAAGTCTGGGGACAAGCGCCTGACTTCTTGCTCTAGCCCCCTGATCCAGATGCGTTGTGAATACTCCAGGTGACTTCGAAGGTGGTGTATGCACACCCCATCCTCCTCACGGACTCCGGGTTGAAGCAAGCGTGGTCCTATTAATGGAGCGGCGTATCCATCGTAGGCAAGGAAGGGGGAGTACCGGTCCGATGTGACAACGTATACCTCATGCCCGTCCGCTAGCTGAGCTCTTGGCAGGAAGTACTCCTGGTATCCAAGCTTGGGTTGAATGTAGTCAACGACGTGGACTATCCGCATCTTACCCGGTGACCTCTTTATAGACTGATAGTACATCAGCCACGTGCTGATCCCACAAGAAGTGCTCTACCATATGCTGGCGCGCCTTCTCGCCCAACTCTTTTCGGAGACCCGAGTCCCGAGACAGCAACCGGGTGGCGTCAACCAGAGCATCAACATCCTTCGGAGCCACAAGTAAGCCTGTCATACCGTTTTGTATGACTTCGGGAATGCCGCCTACGCTCGTAGCGACCACTGGAAGTCCACAAGCCATTGTCTCCAAGACAGCGTTGGGCATGCCCTCGTGATAGCTAGGGAATACGAATACGTCCGATGCCGCCAACCAATTTGGCACGTCGGTGTGGGGCACTTGACCGACGAGTCGCACGCGTGACAAACCAAGCCGACTGGCAGCCATCTCCTGAAGACGGGGAAGGTCCGGACCATTGCCCAGCATGACGAGATGCAATCTGGGTTGTTGTTCTGCGAGGATCTCGAATGCCTCGACGAGACCGTAGACCCCTTTCTCCCGAGAGATGGTACCTACGAAGATCAAAACAGAGGCATTTTGCGGTATGCCCAGTACGCGACGAATTGCGTTTTTGTCCTGACCGCAAAAGGCGAAATCTCCCGCATCAACGCTATTGGGGATGATTCGAATCAGCCTCTTTGGAAGTGCCAGGCTGTACAGGTCTTTTCGCAGGGCATCGCTAACAGCAATTACCTGATCAGCCTGTGAGACCACTTCCTGCGCAAACTTTCGATAGGCAAACATGCTCTGTGGATACACATTGCCATCTGATCCATGGCTGGTGCACACAACAGGCACCCCGATCCTACGTCCGATGCGCACCGCAGCATAGCCATCCGGGATCAGGGTATGACCGTGGACAACGTCAAAATCTGCCAATCTGTGCAGCTCGTCAACAAGGCGTGAGATTGCGAGATAGAGTGTGGGCCCTGTCATCGCTCGCAGCATTTGTCTAGGTAGGAGCATATACCGTGGATAGTATCGAGTTAGCGTCTTTAGCGATACAAGTGCGGGCTCCTGACCATATCTACGCCATTTGGGGTTCCACCATAGGATGCAAGGTGCCCATGGGATGGGTGTGATGAGTGTTACCCTACATTCCGCCGACTCCGCAAGACGCAGAACCTCTCGCTGAATGAAGGTTCCGCGAATTGAAGACTGGGAGTCGGGGTACAGGTGAGAGATAACGAGGATGTTCATGCCATAATCCCTCAGTCGTCAGTCTGCGAGAGCCGATCTTTGTCAGTGGCCCAGCGATGAACTATCATTCCCTGCTGGTGATGCGTCGAACAAACTTATGCTCATTCTCAGAGGGAGACGATACCCTTTGCTTCGTGCAACACGGGATCCCTACTTACGTGCCACAATCTGGCAACTGCCGGACAGAAGCGATGGCCAGAGATTATGCAGCACACCCATCCTTCCAAATCCGTAGTTGCTGACTTGACTAAACCCAACCTCTCTGCACAGATTGTTCAACAACGAAAACGTAAAGTAATGTAAATGCCCACCGTCCAGAAGCTCTCCCTCAGCCCGAACATCAATCCCCTCGCTGGGAGCCGAAGTCGATGGGAACTTTCCAAAAAGCAGCGTTAGCCTCCCCTTCCACCTTGCCACATTTGGCGTATTGAGTACCAGCGAGCCACCCTTTCTTAAAAGCCGATGCATCTCCCAGAATGCTGCCTTGACATCGATCACATGCTCAATGACATCGGAGCAGATTACGACGTCGAAATACGCTTCGTCAAAGGGTGTGCCGAGCTCTATATTACCCTCTACGATGTGGGTATTGTACCCGGCCAGGGTCTTCCTTGCAGTCTCTACTCTCGCCTTGGACAATTCAATCCCATATAGTTCCTTGAACTTGTCCTTGAGATTGAACAGCACGATCCCATGTCCACATCCAACATCAAGCACCCGTTCGCCTTTAGGCGCCCAAAAGATGCAGGCCTCCCATCGATTTCTTGGCCACTTGCCGATGGTCAGCACCTTGCTGCCTAGTCTTTCACCCTTGTAGACTGCAGAATAGCTCTTTTCCAACTTTGCCCAAACGGGGTCTGTTTGTGAGGTCATGGTCCTCGAATCCTACCAGACAGTGCTTCGCAGATGGGTTAACCAACATGGTTTCGATAAAACCAACGATGCCGCACAGATTCTAATCCAGAGGTTCGCGCAGAACCGCGCGGTATAGGTCGAGCATTTCAGGTGCATAGTTCCTGCAGTCGAAGAACACCTCCATGCGGTGTCTGGCACGTTCGCCCATCTTCTGCAACCTGGAGGCTTGGCCCGCATACTCTACCAGGGCGTTCTTCCAAGCCGCCACATCGCCAGCGGGGAGAACGAGTCCCGTCTCCCCGTGCACAACGACTTCGGGAATGCCGCCCACACCGCTCCCAAACACCGGCCGTCCGCACGCGGACGCTTCCATGGCGACGTTAGGCAGACCTTCTGCCATGCTAGGAATCAAGACGACATCCGAAGACCGGATATATGCGGGGATCATGTCTGGCGGCAAAATTCCAGCTAAGTAGACTTGTTCTGGGTGCTGCAGGCCGGAACGCCAGCGTGCCACGCGGTCAATACCGGCATCTGGTCCTGCTATCATCAGTGATGCACAATTTGAGATGAGGTCCCTTTCCGCCTCCTGCCAGGCCGCCAGCAGCGTTTCGGCCCCTTTAGTATTCGCACCGTGCGGGGAGCCGAGATACGGGGGAAAACCTCCGAGAAACAGGAAGCGCACGGGTGGTTTATCTCCCAGGGGAGGTGCCGTGGGCCCGATAGGGTGGAAAAGCTCTAAGTCCACCCCCCGGTAAATCGTGCGGACGTTCCGGGCCTGGGGATATAGCGCCAAGAACGCCTTCGCTAGCGCGTGGCTGTTACATGCTACTCCGTGAACTTGCCTTTCCCATCCAGCGATGCTGCGAAAGGCATGGGTTCGCGGAAGGGTCAAATTGATGTCGGACCCAGTTACCTGAGTCACGTGATGCACATGTGCCCGCTGGGCCCACGCGCTAGCCACAACACCAGCAAACGAAGCGCCCACCGAATGGATGAGATCACAGGTCCGAAGTAACGAGCGAATGCGGGACCATCCCAAGGCTCGGTACATTACTATGTTAAAGTTGATTCCCCAATTGGAGGTGCCACCATAGCCAGCTGGAATCTGCGGAACCGCAATAGTCGTGATGGATAATCCTCCGAAAGTGGAAACCTTGACGCTGCGGCGGCCTGGTTTCCAGGTGCGCAGATGAACCACGACAACGTCCGACAGTTGATTCAATGATTTTGCGGCACGTAGATTGAATATACTCTGCCTGGGTTTGTCAGAACTCGGAAAGCCTCCAACTAAAGCTACTCGAATCTGGCACTCTTGTGTTTGCCGACTTGAAATCTGACGCATAATCATGGTTCCCAAAACCCTGTGCTAGTGTCGTACCAGACGCACGCCGTGTGGGTAAATCCGGCCACGTCACGGATTCAGGCGCGCGTCTGACGACAAAGTGACTGCCGCCAGCCAGCGCATAGACCAGAACTATCCAGAACAGCTTGCGATTGTGATCGGAACCAGCAAGATTGAGGACCAAGATGGTTTTTTGCGCAAAACCCTTGCTAGAACGTTCAAGCTGTAACTCCTCAGTCCTTGGGTTGCGAGGAAGGATCTTTGTCAGTGGCCAATCGATGGACTACTGCTACAAGAGCCAATACTATCCAATAGCGTTTTCTCCACTGATATGTAGTACTAAAACTTGAAACAAGAATAACAACCAACATTCCAAACGAAGTTGACCACAGGAACCGGTCAACTGAGCTTAGCTTAGACGCACGAATGGCCGTGCAGAAAACAGTGTAAAGGAATCCACCAAAGAGCAGAAATCCTGGAATACCGAGCTCTGTGAGTCGCCGCAAGTAGTCGCTATGTGCATCCAGGCCGGCATACAACTTACGAAAGACGTTCGGCGTACGCAGCGCGTAGTCGAGGTATACTCGCGGATAGCTGTCTAGCCCGACACCTGTCAGCGGCCGATCTTTCACCATTTGCAGCCCGACACGCCAATAATCAAGGCGTCCTGACCCTTCACTCTCGATAACAAATTCAAGAGACAGACGATGCAGCATATAGTCTGGTAAGAGGTGAAAGTGGAGCGTGACAAACCAGCCAGCGACCAGCAGAATCGCAGTGTACCAGAGGAGCCGCTGCCTTGTGGCTCCCGTAATTACCTTGCCACGACCAAACACTGCAAGAGAAACCACAGCCGCGGCCAGGGCGACGATAGCGCTTTTCGACAACGAGACAAAAAGCGCCAGGACAAACGCCATGCTAGCGACAAACGATATCCAACGAAGGCGGTTCCGGAGATGGATTGCTCCAGCTATGCTCATCGCTGCACTGAGCGCCATCAAATGGGCAAACTGATTAGCCCCGCTACCAGTTGGGTCAGTGAGGGATATGCGTGTGGAGTTCGGATCGGACAGACGTTGCAGTGCGACTACGGCTCCCAAAAGGGCTGTGCTGATAAAAAGCACTATCAGCGCATGAGCCTCCTTCTTGGAACGCACCAAATCAACGCACATTAAATACAGAACAACGAGCTGTATCTCAGTAACCAACCTCTGTGCTGTATTCCATGGGTCAACTGTCCACGTAAGGGACATAGCATCCCAAAGAACGAGCGCCACAAGCAACGTGAAGCCAGGTGGTTTGTAAACCTCACGCCTCTGCAAGATGATCGAAGCCAGCCAGGCACCTGCAACCGGAACTCCATAAAAGCGAATCAGCGTCGAACCGCCACCCATTACTGTGAATTCTTCGAGAGGTACCAGCATCAGTACTAGCAGCAGCCCGAAGAATGGCCACCTCGCTGTGACGATCCCAGGCAGAACAAGAAGGGTGAGGAAGAGGAGAGTCGTTCTTCCTTGCGCGATAAAGTATCCGCTGGCAATTGCCAGAAGAGCCGCCAACGCAACGAAGCTGAGCACAAGTAGCCAACGGGGTCCAAGGAGTCTGCCTCTTTGACGCAGTTCATCGAGGCATGTGCTTAACGAAGATTGGAACCTTTGCACCATAACGAGATACCCAAACCACTATTGGCCCTTGTGCAGTCGGGACAAGGCCTCAGCTGCTCTGGCCCGATAACTTGCATCACCTGATTCGTACACGGCCTGGTAGAGCGCCTTAGCCTCCGCAATCATGTCTAGCCGCACATAGAGCTCGGCCAATGCAAGTTGATATATTGGCTTTCGTGCGGACACAGCGATTGCCTCGTTATACTGGTTGATGGCCAGGGCATGATCTCCCAATTTGGCATACGCCACGGCTGCCAGGTAGTGAATCTTATCGTTGTCGGGGAAGCTTCTTACGCCAGCCAAAGCGGCATTCAGGGCTAGTTGATATTCGCCTATCCTTGACGCCGTAACTGAGACAAGCTGGGCATATGTCAGATCATCAATCTGCAGCTCCGTTGCGTGGGAAAGCCAGTATCTGGCTTTAAGATCGTTGTCTTCAAAGGCTGCATTAAGCGCTCGATAGGCATAGCGGATTCCCAAGTCATGAGTGGCTTGAGAGTGTCCCGGTTCAACCTTGAGCGCCAGAAGATAAAGTTCATCAGCGGTACGGTCATCAGTCACCTGACGAGCATACCGTACCAACCAATCTACACTGCCCGGTGTGCGCCAGGCACTGAGAGCCTGGTCGGTCTGGCCAAGTTGATAGAATGCAAAACCCAGTTGCCAGCCGGCCCATGGCCGCACCAGTCTGCTCCGGCGCAACGAAACTGTTGCATCGGCATAGCGTGCTCGGCGAAAATAATAGTCACCCAGGATCTCGTCCGCCAAGCCGTGAGGTGACTGCTTGCTCGCGAGTTCCAGGTAGGCGGGAACCAAATCTTGAGCAGTCTGCCCACCCAGCCACGTATGCTCGCGCATTTCGAAGACACGAGCCAGATTGATCCATGCCGCCGCAGATGCGCTACGCCATTGGCTGATGAGCAACACCAAAAAGGTGACGGCGATCAGGCTTGTCAAACGGAGAGAGGGCTGAGAAGTCAGTTTCTTTGCCCGTGAACCAAAGAAGGCCATCATAGGTTAGCTCGCGCAACTTCTCTCGCTTCGGGTATATTCATCCAGGATTTGAGCAAACTGTTGGGCCACGTTACGCCAGGTATACCGACCAATCCCTTGGGCATTCCCACCATAGGGTACCATGCCCATGCTCCGCCAGGCCGCGTAGAGATCCAGCAAGTGCCTCTGCAGCGCTTCCCGCTCCCCCTGACAGAAATGCCGGCCTGCTTTCGTGTGATCCAGCAAGTGTGAGAGTACCCCTTTGGGACCGCCGATAGCTACAATTGGTCGTTGCGCCCCCAAGTATTCGAACACTTTTCCCGTATAAGTCCCAGCCTCTGCCGGGTGGTTCCAGTTCACCAACAGGAGCACAGTGGCCTCCTGCTGTCTACGAAGCGCCTCCGACCGGGATACCCGTTGCAGAAGTCTAACTATATCGTGAAATCCAAACTTGTCAACGAGACCTACAAGCCAAGGACACTCTGGACCGTAGAACTGAACCTCCACGGCACTCCGCTCAAGGCGCTGCTGCTCCAACAAGGCTTGCAATGCTTCAAACAGAAGCGTGGGGTCTCTTTTCCCATGATACAAGTTGCCTGTATAGACAATGGTGAACTTTGAACTGAGTTTTTTCCTGTTGGGACAGAAATCGTTAGGCTCAAACCCATTGGTGATCGTGCGTACGTCCTTGTCTTGATAGCGGCTCCGCAGAGTAACTGCCAGGGGATGCGACACAGTAATCAAGCAGTCCGCCCCACTCAGTGTGCGCCGTTCGAGCCAAGTTTCAACAAACCTACGAACGCGGCCATATTTGTAGTAGTGATTCTGAGTCCACAGGTCACGCAAATCAGCTAGCCAAATTAGACTCGGATACTTTCGTTTTAGCGCTCGGGCAATGAGATGAGCAGTCACGGGTGAGGAGGTGCTGACAAGAGCATCAAACGGCTCGCTTTCAACCAAGCCGGTGGCCGTGCGTATAGCTGGCAGGTACCACCCTATCTGGGGATCGGGGAAATAGAGCCATGTCCAAATCAGTTTGCGAAGCCGCTTTCGCAAGATGCCTTTCTGGGAGTCGCGTTGGGCCACCCCTTCCCTCGTCGTCCCCGTGCTACTTGCCAATGCTGTTCGTTTGAAAGGTGCTGTGATGTCCCAGTAGTCCGTTTGAACTACATGCGCAATGGGCGGGGGATTTCCTGTCAGCTTCGCTGTCAAAACTGTTGGTTCCCAGCCAAATTCAGGCAAATAGCGTGCGAGCCCAATGGCACGCTGAGACCCAATGTTCGAGTGCGGTGGATAAAAATAGGCAAGAAGCAGGACTCTGCGAGTTCTCATTGCGCTTGCTGATACAAGGTCATTGTCAGCCGGGCTAACCTTTGTCAAGTCTTCCCTCATGTTCGATGGGTAGGGCTTGAATTAGCTTCAGCCGCTGCAAGGTGTTCTTCGTGCAGAATACGCCCTACTGCCTCGCGGCTGAAACGTGCACGCGTCTCGCGGCTGACATGCTCAACATCGACCCCATGAGTACCCTCCAGCAAATGCAACATACCTTTGGCAATTGCATCAATATCGCCTACTTCAACAAATAGTCCTTCGCTCTCCCGCACAACTGCTGGTATTCCTCCGACACGCGTGGTCAGCACTGGACATCCGCAAGCCATGGCCTCCATAAGCACACAACCAAAGGTCTCAAATTCGCTGGGAAAGATAAATCCTCGGCTGCGTCGCATTAGTTCTGCCAGTTGAGACTTGGATAGAAAACCGTGAAATCGAAAAGACGCATTGGACAGCAACTCCCTGGCCAGTGATTCCATCTCCGGCCGGCCAATTCCGTCTCCTGCGATTTGCAGAACAGCGTCAGGTCGCCGTTTTACTACAATGGCAAAGGAGCTGAGAATATCTGGAAACCGCTTTTGGGGCGCAAAGCCAGAAGCATGGAGAAGCCAGGGTTCTCGGCGGAGGGGCGGTTCGGGTTTGAAGATCCTGGTATCAAGTGCATTCGGCAACCAATGTACTGAGGCTTCTATGTCATAATAGTCATAGTCCTGTGCAGCGTTTTGGTTGGCGGGCAAAACTCGATGCGCTTGCGAAAATGCCCAGCGAAACTGTCGTATCATCCCAACAGGCACAACCCGTCTAAGAAACCCGGTCCAGTGTTGGGACACGACATAGGATACACCCAAGTGACGGCTGCACTTCATGACCCGGTAGGCGTACGCGTCCTGGGTGTGGATCACATCAGGCTTCCCCCACTCTCGTTCTACTACGCGAATCGCCCACCACAGATGGAGCCAGAAAAAGGGAGGGGTCGTACCCGGGATTGGAGAACGGCCACAGCTCGCATACCACGTTGGAACACCCTGATCATCAACCAATTCTATGTGCAGAGAAGGCCAACGCTGAGGCCGGACGGTGAAGACCAGCACGGCCACGTCATCGTACATCGCAGCGGCATGGACGTGTTCCCGGCAGAAAGTACCACTGCCCTCGTTCTGGCCCCTCCTCGGTGGGTACCACTGTGGCACAAAGAGTACTTTGACACGCCGCTCACTCAACTCTCTACACCCCCTGTACCTCGCCCGAATTGGCTGCCTGGACAATCCTGGCAATCCATTCCGCCACCCGCTGACAGGACTTCGCGTCCTGATAGCATACGTAGTTGTCCACGATAGCCTTACGCCCGGCTGCGTACTTGTCCCTCTTCGTCAAAGCGTCCACGATTTCGCCCCGAGTCTGGTCATACGAGCGACAAATAGGCACCCAATTGTTCTCTGCCAGGGGACGGAAATGCTTAGCCAACGTATAGTCGTCAAACTGTGCCTGAGCATGTGCTGGCTGGATGTCTGAATAGACTGGGACCACCGTTGGGGTGTCGAAGATGGCTGCTTCAATCGCCCAAGAGGACCCAGGCGTCACGATGACATCGGAGTGCTTCAGTAGATTTGTCTGATGCAAGATGTCTTCTCGACTTGTGTACCAACCAATAGTAGGCATGTAGGAAGCAAAGGAGAAGACGACGTTTTCTCGTTCACGAAACCGCCAAAAGTACTGGAGTTGGGAACCCGGGTGTAGACGAATGATCAGTTGGGCATCGCGAAGTTCGATGGTCTCACTGAACATGCGCAGCAAATCGTCAGCCAGGAAGGTCTCGTCTCGTCCATAGTACTGCATGTCATACACCCCGGATGTGGCATAGGTGATCACCGGGCGTGAAGGATCCAACCCAAGCGAACGGAGGAAGTCTTCGCGGGGCTTCATCCAACAGGCATCAAAATATGGATCGAACGATGGGGCCCCGTTAATGGTGATTTCACTGGTCGCATAGCCCTGAAGCGATATCGCTTCGTCACGGTTCACAGCGTTCCATACTGAAAGAAGGTGGGGCCGGCTAGTCAGCCCTTTGCCAAGGTTGTCCCAGCTTTTCACCACGCCCAGTGTCTGAGTACCCAGCTTTCTTGCAGTCATAATGACATCGTAGTCATGGGTTGGCATGGGGTGTGTGCTTACCACAAGGCCTGGCTGGAACTCGTGGAATGTCTCCAGCAAGTACCCCGGTGGTTGAAACCGGCGCGTCTCCAACGCCAGCAGTAACCGGATGGCCGCGCGGCTATGTAGACGGCGACGGATAGCATAAAGACGGGCATTTCGTCCCGGGCTTGTGGGAGTTTCCATCCGCCGGACACGGACGCGACTTCGAGAACACATGTCCAGAAAGGAGTGCACCTTATAGGCGGGAGTCAGGATCACAATCTGGCAATCGGGCAGCAGTTCGAGCAGGTGATCAACAATCCCCAGGATTAAGAAATCTCGGATGCATTGGCCTTGAGGAATCGTCAGGAAAATATTCATACAGTACCTTGGTCCCTACACCAAATCTCCTGCATCAGCCCTAGGCTGATCCACTGCCATATCGGAAAGCTGTTGTCCGCACCGTGCTCGCGATATGCACGCCACTCAGCGCGGACCTTGGCTGCATCAAGCCAGTCTCGACCCCAACCCCGTAGGCCCTCTTCTATGCACTCCTCTGCCCAATCCGATAGCGGACCACGCAACCACTCTCGCTGCGGTGTCTGCACTGGCCGCTTAGGCGCTTCATACACCCCCTGCGGCAGCAACTGCTGGGCAATCTCCCGCAACAGCCACTTGCCGCGCCCGTCGCGAATCTTGTTTGACGTAGGTTGGCGCAGACCAAGCTCCAGAATGCGGTGGTCCAAGAATGGTTCACGGAGTTCGCGCGAGAACATCATGGAGACGCGGTCATTAAAGCGCATCGCGCGGGGGATCTTGGCGTATCGAATATCGCGATACTGAAGATCACGTAGGGGGTCATGGAATGGCCTTGGTGGCTCGAAAGGCTCAGCCAAGGCAGCGAACTCAGGTTGCAGGCATTCTGGCCGCGTCGACGGTGATTTTGCCCCTTGCACGGGCCCTTTGGTGACATCTACGTTTCTGGTTCGTTGATAATATTCGTACCCGGCCCAGCCTTCGTCCATACCGTTGCCATCCAGCAAAACAGTTACTCCCTCGGAGCGGGCGCAGGCGTGTACGCACGCCATCCCCAGCGTTGGGAAACCACCAAAGGGCTCGTCTTGGTGTCGTTGGACCTTGGCCGCCAATTCTGGTATCGCTGTCACTCCTAAGCGACATAGGTGCCAGGGATGACGTGTTCGTTCGAGTGCCATCCTTACCCATGGCGTCTCGTCGTACGTCGGATCGTCGCAATGGAAAGTGAAGGCATCAACCTCTGAATCAGCTCCCTGGATACGATGGACCAATCCCAAAAGAAGTGAGGAGTCCAGCCCACCGGAGAGACAGATGCCGACTGGCACATCGGAGCGAAAGCGTAGCTGTACGCTCTCTTCCAACAGACCTAATAGTTCTTCGGCAATGATGCTTTCCTGGCGATCATCTGGGCCCATCTGTCGCGCCGCTTGCGCTGGATCGTACCAGATTCCCTGATGCAAGCCACTTTGCGCGTCCCACTCTAACCACCCACCCGGCGGAATTTGCCTTATGCCACGCCAGAAGGTCCGCGTCCCGTGATCGTACATTCCCGAGGACAAATACGTGGCCCAAGTTCTTGGGTCAGGTTCGCGTGGAACTCCAGCAGCATGGAGCGCTTTGATCTCGCTAGCTAGAAGTACAAGGCCATTCGGCGCCTTATGAAGGAACAGTGGCTTGACACCGAAACGATCGCGCGCAACAAAGAGCGTGCGCTTACGCTCATCCCAGATGACAAAAGCAAACATGCCGACGAAGTGCTCGACACACCGTTCCCCCCAACGTTCGTAGGCGGCTAAGATGACCTCAGTATCGGTTTGGCTACGATAGGGGTAGTCACTGAGTTCAGAACGCAATTCGAGGTAGTTGTAAATCTCACCGTTGAAGACAATCCAAAGCGTGCGATCGTAGTTGCTCATAGGCTGATGGCCAGCCGATGAAAGGTCAATGATACTCAACCGGTTATGGCCTAGGCCGACCGTGCTGGTTTCGTTCACATAGATGCCATGATCATCTGGGCCGCGGTGATGCTGGATAGCCATCATGGCTTCCAGTTGTGCCCGTTCCCAACCTTGACTCACAATGCCAGAAATACCACACATATTAGGAATGCTCAGCCTTTCACCGCCAACACTCGGTGGTGCCCCCAACCAAACACCTGCCAGTGTCGCTCACGTTCGTCTATCCGCCCTGCGGCAAAACCCGCCGCAATGGCATCCAACTCCTGTAACGCCGACACTACCGCTTCCAGCGACTCGGCCGCGTGAGCAGCTTTCGCCACAAAACGCGAATCGGACTGTTGAAGTATGGTCTCGAACAAGCCGCGCAGTTGTTCAAGTTCAGCACGCTGTACAGAAACGCTTGCTTCATGATCGAGCTTGCCCTTTTCCCAACGCTCAATTCGCTGAAAACCGTTGTTCTCCAACATGGTTTGCGCTTCATCCCAGGCGTAAAAACGGATAATGGGTACAAAGAAATCGTCCAAGAAGGTGCGTTGCTTATTGGCCGGCAGCCCTGCAAGATGCATCGCTTCATCTACAAGCTCGTACCCCATCGCCTGCGCATGCGGGCGTATCTGCATAATGGTCGGCCAACGAAAGCCGCCCTTACCGTATAGCAGCAAGAAAACCTTGCCCTCGGGTCGAAGTACCCGAGCGAGCTCACGTAACCCTTTTTCTGGATCTGTTGTATGGTGAAATACCCCACTACAGCAAACAAAGTCGAATGATTCGTCCGGATAAGGTAAGTCCAGAACGGAAGCCTGCTCAAAGCGAACATTGGACATCCCTGCAGCGCGACAACGAGCGTCAACCAGACCCTCAGCAGAAATGTCACAACCTATGACCTCACTCGCCCCCAACCTGGCCATAGCGATCGCGTATCTCCCGCCGCCACAGCCAGCATCCAGGCATCTTTTGCCCTGAAACCATTCGAGATCAAAACCGTTCGCCGCAAAACGCATGGCAAACAGCGCTACCGATTCTTCAAACAACTTATTATCATAACGATGCCACAGATCGCCAAATAACGAAGCGGTGTTCTGCGAAGTTGAGTCAGTGATTGGATTCTCTCGCTCTCAGGCGTTCTTCCATCAAAATCTCTACCAATTTCAAATCTAACTCGCTGTCCACCCCTACTGATCGCTCTGGGGGCATCACGTAGGGACGGATGACAGTCCCCCAGATAGAGTTGCGTTCCATTAGCACATCCCGCCGGGTAAGGTAGATGGCACCGTTGCGCATGTAAGCCGGCGGCTGATAATCCTGCCGCCGGGTACCTTCTTTCTCCTCAATACAATATGGGAGCAGCCGGCCATCCGCAATACGCTTCATCAGGATAGGATGGACAGAGAATACTTGTACCACGCTGATGACCGAATCGCAGCCGCCAGCCTGGGCCAAGCGCATGGCTTCTTCAATATCTTCTACCGTGCGGAAGGGATCGGTTGGCTGGAGAAGACACACCCAATGCAACCGAACGTCGTCTTGCTGTTCTACAAAGCGAACAGCGTGTTGCAGCACTGGCACCATAGGCACATCGTCACCGGCTAATTCGGTCGGGCGCATAAAGGGGACTTCAGCACCATAGCGCCGAGCTACCTCTGCTATCTCCTTGTCGTCGGTGCTGACGATTACGCGATGGAAAAGATGCCGTGCTGCCAGAGCGGTCTCGATAGTATATGCAATCAACGGCTTACCGCACACCGGACGGATGTTCTTGCGCGGTACGCTTTTTGATCCACCTCGGGCAGGAATAACAGCCAGTACTCTCGGTTCCTCGGCCATCAATACGCAATCCGCTTCTCAACTCTCAGGGGCACCGTGCTCAGCAGGTCGGCAATGCGTTCGCCCGCCCGCCCATCGCCGTAGAGGGAATGGCTGGGGTAAGGGCCGTTGGCCAGTTGGTGTAGCACGGCTGCCTTGATCTCCTCCCGCTGGTATCCGACGTCAATCACGTTAGGGCCCCGGGCACGACCACTCTGTCGGTTGCCGATGTTGACCACGGGCAGTCCTAAGTAGGATGACTCGCGAATGCCGACGCTGGAGTTGCCCACCAGACACTTTGCGCCAATGAGCAGCCGCAAGAAGTCCTCCGGCGCCATGTTCTTGAAGAAGTAGATAAAGTGCACATCGTGGGTCTCGCGGAAGTGGCGGATGCCCTTCGAGATGCGGTCGGAGCCAGCGTCCACGTTGGGCCAGAACCAGAAAGCGGGATGGGCCAGAGACTCAATGGCCGCCAGCGTTTCCTCGATCTGGTGCATTGCATCTTTGTACTCAGTCGTCACCGGGTGCTGCATCACCACCAGATACCCCTGGCTAGGATCAAAACGGTGTCCCACCCCGCCGTAGCGCACGAAGGGATCAAAACCATCCAGCCCTTCCGCTAGCACGCGCGCTGCCAGGTCTACCGAGGGGCAGCCGGTGACAAAGACCGTTTCGGGATCTTCGCCCATGCGGATCACCCGCTCGGCTGCCTGTTGGTTGGCAACAAAGTGCAGGTTGGAGAGCTTGGTGACGGCGTGGCGTACCTTCTCGTCAATCGAGCCGGTAACCTCCCCTCCCTGTACGTGGGCCACAGGGATGTTCAAGTACGAGGCAGCGATAGCCGTGGCGATGGTTTCGTAGCGGTCAGCCACGGTGATAACCACGTCTGGCTTGAGATTATCAAAGACAGTGGCCAACTCTGACAACCCCAACCCCGTAGACTTGGCCATCGTGACCAGGTTTTCTCCTTCGAGCACCATGTAAATCACAGCATCTGGTTTGAAGCCGTCGGCCTTGATGTAATCCACCGCCGTTCCGTACCGCTCCAGCACCGCCGACGCGCCCACGACCAGTTGCAGTTGCAGATCGCGATGACGTTGCACTGCCTCCAACACTGTTTTGATCCGGGCATAGCTGGGACGAGCTGTGATGACGACGCAGACCTTGCGAATTTCGGATTGACTCATAGCGTGGCCCCCTTGGCCAACGGATTTGTGATGGCATCCGCCGCTTGCAGGTTGCGCAAAAACGCTGCCAGTTTGTGGGCCATGAACACTTCGGTCTTGGCCATGGATTCGTGAGTGGCCCCGGCGATGTGGGGGGTAATCAGCAGGTTAGGATGGGCGCGGGCATAAGCCAGAAGCGGGCTTTGCTGACGTTTCTCAGGCTGGCGCTCGTGCGCGATGACGTCGAGGGCGGCGCCAGCCAGGTGACCGGTTTCCAGTGCTGCTGCCAGCGCTGCTTCGTCCACCAGCTCACCTCGAGAAGTGTTGACTAGAATAGCGCGTTCCGGCAGCCGGGTTAGTTCGTTGGCACCGATCATGCCAATCGTCTCGTCGTTGAGAGGAACGTGCAGGGAGAGCACATCGCTGCAGGATAGTAGACCGGCCAGGTTGGGTAGTCGTTCCACACCCTCCATCCACTCGTCAGCATAGGGGTCATAAGCGAAAACCTTCATGCCGAAGGCCGAGCCATAGCGAGCCACTTTTCGCCCAATGCGCCCCAGACCGACAATGCCCAGGCGCTTGCCATCCAGTTCGTGGCCACGAAAGGCATCCCGGTTCCAGTTGCCAGCTTGTACCGAGGCAAATGCCTGGGGAATGCGCCGTAGCAGTGCCAGTACCAACGCCCACGTGTACTCGGCTGAGGCACTAACGCTGCGCAGAAAATTGCTTTCCCCACGGAGACTCAGGACAGCAACGCCCTTTGAGCGCGCATATTCGACGTCAATGTGATCCAACCCTGTGGTAGCCGTAACGATGGCTTTGAGCCGCCGCCCTGCATCTATCACCTTGCGATCTACCTGGAAGCCTAAGCGAACGATGAGCACGTCGAACTCGATTAGCCGCATCAGCAAGTCTTTCCGAGTGAGGGGCAGTTCGACAACCTCACCAACTCGCATCAGAATGCTTCGGGCCTCGTCGCAGTAGCCCAGCGGCTCAGCGTTCAGAATACGGAACTTTTGCATTTCTCTCTCATCTATTCCACAGCTTTTGAAGATTTTTCTTTATGTAATAAGCACGCTTTCTCATCCAATGCAGTATCCCGTAGGTCTGCTGGGAAGCGAGGTGCCACTGCGTTTGCAATCGCTGGAAGTGTCGAAGGTGAGTAATAGCATCGGGGGGGGCACCTATGCTATCAGCCTTTCCTGGCTTCAGAAGATAACCCACATGGCCAACGCGCATCGCTGCATCAACATGCATAACTTGCCAGCCCAACGAGGGGAACATCCACAAAGCTATTTCCTGTGAGAGATAGTAGCAGTGGTCCAACTGAAGTGCGCCTTCAACACAACCGTTGGCATAGCAGGCTTCGTCGAAGTCAACAATATCGCAGACAAAATAGCCATTTTCCTTAACCAGCTTACGTATTCGCCTCAACGCGCCTTTGAGCGCAAACAAATGCTCAATCGTTTGACACATCAGCACGAGATCGAATTGATCGAATTGCTGCTCGTCTTGATCATAGGTCTCAATAAATCCCTCTACTACATCCAGTCCCTTGGCCCTTGCTACTCGCAACTCGTCAGGAGCAGGATCAAGCACAGTAGCCTGATAGCCGAATGTATTCGCGAATTCGAGAGCCACAATACCGGTGCTACCGCCAATGTCAAGAAGAGTAGGGTCCGAAGCGGTGACAACGTTCAACCACGGCTGGAGAGACGTGACCAACTGAGATGCGTATGCAGATTGCCCTCCCTGGATTGACTCAGCATTGATTGGGCGTCCCCAGAAGCGGGACAGAAGAGGCCGATAATAATGACGGTAGAACTCTGCGTATCCTTCTCTAGTGAGGCGATCGAGCAAGAAGACGAGGCCGCAATGCAAACACATCCCTGCCTGCAGTGGTATACCGTAACGGTCACGATTGGCGATAACAGCGATTTCGCTTTTGCCACAAAGATCGCATTGCTGGACTCTCTCCCAGGGTAAAGCTCTGACTTGAGCAATCAACGTACGGCACCGCCGTCGTCTATCTTGCAGGAGCTTGACTCTCGCGTCCCGATAACTCATCTCCGACAGCCCTCAGTCCATTAGTCAAGGCCATCAAATCGCAGCATGTCATTGGCACGCACGGCCCGCTTAAGCTGGCGCCCGACTAGCTCGTGTAGCCGATTGGCGGGGATACCCGTCCCCGGTTTCTTGACCGTCAAATGCTCCTCTCGCAGTACTGTCCCAGCGGGTAGGTCTATGCGTGCTACAACGCTCTTCGTGAACAGGTTCCGTAGTGGAGCCAGTTCCTGGGCCATAGTGTCCTTGTCTACCGGATTGGCCTTCATCTTCTCAATGAACCGGACCCCTTCAACCAATTGGCGCAGTTCCGATGTGGTAACCGAGGCCGGCACGTCCGGGCCGAACATCTCGCGGCTGAGCGTAACGTGGACTTCCAGCGCCTCGATCCCGATCGTCACCGCAGCCAGGCCAGGATAGATAGTGCCAGAGTGATCGGAGAGGCCCACGGCGCAGCCGTAGCGCTCTCGAAAGAAAGGAATCAGGTTGAGTCCCACCTTCTCTGGTGGACAAGGATACGCCGTGGTACATTGCAACACTACCAGCGGCAACCCGTATGCCTTCACCCGCTCCACCGCAGCGTCAATCTCACTCAGCGGGCTCATGCCCGTAGAAAGCAAGATGGGCAACCCCGCGGCGGCCATACGTTCGAGCATGGGCGTGTTACTTACCTCGCCTGACGCCACTTTCCAGGCAGCCACGCCCACCCGAGTCAGCAGCTCCACCGCTTCGACGGAGAAAGGTGAGCTGAGAAACTTCAGCCCTCGCTCGTCAGCATGGCGCTTGAGGCCATGCCATTGCTCTTCGGTGAACTCCATACGTTTCCAGTAGTTGTAGCGTGTAGCATCCTGTGGGCTAAACTTCACCCGCCACGGTTCGCCTGGGGTGGACTCGTCGGATGCAATGTGAGTCTGGAACTTGACGGCATCGGCGCCGGTATTGGCAATAGCATCAATAAAGGCGTGAGCCATGCCCAGGCTTCCGTCGTGCGCCTGAGCTACCTCAGCAATGATCCAGCAACCGGTAACCGAGTCTAAATCGCTTCGGGGAAACATATCAGATTGCCTTTAACTCTTCGATAATAATAGCGGCTGCGTTTGAGAATGTCTTCGATGAAAGCCAGGTACTTTGGCGCTCGGTAGAAATGTTCGTGGATCTCAAACACGAGCACCGGACGGTTGGTGCTCAAATAGCTGATGGAAAACAAATCTTCTAACACATCGATTTCAAAGCCTTCAATGTCCATAAAGATGCAGTTGGGGCGAAACCGAATCTTGTCCAAGAACGCCGATAACGGACCGGCTGGTACTACCACTGCATTCGTTGGAGGGTTATCGTCTCGCCTCTGGAGACGGGCAATAGCCTCATACGGATGGTTTTCGCCAGGCTTAAACCATACCTGTTCTGATTCATTCGTAACGAAATAGTTGTAGGCCGTGACATTACTCAGATCATTCAGCTCAATATTCCTTAGCAAAACCTCATAATTGTTAGGTGTGCCTTCAACAGAGATGATCTTGCCGGTAGAGCCTACACACTGTGACATGATACAAGTGAAATAACCATAGCACCCTCCCAATTCCAGCACTTGGTCACCCGCCCTGACCAGGGAGCGGATAATCGCTGTCGTGATCGGCTCGCGTCTAGCTTCGATTCGCTCCATAATAGCACTACTGACTCTGTGGTTCAGAAACGTCATCTCGAATAACAAATCATCGAATCTAATCTGAAACACATGCCCAGGGCCAAGTCTGGAATACTCGTAGATTTTGTACGCTTTTCTTACAGACTCTAATCTTCGATTAACCCATCCATACACTGATCCCAAAATCATGGATGGCTCCTTGGCTTTTAGGCCGTAATTACGTAGAGCGTATACGAGGACACGAATGGAAACAATCTGTCCTGTCCTCCCCACTCACCGAACCTCCCAACTATGGTTCACGACCATACCGCCGCTATTTTTTGGATTTAGCTTTCCCGTGCCAAAGAAATCACCATCTATAACCTCAAGGGTAAAGGCATGATGAATATCATCAGCAAGCTGCTCATTCATCTTGCACCATAGCCTGATACTGTAACGTCCTCGAAGCAAAGGTAATCGAGGAATACGACACATGATTTGCCCCGTTTTAGATAACTTAAGTATCCCGTTATATGAATTTCGCGATATACACGCGAACAATCTTTGGCCATGCATGTTCGTAAGAACCAAACCTACTACGGCTGGTTCTTGAGCATCCTTCCTTCTCACGTATTCAAGCGCAATGGTAAGGTGCTGCCCCGTCTGACCAACAGTGACTTCTGCTCCCTCTTGGTTGTACAACCTAACTCCTGTGAAACGAATGGTTCCGCTGCCGCGCCTGTCAACCCGCTCAGCTAAGGAAACCGATTCCGACAAAGCCTGGCTCTTTTGAAGATAGAATGCAGTCACTCGATCCGCCGTTCCTGAAAGTGCCAATCGTCCAGACTCTAGGAGAAAGCACGATGAACATAGCGCCTGGATGGCTGCCATGTTGTGACTAACAAACAGTACAGTTCTACCTCGATGTGCCACATCTTCCATCTTGCCCAAACATTTGCGTTGAAACTCCGCGTCACCTACCGCCAGTACCTCGTCAATCAATAAGATCTCTGGCTCCAAATGGGCAGCAACGGCAAATGCCAGGCGCACGTACATGCCGCTGGAGTAGTGCTTCACCGGCGTGTCAATGAACTTCTCGATCTCGGCGAAGGCCACGATCTCGTCGAACTTGCGGTCAATTTCCACTCGCTTCATACCCAGGATGGCGCCGTTCAGGTAGATGTTCTCCCGCCCGGTCAGTTCGGGGTGGAAGCCCGTGCCCACCTCCAGCAGCGAGCCCACGCGGCCATGGATCTCGGCGTAGCCCTCCGTTGGCTCGGTGATGCGGGAGAGGATCTTGAGCAGCGTCGTCTTCCCCGCCCCATTGCGGCCAATGATGCCCACCACTTCGCCACGTTTGATCTCGAAGGAGATGTCCTTCAGGGCCCAGATGGTCTCGTCCATCTCCGCGGCGCCGTAGGCCTGCCCGCGCACCAATTTGGCCGCCCGCCGAAAGGGTGCCTGCACTGCTTCGGTCAGCGATTCCCTGAATGTCTTGTAGCGCGCCTGTGGGCCGCCGATACGGTATTGCTTGCTCAGCCCTTCGACCCGAATCGCTGTCTCACTCATTGCCTACACCACATCTGCGAAAGTCTTCTCCATACGACGGAAGTAGAAAGCGCCACTGATCAGCAGCCCCACGGCCACCAGTGCTGAAACGAGGATGATCGGGCCTGGCGCCGTCTCTGTCCCCAGCAGCGCCCAGCGGAA
>Ga0209979_1001228_pt1 | contig 28837 bp, 29 predicted proteins | sample AnhtaG_FD_183114 | JGI IMG/M metagenome (GOLD analysis project Ga0209979, IMG submission 183114) | Deep subsurface microbial communities from Anholt, Denmark to uncover new lineages of life (NeLLi) - Anholt_01485 metaG (SPAdes) (version 2) | ecosystem: Environmental > Aquatic > Marine > Oceanic... | reverse complement strand
AGATCTTGCCGGTAGCCATTGCCACTGCTACATCCGTGCTCCCAACACCTGTTGAAGCTGCTCCCAGAGCACCGTAAGTACAGGTGTGAGAATCCGCCCCTACCACCAGATTACCCGGTAGTACCAACCCCAATTCAGGAAGAAGCGCGTGCTCGATACCCATTTTTCCCACTTCAAAATAATTTTTAATATCCTGCTTCCTGGCAAATTCCCTGATAAATTTACACTGCTGGGCAGATTTTATATCCTTATTAGGAGCAAAATGGTCAGGTACCACAACTACTTTTTCCTTATCAAAAACTCTGCCCGCGCCAATCTTATCAAATTCCTCAATTGCAATAGGCAGAGTGATGTCGTTACCGAGCACAATATCTACATCTGCATTTACTATCTCGCCTTCAGACGTGTAATCTTTGCCGCAGTGATAGGCAAGTATTTTCTGTGCAATTGTCTGTGGTTTGTTTTTATCATTCAACTTTATAAAATTCCCTTCTAAACTAAAATTATTTTAGTTTATTAATTCCCCTATTTAACCCAACCTGTAACCTTTTATTCCGAGCTTTCTACAATTCTATTCATTGCATCAATATAAGCCTTTATGCTTGCCTCGACTATATCTGTGCTAATACCGCTGCCCATAACTTCTGTTCCGTTGGTACTCACTATTATTTTAACTGAACCCAGCGCATCTTTACCTCCGGATACAGCTTCTATTTTATATTCCACTAATTTTGCATTTATTTTTGTTATTTTATCGATAGCCTTAAATGAAGCATCCACCGGACCATCACCGGTCGAAGTGCCTTCGTGGACTTTACCTTCTATCTCTATGCCTATTGTAGATGTTGCCTTGATATTTGAACCACTTTGAACCTGGTAATACTTAAGTATGAAATGCTCCCAAACCTCCCGCAATTCATTTTCTACTATCGCTTTGATATCCTGGTCATTTATAGCTCCTTTTTTCTCTGCAAGGTCTTTAAATCTTTCAAAAGCCTTTTCTAAATCATTTTCCTCAAGACGGATACCAAGTTCCGTCAATCTCTCTACAAATGCGTGCCTGCCTGAATGCTTACCCAGTACCAGTTTTGATGATTTCAGGCCAATATTTTCAGGTTTTATTATTTCATAAGTGGACCTTTCCTTTAACATTCCATCCTGATGTATTCCGGCTTCATGGCTAAACGCGTTCTTACCTACTATTGCTTTATTGGGCGCAACAACATAACCAGTAAGTGACTTTACAATACTGCTGGTTCTTATAATTTCACCTATATTAATATCGGTAAATACCCCGAGGTCTCTTTTACGGGTATCTATAATCATAGCCAATTCTTCAAGCGATGCATTGCCGGCCCTCTCACCGATACCATTTACCGCACATTCGACCTGTCTTACTCCATGTTCTATAGCCATTAGTGAATTAGCAACAGCAAGACCAAGATCATTGTGACAGTGCACGCTTACTATTGCATCTTCTATACCTCTGGTATTTTCAAAAATGTAATCTATCATTCTTCCAAACTCGTTTGGAATAGCATAACCCACTGTATCGGGGATATTTATGACACTGGCGCCGCTTCTTATTACAATTTCAAATAACCTGCATAAGAATTCCCAGTCACTCCTGGTTGCATCCATTGCTGAAAACTCAACCATGTCCGTATATTTAAGACTTCTTTTTACAGCTTCCCCTGCAAGCTCCAGCACTTCTTCTCTGCTTTTCTTTAGCTGATACTTAAGGTGAATATCAGATGAGGAGATGAAAGTATGTATTACCGGTTGTTCTGCACTTTTAAGAGCTTCTCCGGCAGCATCTATATCCTTTAAATTTGCCCTGGCCAGAGCGGCAATTCTCCTATCTTTAATCCTGCCTGATATCTTCTTTACCGAATTAAAATCACTTTTTGACGATATAGGAAAACCAGCTTCTATAATATCCACATTTAACTTAGCAAGCTGTTGGGCTATTTCCAGTTTTTCCTTTGTGTTCAAGTGTATGCCAGGCGCCTGTTCACCATCCCGCAATGTTGTATCAAATATATAAATCTTATTTTTCTTATTTTCCGTTGAAATCAACCAACCTTTATGATATTAAAGTCTTTCTCAAAATCTTTTTTCTTAAAATCTTTTTATTTAATAAAGAGTAACTATCTTTATATTTTTAAAACCTGAAAGCTTTTTAAATTCTTCTAGCATTTCAGGGTTCACTTCATTATCCAGATTCAAGCCCATTACTGCATCCCCGCTCATCTTCTTTCTTCCTACATGCATTGATGCAATATTTACATTTAACTCGCCGAAAGCAGTCCCTATCTTGCCAATCTGGCCTGGAATATCCCTATATCTTATAAATGCCATATACTTTGAAGGAACCATATCTATCTCAAACTTATCAATAGCAATAAATCTTGGGGTATCCTTTTTACCGGTAGTGGTCCCCGAGATGGAAAGCTCGCTGTCTTTTCCTTTGCCCTCCAGGGTAATCAAATTAATAAAATCCTTCGACTGGCTGCTTTTTACTACTTTTACCTTAAGGCCTGTTTCCTTGGTTACCAGATCAACGTTTACCATATTTACATTTTCCGCTGAATATCTTTCCAGTATTTTTACCAGTATAACGGATGTTGGGACCCTCACATCATATTCAGACACTTTCCCGTAATATCCAATCTTTAAACTATCTAAATTGCCTTCAACCAAATTTATAAACAGGCTTCCGAGGTTTTCACACAATTCAAAGAAAGGTGACAGGACCTCCATTTGTTCCGGTCTTATAGCCGGCACATTTACCGGGAAAGCGGCATTTTTTCCATTAAGTACATCTATAACCTGTTCTGCAATTGTGGTTCCCGCTCTATCCTGGGCTTCTGTAGTTGATGCTCCCAGGTGGGGCGTGCATACTACTTCTTCTAATTTAAAAACAGGGGAATCGGTGCAGGGCTCTACCTCATAAACATCCAGTGCTGCTCCACCTATTTGACCACCCCTGATGGCTTCTGCAAGATCCTTTTCTACAACGATGCCGCCTCTTGCAACATTTAATATTATTGTCCCTTTTTTCATTTTATAGAACTCAGCTTTGTCAAACATTCCCAGAGTATCTTTGTTCTTGGGCAGGTGTATTGAAATAAAATCAGCTCCCTTATAAATGTTCTCCAGCCTGTCAGCTTTTCTTATCTCCAGTTGCTTAAACCGGTCTTCAGACACAAACGGATCATAAGCGATTACTTTCATACCCAGTCCGATAGCCTTCTTTGCAACCAGTCCTCCTATCTGACCAAAACCTACTATGCCAAGTGTTTTTCCCTCCAGTTCAATACCCCTGAACTTTGACTTCTCCCACCTACCGCTTTTCAGGGAGAAATTAGCTTCGGGAATCTTTCGGACTAAAGAAAGCATAAGAGCTATAGTGTGTTCTGCAACAGTAACCGCATTACTGGTAGGGGCATTTACTACTATAATACCCTTTTTGGTTGCTGCCGAAACGTCTACATTATCTACTCCTATGCCTGCTCTACCAATAATCTCAAGCTTATCCGATGCTTCTATGATATCTGATGTAAGTTTGGTAGCGCTTCTAATTATTATAGCGCTTACACCTTTAATCTCTTCTTTAAGCTTCTCAGGAGACAGCCCTTTTTTATCCTCCACCATAAACTGCTCTTCAAGTTTCTTTTTGGCTTCGCTTGAAATACCATCTGTAATTAATATTTTCTTATTCATATTTAATTCCTCTATTATTTCCTTTATCAGTCATTCAAATAATTATTTTCCATAAATATTCTTTCCGCTTCAGTAATACCAGAACCTACCTCAAATTTATATCCAAGCTCTTTTAATGTCATCTCTAATGCAGATATAACAATAATGCTGTCAAACATCCCGAAATATCCCAGATGTCCAATTCTTATAATCTTTCCTGAAAGTTTGCCCTGTCCACCTGCAATAGTTACTCCATACTTTACTCTCATAGTTTTGGTAAGTTCCTTGGCATCAATTCCATCAGGAACTATGATAGAAGTTACCGAGAAACCTCTTTTACTTTCATCTTTCACCAGAAGCTGGAGGCCCATTTTTTCTACTGCTTTCTGTGTTGCCAGCGCCAGTATCCTATGTCTTTCAAATACCTTCTCCAGACCTTCTTCGAGCAGCATATCAATAGCTCTATTCATTGCCACAATTATTGATATTCCCGGAGTCCATGGTGTCTGGGGTGGTGTCTTCTGGGAATAATTTTTGGCTGCTGCAAGATCAAAATAAAACCTGGGAAGATTTGATTTTTCATTAAGCTTCCATGCCTTATCACTTATGCTTATAAATGCAACCCCTGTAGGTGCACTTAGCGCTTTCTGCGACCCTCCGGCCACAACATCAAGATTCCATTCATCAGTCCTCAAGTCCGATGCTCCCAGACCGCTAATAGCATCGACTATAAGGATTGCAGGATAATTTTTTACAATATTTCCTATGGCCTTTATATCATTTATTGCGCCGGTTGATGTTTCGCTGAACTGAACCATAACTCCTTTTATATCAGGATTATCATCCAGCGCTTTTTTAATGTCTTCAGGATTGGCTGAATCTCCCCATTCATAATCAAGGGAAATGACTTCCAGATTAAACCTGCTGCTAATCTTTTTAAATCTTTCCCCAAAATTTCCTACGCTTGCGACCAGCACTTTATCTCCTGTAGAAAAGAAATTGGTTACCGCAGCTTCCATTGCACCTGTTCCTGAAGATGTTAATATAAAAACATCATTTTTTGTTTTAAAAAGTTTTTTTAATTTTTCTGTAACCTCAATAAATATTTTCGAAAACTCGGGAGACCTGTGATGCATAAGAGGTCTTGCATGCTCCAGCAGCACCTCTTCAGAAATGGGCGTAGGGCCCGGAGTCATTATATATTTTTTTACCACTTCAAATTCCCCTTCCAAATAATTTTATAATGAATATATTCTATTAATATATATTCCAATAATTAATATTTGCCGCCCCTGGTGCATGCAATTTTACCTGTCCTGACCAATTCAAGTATTCCAAAAGGCCTGAGCAGATCTTCCAGCGCTTTTACTTTCTTGCTGTTTCCGGTAATCTCAATCATTAAGGTTTTTTTAGCAACATCTACAATATTTGCCCTGAAAACACTTACTATTTCCAGTATTTCAGGCCTGGTTTTTGAATCAGCACTTACTTTAATTAGAACCAGTTCTCTTTCAACAATGTTTGATGGATCCAGCTCCTGAATTTTTATTACATTTATCAGTTTATGCAGCTGTTTTATAATTTGCTCAATACTGTGCTCTTCCGCATTTACTTCCATAGTAATCCTTGAAATTTTTTCATCATCAGTAGGGCCCACTGCCAGGCTTTCAATGTTAAACCCTCTTCTGCTGAAAAGCCCGGATATCTTTGCCAGTACCCCTGCTTTGTTCTCAACCAAAACTGATATAATGTGGTTCATAATATCCCACCTTTCATCTTCTATACACCTTCTAACATTTCACTTTCTAACATTTCACTTATTGGGGAACCCGGTGCCACCATAGGGTAAACGTTTTCTTCTCTGTCTATCCAGAAATCTACCAGTACCAGATTGTTTATCTCCAGAGCCTTCTTTATGGCACCCTCAACCTCTTCCTTTTTTTTAACCCTGAAACCAACCCCACCGTATGCTTCTACTAACTTTACAAAATCAACACAATTATAAATACAGGTCTGGGAATACCTTTTTTTAAAGAAAAATTCCTGCCATTGTCTAACCATGCCTAAATATCCATTATTGAGAAGCATAATTTTTATATTTATTTTATTTGTAACTGCCGTGGAAAGCTCCTGCGATACCATCTGTATGCTGCCATCGCCTGCTATATCTATTACTGCTTTATCCGGCCTGCCGATTTTCGCACCAATTGACGCAGGCAATCCAAATCCCATAGTGCCCAGGCCTCCTGAAGAGACCAGCGTCCTGGGTTTTGTAAATTTGTAATACTGCGCTGCCCACATCTGATTCTGACCTACTTCGGTACAGATTATCGCATCACCTTTGGTCAGCTCATAAATTTTCTCAACAACATAAGCAGGCTTAACCTTATTGGAACTCCGGTCATATTTAAGCGGATAATCTTCCTTTAATTTTTTAATTCTTGACAACCACTCTTTCCTGTCCGGAATACCTTTCTTCTCAATATATTTCCTGTACTCATTTTCCAGATCAGTAAGAACAATTTTTGCATCTCCTACAACAGGAATTAATACTTTAACATTTTTCCCAATTTCCGCTGGATCAATATCTATATGAATTATATCGGCCTCCGGTGCAAATTCCGATAATTTACCGGTAACTCTGTCATCAAATCTAACCCCTACTGCAATTATCAGGTCAGCTTCAGTAAACGCCAGATTTGCATATTTTGTTCCGTGCATACCGGCCATACTTAAGGATAACTCATTGTTTTCAGGAAATGAGCCCATTCCTAAAAGTGAAGTAATAACCGGAATTTTTGCAATCTTTACAAATTTTCTTAAAATATCACTTGCTCCTGAAGAGATTACTCCTCCCCCCGCAAAAATTACCGGTTTTTTACTTTCAGCTATTTTTTTTGCTGCCATCCCAACCTGCTTAAGATTACCTTTAAGTGTGGGTTTATATCCGGGTAGACTGATATCCACTTTAAAGTTCTCATCTATTAAATTAGTTGTTATGTCAACCGGAATATCAATTAGAACTGGACCCGGTCTGCCAGTAGATGCTATCCTGAAAGCTTCTTTTATTACTCTGGGTAAATCCTCAACATCTTTTACAAGGTAATTATGTTTTGTTATAGGTGCAGCTATGCCTGTTATATCTGCTTCCTGGAATGCATCGGTACCAATCTGGGCTGTACCTACCTGTCCGGTTATAGCCACTATGGGTATGGAGTCCATATACGCATTAGCAATACCGGTAACCAGATTAGTTGCTCCCGGTCCTGAGGTAGCAATGCAAACCCCGGTTTTTCCGGTTACCCTGGCATAACCGTCTGCTGCATGTGCCGCTCCCTGCTCATGTCTTACCAGTATGTGCCTTATATCACTGTCAAATAATGCGTCATATAAAGGAATTACCTTGCCTCCGGGATACCCAAATATTACTTCTACTCCCTCTTCCTTTAAACATTTTATTATCATTTGCGCGCCGGTAATTTTTGCCATTGTAATTTCACTCCCTATATTTGTAACAACTTTATAACACTTAAAATGATTTGATAATTATACCATTTTTTTATTCTTTTTTAAAAAATAAAACACTTAAAAAATTAATAAAATTATTCAAGTATAGCTCCTTTTGCTGCTGAAGTTACAAGCCTTGAATATCTGGCAAGATAACCTTCCTTTATTTTTATTGTCGGAGGCTGCCAGCTTTTCATTCTCCTTTCTATTTCTTCATCACTTAAAAGCAGATTTATCTTATTTTCTGGTATATTTATTTCAATAAAATCTCCTTCTTCCACAATACAAATTGGCCCCCCGGCCTGAGCTTCAGGTGACACGTGTCCAATAGAAGCTCCCCTTGTAGCACCTGAAAATCTGCCATCTGTAATTAAGACAACTTCCCTGTCCAGACCAATTCCGGCAATAGCCGATGTCGGAGCAAGCATTTCCCGCATTCCGGGCCCTCCTTTAGGACCTTCATATCTTATTATTATCACATCTCCGGAATTTATTTTTCCATTCATTATTGCTTCCAATGATTCTTCTTCACTATTAAATATTCTGGCTTTACCCTTATGGTAATACATTGAAGGATCTACAGCCGCCCTTTTTACCACGCATCCTTCAGGAGCAAGATTACCCCACAGGATGGCAATACCGCCATCTTTAATATAAGGATTGGAAACTTCTCTTATAACTTCCTTGTTTAAAATCTTAGAACCTGATATATTTTCCTTCACTTTTTCCCCGCTAACAGTACCAAGCTCGCCATTAATCAATCCGTTTTTTAGAAGTTCATCCATTACTGCTTCTACTCCGCCAGCGCTGTACAAATCCTCAAGATGATGTTTACCTGCCGGGCTTAATCTGCATAAATTAGGTGTCCTGTTACTTATTTCGTTTACCATTTCCAGGTTAAAATCAACTCCGGCTTCATTAGCAATCGCCGGCAGATGAAGAATTGTATTGGTTGAGCAGCCAAGCGCCATATCAACTGCAAGTGCGTTCTTTACCGCATCTATGGTTACAATATCTTTTGGTTTAATATTTTTATTTATAAGTTCCATAATCTTCATTCCGGCAGTCTTTGCCAGTCTTAATCTTTTGGAATAGACTGCAGGGATAGTGCCATTTCCAGGCAACGCGATCCCTATTGCCTCTGATAGACAGTTCATTGAATTAGCTGTAAACATTCCTGAACAGCTCCCCCATGTAGGGCAGGCTTCTTCCTCTATCTCTCTCAAATCCTCATCAGTGTATTTACCCTTTTTATATTTCCCGATAGCTTCATAGCAGGTGCTGTAATCGATATCCTCACCTTTAAATTTTCCTGCCAGCATTGGTCCGCCGCTTATCACAATTGAAGGAATATTTAACCTGAGTGCCGCCATAATCATTCCCGGGACAATTTTATCGCAGGATGGTATCAGAACCAGCCCGTCAAAAGGATGCGCCATTGATACTGCTTCTATACTGTCAGCTATTATTTCCCTTGTGGCAAGAGAATATTTCATCCCAATATGATTCATAGCCACTCCGTCGCACACGCCTATTGTCGAAAATTCCTGGGGTGTGCCTCCGGCTATCCTGATTCCCGCTTTAACCGCCCCGGCAATACTATCAAGATGCATGTGGCCCGGTATTAATTCATTTACTGAATTTACAACTCCAATTATGGGCTTCCTTATTTCTTCATCAGTATATCCTAAAGACTTAAAAATCGACCTGTGGGGTAGTCTTGCAACTCCCTTTTTCATAATATCACTTCTCAATTTTCCTCCTTACCTTAAGAAATTACTTTTCAAATATTTCAATTATATAATATAACAGGTATTTGAAATACTTATAAAAGAATTTACAGGACTATTATTATACAATGCAAAAGACAATATTTGTCCTGAAATTAGGATAGAATACCGACCAAAATTAGTAGACAGGTTAAAATTAAAAGAATACATAGACAAAGACCGGTAGTATTTGCATTACCGTTAAAATGAGTTTTAAAAAACTCATTATTAAGTTTATTTGATAAACTTCTTCTTATAGTATTCATAATAACTATTGAAAATTTATTTGAAAAAGTATAATAGCATAGATATATGACTAAAACAATTAAAATAACAAATTTATCAGCTATTTAAAATTTTTTCATAATATTTCAAATACCTGGGAACTATTAACTTACTGTCGAAAAGTTTAGCCCTTTTTCTTGCTTCAACACCCATTTTTACCCTGATATCTGCATTGCTGAGAATCCTTAGAGCCGCTTCACTCATAGAATCAATATCTTCGGGATTAAAAATAAAGCCTGACTTTCCATTTTCAATTACCTCTTTAAGTCCTCCCACATTTGTACCTATCACCGGAACCTCACAGCTTAAAGCCTCCAGCGCCGAAAGTCCAAAACCCTCACTTTCCGAAGGAAGCATATAGACATCGCTAATGCTAAGAAGCGGTACTATATTTTCCTGCATACCTAAAAACAGTACTTCATTTTGCAGATTTAATTTATTTACCATACTCCTGATTTTGCATATGTCAGGGCCGTCACCTACAAGTAATAATTTGCTTTTTACCCTTTTACTAACCGAGCAAAACACTTTTACAATGCTTTCTATTCTTTTTATCGGTCTGAAATTAGAAATATGCATAATCACCTTATCATCTTTATCAATAAAGTCTATATTTCTTCTATTGTCACTTCCCCTTTTATATTTTTCAGTATCTACAAAATTGTAAATCACTTCCATTTCTTTATTTATTTTAAAGATCTTTGCAGTGGTTTCTTTGAGATAATTAGAAACACAGGTAATGCCGTCACTTTCCTCTATGCTGAATTTTGTTATCCTATAAAAAGACTCGTGATTCCCTACCAGAGTAATATCGGTTCCATGCAATGTAGTTATAAACTTTATTTTGCTACTTCTTATTATTTTTTTTGCCAGATATGCAGAAGTCGCATGAGGCATGGCATAATGTACATGAAGGATGTCTAATTTCTCTGATTCTATAACTTCAGCCATTTTTGCACTCAGGGACAGACTGTAAGGAGGGTATTTAAAAAGGGGGTACTCAAGCATTTCAACTTCATGGAAAAAAATATTTTTATAGAATTTATTCAGCCTGAACGGGATATCATAGCTTATAAAATGTATATTATGACCTTTTTTTGCCAGCTCCATCCCCAACTCTGCAGCCACTGCTCCGCTGCCGCCATAAGTTGGATAACAGGTCATTCCTATATTCATAATACAAATCCACCGGTCGATAGATTTTAAAGATGCCTTAACATTATTTCAAATACTTAAAAAATTCCAGAGGATCATCAATCTTAATATCAGCTTCTATATAATATGGCTCCCCATATTCTGCCCTTATTTTTAACCCTGAACATTGATGCCTGCTATTAATTATGTCAAAAAAATATTTGGAAGCTATATGGGTCATCACCTCTTTTGCGACATCACTATAGAACTGGGATTTATAAGCAGCAACTGCGCTAAACTTCTTATCATAATACTGGCTTATATCAACTATGAAATTGGGCTTGAATTCATAATGAAGCATATAGTTAATTACCACATCCGGTCTGTAAGAGTCCAGGCCGGTTTTAAATTTTTTAAGTCCTGAAATAAAAATAGCATCTTTTAATAACTTATAAGAGTTTTCATGATCGGGATGCCTGTCTCTCCAGAAAGGTATAAGAACAAGCCCTGGCCTGTATTTCCTTATGGCACTTATTACTTTCAACCTGCTGTCATAATCATTTTTTATATTAGTATCTTCAAGTCCAAGATTTTCCCGTATATCCAATCCCAGTATTTTTGACGCTTCTTTTATTTCTTCTTCCCTGGTTTCTAAATTACCATTTGTGGAGAGCTCGGATCTGGTAAGATCTATTATCCCTGTCCTGTATCCCTTATCTTTTAACTTTAAAAGAAGTCCCCCACAGCCCATTTCTGCATCATCCGGATGAGGGCTGAAAGCCAGAGCATCTATTCTAATTTCTTTTTTCATTTTTTTACTTTAAATAATTTCTAAAAATTTATGCCGGAAATCCAGGGGGTTTACTGCAGAGTACAAATCATCTATAAAATCAAAGCCATATCTATTCAAATAACTGATTATATTAATTTCGCGCTCCTGTAAATTATTATCTGGAAAAATATTCATATAAATTTTATTTATGCCTTCAACTGTAAATTTATTCTGCCTTTTTAATTCAGAATATAGTTTTTTATTAAGAACCTTTATCTCCTTTTTTATATTCCTTTTAATTCTATCAAAAGAACTCGAAATATTCATTTCTAAATCTGAAAAACTTTTCTCTAATTTTTCAAGTTTTATTTGTATGTCACTTTCCAGATTCAGTACTAACTTTCCCATATCTATTTTTAATCTTTTACTAACGGCTTGCCTGATTATTTCTTCTTTGCTTGATTCCAATTCTATATCTGTAATTTTTAACTTTACAATTAGTCTTTTTATTTTCTTTTCAACTACAGTTGCAGAAAATCTGGGATAAATAACTGGCATTTTTAAACCATAAAGATTATAAACAGGCTTTAACTGAGCATAGTAACTGGATTCGCCTGGTCCACAAATTGAGCATAATACCGGTAAAAGTTTGTCCTGAAGCAATGGTCTTAATATCACATTCAGGCTAATGGCAGCAGGTTTTTCTATCAACAGATCCCAGAATTCTTTTTTGTTATACCTCTTATCTGAAATTTCAAATAAATTATCGCTATCAGAATATATCTTCTCCCTGATGCCATCAACACAATAGAAAAAATCAAGCGTTCCGGGTGTGGAACTAAGCTGACTGTGATAACCACAGCTATTGAGTTTTTTACCGGTGGAGTTTATTAAATGGCTTATCTGGTAATGTTTACTAATGTCAAATTCCAGCAGATTGCAGGACAACTTTTTCAGTTCAACATCAGCAGGATCTATGATTACAAGACCATAACCATAAAACATTCTTGTAATTATAACTGAAAAAAAAGAAGAAACATTTATTTCTCCTTTAGGGTTAGAACAATTCTTTAAAGCACTCGCTAGAATATTTTTATAAAAATCCATTATTTCAGTTTTAAAGCTTGTAGAATAAAGAATACTTTCCAGTTTTTCAATTGCCTCCTTAAACCTGCTATCAGCAAGATAGATATCCGAATATCTGGTTTTTGGGTCAAAATCTGATAAATCAAGTTTGATATTTGTAATTTCCTTATCAATTACATTTAAATTATCAATCTGGTTAAAACTATTGTCATCTGACGCATTCCAGAAACATGGAATTATAGGTATTTTTAATTCTTTTTCAAAGTAACTGCTTACCTTTAATATGGTGATTATCTTAAATATTATAAATATAGGGCCGGTTAAAAATCCTGGCTGCTGCCCTCCTATAATGACTGCCGATTTTGGACTTTTAAGTTTTTCTATATTTTCTATAGTTTTCTGGCTGCAGCCAATATTTTTATTATAGTCCTTTAAAATATTGTAAATTTTTGACCTGTTTTCTTTATCATAATCTGCCTTGAGGTCTAAAACTCTTTTTTTATAACCACCTATGTTTCTGTAATCATACTGGTAATATTCACCGACATTTTCAAAATTAAAAATATAATCTCTAAACAGATGTTTATAATAAAATTTTTTAGTATTTATCCCTTTCGATTCAATCATTAGAATATAAAAATTTATGAAATAAAAAAACTAAACTTTATAATATTTTACATAATATCGTATAATTATCCAGGCGTACAAATATTGCTATGAAAAATTTAAATTCTAATTTAATTCTACATTTTAAAAAGCCGCATAATTTCGGAGAAATATCCTGCCCTGATGCGGTCGGAAAAAGTGATAGCCCCGAATTTTCCGGCAATATAATATTCACAGCAAGAATAAATAAAAATATAATTAGAGATATAAAGTTTAAGGCATCCGGCTGCAGTTATACTATTGCTGCAGCAAGTTATCTTACAACCCTGTCTAAAAATAAAGATATCCTCAAATCTACTCTAATAACTGGAAAAGAAATAGAAAAATATCTGGGAAAATTCCCTGAAGAAAAAAAGTATGCTCTTAATGCGACTATAAATACTCTGCAAAATTTAATTAGCGACTACATTTCAAAATCCCACACCGAAAATATTTATAAAAAAAAGAATAAAAAAGTTGCAGTAGCCATGAGTGGAGGAATTGATAGTTCTATGGCTGCAAAAATTTTAAAGGATAATGGCTGGGAAATAATCGGGGTTACCATGAAATTACTTCCTTATGATTTTGGCTGGAAAGATGACGCCAAAGCCTGCTGTTCCCCTAAAGATATTGAAGCTGCAAGAAAAGTTTCGCTTAAACTAGGTATTCCACATGTTGTAATAAACTTTATCCAGCCATTTGAGGAAAAGATAATTAATCCTTTCTGTTTAGAATATCAACAGGGGCGCACTCCTAATCCCTGTGTGGAATGTAATAAATATATTAAATTTGGAGCACTTTTAGAAAAAATAAAAACTCTTGGCGCCAGCTTTTTAGCTACAGGTCATTACTGCAGGATTGAAAAATCGCTCAATTCAGGATTATATGAAATTAAAAAAGGACTTGATAAAAGCAAAGACCAGAGTTATGTGTTATGGAAACTCAATCAGGATCAGATATCACAAATTAAAACACCTATAGGAATGCTCTCTAAAGATGATGTAAGAAAGAAGGCAAATAGTATTTTCCCGTTTTTAGAAAAGAAAAACGAGAGCCAGGATATATGTTTTATACCAGAGGACAATTTTCATTCATTTTTAGCATCAAAACTTAAAAACATAAAAGAAGGAGCTATTATAAACACCAATGGTAAAATTATCGGAACACATAAAGGATATCCTTTTTATACCATTGGCCAGAGAAAAGGCCTGGGTATAAGTCATTCAAAACCACTTTATGTAAAAGAAATAATACCGGAAAAAAACATTATTATGGCAGGTGAAGAAAAAGATATAATGCAAAAATCACTAAAAGTTAAAAATACTAATTTTATTTCCGGTAACCCTCCCGGAAATAATTTTAAAGCGATGGTTAAAATAAGATATAATTTCAAAGAAACTTCTGCTGAAATTAAAATTGAAAGTAAAAAAACAGCTGCTATAATTTTTGATAAACCTCAGAAAGCTATTACGCCAGGGCAATCAGCAGTTTTCTACACTGGCGACACTCTAATAGGAGGCGGGGTAATTATAAAATCCTAATCTTCTATTCCCCAGTACTCCTCTGCTTCTTCTTCCATCTTTATAAGCCTGTCATAATAGTCTGGAAACTCATTTAAATGAGCTAAAGCAATTTTACCGGTTGTTAATGGATCATCATTAGAAACATTGGTATCAGGATCAACTTTTCCATGTTCCAGTTCAACATCCATTCCTACTCTGAATTGTTCCACATCAAATTTGGACCAGTCAATTCCAAGCTCTTCACCGATTTTCATTGCCTCTTCAGCAGTGAAATGTTTTTTAACAGTCATTCTCTACTCCTCTTCAACTTAGATTTTTCTACCAATTATAAAAGAACTTGATGTTAGTTTAAAGATTTCTTAAAAATTAGTTAAAAAATTTCAAAAAATTTCAAAATTGCTATTGACATAGGTATTATTATTTGTTATATTTTAAACATCCTTAGAAAAGGAGGTAACTTTTAGAATTAACTGAAATTTACAGACGAAAGAATGTATAAAGTAAGTTAAAATTCGAAAAAGAACCTGAGAAAAGTTCTAGGGAGGTTACCCCAAGATTTTAAGTAGCCTAAAGCGTAAGCTATGGTAAAAGATAACTTGGGGTTTCTTTTTGCTTTATTTTAATCCTGCAAGTCTAAGAACAAAGTATCCAACCTATTAAATGCTATAATTTCTTACATTTCTTACATTTGTAATTTTTTCCATACAATGAATTACTTGATATGCAATTAAATATTCTTATAGTGAAATAATTCAACTAAAAAGAATATTAACTTAGAGAATAAGGATAAGATAAGAGTCCCTATTAAACCCAAGCCTTATCATCCTTGGAGAGGTAAAATGAAAGGCAGAGGAGTGCTAGCTACTAGAATATAAAAGAGGACATTTCTAATAGGCTGTAACAGAAATTGAACTGCCAATTGCAAAATGAAAATAAAATAAGTACAATATTACAAATTAAAATCCAAAAAAAGAGGAAATTATGGCTAACCCTAAATATGCTTTTTTTGAAGAGAAAATAGTACCAATTGATCAGGCAAAGATAGATATCAGAACTAATGCTCTACAGTATGGCACCGGGGTTTTTGAAGGAATCAGAAGTTACTGGAATGAAAAGACCAAAACAAGTTATGTTTTTAGAATGGAAGACCATTACAGGAGACTCATTATCAATTCCAGGATAATGATGATAGAAATAAAATATTCTATAAAAGAACTTTGCGATATAACCATCGAATTATTAAAAAAAGAAATGTACACTGAAGACTGTTATATAAGACCCTTTGCTTATAATAGCGGACTGGATATAGGACCCAAATTAATCGGTAACAAGCAGAATCTTTTTATATATTCTATACCTCTTGGAGAATATCTGGATACCGGCAGAGCAATAAGTGTTTGCATTTCTTCATGGGAACGTATTTCAGACAACGCTATACCTCCACGCGCAAAAATATCTGGTTCGTACGTTAATGCTGCCCTGCAAAAGACAGAGGCATTACTGAACGGCTTTGATGAAGCACTGGTCCTAACAGCTGATGGGAAACATGTGAGTGAAGGAAGCGCTATGAATATCTTTATGGTTAGGAACGGTACTTTGATTACTCCTCCGGTAACTGATGATATATTAGAAGGAATTACCAGAGATACGGTAATAAAGCTAGCTAGAGAAGATGAAAATATTAAAGTTATAGAAAGATCAATAGACAGGACTGAACTATATACTTCAGATGAGCTATTCTTCTGTGGAACAGGAGCTCAAATTTCTCCTATAGGTTATGTGGACAAGCGTCCTGTTGGTAATGGAGAAATGGGACCAATTACAAAAAGGCTGCAGAACCTTTATTTCCGGCTAGTAAAAAATGAGGTTAGCAAGTATTCCGATTGGTGTCAGAAAGTATAAATACAGAATCCTTAATTAACCGTATAAATATTTGAACAAAACTCAACATCAATTATTTGGCATTAATTTGCTTTAATTCAATCAATATTTCCTTTAAAAGAGTTAATTGAAGTCTTCTGAAATCAATATCGCTTGAAAGCTTTGCCCATCTTCTTGGATTATCCTCAGGAATATATTTATCAAGTTCTGATAGTATATCTGCCATATTATTCTTCCTTTCTCAAGAACTCAACTTATAAAACACTATTTAATTATAATATACCTATTAATATAAAAAAAAGTAAAATTAATCAATAAATATAATTACTTTCGTAACAAATGATTTTTTTAATGGAGCGGGCTACGGGAGTCGGACCCGCCTCTTGAGCTTGGGAAGCTCATGTATTACCGATATACTAAGCCCGCTTTTTGGCATCCTCTCCACCATAAAGGATGAGAGATTCCTGCTTCACAGTGATTGTTAACCTATTCACTCCACAGTCTGAAACGGCATGCCCCACCGCCATTAATTGACAACCTTATATCTCCTTCTTTAAGACAGGAGTCTTACGGCTGACTTTGATAAAAATTAAATAATGTTTATGGTGATCTGAAACCACCAGCATTGCCCTGTGATAACTTACGGCTGACTTTGATAAAAATTAAATAATGTTTATCTGTCATCATCTTCTATTTCAGAAACATCCTCAGCTTCTTCCTGTACTACTTCTACCGCCTTTTCTTCTTCCTCTTTTTTCTTTGCTTCTTTTTCTTTCCTTCCAGCAACAAGGCCAACAATAGTAAGATTGGTCTTTATAACTTTAATACCCAGTTTATCCGATACAATACTGGTAGCTTTATTTATTATTTCCTGCATCTTCTCGGGGATGTCCATATCCTCATTTAACTTAGCATTCATATTAATTATTACACCTGTTGCCTTTGGAACTATTTTTACTTTAATTTCTTCCAGACCATCTATTTTAATTACTGCATTTTTTATCTGCATAGCCACCGTCTCTAATGTCACCATAGCATTTCCTGCTTTAGAGCTGGATATAATTGCTACTCTTGTTCCCCTTCTATAAAACTCCAGCAGTATTATAAATATACTGATAGCAAATACCATAAGTAAAGCGAGAGCAGCAATAAATGGGTAAACATCATTTTCTGGATTAAAAACCTTTAAAGCAAGATCTGACCACTTAAAATATTCCACAAACACATTCACAATAGAAATAAGTGATACACAGATTATGCAGATTAATATTAGCACAACGATTACCTTATTAAATATATTCACTTCCAACCTCCATAAAAATTTTTAAAAGATAAGAAACATTTAAAGATTATAATAGGCAAAATAAAAAGTCAATAAAACCAGATACCAAAAAATTAAAAACTTCTTTTAAAAAAAAATTAAATTTTATAATTTCTGATTAGTATCTTGTCCAGGCGCCATCTTTTACTATAAAAACTGTCGATAGTGGGTTTACCCTGTCACCATTAGAATCAAATTCAATATGCCCTACCAACCCGTCATAAGAAGTAGTCTTAAGTTCGTCTATATAATCTTTTGGTGAAATAGAATTGGATCTTTTCATAGCTTCAATAATTATAAAAACAGAATCATAACAGTAAGGCGCGTATAGTCCAGGACCATCAATACTAATATCAGAATCGTCCATCTGGCTTAAATAATTACTGAAATCACGCCAGAAATTTACAGCCCTGGGGTCCTGGGAATACCTGGCCAGAGAAGGGGGTTCAGGAATTATTGCAATCAACCCTTCCACATACTGCGCATCCGCTAAAACAAAAATTTTATCATCCATTCCTAATGTCTCTGTTATAAATCTTGACCCCAGACCAATTTCTCTTGCTTTAGTCATAAGAGACGCCAGCTCATTATATCTTGCGCAAAAGAATATGGTATCAGGTCCTTCTATTAATAGATTCTCCGCGATAACTGTAACATCTTCTTCACTCATTTTTATTGACATTGGTTTCTGAGTCTCTATACCGTAATTAGATAATACTTCTCTCAGGTAATCAACCAGTTCTATTGAATATTCCTCCCGGTTATTTATAAGTATAAGTTTCTGTGGATTAATTTTATTCTTAATAAAATCTGCAATATTTTCTATTTTCTGCTCATTATTCATTACCATTCTAAAAAAAATATTCCCCATCTTAGAAATTTCAGTTTTTTGAGCATATGGGGAAATTACAGGTATACCATATTCTTCATAAACATGTATGGAAACTTTAGTTGTTCCATCAAATGTAGAGCCGATTACAGCTGCCACTTCCTCGCTTGCCATCTCCTGCGCAACCAGAAAAGCTTTCTCAGGATTGCCTTCATCATCTTTAGTAACTACTTCAATTTCATAGTCAAATCCTCCTATTCTGACAGGAGATAATTTTGAAGCAGCAAGTTCAACACTCACCAGCTGTTCTTCTCCAAAAGATCTGTACTCACCAGAAAGAACAGCCTGATTACCAATTTTAATCACCCTTTTTCCTGGCTCACAGGCTCCAAGATTAACTGACAGGTATATTAATGTAAAAATTATTAAAACCAGAAGAAAAAGCCTGAAAGCCCTGTTAAAAAATACTCTTCTTAAATTCATTTACTTGCTCCAGAATATATAAATCAATAAGTAAATTTATAAAAATAATAGGAAGATTATACCAAAAAAAATAAAATAATAATTATTTTTAATATAAAAGTATGTTAAAATTTAATAAAAATACTCAACAGGTAATCTAAAACATCTTTTTATTGCATGAGCAAATCAGCTTTTCTGGAAGAAGAAAAATTTAAGGAAACATGTAGTTATTTATCTTACTATATATCTGAAAAGATCGATTCTGGATTGATACTGGGTTCATTTCTTAACAGATGTATAGAATTTTTACCTTTACAGAGCAAAATAACCTTAAATATCAGCGATATACCTCATATGTCAGTTCCATCCATCCCCGGTCACGGCAAATTTGTTGTTTACGGAAAATTGGAAAATAAAAATGTTTTAATATTCTCCGGAAGGCTGCATCTCTATGAAGGGTATGATATAAAAGAAGTGGTATATCCGGTAAATCTACTGTCTAATTTTTTAACAGATAATCTAATAATTACCAATTCAGCAGGAGGAATAAATCCTGAATTCGCTGAAGACGACATTATGATAATAAAAGATCATATAAATTTAATGTTTGATAATCCATTTTTTGGTAATAAATATAGCAGTCAACATGATTATTTTATTGATATGAGTTGTCCATACCATAAAAAATTGTCCGGTATTGCAAAAGAAGCAGGTGAAGATATTGATTTTAAATTAAAAACAGGCATATATGCAGGTGTAAAAGGACCGGTACTTGAAACTAGAGCTGAAATAGATGCTTTTCGTAAATTAGGAGTCGATGCTGTCGGAATGTCGACAGTTCCAGAAGTCGTAATGGCAAATTTTCTAAAAATAAATGTATTAGGACTGTCTCACATAAGAAATATAGCCAGGTTAAATCAACCTGAATTTGAAAATAAAAATAATGAAAAAAAGTTCAGTCACTCTGACGGTTTTAAAAAAGAAATTTTTATAGGTAAAAGATTTGCGAAACTAATTGAAATTATTTTAAAAAAAGCATAAATTATAATCAGAGCATATGGACTAATAGTTTATTAATAATTAGAAATTTAAAGAAGGAGGAAAAATGAGCAAAATTGCAATAGTTACCGATAGTACTTCAGATATACCAAAAAATATGGTAAAAGAATTGGATATAAAAGTCATACCCTTAACAGTAATTTTTGAAGAGGAAAGTTTTTTAGACGATGGAAAAGAAATAACCATAAGTGAATTTTATAAAAAAATTAGATTGGCTGAAAAACTACCCACCACTACCGTGCCATCTCCAAAGTATTTTATAGAAACATATACAGATATCCTCCAAAAATATGACAGTATAATTTCTATTCATATTTCAAAAAAAATGTCAGGTACTGTAAATGCTGCAGAACTGTCAAAAAAAGAGATACCGGGCAAAGATATAGAGATAATTGATTCTGAATATGTTCATTTGCCGCTTGGTTTTTTGGTGTTAAAGGCAGCCCAACTAGCGCAGGAAGGCAGATCAAAAGAAGAGATCTTAAAAGGTATATATGACTTAAAACCAAAGCTTAAAATATTATTTGTACCCAGCACGCTGGAATACTTAAAAAAAGGCGGAAGGATTGGAAAAGCAAAGGGGCTTATTGCTTCGCTTTTAGACATTAAACCAATACTTACTGTTCATGATGGGGAAGTATCTCAATTTAAAACCGCCAGAAGATGGAATCAGGCTAAAACCGAGCTTATTGAATCTATGAAAACTATGATAAAAAATCCCCAGAACCTGGTAGTATCGGTGGGAGATTCCGACGCAAAAGAAGATGCAGAAGAAATGTATGAAAGAATAAAAGAGACATTTAATCCTAAAAGAATATTAAGAGTGGATATCGGCACTGTAGTAGGTACACACATGGGACCAGGCGGCATTGGGATATCTTTCTATGAAGAATGATAATGAATCTGTAAGAAATAACCTTTTAAAAAAAGAGCTTAGAAAAAAAATTCAAAACAAAAGGAATAACCTCCCGATCTGGGATAGAAAAAAAAGAAGTAAAATAATAGCAGAAAAATTCTTTAATACTGCTTACTATATTAATTCAAACAATATTTTAATTTACTATCCTTTTAGAAGTGAAATTGACGTTACTATAATCATCAGGCAGGCACTGAAAAACAAAAAAAATATAATCTTGCCCAGAGTTCACAACCAAGAATTAAAGCTCTTTTATGTAGATAATTTAAAAAAACAGTTAGAAAGGGGAGCTCATGGCATAATGGAACCTACCACTAACTTATGCAGACCCGCTAAAATCTCAGATATTGATTTGGTTATTATTCCTGGAGTAGTTTTTGATAAGAACTTGAACCGTTTAGGATATGGTGGAGGATTTTATGACAGACTTCTTCCACTTATTCCTGCAGGAGTAAAAAAAATAGCGCTTTGTTTTGATATCCAGGTAGTCGATAGTATCCCTGTATCGGAACATGATATTAAAGTTGATCTTTTAATTACAGACACTAGCATCTATCATCCTTAAAAAATTTCTTATAAGATAAAAGTATTAAATATGAAATCCAGTAATATGAAATTAAAAAAGAAAAACAGCAATAGCAAAATTGCAATTCTTATCCCGGCTTACAACGAAGAAAAATATATCAAAGGAGTGATTAAGGATTGTTTTAAATACAGACTGGATATAGTCATTGTTGATGACGGTTCAATTGATAATACCTTAGAAACGGTAAAATCAATTCCAGTTCCTAAAAATTTTAAAATAATACTCATTAAACATTCTAAAAATCTAGGGAAAGGGCAGTCACTTAAAACCGGCTTTAGTTATATTGTAAAGAATAATTATAGCGGGGTTATAACTATTGACGCAGACGGACAGCATAAGACGAGTGAAATTAAAAATTTTCTTAAAGTAATAGAAAAAGAAAATCCAGACCTGATTATTGGAGACAGGCTTGGCAATACTAAAAATATGCCCTTTATAAGATTGGCTACAAACGTCTTTACTTCATGGGTTATTTCCAATATTGCAGGCATAAGAATCAGTGATGTACAGTCCGGTTTCAGATATATAAGCGCCAAAGCTTTAAAGAATATCAAACTTGAAACTAAAAACTTTGATACCGAACCAGAAATAATAATCAAGGCCAGCTGGCTTGGATATAATATAAAAAATATACCTATCAGTACTATTTATAATAAAAATTTTGTCAGCTACGTTAATCCTGTTATAGATACCATTAAATTCTTCAAGTTAGTTTTTAACAGCTGCAAATGGAAGAGAAAGCTTTATAAAAAAGAGGAATTATTACTTAAAAAATCTGATATAACTCATAAAAAACAGCCGAAATAAACATAATAAATATAATAACCATAGAGGTGATAGGAATAGTCTTATTTTTAAACTTATTTCGGCTTATATATTCTCCGGTAGCTAAAGCCATAACTCTATAAAACATTTCTATAGAAGAAAGTATTATAACTTCCATGGGAAGAGAAATTCCATGCCTTATAGTCCCGGTTAATAGAAAAATTATAATAAAAAGACCTGATATAAAACTTATCGGAAGTGAAGCTCTTAAAAAACCCAGGGTAAAATATCCAAGAGTTGACAGAAGATTTCCTAAAAAAATAGCCAGAAAAACATAATTAAAAGACATACCTTCCCGGTATTCATGTATTCCAAAAACTCCCTGGAGTATTTTAAATTTATCTATAATAAATACGCTAACATCTTTAAAGAAATAAAAAAAAATAAAACCTACAGCTGCCCCTGCCAGCAAAATAAGCAGACTCTTGATAAAGATTAAAAAATATTGTTTTACCATTATGTTAGGCTTTCTTCTTTTATTATTTCAATCATTGCACTGCTTATTTTTCTATCAAACTGCTTACCAGCATGCATCTCTAATTCCTTCATGGCTTCTTTTTGAGTCAGCGCAGGTCTATAAGGCCTATCGGTTGTCATAGCATCATAAGCATCTGCTGCAGCGAGTATTTTTGCAAACAAAGGTATTTCTTCTCCTTTAATCCCTGATGGATACCCTTTACCGTTTATTCTTTCATGGTGATAGAGGATTGCTCTGGCTTGATCTTTTAAGAAAACAATTTCTTTTACTATTTCATACCCCACTTCCGGGTGTTTCTTCATCTCTACCCAGTCAGCATCATCAAATTTTCCCGGTTTATTGAGGACACTCAAATCAATCTGCACCTTACCTATATCATGCAGATTTGCCAGATTGATTAATACCTCCACATCATATTCATTCAGTCTTAACTTCCGGGCAATCTTTTCGGAATACTCTGCCACTCTTACTGAGTGCCCTGCAGTGTAAGAATCCTTTGCATCTATTATCTTTACAATTTGCATGATGCTGTTCAAAAGTGTTTTTCTTTCCTTTATTCTTAGTAGATAAGTATACTGAGCAATTATCAATGGGAGTAGGGTAAATATAATTGTAAATGGTCCATACAATTTATATATAAAAGTTACAGCAATTGTCATTACAACTAAAAATAATTTGAATGGAATCAGCCAGGCGTAATTATAAATCCATATATTTATAAAATTTTTTCTCTCGCTGATAGAAATAGCCCCAGCAGTAAGTAATGTATTTAAAAAAAAGGCAATATATGCAGCTAAAAAAATAAAACCAATATTGGCAGGATAAAAAAAGTTAGTTACATCTCTATTATAGGTCATCTCAAATACGATACTGGTAATACCCATTGAAATAAAATATTGCCCGGCATTAAATAAATGCTTGTAGTAAGGAACTTTTTTAACAAATTCCCTGATATTAAAAAAAGAAATTGCTGTGACTATAATAGCTGTAGCAGGACCAAAAAGAATTAAACTTGCAAATGAAATTTCAAAATTTACTGCAACACTTCCGGTTCTTGGAAGCGGTGCTGATAAGTTATCAGCAGCGAAAGCAAGCAACCCAAACAGCACCACTCCCAGAATTGACACATCTCCATATCTTAGAAGAATATAAGCAAATACAGAAAGTCCAGCAATAAATATAAAATATACGTATCCCTTTAAAACCGGACTGCTATTTTTATTCACCAGGTTCCCAGCTTCTCTTTACTAAGATATAGAGCATTATACCAAAAAATGTTGATTTATTATAACATAAATCCTACCATCTAACATTAGCAGCTATTCCGATTAAAGAACCCAGTGCTATTAAAATTCTTATCAATTTCTTCATTATTTTCACCTCCTTATTAAAAACTGAGTTTAAACTTTAAAACTCCAATCCTACCATCTAACATTAGCAGCTATTCCGATTAAAGAACCCAGTGCTATTAAAATTCTTATCAATTTCTTCATTATTTTCACCTCCTCAAAAAATTAAATAATTATTAATTAAATTTTACTTCCATACCAGTTCTTCAAGACTTCAAAGTATTCTTTAATGTTCTGGTTAAAAATTAAAAGAATTATAATAATTATCAAAATTACAATTATTACTACCGCTATTTTCTCCCAGATAGTAAGCCCGCGCTTTTTATCCTTTTCATCGAGCATTCTTTAATACCTATACTATTTTTTTGTTCTGCTTTCTATGAATTCCTCCAGGCTATTAGCAGGAATCCTCCAGGAGCTTCTACCTTCCCTTATCTTGAATCCTTTTAATCTTCCTGTTTTCAGCAAATTCCATATATTGTCAACCGATAGTTTTAAAATTTTTGCAATCTGTTCAGCCGTATATAAAACCGGTTCCCTGTAGCCAGTTTTTACTTCTTCTTCACCCGAAAACCCATTTAAGAAAATCTCCAGATCATCTTCTTTGATCCGTATAGCCTTGCCAACTCTTATGGCAGGCAATTTCCTGATCATAACCATCCGGATTATCTCTGATTCGCTAATACCAACCACCTCTGAAACTTCTTTAATAGTATATAATTTTTTTTCTTCATTCATTTTTAAAAAATAAAATTTCTTAAATTAGACATTCTTGATTGCAAATCCAGAATATCAAAAGAATTACTGCCACTAGCTATCATTTTCCTATCTTCTTCGGGTACGAAAGGTATCCGGTCGCAAACAGGAATATCTAATATACTTTTATATTCATCTATATATGTTTTTTCACTCTGGCCTACTTTATTAAAAATAATTCCCTTCTTTTGACTGGTTGGTAGAAATTTTTGAAAATTTCTTACTCTTGGCGCCAGCTTTACATTCGGAGATAATACTAAAATTGAGGTAGTTGAAAGATTCAACATCTCTAACGAAACATTGTCATACCTGAAAGGAACATCAGATATTATAATATCATAATTGTTTCTGGCAGAATAAATTATGCTGTCCAGCATATCAATATTAAACTTATCACTTTGATAGATAGACAGCGGTGACTGCAGGATATCTATCTTATCATTATCCAGATTTATTATTGATTTATTAAAGCAGTCTTTTCCCTGGGTAATCTTTTCAATAAATATACTTAAATTTGGCGATAGGTTTAAACCAAGATTAATGGTCAAGTCTGATGGGCCCTCACAAAAATTTAAATCTATAATTAATATTTTCCCGTCAATAATGTCTTTTATATACCAGGCAAAATTAAAAACCATACTGGTCTTTCCAACTCCTCCCTGGATTGAGTAAAATGAAATTATCTGTTGAGGTATAAATTTATACCTATCTTCTTCTTTTCTATTTATTTTTAAATTCAAATTATCTATTATCTCCAGTACTCTTTTCAAATCTTCTATATTGTCAATCCTGCCCAGATATATATCCCTGGAGATGGTATTTTTTTTCTTCTCTAAATCAGTAATAAATAGTTCACTTGTGGTATAACGATTTATGTATTCTGCTATTTCTTTATAATTTTTAAATTTTGCTGATAATATCACATATTTTGGCATATATTCTTCTATATGATGCTTGATATAGTTTATATTGCTTAAAACTACTATATTATGATTTTGCAGCTTTATTCCGGGTATATTTTTAATTAATTCCTTATCTTCTATTATGATTAAAATTATTTCCATTTTTTATGTAATATTAATTAAAATGATAACTAAAGCGCCCTTTTTGCGTATTAAAATGAGCTAAACAGTTATTATTACTTATAATTAAAGTATTATTAAATTATTATAACATATCTTCTGTAGATTTTAAATAAATAAATACTAGAATTATAATATTGAATTGTCAATCAATTATTTCAACAAATAGCACAGTTAATCTCGGTTAATCTGTGCCAATGCAATTAAAAAGTGCGGGTGCTAAATAAGACATAAACTTGCTTAACTTGAAAGAAGTCTTGAGGTTAAATTTAAATTTTTATCTGATTTTATACTGATCTCTTTGTAAATCGATTTTTCACCAGCAATAATTTTTATATTTTTTTTATGAACACCTGCTTTATCTGAAATAAAATTTATAAGTTCTTTATTAGCTTTCCCTTTCTCCGGGGCAGCCGCCAGTTTTATTTTTATTCTATTCATATAAATTCCATAAACACCGGTAGCAGTAGAATTTGGCTTTACAATTAACTTAATTGTTTCAGTCTTCATCAGTCTTAAAGAAATCATTAATTATATCCGGGTTGGCTATGTCTATTTTCTTCTTAACTCTTTTTGGCTTATATTTTTCTTCTTCTTCCTCTTCTTTTTCTCCTATTCCTATGGGCTTTTCTTCTTCCTCTTCACCTATCAATTTTTCTTCTTCCTCTTCTTTTTCCTCTTCAACTATTAACTTTTCTTCTTCTGCACCTTCACCTATTTTAATTTTATCAATATCAAGAACCTTCTCACCAATTTCAGGAATTTTAATAAATTTCTCGTCTGCTAATTTTGAAGTTGTTTCTTTAAAATCATCCACCACTTTATAAATCTTACCTTTAAAGTCTTCATATTCCTGGTTTAGTTTCTTTATATCTCCTTCTAATTGAGCTTTTTTACCCAATAAGTATTTATATGCCTCCTCTTCCTTTGCTATTTTATTTCTTACTATTTCCTCTGCTTCTTTTTCTGCTTTTCGTTTTATATCTTCTGCCACCTTATGTGCTGATACAAGAGCTTCCTGAATAACCCTTTTCATTTCAACAGATTCCTTATTTCCATCATATTTTAGTCTTTCCAAATTTTCCTGAAGCTGCCTTTGAGATTTCTGCAATCTATCAAATTCCACTGTAAGAATATCTAAAAATTTATCAACCTCTTCCGGTTTATATCCTTTGAATACAACATGAAATTCCTTTTTTTGAATACTCTCTTTATTTATATTCATAACTACCTCCAGACAAAATTTTTTATCTACATATATCTATAACCTATATAACGCAACAATAATATTAATAGCTCAATTATTATAATTACTACAATATAAGAAAGATCAATATAAAACCTTCCAATCTTCGCTAATGGTACAATTTTCCTAAATATTATTAAAAATGGTTCAGTTATGTCAACTAACAATTTATAAGCTTTGATCCAGAAACCACCTGGATTTATCCTAAACCACGATATAATTACTCTTATACATATTATACCAATATAAACCCTGAAAAAAAATATAACCAGCTCAATAAAAAATCCCATTACATTTCCTTTAGTCAAGAAAATTCTGCAACTGGCATGCTCTTTTCTTCGCATTTTCTACAGCATTATAAATTATTTTATCCAGCCTCCTTCTCTTAAATTCTTTTAAGGCTTCCTCAGTAGTCCCACCTGGTGATGCGACCTTTTTTATTAAACCATCAAGGTCAATTCTAGATTTCTCAATAGTTATTCCCGCCCCAATCATAGTACTGGTCACTAATTTTTTTGATATTTCTGGGTCCAGTCCATTTCTTATTCCAGCTTCAACCAAATATTTACAAAAAAGAAAAAAGTAGGCTGGTCCGCTTCCATTTAAAGCTGCCGCTATATTCTGGTACTTTTCTTCAATTATTACATAATCACCTATATTTTTTATTAAATTTTTCGAAAATAATAAGTCCCTGCTTTTTGCAAATCTGCCCTCGCTTATCGCAGCTGTACCCTTTTTAAATAATGCAGGAGTATTGGGCATTATTCTTATAACTGAAACATTTGAATTCAATTTTTTTTCTATATGATATGTGGGTACCCCAGCAACAATACTGATAATTGAATTTATCCTGCAATTAAAACAACTCTTCATCTGGTCCAATACAATTTTTAGGTTCTGTGGTTTTACTGCCAGTAATATATACCTGGACTTTTTTATGACTTCAATAATTCCTTCAGCAGAATATATTTTATAATTATTTTTAATGTACCTGCTCCGGTAATTATCATTATCATAGAATATTATTTCATTAGATTTTAAGAAACCGGAATCCAGTATTCCCTTTAGTATCGCTTCACCCATATTTCCACAGCCGATTATTCCTAATTTGTAATTACCCAAATAAATACTCCTCTATTTTTAAAAATGATTATAAAAACCTTTTTCCTCCAGTAGTTCTTTTTCTTCCGAACTAACTTCCACATTATATGGAGTAATTAAGAAAACTTTTTCTGCCACTTTTTTTATATTTCCCTCTAAGGCATAGGTAAGTCCACTACAAAAATCAATAACTCTTTTACCAAGATCCTGGTCTATCTTCTGTAGATTAATTATTATAGGAATATCATCCTTATAATTATCCGCAATTATCTGTATTTCCTCAAATTCCTTTGGTTCTGCTACAAATACTTTTGATTTTACTCCACCTTTAACTGAACCAATTAATGAAACTTTTCTTGGCGGATTCGAGCTAATAATACGCCCTCTCCTTAGATTCTTTTTGCTATGTCTTGCATCTATTTTACCACTTTTATCTCTTAACATTCTGGCTTTTAATCCTGCTGCATCTTCATCCTTTTTATCTCTGATACCTATATCACCTTCATCCGATAAACCAAAA
>Ga0209979_1001226_pt1 | contig 28854 bp, 25 predicted proteins | sample AnhtaG_FD_183114 | JGI IMG/M metagenome (GOLD analysis project Ga0209979, IMG submission 183114) | Deep subsurface microbial communities from Anholt, Denmark to uncover new lineages of life (NeLLi) - Anholt_01485 metaG (SPAdes) (version 2) | ecosystem: Environmental > Aquatic > Marine > Oceanic... | reverse complement strand
GTGGGGGTAACTTTTGCCCAAAATGAGCTATTTGGGGTGTTTTTCGGCTAAAAATGGGGGTAAGTTCCAAAATTGGCAGTTGTAACATTATGATATATCATCACTTACAAGCGTTGAACAGTCTCAAATTGCCAATCAAAATCCCCCAAGAAAGAATCTGGTAGTGCTTTGGCTAAATAGGCCAGGCTCAGGGTTCTGAGCCATGTAGGAAACATAGCGCTTTCATTGGCCTTAGACGACATAAGTTCATGTCCATACACCATCTGTTCACCACGCCTGAAAACAAAACCGCCATTGTCATTCATATTGGCTAAAGAGGCCCTCTGAATTCAGAGTTGCACTGGATAGTAAACTGTAAAAATTAATCTTGGATTGAACAGAATAGGCCTTCTACAATGCTTCTATTACGAAAACACTTATGGATTTGATCGTTGTCTTTCCCTTGAAAATCTATCCAATAATTCATATATATTCTCTTGTTTCCCTGTTGCTGTGGATAATTTTTTATATAAAATCAACCCGATAATTTTGATTGCTTTATAAGGATTAATTAAAGATTTGATAATTCGTTTGATCCATATAGATAATTCATTTGTCTTAAAATCATTAGCTATTTTCTTGTTAGCATCTCTATTCATAACGGTCTCCATTGTATACAACTGGTTTGTAGTAAACTCTTCATTACGCGTTATTAAAACATCTTCCCATTTTGCTTCCCAAAGAGACTTCCTTAATATTTTCTCATAAATCTCTGATTTAGGAAATCCTACATAAGTTGCAAACTGGACTCGTTTAACAGGGAGGTTTGTTGCGAGCTCATAAGTCTCTAATATATCCTCTTTATTTTCACCCGGAAATCCTAACATGAAACACGCAAAAGTAGATATATCTACCTCTCTACACCAATCGAAAAAATTCTGTACCTGCTTGCTTTTATAACCTTTCTTTATTGAATCAAGAATTCGTTGTGATCCAGATTCAACTCCACACCAGATACCGTTGCATCCCGCCTCTTTCATTATAGCAAGATCTTCTTTTGATAGCGTATCAATTCTGGACTCGCACTCCCACCTTATATCCAACTTACGTCTTATAATTTCTTCACAAACACCTAAAACATGTTTCCTGCTAACAGTAAAGTTGTCCTCCCTAAAATAAATACCTTTTGAACCATATTCTCCCATAAGTACCTCAATTTCATCTACGATAGAAGTTGGTTTTCTTGTATAATACTTATGCTCCCAAAATATACTGCTTGAACAAAAAGCACATTGAAAAGGACAGCCTCTACTAGAACACATATAATCAGTAGGTGTTATATTCATAGCAAGAGATTTTCTACTATATTTGTTGATATTAACAAGATGTCTTGCAGGGAAAGCCAAATCATCCAGCGATGCAGGAGACTTACCTCTTATTATTTTTTTTTCAGGATCTTCCACACGAGAATAAGAACCATTACTTAACTGCTCAGCAATTTCCCTTAAGCTAATTTCTCCCTGTTGTGTAATAACAATATCCACAAAATCCAAAATCGCCTGCTCTGCAGGCATTATCGTAGCATGAGGTCCACCAAAAATTACTGGGGTATTGGGACATTCTTCTTTAAAAAGCCGCGCTACATCCCGGCTATTTCTTATATTAAATAAGGTCAAAGAAAATCCGACAAGCAAGGGAGATAAAAAAGAAATTTCTGTAGCAAGCTCTTCATTTGGGACTTTATCAATTGTATTGTCCTTAATCACCACTTCAAATCCAGTACGTTCTAACTCCCCAGCCAAATAAAGCACACCAAGTGGTATTTCGCCAATATAAGGCTTCATAACAATGGACGGATATTGTTCATATAAACCCTCCACAGGTTCGCAAACCACTAATACAACCGGTTTACTTCCACGCATCTTTTAAAATAACCTTCTTTTGTTGGTTCATTTTCATTTCAATGCTCCCTCAGCACAACCCACGTCAAGTATAGGCACCTCTTTGGGCAACCCGGAGAGAAAACGGCGGATATGATGCATCTTTCTGAGATAGGTCGGCGTATAGCTCCAGTTGGGATCCAAATTTCTGTGGTAATCACCTTTTCGGGCATACTCCCATCCGCGAAATGCCGCCGATTCTTTCTTCAAAAAAGAATTGCCCTTCAGATATGTCTCTTTCTCGCCATAATTTTGTTTTCCCATAAAATTTCCCTATGTCATCTACGAAATGAGCGCCCTTTTTATTTTTCTCAGCATCGGAATCGATGCCAGATAAGAACGCAACAATTGCTTGAATTTTATGTATGCTGGCCTGCAATATAGCAAAATATGTCGTAAAGACGCCGGCAAGCGGCCAATCAGTCTCAACCGGAGGGCGTCTTTATTTTTTGGCTCGTAAAAGAGCGCAAGATTCATCTCTTCCCGCCAGCGTGTATCAGGGAACTTTTCTATCATCAAACCCTTAGCCCAACTAAGATGATATGAGGACGGCAAACGACGAACTTGTGGCGGCATATCAAGTTGAATTTGACTGAAATTAACATGGCTATTCCTAACCGTTGTGTTCTCTTCGATCTTTCCAAATACATTAAGCAGCATTGAGGTTTGGGTGTGATCACGTTTAGCCCTTTCCCAACCTGCTTGGGCAATAGCCAGCCTTTCAGTTTCATGAGTCAGGTAATATTGAATCTTAGTTGTTGCATCTTCTAACCCTTTGAAACAAACGATTTCCTTGTCAATTTCAAAGAACTCTTCGACCCCTTGGATATACTCGCAGAGCAAGAATCCACCCGACATACAGACGTGAAACATCTTGTCTTTCATTTGTGGTCTGGTATTCACACCGTATGACTTTACAAAACACAGATTAATCTTACTCGCATTATAGATTTTGACCATTTGCTCTATCGATACATAACCATTACTCCAACTCTTTCCAAACGCTTGCACATTAATTCCTCTTTTGCGGAGCTGTTCGATCCACATTCCTCTATCCCCAAACTTGCGACCGATGAAAGTTACGTCATAGAGTAAAGGCAGGTCTAATTTTATAAAAATTTTAGGGATGCTCACAGGCAGCGCATATATAGCAGTGCAGCCTAATTTCTCATATTTTTTTGGTGCCTCCTTATCAGTAGTTAAGCAGTAATCAAGGAAGGGGATCCACCACCTTGAATAATTGTCAAAACGAACCTCATCATCGAAAAACCAACCAACAACGAGTGTGCCTTGTTTTCTGATTTTCTGAAATGTAGACTCCGTTATCTCATACATCATTGAGGGCCACAAAAGATATTTTGGATGCTCAGCGCTGACAATATCGATTATTTCTTCATTGGACTTTATGACACCGATCTCAGCGTAGCTTTTCCACATATCATAAACGATCACCTCGGAAAATACTTTCCTGAGAGGTTGTACGAAAAGTGAATCGAAATTGGCGTTGGGGCCTATGCCTAGCCCATGTCTTTTTAGCTGCGGAATTCCACAATCAGTATGAGTTAAAAAGAAAATACTCTCATTAATCACTATTAAATAATCTCCCTATAACATTAGAAACATTTCAAAAGTTACCTCCTGAAGAGTGTCTCCCAAATACAGTTTTATAGCAACTGGTACCTCTTTAATTCACTACCCATTGTATTAGTATTCCCGGCTTAAATTAGAACCATAACGATTTAATTCAGCGCAATGATTCCTCATTAAAGGAGGTTCAGTAAGTTGCAAAGATTGAGAATTTTCTTTTCTTCAAGATCAGGATAATTCCCAATATAGTATCCATAGAAATGGATATGTTCTGTTTCAGGGTATTTTTCATATTCCTTTTCGGGCACAATTCCCCTTAAATATGGCTGTCTAAGCTGATTGCCTCCGCCTGAGCTTCCACGGCGGAATTCGACACCGGCTTTTCGCATTGCCTCCTCAACTTTGTCACGAAATTCTGGGTTTGGCTCATTAATTACAAGATTAAAGGCATAGTTGCAGCTTCCTTCAAGATCAAAATCGGTTCTGTATTTGCTCGAGTCAAGGTTTTTCAAGAAAAATTCGAAATTCTTCCTGCGTTTGACATTGTTTTCATCCAGACGCTTAAGCTGGCTTCTGCCGAGCACAGCCCCAATTTCGGTATTACGTACGTTATACGCAGGATATGCAAAAATAAAATCAGGGCAAAGATCAGGGTGCTTACGAATGTATTTTTCCTTAATCCCCTCGTTGGATGCTTCGCGTACCATGCCATGGGACCGCAACATGCGGATTGTTTCGTAAATTCTCTCGTCGCTGGTGCAAACCATCCCGCCTTCAATGGTGCTCATATGATGGGCAAAATAGAAGGAAAAGTTAGAGACAAGCCCGAAGGTTCCCAATTTCTTTCCTTTGAATGTGGCCCCATGAGATTCACAGACATCTTCAATAAGTGGAATATTTCTTTCTTCCAGTGTTTCAAGCAGACGACCGGTAAGTCCGTTAAAGCCCTGGACATGAGTTATAAACACCGCTTTGGTTTTTTCGGAAAGTTTTGCGATGACTTGCTCGTCATCCATGCAGAGATTTTGGGGTTTTATATCTACAAAAACGGGAGTAAAGCCATTCTGAATCACGGAAGCGATATCAGAAACCCAGGTAAGCGGGGGAACTATGATCTCCCCACCACCGTAAAGATGTTTCAACGCTGCCATGGTTATTAGATTTGCAGATGCCCCGGAATTTACATAAACACTGTATTGTACACCAATCCATTCAGACCATTCCTTCTCAAAAGCCATCACATTGTCTGACTGTGTTAGGCGGGGTTGCCTCTTTAGAAATTCTATTAGAAAATCCAGATCTTCCTTCGTTATGTTGTTTTGCATTAAAGGCCAATCCAGTTTCATGCTTCTTCCTCGATTCATTTCAGAACATTCATCAGTCTTCCGTTACTGGCGATTTGTTGCTGTTATTTGTTGTTGGTTATTCGAGATTTCTTATCCACAATCCTCCTTGGAAAACGGCATCCAGCTATATTTGATACTCGCTGTTACGCAACGTAACCCAACCTAAAAAGAAAAATGAGAAACTCGGGTAGAGTCATAAATATTTTCGCTCCAGGGTATACGATGTCATTTCCTTGATGTGTTCTACAACTTTATGACCGAATGTCTTGTGTATCATCTCAAGATACCTTAGGTTGGTGAAGTATGTGTGAAAGGCCTGATCACGGAATCTTAGAACCTCCAAACCGCTCAGATGTTTGGTGGGCAAGGGAAGAGAGTCGTAAGCATGCTGGGAATATCCTGTCCAGCTTTTCGGCAACGGCAAATTCTGCTTAATCGCCTGTTCGTATAGTTTGGAACCAGGATAGGCCATTGCGCAATAGAAATTGGCAAACTCGCAGTTGAGGTCAAGGGCCATGTCAAGGGTTGCCTGCATTGTCTCCATGTCGTCTTCCGGAAGGCCGAATATGAAATTCCCAATTACATAGATGCCCGCAGCTTTAGTTGCCTCGATTGCCTTATATACCTTATCTTCATGGAACCCTTTCTGTGCATCGTCCCGTACTCGCTCACTTGCGGCTTCGATACCAAAAGCAAGCCAGTTGACCCCGGCTCGCTTTAGCTTGTTCATAATTTTTTCATTAACTGTATCCACCCTGGCATAAGCCCAGATATTGAGGTCATAACCCCGTTCAATGATAAGGTCGCAAATCCCTATCACATGTTTGGAGTTGAGAACAAATAACTCGTCTGCAATCTTGACATTTCGAATCCCGTAATCATTTACAAGCTTGTCGATCTGGTTTATGATTGCTTGTGGACTCCAAAAACGGTAGCTATTAACACCTTCTTTGTATCCTAATACTTTCTCGCCGCATTTGAACGGCGCTTGTATGCAACAGAAGCTGCAATGAAAGGGACAGCCCAAGGTAGTATATAGTGAAGCGTAAGGCTGGAGTTGGAGATCCCCGAAGCAATGCCAGTTGTGGGCTCTATATTTCTCCATAGGCAGAAGATCCCATGCTATCTCCTGCGCTTCATTATCAAGGTCTTTAACCAATGGAGCAGACGGAGTCCTTCTTATTTTGCCGCCATCCCTGTATAGAAGGCTTCGTACCTTGCTGTAATCTACCTGATTAGCCTTGAGCACCTGAATAAGTTCCACAATTGTGTAAAGGCCTTCGCCTTCGCACACAAAATCGGCATCTTCCTCTTGTAGCGTCCGATCAGGCAATGCTGCCACATGTCCGCCAACCAACAGGATCTTTAGGACTGGGTTCTTCTCCTTCAGTGCGGTACAAATCGCACCGGCGGCAGGCATGTTCTGGGTTGATGCTGAAGGTTGATGACCGTATACAACAATAGCAGTCAGAACCGGGCTAAGTTCGACGATCTGTTTCGCCGTTTCCTCAGGGCTCAAATTTTCTGCATTTGCATCGACGATCCGAACAGAAAATCCGCAGTTGCGAATGAACGTGGCCATCAACCCTGCCCAAACGGGAGGCTCAATAGCCGACAACTTTGGACCAAGGGATTGGTAGATTCGTGACTGATTCCCGGGATTTACCAAAACCACATCTAGGTGCTCTTTATTTGCCATAGCATCAAACCTATCTATCTAACGAGATTCAAATGAATGTGACCCGTTTTCATTCTAAATCACTCAGCGCTTTAGTCGAAAACAGCTTAAGCCATATGCCATCATGCTTTTCCTTGTCAAACGCGAGTTAACGCTGAAAGTCGGTAATTCTGTTGATATGCGCCATCAGTTTACAATGGACCAATTGATACCCGATCCTAAATTACTGGAGGTTTCCATCAATCATTAGTGATTTATTCAGCATATTTAAAAAGGCCCCTTAAATTCGATTTCCTTCAAATCTTCTCGTTCTTGAGGTAACCAGTCATTTGTTCCACCTTTCACCAAGTCATATACGGCAGAGGCAATAGTACGTCCATTGGGGTAAAAAATTGTTTCCAGTGTGGGTGAGGGTGGACAAGTAACCGGAGCAAATCCCATACGACGGACACGCAATTCACGTCTCCCCTGAACACTCTCTATGACCCTGGTTATGATTTCAGCGGCAGCGCCACAGGTCATCCACCCGTTGTCTACAACACACAATTTTCCGGTTTTGAGTACTGATGCAACAATCGTATCAATATCAAGAGGGCTTAACCAAACCGGGTCAATTACCTCAGCATGAATACCCACATCTCCCAAATAATAATGCGCTCTCAGACATTCTATCTGCATATAGGAGATGCCTACCAGGGTAACATCGCTTCCTTGCGTTGTTATGCGGGCCTTGCCTGGTATAACAGTGTATGGCTTAGCAGGTACTTTGCCATTTTGATAGTGCAACAACCGATGTTCAACGTAGATTACAGGGTTGTCATCTTGAATCGCGCTTATTAGGCAGCCTTTGGCATCGTAAGGGGTAGTCGGGGCGACTACCTTGAGACCTGGAATATGCATGAAAAGCGCATGGAGGGCCTGGGAATGCTGAGCACCCTGCCCCCAGCTCTTACCTATAATAGATCGAACGACAATAGGGACATGCATCTGGCCTCCAAACATATAGCGGCTCTTGGCGGCCATGTTGACTAACTGGTTCATGGCCAGGAGCAAGAAATCCATCCGTATGTGTACATGAACAGGCCGTAGCCCAGCAAGCGACATGCCAATCGCCGCGCCTGTCATAGCATCCTCCGATAGCGGCGTGCAAAACACCCGCTCAGATCCATATTTCTCAGCCAACCCGCGGGTAGTACCTAGGATTGCTTTTGGATCGTCCACATCGAGACCGAACAGAATGACCGACGTGTCTTCCTCCATTACCTGGTCAAGAGCTTCACGTATAGCTTCTCCATAGATAAGATTACGTTGCATATCTTTACATCTCTTTGAAAAGATCGGTGTATAGTTCAGAAGGATCGGGAAATTGACTCCTTTCCGCAAATGCAAAAGCTTCCATAAGTTCAGATTCCACTTTTTGCTCTATCTCTTTTCTCTGCTCAGCCTCAAGCATTTTGCCTATGCGCTCTACTTGGTCGCTGTCAATCCAAGTTTTAGCCTCTTCTCTGGTTCGATAGCCTAAGTGAAAATCCTCATCGGGGCCCACATGTTCTCTCCAACGGTATGTCATGCATTCGAAAAAATATGGCCCTGTCTCCCCTCTTCGCAACGATTCAACAGCAATACTCACCCTTTCATACAGCCGTAGAACATCATTGTTTTTAACCCGTTCAGCCTGAATGCCGTAAGTAATTACACGGTCGCAGATATTAGGCTTAGATTGTCGTTTCGTCTGATGGGTATGAATGGCATAAAAATTGTTTTCGCAAACGAAAATAACAGGCAGGCGCTTAAGGGCGGCAAAGTTCAGACTTTCGTAAAAAACCCCCTCGTCCACGGCACCGTCGCCAAAGAAGCTCACAACTACGGATTCCTTGTGCTGGTATTTCATAGCATATGCATATCCTACAGCTTCCGGGATAGTCGTCGCAACTACTGCCGAGGTACCTATCACCCCGTTATCAACATCAACCAAATGCATAGACCCACCTTTGCCTTTTGCGCAGCCATCAATCTTCCCATATAACTCAGCAATCATTTTTTTCAAATCCCCACCCTTTGCCAGGTAAAGCGCATGTCCTCTGTAAGTGCCGAACACAACGTCATCTTTTCGCAAGGTTTCGCAAACACCTACGGACACTGCTTCTTGCCCAATTGATAGATGGACAGGGCTTTTGATTTTGTCGGTTGGATAAATCCTTGCTATTTCTTCCTCTACCCGCCGTATTCTATGTAGAGAGTAATATAGCCTTTGCTCAATAGATTTGGCTTTTCTACTTGACATCTGATGAGCCTCCGTACACTGCCTTGTCTGCCTCGCGCCTCCAATGTGATAGCAAATCCTTCAAGCTATTATCAAAACTAAAGACTGGCTGCCAACCTGTTTCTTCTGTGAATTTGTCCACACAAGGGATTTGAAGCGTGACATCGGCCGGGCGAAGCAAACTTGGATCAAGTCGAGTTGGTATAGTTACATCGCTCAATGAAATAAGTCGTTCTAGGACCTCTCCCACTTTCATTGTAGTCTTGCCGCCGATGTTATAAACCTCACCTGGACGGCAGTGCAAGACAGCCTCCCAATAAGCCCGCATTGCATCCCGCACATCAATGAGCGTACGTACAGAATCAAGATTTCCATGTACTATTTCTTTTTGTAATCCGCGCTCAATCCATGCTACTTGTTTTGCAAATGAAGTTGCAAATAAATCGGTGCGTCGTGGGTTCAGGTATGCAAACATTCGGGTTCGTATAACATGCATGTTGTAACTCACAAAATAAGTTCGTCCTAATAAATCCTGAGCTATTTTTGATACAGCATAAGCACTGGCTGGTCGCATCGGTGTGTCTTCCTTAATAGGAACATATTTAGGATCCACTTGACCGTAAACCTCCGACGTACTGCAAATCTGAACAATAGGTTCTATTTTTGCCGCCCTTATCGACTCCAGAAGGTTGCTAGTTCCTAAAATATTATTACTTAAGACTGCATTCGGAGTGATAAATGATGTTCTGACATTTGCAAGGGCTGCAAGATGGAATATGGCATCTGGATTAACCTCCTGTAACACATGAAAAACTGATCCAAAATCCATCAGGTCCGCTTCATGCACTGTCACTTTGTCCCGGATTGCACTCAAATTATCCATAGTTGTGGTGCTGTGCCATCTTGAAATCCCATGTACTTCAACTTCCGGATGATTGTTGACAATGTATTCTGCCAAATAACTGCCGCCAGATCCAGAAATCCCCGTAATAAGTACTTTTTCTATTTTTTTATCATGCATTTTTCTTCTTATGAAAGGCTCGTGGCAATATATTCCCTAAAGACTCAGCATTATATAGTCCATTCTTGTCAACATCGAAAAAGATAATTTGACTTCCACCACTCTCAAACTTAAACGGAACAAAGATCAGCTTTTTGAGCTTTTCCCTGACTTCTTTTTGCTTTTCGGGTGGGACAAAAAGCAGCATGAATCCACCAGCCCCGGCCCCTGTCAATTTGCCCCCTATAGCGCCGGCTGACCTTGCCATATTATAGATCTCATCCACATCGGAATTTGATACCACAGTGCTAAAAGATCTTTTGGCCTGCCACCCCTCATGCAGCAGTTCGCCGAAACCAATGATTTCCTTACCTGTATTCAAAATAGTAATACTTTCCTCAAGCAAATCATTCAATATGCGTAACTGTCGTCTTTTGGCTTCAATATCTTTAACATAACTTTTGGCAATGTTTGAAGCCGTGCGCTTAATTCCTGTGTAAAAAAGCATTAAATATGAATTTAGTTCCTCAATACGTTCTTTTTTCAAGGTAACAGGCCTTATAGAAAATTCACCGGTCTGGTGAAATTTAATGTGATTAAATCCTCCATAGGCAGCAGATATCTGATCCTGTGACCCTACTGTTTCTTTGAGAAGCTCCTGCTCGATGTAGATGCTTTCCTTGGCTAGCTGGTGTTTGCTTGGCATCTGTCCTTTTAGCGCATAGAGCGCATGCAATAACCCTACTGTAAATGAGGAACTGGATCCCATTCCACTCCGGGCGGGCAGATCTCCATCGTGATGAATCTCTACACCGCGATCTACATTTAAAAAACGTAAACTCTCACGAACTGACGGATGAGATATTTCGTCAACTGTTTGGCAATTTTCAACCTTAGAATAAACCACACGAATCCTGTGCTCAAAAAATGGCGGCAGGTAACGGCATGTGATATAGCAGTATTTATCTATTGTAGTAGCCAGCACTGCACCGCCGTGTTTACGATACCATGCAGGATAATCTGTTCCACCACCAAAGAAAGAAATTCTAAACGGAGTTCGACTCATAATCATTAATTTTAGCCCCTTATATATAGTATTCTACTGTTTCTGTAAGATATAATTGAACTTTTTTTCTCTTGCCTGTTAAATAGATAGGAAGGAAAACAAAACCGAATCGCAAGCACAAACACCATAGCTTCAATGTTTTGCAATATATCTCAATAGTCTCAATCAAATAAAATGGACATAACAATATGGCGAAAAACATGCTAATTTTCAGACATTTGAAAAAAATGCATCCACCTTGGAATACGACTGCGGGGTACCGATATCAAGGAATCGAGCTTCACACCGGTATCCGTAGAGCCCTTTGCCTACCAAAGAAGGAAAAAATTCCAGTTCAAGAGAAAATGCTTTCCCTGGATGAATCGACTTCAGGGTTGACTTCCTCAAAAGGTATACCCCTGCATTTATCCAGCCGATTCCTTGATCCATCTCTTTTTCTTTAAAGGATAGGATGTTTTCATCCTTATCCACTTTCACTATTCCGAAGCGGTCTGTATCTGGTACTCTTGTCAAGAGAATGGCTGCTTTACGATCTTTCCAGAAGAACCAATCAACATAGGAGTTCAAATCAGCATTAATGTAAGAATCTCCGTTCATAACCAGCACTGGGTCTGTGTTTAGATATGGTAGCGCAAGGCGAAGCGCTCCTCCAGTACCGAGAGGCTTTTGCTCCTTGGAATAGATCAGCTTTAAGGACTTGTATGTATCTCCTAGCCTATCATGGACCTCATCCGCCATGTGCCCAGTGCACAGTACTACATTAAGTGCTTTGGAGGACACCAATTGGTCCAGTAAAAAGGTCAGAAAAGGCCGACCACGAATCTCGACTAAAGCCTTTGGCCTATCAGGGATAATGGAACGTAATCTGGTGCCTTGCCCCCCGGCCAATATAACTGCCGTAATATCAGAAAGATTTCGCATAAAACTAAACGTTTGTAAATCTATTGGGTTTTAGTATCTTGTACCCTTTTAAAAGTTCAACAATTCCCATATCCAGCGTGTGATCTGGCAGCCATCCTAAGGACTCAATCTTTTCATTGCTCACTATATAATCGCGCTTGTCCAGGTCTTCACCGACCGGTGCCGAATGAATGTAGAAATCGGGGACATACTCTTTAATTTTATCACAGAGCTGCCTTTTTGTCAGATTGGCAGAGCTTAAGCCTACATTGAATGGCTCGCCCTTCATTTTATCGTAATGATTTATACCGAAAATAAATGCCTTAGCCACATCTCTGACATGAATATAGTTTCTGCGGAAATGCTCCTCGAAAAGAATGATAAAGCGATCTTTATATGCTCTATATACAAAATCATTTACAAGAAGATCCATCCTCATCCTTGGACTAATGCCGAAGACCGTCGCTAATCGGAAAGTAATGGCATTACCTTTGTCAAGAAATGCTTTCTCCACCTCTACCTTTGTCCTTCCATATTCTGAGATGGGACGTAATGGGGATTCCTCTGTACAGCACGAATCCTTCTTGCCAATCCCATACCCGCTATTTGTAGTAGGAAAGATAACCATCTGTGATGTTGATACATTTCTCACGATATCCATATGGGCATTATAGTTTACAAGTCTGGTTACAGTTGGATTGGCCTTGCAGGCCGGTGCACCAACAATAGCGGCTAAGGGAATAATAAGGTCAAATTGACCAATGAGCTCTAACATCAGGTTTTTATCGCAAATATCACCTTTAATAAAATCAAATTTCGGATTGCTACAACAATCAAGAAGAGTAGTTTGCCCATAAATCAGGGAATCAAGCACAGTCAATGTATATCCCAGCGTCAATAATTCAGGCACGAGGATTGTCCCAAGATAACCGGCTCCTCCAGTTATTAATATTTTCAAATCATTCATCTTCTTGTCTCCTAAATTTTATAAAATTGAGAGCTACTTGAAGAATTAAATATTGATCATATCAACAGTTAATATTACTAATATCTGCCATAATAAGGCTCAGTATCTTTTAGATATGTTTCTTAAGGAAACTACTCCATTTCGATTTCCCAAATATGCACATAATGAAAATGGCCGAGATAATAGCATCAATCTTTCCCGAACTAGGTTCTATGTTTAATCATTATCATCATTTAAGCGATATCTATAACCCTGTTTATCCTCAATTTCCCACGTTGGAACTTCATGCACAACAGCCAACCCTTTGCCTAATTCCCGCGAAACACCCAATCCAGCAGACTGATTAACTTTAAATGAAATCGCCGACAGTATACTATCAATATTCTTTAAACTTGAATCGGCTCGGCTAACATAAAGATCTATACTATATCTTCCAGGATATAATAATAATTTTGGTAAAGTCATACGCACTTTCAAGTAAGAATCACTGTAAAAATAGTCTTGTCCCGTATCTCTTGATACAAAATGATATACATTAATCCCATATTCATTTCTTATATGTGCTGAAACGTAAAGCATTATATTTTTTGCTATTGACTCCATTTCCATTTCCAAATTCCATTGCTCTCCAAAAGAAAATGTCGATTTATTCGTTCCTTTACCATTACTCAATGAAACGCACCTGATGCAAACAGGACGTTCCTCCGAAGGCTTTCTCCCTGGAAAGCTTTTTTTATTTGTTGAACTGTCAAAAACAGATTCTAAGTATTTTGAAATACATAGATTGGTATCCCCATCATAAACAATTTCCCCATTCTCCAATAAAATACATCTTGATGTTAGTTGCCTTATGGCTTGCATATTGTGACTTACAAATAGTATTGTTCTTCCTTCCTGGGTTACATCCGACATTCTTCCCAAACTTTTTTTTTGGAAATTAACATCTCCAACAGCCAGCACTTCGTCAACCAGCAAAATCTCCGGTTCAAGGTAGGCCGCCACAGCAAAGGCCAACCGGACATTCATCCCACTGGAGTATCGTTTAATCGGGGTATCTATGAATTTCTCAACTTCGGCAAAAGCTACAATTTCATCAAACTTTGCTTTTATCTCCGATTTTGTCATTCCCAGTATAGCGCCGTTCATGTAGACATTTTCGCGGCCGCTTAATTCTGGATGGAAACCTGTACCTACCTCTAATAAACTTGCAACACGACCCTTTATATGGATTTCTCCTTCAGTAGGCTCAGTGATTTGGCTTAAAATCTTTAGCAATGTAGTCTTACCAGCACCATTAGGACCTATAATTCCCAATACTTCCCCTTGTTTAACATCAAATGATATGTCTTTTAGTGCCCAGAATTCTTTAGAATCTGATTTCATCTGTGATTTATTCTTTCGGCTATTATCTTTTAAACCAGGCACACAAAATTTAATCCCGGAGGTTATCTTATCTCGGAGGGTATCATGGCTGTGGGTAAAACCCAACCGGTATTTTTTTCCTATACTACTAACTGATATAATTGGGGAACTCATTTTTCCTGTATATTTTTCACTCTATCCGAAAGGCTGAGAATAGCCATGATAATTCGAAAAGGCTGCTCCATTAAAGATTATGGATTTTGATATTAAATGACATCTGCAAATATTCGCTCCATCCTTCTGAAATAAAACATCCCAGAAATAAGCATAGCCACAGCAAAAATAGTAGAGAGCCATAAGCCCGGCCAGTATGGAGTTATATTATCACCAAGGAGACACCAACGGAAACCATCAATGACACCTACCATCGGATTAAGAGAATAGATTAGACGATATTTATCCGGAACTACAGAAGAAAGAAAACCGACGGGAGAAATATAAAGACCAAAGCGGACCATAAAGGGTACAGCATATTTTACATCACGGTACAATACATTTAACGCTGAAAACCACAAACCTGCCCCTAGTGAAGTAACGACTGCAAGAAGGAGGAATAGTGGTAGAAAGAATATATTCATAGAAGGTATTACATGATACCAGACCATTAGACCAATTAATATGATAAAAGATATCCCAAAATCAAGGGCACCAGAGAGAATTGTACTTGCAGGCATTATAAGCCTGGGAAAATAAATCTTTGATATCATTCCCTGGTTTGCAACCAAGGAACCACTGGTTTCTTCTAAAGTGTTGGCAAAAAAGTTCCATGGTAATACTGCAATAAATGTTAGTAGGGGGTAAGGAATGCCATTAGATGGCATTTTTGCTACTATCCCGAATATGACCGTGAAAACAATCATTATAAGAACAGGTCGAATAACAGCCCATCCAATACCAATGACAGCTTGCTTATATTTTATTAGAATGTTACGTAAGGCCAAAAACCAGAACAACTCTCTGTAACGCCAGATCTCAGCAAAATTGATAGAAATAAAACCTGATTTAGGACGGATGATGCGTTCTGTGGTATCTAGATCAATTGATTTCATCACTATAACTTAACCTCTGCAAACATCTTCTATAGCTTTACACGTTTTTACAATTTGTTCTTCTGTTAATGTTAATCCTGATGGGAGGTACAAGCCCTGTCTTGCAAACCGTTCAGCTACTGGATAATGGTCATTTTTAAAAAATCCCATCTCATGGAAAATCGGCTGTTCATGCATACCCAGAAAAAAAGGGCGAGTATCTACGCCTCTTTTATGTAAGGCATTGGCAAAATCTGAAGCATTCATTTCTGTGGCTTCATCCAATACAATCCCATACATCCAGTATACATTCCTTGCCCAGGATTTCTCAACTGGAAGGCTTATGCCTGGGACATCCTTTAATCCTTTATTATAGATGTCTCCTATCCACCTTTTTTTTTCTATAAGCTCATCAATTCTTTCCAATTGTCCAAGGCCCACCGCAGCCTGAAGATTCGTCAATCTAAAATTACTCCCCAATTCTGTATGATAGAAGCGCCTGTCTCTTCTGAAACAAAGGTTTCTGTATGATCTTGCCTTTTCTGCATATTCTTCACTGTTTGTAAGCAGCATTCCGCCTTCGCCTGTTGTAATAATTTTATTGGCGTAAAAACTGAAGCAGCTTATATCTCCCAGGCTCCCGCATCTTCTTCCTTTATATTCTGCACCATGGGCTTCGGCAGCATCTTCTATTATTTTAAGATTATACTTTCTAGCCAATTCAATGATCGGATCCATGTCAACCGGATGCCCATATATGTGAACCGGCATTATTGCTTTTGTTTTTGAGGTTATTTTTTCTTCAATATGGGTGACATCCATACACCATGTATCAGGCTCAGCATCAACCAGCACTGGAATGGCTCTGTTGCGTATAATGGCAAGAGCACAGGAAATGATCGTAAAAGTAGGCATAATTACTTCATCACCGGGATTTAGTTCAATACAAGCCATAGCAGTTTCAAGAGCGGTTGTGCCATTGCTTACTGCAATACCATATTTCATCCCACAATAAGCAGCCCATTTTTCTTCAAACTCTTGGATGTACTTGCCTGTTGATGAAATCCAACCAGTCTTTAGACAATCCAGGACATATTCTATTTCTTTTTTCCCGATATAAGGTTCATTTACCGGAATCATCTTCTATTCCTTTAAAAGTTACTTTATCGCCTTCCCTGCCAGAATAAGGCCCCTGTTTGACTTCGATCATTTCAGTATCTTCGAGCATTTTGAAGCCATGACCGCCGGAGCAGAGAAAAATCACATCGCCTTCTTTTAGCTCTCTTGATTCTATGTATTTCTTGCCGGTTGTATAGAAATTAACAGTCAATCTCCCTTTTTTTATAAAAAGCACCTCCTGGGTCAAGGTGATATCTCTGTGGATTTTCTTATGGAAGTGTGGTTTTATTATTCCATTCTTTTTATACACGATGTAGCCTAACTGCTGCGAAAAATCGGGAGGATTAAAAAATGTCGTTTCATTATTGGAATAATCTGACCGTAGTATTATTGCAACCAATTTGCTATTGTGTTTAACCTCTTCATAGGTTTTAACCTGCATTTCTCCTCCTGTTAAACAGTGGCTATTACAGCCATATTCCAATCGTTCTCTGTTAAAGGCTCTTCTAATTTGAGAAATGGGCAAAATTCTATTTTGCTAAATCCTGCTATTTCTAGAAAATATATAATCTCCTGAGGAAATAGAAACCGCATGAAATGAGATTCATTTGTTTCGTTGATCAGATGTCCTTTATTGATTTTTAAGAGTTTAAATTTTACTTCAACTGTATGATTGAGAATATCAAGTACAGGCTCAGTTAACCGGATTAACCTATCTTTTTCATCTTTTTTTACTTCCTTTATTCGTACGCAAGGCTTTTCTTTAAGGACAGTAAGTCCATTCCAGCAGTCAAAGATAAAGATTCCCTGGGTTTTTAAGTGCTTTCTTGCGACTTGGCATGCTCTTGAAAGGTAATAATTAGTTGTCTGGTAGCCCATGACTGCAAACATGGCTGTAACCGCATCGAATTTTTTCTTTAAGTCAACATTTGTGATATCACCTTTGATGAATTCGACTTCAAGATTTTTATCGGCTGCTTTTTTCTTGGCTATCTCCAACATATCTTCTGAACGATCTATCCCGGTGACCTTATAACCACACCTCGACAGAATCAAAGAATGACCGCCTGTTCCACAGCCTAGATCAAGAATGGTTTTTACCTCTGAGGTAAATTTACGAAAAACATTCTCAATAAAATCACATTCTTTTTCGTAATCTTTATCACGATATAGAGAGTCGTAGGCAGACGCATAGTCTTTTTGAAATACATTCATTAATTTGTTCTTTAGGTTTTTTTATCTAGTGAAAAATAACGGAAAAATTTTTTATTCAATTATTTTATATTCCAAGATAAAACTCTTTTTCTCAGCTAGAATCTCGGCGATTACCTTCTAGGGAATTCCTGCATTTTACAATAAATTTAAGCTGTATGATACCACTTAATTGTCTTTTTTAATCCATCTTTAAAATTTGTTTTTGTTTGAAACCCAAATTCTCTTTCAGCTTTAGATGTATCTAACATACGGCGAGGCTGTCCATCCGGTTTGGTTGTATCCCATATGACCTTACCCTTGAAACCTGTTAATTTTACAATTAGCTCAACTAAATTTTTTATCTTGATCTCAAAACCAGCTCCGATGTTTACAGGATCTGGCTTATCATATTTTTCTGTTGCCAGGATTATTCCTTCTGCTGCATCTTCTACATAAATAAACTCACGAGAAGCTTTACCTGTTCCCCACACTGTTATGTGATCATCATTATTTTCTTTTGCGTCTATACATTTTTTTATTAATGAAGGAATAACATGAGATGATTTAGGATCAAAATTGTCTCCAGGGCCATATAAATTGACAGGCATAAGAAATATTGAATTAAATCCGTATTGTTGACGGTAAGCTTGAGACTGTACAAGAAGCATTTTTTTAGCTAATCCATAGGGGGCGTTAGTTTCCTCGGGGTAGCCATCCCAGAGGTCTTCTTCTTTGAAGGGTACAGGAGTGAATTTTGGATAGCAACAGATCGTTCCAAGGGCAACAAATTTTTCTATTCCTCTGAGGTAAGCTTCATGCATAAGTTGGATTCCCATCATTGCATTGTCATAGAAATATTTACCGGGATTTTCCTTATTTGCTCCTATTCCACCAACAACTGCTGCAAGATGAATAATTATGTCCGGTTTTTGGTCATCGAACATTTTTTTTATATCTGATATATCTATGAGGTTATAATCGGGTAAATCAGCAATGGAAACATTTTTGCAGTTTCGTTCTTCTCTGAGTTTTCGGACAAAATGAGTCCCTAAAAATCCTTTTCCTCCGGTGACTGTAATTCTTTTTTTACTTAAGTCCATATTATCTCTTAGATAAAATTCTGTGGCTTCAGTTTTAAAATCTCAACTGAGTCAATCTTGTTTATTGTTAATCACATTGTTTAGAGAAAAGATATATAATTCGTATTGTTGTGCTTATGTATGTTTTTTTATTTGCAAATAGGGATCTTTATTCCATTCTAATCTCTTCTCTTGTATAATTCTTTTTCCTTCTCCTGGAGAAGTGATTCCTATCGATTCCAAATCATAGTCAACCATTATTTTTACTAAGTCTCTAAATGAAACCTTAGGAGACCAATTCAATATTTTTTTGGCTTTAGTAGGATCAGATTTGAGGTTTTCCACTTCTGTTGGACGGAAATATTTAGGATCAATTTTGATATATTCCTGCCAGTCTAAGTTGAGATACTCGAAGGCTTCATTTAAAAATTCTTTTACAGAATAAGTCTTGCCAGTTCCTATTACATAATCATCGGGACTTTCCTGCTGAAGCATTAACCACATGGCTTCGACATATTCAGGGGCATACCCCCAATCTCTTTTGGCTTCGATATTTCCAAGATAAATTTTTTTATCTTTTTTTGCGAGTATATTTGCTATGCCTCGAGTTATTTTACGTGTTACAAAGGTTTCTCCCCTTCTTGGCGATTCATGATTGAATAGAATTCCGTTGCTAGCAAATAGCTTGTAACCTTCTCGGTAATTTCTTACCATCCAATATGAGTAAACTTTAGAAGCAGCATAAGGACTTCGAGGTCTAAAGGGGGTGTCTTCATTTTGTGGGGCAGGTGTATCCCCAAACATTTCACTGCTTGAAGCTTGATAGAACTTTGTATTGATTCCGCTTCTTCTTATTGCTTCTAGAATTCTGGTGGTACCTAATCCCGTGATATCTCCTGTATATTCTGGTAAGTCAAAACTTACCCTAACATGACTCTGAGCTCCCAGATGATATACTTCGTCAGGCTTGATATTGTATATAATATTTGTTATTTGTCCAGAATCAGAAAGGTCTCCATAATGCAAAAAGAGCCTTGTCCCTGGAAGATGAGGGTCTTGATATAAATGGTCAATTCTAGCTGTATTAAATGTACTTGATCTACGGATTAATCCATGAACTTCATAATTTTTATAAAGTAAAAATTCTGCTAAATAAGAGCCATCTTGACCGGTTATACCTGTTATTAGCGCTTTTTTTATGGAGGTCATTAATTCTTTCCTAAATATTTTTATATGGGTGCCTGAATTCAAAAATTTGGCATGCTTTGATCAATTCATCAATTCCTTCATCTAATGTCTTTTTAGTTTTAAATCCGATTGAGTTTATTTTTTCATAAGAAACACTATAATTTCTTTTATCTTCATCTTCTCCGATATCTGCAAAATGGAGATAATAGTCTATTCTTCCTTTTATTTTTAGGGCTATTTCCTCCTTGCTGTAATTATGTGAATTATCACCAATATTGAATATTGAGTGTTTCATTTTTTCAATATTTCTGATAGCAAAAAGAATACTTCTTGAAATATCTTGAACATGCACAAAAGTTCTTTTATAAGTCTTCTCAAATAAGATTAAAAATTTATTCATATAAGCTTGGTAAACAAAATCATTAATGAGTAAATCAAGCCTCATTCTTGGAGAAACACCAAAAGCTGTTGCAAATCTGAGACAAACTGTGTTTTGTGCTTCTAGAACTATTTTTTCTGCATCAGTCTTAGTCTTAGCATAATAAGAAATGGGATTCAATGGTGATTCCTCATCACATATATCTCCTGTTGAAGCTCCAAAAATACTTACAGTGGAAGCATGGATTAGGTGCTGATTTGGAGACAAACTACCTACAACATTCTTTGTTCCTTGTACATTTGTAGAGTGGGCTAACCTTTTGTCCTTACTGCAAGCAGGCAACCCAACAATTGCAGCCAGATGAATGATCACATCATTCTTTTTTACAGCTTGAGATAATGATTCTTTATCTCTGACATCTCCCTTAAAGAAAGAGAAATTTTTATTCGAGATGAAGGGAAGCAAACTATGTCCCCCATATAAAAACAAATCATAAACGGTGGTTTTAAAACCTTTATCTAATAAAAAAGGGATTAGAACTGATCCAATATAACCTGCTCCTCCTGTTAATAAGATTTTAGTCATTATGAGCTATATAGTATTTGTTTGTTTCACTTTTAAAATTGATATGCTACCGCCCTTAGCTTTAAGAACGATTTAAATTGTTCCTCAATCTACTCTAATTCGTATGTTCAGTCCGCCCTGTCTATTCAGTCTTCTATGTTTGTTACTTCCATTCTTTGGTCTCGCCTGTTTGGGTCATCTATTTATAAATGCATTTGAGCCAAGAAGTTACTATTTTTTTGACTATTTACAATAAATTTTTTATTTTTTCCTCAAGGGAAGTAGAGATTTTTTTTATAGCTTCGTACTTTTTTTTAATTAAACTGAACCTTCTACTCATCTGGCTGATGCTAGATTTCTTTAAAGATTTGAAATATGTGCTTATTTCCTGGTTACTTAGGTCTGTATATTTTTTTAAGAAATAAATCGCTGCATTGCGCAAAAGAATAGTCTTGTTAAACTTTCTCTTTTTTATTTTTAAGGGAAACCACGAGGTGGATTGAGTTGTTAATTCAATTATTTTTTTGGCTAAAATACCTTCATCTCTTTTAGGTACAGTTTTATACAAATACTGATTTTTAAGTACTTCTTTTATAAAATCTTCACTTCCCAGAATGATATTTTCTCTTAAGTTTTCAAATGGAGAGGCGATTTGTTTTTTTAGACTTTTTTTGATGTATTTCTGATAGTTTAATGATGCTATATTGCTCTTCTCACTGAATATACTCAGGATGGAACCATAATCAATCCAGTCCTCTTTTTTTTCTTTATTTATATATCCAGGAAGGCTGCTCCATTTATATTGAAAGAGCGATTTTGCCACTCCATCTTTTTTAGGCAGTAGATGAAGGTAGCTACTTAGCTCTACCATATAATTCTTTTTCTCTATGACAAAGCACGAGTAGCGATCTTTAAATAATTTATTCTTACGGTTATGGCGGCGGTTAAAATAATTTGCGTAGCCGCTTTTAATTCGATGCATAGATTTGGAGAGGTTGTTTATAGAAGTTTCCATAATAAAAGAATATCGTTTTGGCAAGAGAACATAGCCATAAAAAGTAAGTTTACTCTTAATTTTTTGCTGACGGAGGAGATTTATAAAATAAAGTCTGTCTTCATCATCCCTGAATATATTTGTGCCGCTTTTTCCCTCAGAACTTATGTAATATGTTAAATCTCTGCCCTCTATTCTTGTAGCCTGAGCCATATTCCTTCCTTTCTACCCCCCAAGGGGTGCTTAATACTCTATTTACTCTGGGGCGGTTTGTCAAGGCCTGAGAAAAAAAATTTTAGATAAAAATTAAAAGTGCATTATTTACAAATCCCCAAGAATGGAGTTTTAATCTTCTATGATTTAAAACTTGTCTTTAGAAAGGAGGGATTAATCAAGGCTAAGCAATTACATAAAAAGTTCTCTGATAATCAGGTCAAATCACTTTTAGAGACGTATCTATCAAGAGAAATTGCAATTAATTACATCTTAGTAAGCAAACGAAGGTGAGGGAAATTTTTCATAGAGCCGATAGTTTGTTGACAGAGGGGAGGTGGTATAATAGAATTCATCCGAAAATACAGAGGAAATTAGAAAATAAATGGGAACTAAAGGAAAGGAAATAAAGATGAAAAATATTTTTGGAAAAATTAAATCTATGGCTGAGCATATTTCTATATTAAAGCTTGTTTGTATACTGGCATTGTGTTTGGTTCTTATTTGTGGGGGTTCTTTGTTAGGTCTTGCTCAGGATCAGAAAGCATCAGAAAAGAATCCAGAAAGCCAAAAAGAAACAAAAATTTATGCTTTTGGCTACGATATTTTCAGGGAGCTGCCTGAGCCTATAACAGAAGGGCCTGTGGATGAAGAGTATTTATTAAGTCCTGGTGATGAGATAATAGTAACTGTTTGGGGGCAATTGAACCTCGAGTATCCTTTAACCGTCAGTGAGGATGGTTACATAGATATTCCGGATGAAGGGGGGAGGGTTTTTACCAACGGAGTAAGTTTAAAAGAATTGAAAAGATTGGTAGCCGAGAAGCTTTCTCAGATATATTCGAGTTACATCAATTTAGAGAATCCTGCCCGGAGTACAGCTTTCGTGGATGTCAAACTCGCCAAGGTGAGGAAGTTGTTGGTTTATGTGGTTGGAGAGGTGGAAACTCAGGGAGTGTATACCATAAGTTCATCAGTCGCCACCCTTTTAAATTTATTAAATAATGCAGGTGGTGTAAAGGAAACAGGTTCGTTGAGAGAGATAAAGATAAGAAGAGCAGACGGAAAAGTGGATGTGGTTGATTTGTATGATTTTCTCATAACTGGAAGGATTGATACCAGGAAGGCCCGCATCAGGTACGGCGATTACATTATTGTTCCCTTGAAGGAGAAGTCTGTGACCATAAAGGGGGAAGTGAGGAGGCCTGGAATATACGAGGTGGTCGGGAAAGAAGGCGTTAAAAACTTGATACAATTTGCTGGAGGGTTGGACTCTAATGCCTATTTGAAAAGAAGCCAGGTCAGACGGTTTGAAATTGGTGTCGGCGAGAAGTTTATTGATCTGGATTTAGAAAGCGTTTTTAATGACTCTAAGAGAGATTTTGATCTGATGGATGGAGATGAAGTGACAATCTTTCCTAATATTGTGGTTAGAAGAAGATTGGTTGAAATCGAGGGAGAAGGAATTAAAAGGCCTGGAATTTACGAGTATAGGGCGGGGATGACCGTAAAAGATTTAATCGAACAGGCTGAAGGATTGAAAGAGTATGTTTATTTCGAGCGAGCTGATTTAGTAAGAACTGAGGAAGATTTTTCCAAAAGATTGACAATTTTTTCTTTGAAAGATTTATACAAGGAAGAGAAACCAGGTCATTATGTTTATACAGGAGACGATGAGAAAAATTTCGCATTAAAAGAACTGGATCAGATAATCATCTATTCTTCTTATGAGATGAAAGGGAAAGATAAAAACGTTACCTTAGAAGGTCAGGTGAAAGAGCCAGGAACTTATATTCTTCCAGAAAACATGACCTTATATGATTTAATTTTTTCAAGAGGAGGCTTTCAGGACGAAGATTTTAGAAAAAGAGCCTATTTAGAATTAGCTCACGTTTTTAGAAAGATTCCGGGAGAATTTGAGGAGAGAGTCATTACCTTCAATTTGGGAAAATTATTAGAGGGGTTTCCTGAAGAAAATATGCCCCTGGAAGATTCGGACAGGGTAATGATTTATTCTTATGAAACAATGGAGATAAAGCCTTATGTAAACATAGGGGGACTAGTCAAGCGTCCTGGCACCTACCAGCTTGCTGAGAATATGAATTTGGAGGACTTAATTCTTCTGGCAGGAGGGCTTCGGCCGGATGCTTATAAGGTTGAAGCTGTTATTGCCCGGATGGGACGTGGCACAGAGGAGGAAGGTCAAAGAAAGGTTGCCACTATTGTGGTGCCCGTTCCCTCAGATTTCACCATTATCCCTGATGAAGAAAAAACTCCGCTTGAAACCTACGATAAAATTGTTATCAGGAATTTGCCTGATTGGGAACCCTTGCCAGTTGTTAGTGTGGAGGGTCAGGCTAAATACCCGGGAAGCTATTCTCTTGAGGTAAGGGAAGAGAGAATCTCGAGTATAATAAGAAGAGCGGGGGGGCTAAAAAAAGAAGCTTTTCCTGAAGGAGCCGTACTTTTCCGGCGGAAAGATATTATTGAAATGTCTCAGGAGAGACAAGCGGAAAGTAATAGAGTAGCCATAAATCTCAAAAAAGCCCTTGAAAATCCGGGTGGACCATATGACATAGTCTTAAAAGATGATGATCGGCTCTTTGTGCCTTATAATCCAGGAAGTGTTGAAGTTAAAGGAGCTGTTAGGAATCCCTCAATTATTCAATACAGAGAGGGGAAAGGTTTGGACTACTATATAAAGCTATGCGGCGGGTATCGTAGAGATGCAGATAAAGTAAGCACAATAGTTTGTCTTCCGGGTAATATAGCTTCCAAGAAAAAGAAGTTTCTCTTTTTTAGTTCGAGTCCATCTGTTCTTCCAGGAAGCGTAATAGAAGTTCCATTTAAAGGAGAGAAGAGGGAGATAGAAATTGTTGAGGTAAGAGGCGCTGTCAAGAATCCGACTTTGGTTCAATACAGAAGAGGGGAAAAGTTAGATTATTATATTGATTTGTGTGGAGGATACAGAGAGAATGCGGATATAGAAAGTACAATCATTCACCTTCCCGATGGAAGAATCTTAGAAAGTAGAGGGGTTTTATCGTTTAATCCGTATCTTCTTCCAGGAAGCGTAATAGAAGTTCCATTTAAAGGAGAGGAGAGAGAATTAGAAATTGGCGATATTGAGGTTCGAGGTGCAGTAAAGAATCCTAGCTTGATTAAGTATAGAGAAGGTGAGAAATTGGATTATTATATAGATTTCTGTGGAGGATACAGTCAGAATGCAGATATTGAAAGTATAGTCATTCATCTTCCAGATGGAAGTACCATTGAAAGAAAAGAGGCCTTATCATTTGATCCAGATATTCCTGCGGGGAGCATTATAGAGGTTCCTTTTAAAGGGAAGAAAGAGATAAGCAAGTAGGAGTTAAGGAAGTAGGATCTAAGGCAGTAGGTCGTTTCATTAAATTATGTTTACATTAAACAAGGTCATTGCGAATAGTGAAGAAGATTCCTCACATGTCATTGCGGGCGAAGCGAAGCAATCTCATACAGAGAAGGAGATTGCCACGCCCTTCGGGCTCGCAATGACAATGCAAAAAAATTTAGTGCGTTTGGATCGGTCATCTGAGAGAACAGGAGATAAGTCATTTAAAAAAGCAGGAGAGACGTAAAGATGGAAAATGAAAGACCGGATTTTGCAGGAGACGAAGAGATTCATTTAATCAACTATGTGAATGTTTTACTTAAAAGACGCTGGTTGATTATCTTAGGAGTGTTTTTTTGTGTAGTTTTTACTGGCATATATTCAAAAACGAGACATCCCGTGTTTACCGCTTCTGCCAAATTTCTTCCCTCGAGGAACCCGGAAATGACATCTCGAATGGGCACATTAATCGGAACATCAGGAAGAATTGATACTTTTGAAGACAATGTGACCTCTGAGTATTATACAGAGGTACTTAAAAGCTCTCCGTTTCTGGAAAGAATCGCAAACAAAAAGTTTTTCAGCAGAAAATTGGGAGAAGAAGTTGACCTTATTTCGTATTATCAGATTGAGGCGGATAATGAAACCGAAAGGCTGATAAAGGCAACAAGAGTAATTGGCGGCGGTTTAGAGCTCTCCACTGCTCGAACGACTAAGGTCGTCTCGCTTAGCTATTCCTCAGGAGAGCCTGAGCTTTCGGCTGCGATTGTCAATGCCTTTCTTGAAGAACTCATCAAGTATAATCAGGATATAAGGGATACCAAGTCCAAGCAGAATCGTGAATTTATAGAAGAGCGACTTGAGGAAAACAGAAAACTTTTAAAAAAGGCTGAAGCTGAACTGGCTGATTTTACGACAAAGAATAAAAAAATTGTAACACCCGATTTAGAAATCGAACTTGACCGCTTAAAGAGAAACGTAAAGGTTCAGGAAGAAGTGTATGTGATGCTGAAAAAGCAACTTGAGCTGGCCAAGATAGAAGAGCAGGAGAAAAAACCTGTGATAGAAATTATCGAAAATGCGAGTGTTCCCCTGCATAAGAGCAGCCCGAAGACAAAACGGAGTGTCATTCTAGCCGGGTTTGTAAGCCTCTTTTTATTTAGCGGTCTTGCCTTTGTCCTGGAATACATCTCAAAAATGAACCCTAAAGATGAAGGATATAAAGAATTTTACAAACATCTTACAGACATTAAAAATGATTTATTGATTGTAACGAGAATTATAGGGAAAAGAAAAAAAAGCTTATAGCTCTATTAGCCCATATCAAACAATTAGCCCATATCAAACGATTATCATCTGTCATTGCGGGCATAATAGTCATAAATTGTTGCTGGTAATATTTGTATTTTTATTCTAATAAGCAACATAGCAATGATTTTAAGCATGTTTATTGAATAGATCCAATAATGATAATAAAAAATAAGCTCTTTTTGCCTATAGGAGTATAGTATCTTCTTTGATAACACTGGCTTATCTTTAGGGCGCTTAATTGGAATATAAAGAAATAACAACAATTTATGACTATTATGCCCATTGCGAGCGGAGCGAAGCAATCTCCTCATATTTTTTCCTTTCGTTATTGCTAAAAAAGGTGAAGATTGCCGCGCTTCCTTCTGTCGCTTGCAATTGTTTAATAATTTGCTTGTGTTGATTCTAGGCGGAGGGTTGTGTTAAATTTCCCTTAATGTTGCGAAATAAAGCCTTCATTTTTCTTATAATCTACATTTTCATTGCAGGAAATTTCTTACTTAGCCAAGAGTCGGGTTCCTCTTCTGAGCCGATAACGATATTAGCCCACTACAAAGAAAAGATAAAAGAAATGGTTTTTGCAACGGGCAATGTTGAGATTCATTACAAGGATGTCAAATTGTTTGCTGACAGTGCAGAGCTTAACACTGAGACTAAAGACGTCTATGCCGAAGGAAACGTGTTGATTCAAATGCCAGAAGAGGTAGTGAGCGCTGAGGAAATCCGCATGAATTTAGACTCAATGCAAGGTAACCTTCAAAAAGGCTTTGGCATGATTCAGCCGACAATTTTTTATGAAGCTGAGAATATAGAGAGAAAAGATGCAGGTGTTTATTATTTCCGCAAGGCCAAAATAACTTCCTGTACCCAGCCCGTCCCCCGCTGGAGACTTATCTCCTCAAGGGCTAAATTCAAAAAAAATGATTACATCGATATGTGGAATCCAGTTTTTTACATAAAGAAAATTCCCGTCTTCTATCTTCCTTACATGCGGTATCCTCTCGATGAGGAGAGGTCGACCGGCTTTTTGACGCCCCAACTGGGCTATTCTGGTTCAAAGGGTTTTTCTTATTCGCAGTTCTTTTTTTGGGCAATAAAAAGAAACATGGATGCTACTTTAAATTTTGATTATTATTCTGCAAGAGGATTGGGCGGAGGGCTGGAATCCCGGTATTTGTTTTCTGGAGGGGTAGGTGGGCGGCTAAATTTATATTATTTTAACTTCAAAGATGACCCAGAAGAAGAGAGTTCTGCTGACGCATATATTTTTCGTTTTAAACATAACCAACCCCTCCCTTTCGGCTTCAGTTTGGTGGCTGACGTCGACTATTCAAGTTCTTTTGATTTCTTAAGAGAGTTTGATAATGACTTCAAGCGTGCTGTTGCTTTAAACCGCAGCTCCCAGGTATATCTTTCAAAATCGTGGTCTTATTTTAATTTAAATGCGCGGGTCTCGAGGTTCGAAACTTATTACAAAGAGACAGATAATTCGGTTATCAGGCACAATCTTCCAGAGATAAGCTTCAGTTCTTCCAAAATAAAGCTTTTTTCACCTTTGTATTTTTCTTTTTCCTCCTCTTTCAGCCGCTGGGAATATGGTTCTGAATCGGATTACGAAGAAGACAAGCAGCTGCGTTCGCAGAATTTAGCTTTTAGTCCGCAGCTTACTTTTCCTTTTGCAGCAATACCCTGGTTGACCCTAAGTCCTTCATTTTCGTCCAATATTAATTACTATTTCCAGAGCTATGCTCCGAATACACAGACGATTGTAGATGACCCCCTCTTGATCAGTAATTATGTATTAAATTTAGAATTTGTTGGACCTGTTTTTTATAAGATATACTATGGAGCGGAAGGCGAGGCAAAGCTGAAACATATTATAGAGCCTAATATTACTTACACTTATGAAAGCCCTCTCGCCGATCCTGAATTAATTGATAGGATAATTAGCTATCGCCGCTCTATTCGCCTCCATCAAATCAGATACGGATTAACCAACCGCTTCTTGATAAAAAAGGATAAGATGCCGAGGGAGGTTTTTACCCTGGGCTTGGGGCAGACCTTTTATCTTTCACCAGAAGAGAGTCCTTTGGGTCCTTTCCGTTTTGAGGGAGAGATTCCTCAATTTTCTGATATAGACGGCTATATAAGATTTTACCCTTCGCAAAAATACAGCATTGACTTCTCTACTGGCTTCAATCCTTATCATAAGACTTTTTCGAGCTTACGCTTAGGAGCCAATCTGGGCTCGCCTGAGGATTCAGTGTTCC
>Ga0209979_1001225_pt1 | contig 28884 bp, 13 predicted proteins | sample AnhtaG_FD_183114 | JGI IMG/M metagenome (GOLD analysis project Ga0209979, IMG submission 183114) | Deep subsurface microbial communities from Anholt, Denmark to uncover new lineages of life (NeLLi) - Anholt_01485 metaG (SPAdes) (version 2) | ecosystem: Environmental > Aquatic > Marine > Oceanic... | reverse complement strand
CATCGGCAGGGAGAGTTGGTTCGGTCGGATCGCCGAACCCATAGTAAATCCAGATGCCCCAGAAGGCCTTGTTGCCTGAAGCCGGGACAGGGTACGAGCCGATCCAGGGGGTATAAATGTACAGGACGCCCGTTGCCACATTGACCGGATAAACGTCTGTACCTTCTCCCACGTGATAAGGATGCCCTGGTCCCTCCCAGTAGCCCTTATAACCAACGTCGAATAACTGTCGAAAGCGATTGGCAGCGGCTGAGATCTGTTTATCGAAACCGGCGAAGGCTGGGTCACATGGTCTGCCATCCGGGCAGGCATAACCCATCGCATAGTCCAGGGTTGATTGGGGTGGAGGGTTCGCCGGGCTGTATTGACCGATCAGGCTTTTCTCGACCTGAAGTTTGACCAGGATGATCCGGGGGTTGATGCCAGCAGCCCGGGCTGCGCTGCCTATAACTTCTGCGGTTGACCGTCCTCCGACCTGGTACGTTGCCAGGAAGCTCGTGACACCACCAGGCCCGTGGTTCTCCAGAAACGCCTGAATCTCAGAGTCACTCATCGCGTCAGCGTCAAGAAACACAGCATCAGCGATGATGTGGTTGGGATCAAAGCCAGTAGATAGAACCGGAAATGCCTGACCACTCAGTCCCACGAGGGCCAGGCACAAAGCCAGCCAGAACTTGATGCGTGAAAGGGAGTTCATAACTGTTTCCTCATAATCATTGTCGGGCAAGCTCTTTGAAGACAGGTCACAGGAGATGGATGAAGAAAGTCAAGCCGCAAACGCGGCGTTATGCCCTGTCAGGTAGACACACCGATGGATCAAAGCGATGCTGGAATATGTTCACAGCCAGTTGTTGGGCAGAGTGAATCGAGTAACCGCCGAAGCTCGGGAGAAAGACCCCAATTCCTAACGAACTCCACCATATCGCTATACCGATCCCCCCTAGCTCGGCTGATGCGATTACGGTAATCTGGACCCTGAAGGTAACCGAAGTGCAAACACGCCTCAATACACTCCTCCGGCGTTGGTGCTCTTGAACGCCGCTTCCCCCTGATTAGCGCCCTTTCCCCCAGTTCAGCACGACGTGGACTGCCATCAGGGTAGACGAACTTCCCGAAGAGGGTCTTGAGCTGGAGAGCAGCAGGGCAAGGCCCCTTGATCTCCTTACCCTGACCAGTCATCTCTTGTATCCACTCGAGAGCTTTTTGGAAGTCGTCAATCCTCCTTCTCCCTACATATATCGAGTGGAAGCGCTCCAAATTCCCAAAGCGAGCCCCCTCTAACTTCTCCCGAGAAATCTTTTCAAATCTTGTCCCCGTGAGGTAAGCTCCTTCAAATCGGGCATCCCGCAGGTCACAGTTCCTAAAGATGGTGTTCGTCAAATCACAATTTCTGAGGGATACCCCCTGGAGGTCCCTCCTTACGAATTTCACGCACCTCAGGTCTTGGCCCTCGACCACTATTCCGTCGCTCTTAATGATATCCCTTGCCGGCGTCGTAAGGAGGAGCAATTGCAGGAGGTTCGCAAAAGCCCTTCCCGAGAGTCCCCCGGTTTTCAGCGTGTTAACTAAGGCCTGAAGACCTCCCTCTTGTCGCGGAATATTGCTGGCTATACAGCGTGCTATCAGAGAATCAGCGAGATCGATCCGAGCGCCTAATTTTTCCCCTACTCTAGCGGGGTAGGCCGTGATCCGCTTGGATAGGAAACATCCAGCTAGATATTCACTGATCAGTTCATGCTTGAAGACAACCGTGCCCGGCTCCGGGCCAGAAGCAAAGAGCGGAAACCGGAACAGTGTAGTGATTGCACCATCGCGTTCCTCTTTTGTCAAACCATCACTCAGCACCAGCCTGGCATATACTTCTACTTCCCCCTTAGGGAGGCCCACAAAATTCTCCTCGTAGGATTCAGACGCTAGCGTTTCAAGCCACTCGTCCAACCCTCCAGGCTGAAATTGCTCTCGCAAGAGCAATTCCTTCTCCTCTTCGCGCTCGATGATCCCCAATACGACATATTCGATTAGGGCGACATCATCCGTGAAATCCGCCACTGGATTCCCTCGCTTATATTCGTTCATCAGGAGGTCACAATAATACGGCAGGCTAGAGAGTGATTTTAGCGGACCAGGTTGCGTGATGAGGTTGAGGAAGTGGGGAGCCTCGGGCTCTTCAAGGTAAAGCTCCACAAACTTCCTCTTTGATGGGTAGGCCCAATCCTCAAGCCGGTATAGGCGGAAGACATCCTCCCGCTTTGGTGGAAAATCCTCGAGGAACTGAGCGAACCCCTCACAACTTGTAAGAAGAGAATCTCGGGCGAAGATAAGGATCTGAGTCCTGCTATCCTCCCTCGTCAGGAGGTCGAGTATATCATCAAAGAAGCGGCGATCTCCGGCATAAAGCTCATCAAGCCCGTCGAACAGCCAGATGAGAAAGCCATGCACAAGCATCCATTCGAATGTGGGACGAGAGATGGGTTTAGCCACATCCTCACGGATGAAATTATCTATCAGAGCTTGCGTTCTTAGTGCAGGAGCTCGGCGAAGGTAAGCGGGTATGAGCGGGATCGGCCTAGGGAGCAGCTCCTGCTCCCTCTTACGACGGAGGAAGTGTTCATAGAGGTTATAGAAAAGGGCCCGGAAGAGGAAGGTCTTCCCTATGCCTGCTGGGCCCACTATAATCCTGAGGCAGGGACCCTCAGGCGGCCAGCGGAGCTCGTCGAAGAGATGCTCAAAAAGATCCTCACCCTTCTCTTGAGGCTCGCCATCAACCAGTAGGCTATAGGGCTGTGGTATGCGTTTCCAAGTTATGCTTGGGTCTCGAAGATCCTTGATAGCAGATTTGACTTCCTCGGGTGCCTCCTCAGATTTGAAAGGAGTGTCGAAGAAATGGATGGCCACCCTCCGCTGCATGCCGAATTCATCCGCCTTTCCCCAAAATTCTTTTGAGAGGCCCGCAAACGAATCTAAGACAAGAAAACGCTTCGCGTCAGGATATCGAGGGATGGTGTTTTCAAAATCTTCAAGGAGACGCAATTCTAACTGACGAAAGCCCTCTTCATGTTCGGGAAGTTGAGGGGTCCAGATAAGCCTTGTATCATGTCCCCCTCCAACATCCATCCTGTCAGCCACTAGGAATCCTTCCCGCACATCCAAGAGGTTAAAGCGATCCGATTTTAAGTAGCCTTGTACTAAACTCTGCAGGTCGTTCATATAATCTCCTTCCTCTTCAGGAATGGGATCCCATTTAGGGCTAACGCAAGCGCCTCCGGGGTCCCCCAAATATACGCCAGGCAAAATCCATAAGAATATGTACAATATCGCCAATGATCGAGCCGATCAGCCAAATCCAGAACAGTCGCCATCGGCTCAATTCATCCAGTCAGTTAAAGAAGGGAGGCTTGCCTATCAGTGTGAAGGCAATGAGAGTAGCTATTGACCAAGATAGAGCCCATAGAAAGAGAAAGTGGGTAATCCTGATCAACGTGCCAAATAGCACAGAATGGCTTATCTTAGACCTGTGCTTTACAATAGCTTGATAGGGCTTCCAAACTACCTTAAGAGGGCCCCACCTTTCGGCAGGGGAGGACAAGCGCAAGTCCAAATCCGCGCTGAGCCATCGAGTAGAGAGGAGTCCAACAGCAAGCGCAGCCACATCGGGAATAGGTGTACCCAGGCCAAGAAGGACAGTGGAGGCCCCCCAAGCCATAATCATGCTGGCCTTTTCGTGCGTCTTGCCGCTTGGCATCAGTCTTTTCCCTCCCGCAACCCCTCAGAGGCTACGGTAATTGCTCTGTAATGGCTGATACCTTTAAATTCAAGCCGGGTATATCGAGAAGCTTGTAGACTACCCCAGCTACTGAGATGACTTGGCCCTCTTTAACATCGGTGCGCTCTAAGCGGCACCATATCTCACCGGTCTTATCTTGAACAAGAACGAATGACCTGTTAATAAGAGGTGCGGTGAAATTACGGCGGATTGTCCCTCGAATGGTTACCTCTTGTCTATCAAATTTGGAGACATCCTGCAGTATTTCACCAATGGGCGTGACATGGGATGATGTTCTCTGCAAGACGAGATAGGCAGTGCCAACGATGATAAGCAACATCAGAAACAGTGAAATTCCCACCAAGATGCGATTTCCATAACCTGCGATTCCCTTAAAGATGCTGCTCATTGAATACTACCTCGGAGAAGACAGATACCACTGCCCATCTTTTTTCACTACCCTATGGGTAAGCTGAAGTTCCCTGACCAAGCCGATGTCAACGATCTTCACCCGGCCACGAACCCGCACATGTGCAGTGGTTTCATCGTTATCGAGAACTTCGTAGCCCATCCTGGTCAATTCAACTATCTTCTTACCCCTCCTCTCCTCTAACTCCTTCAGGACAATCCTGATCCAATCCACGCCATACAGCCCGATAGAGCCATATGGGTCTAGACCGACTCTTAAGTCAGGATCTATGCAATCAAGCATTGCATCTTGATCGTTCTTTTGTAGCGCCTTGTAAAACCGCTCCGTCACCCCTGCTGGGCTGTTCCCTTTTACAAGGTCTAGAGAGGCGCATGCCAGGAGCACTCCAGCGATGAAGAGCATTGCTAGGTTCCTAGCAATAATCCCTAAGGTAAGAGTCAGCTTACGGCCAAGTTTGTAATTATTGCTATTCATCTGATCCTCCTAATTATCTTGAGAGCTGGAAAAGTGGCAACCCGAAAGTAGTATTGGATCACCCAATTCCATACCAACGCAACTTACTCTATGATCCTTGGCACGTCCACCATTGGAAGATCAACTCAACCACCAATTGGTGAAGTAGTCAATCCTTCCTCGGACTTCTCCGCCGGGCGATACGGCGGCTGTTGCCCCACGCGCAACCAATCACCTAGAAACTCTCGCAACTCCCCTGAGAATCCCGCTCTTTGCATGTCTTCTACCGTGTTCTCAACAGGATAGGCCACTCGTTTCAACTGCATAAGGTGTCTTTCGGTGTCCAACAGTAAATATGAAGCTCTTGCGTCACCGTCTCGGGGCTGACCAATACTGCCTGGATTGATAATAGCCAAGCCAGGCATTAACGGCACCTCCTGGCAGTTCCGAAACAGTTTGTTGTAATGGAAGCAGATGCTGTTCGCTTTGTCGTCGCCGTGCTCCAACCAAGCAAACCCAGGATAATGTGTATGCCCGTAAAAGAGACAAACTCGCGCATCGAATCCGGCGCCGTTATCCAGGGCACGAGCATGCATGTCTTTGAACTCCCAGCGCAGACTTTCCGATTGCCCTGGTTCGATGTACTTATAACTGCGATAGTAGTCTATCAGCGAGCCATGTACTAGCACATAAAGATCGTGCCCCCATTTCCGTTCCTGCGGCTGGGCATCTTGCTCCCGCGACCGTTCTTTGTGCCATCGCATCAGACCAGGTTTTCCTTCTAGAAGGCATCGGTTAATACTCCCTGTTTGCTTGGCAAGTTCATCGAGGTCATCCAGACCGACCCCGCGGCTATCGCCACCGAACAGAGCCAAGTCATGGTTCCCCGCCACCCACCACAGCCGGGGCTCTAGCTCTTGTACCCGCGCGACACATTCCACGGCATGGGGGCCATATCCAGTCAGGTCACCAGGAAACCAGTACTCATCACAGACCTCCCTGGTCTCCTCCAATACTTTCTCTAGCGCATATAGATTGGCATGGATGTCCGCCAAGACAGCAACTATCACAGTGATTCCTCCCTGTCGTTTCTGAGATTCACACGTCCAACCAACTATTGTGAGAGGCTATTCCACCCATCCGTCCTCCTCTTTCCACTGATCCCAGTCCTCTTCATAGAACTGCACATCCACGTGGGTTGGATCAATGGTCAATGCTTCGGCCAGCAGTTGATCAGCCTGACCCCAATCTACATCTGTCCGATTAATCACATCGGTGATCTCCTTGCACAATTCAGTAAGTCGCGCCTTCGCTTTCTCCAGATCCTGTCTGTGAGCCGCAAGCGTACTCAGACTTTCATCAACCGCATCCTTTTGATCCTTGATCCATGTCTCCAGTGCCTCAGTTGCCACATTGTTTGGTTCGGCTGGGCGGTCCTCATAAGCGTCTGCAATATCACTCGCTGTGGCTTCCAGGTCGTCCAAGTATCTCGTGGCCTGGGCCAAGGAGAAAACCCCGTGCTCTCTGCGACGTCCGAGGTAGCTACGGACTGCTCGCAGCCCCTTGGTCAGTTGCTTTCCTAGCTTCGTACGCTCGTCTAATGCTTCCTGCCACTCCCCCCGGGCGTTATTGAACTCACCTAACGCAGGATTCCACTGCTTTTCATGCCACTCGACCCACTGATTGAGATTCCGCAGCTCCCTGTCGGCCGAAGCCTTCAAGGCCGTCAGGCTCGACACCGCTACTCCCCCTCCACCACCCAACGATGCGGTCACAGTGAACATCTGCTGCTGGAGCCGGAAGGCATCATGCTCATCTTTTTGGATAATTTCCTCGCATAGGCTCTGGACACTTCCCAGTTGATCTCGGCACCGCGTGACTAACTGTTGCAAGTCAAATCGTCCATCGGCCTTCAAGTCTAGGTAATCTCGATAGACCAGTTGCAAATCAGCGATCTTGCTCTCCACAAAGCTAAACAGGTTTTGCTTATCCTGAATCTCAGCGCTCAGCTCCTGGGGATCGGTAGTGCCAGACACCGCTATCTGCTGCAAATCATTGAGATGTTGCCTCAAGAGGCCAAAGTCCTGTCGCCTCCGACAGTTCTTCAATCCATCTCGGGTTTGAGCAGCCAACTCGACCATCAACTGCAGCTTGTTGCGTCGCTCTTCTAGTGACGTAAGGTTTTGCGCTAGCGGCTGAAGCCTTTGCGGGAGATCTCTGTGGCTGGCCAAGCCTGTCAGTTTTGCTGCCTCTTGCAACACTTCGGCATTGAGAATCTGCTCTTGCGTCTCCTGCAACATCTCGGTTGCTGACATCCCTTGAAGTCTCTGTGCCCGTTCCTGCCCGATGAGCGCCCAATCTACCAGGACAGGCAGTTGACGAACCAATCGCCGCACTGCACGGCCAGCCTCCCTGTTTTCTGGCTGGAGGTTCAGAATCCAGACCAGATTGCTTAAGGCCTCCATCTGAGCAAGTAGGCCTTCGCTGGTCCGCGATGCGTCAGCCACGTTGAGCAGCTTGCTCACAGTGCTGTCAACTGTATCATTCAAAACCCGTTCTAGCTCGTCCGAAAGGAAGTCAGCCGGTGGCCCACTAAAGCGGTTCTGTGCTTCCATGAGCAAGTCTGTAGTCTCAAAAGTGGGGTGGCCGTGCTGGCCTTCAATTCTCTCTAGGTCCTCAAAGATTCCCTGCTCCAGAACAGTCCTTTTTTCCAGTTTCCTGAAATCTCGAGGCAGAGTGCTAATGGCATTGTACCGCCGGTATCGGTCAATGTCTTGCTCGGCCTGCAAAAAGTCTAGCGCCCGACGATGGGCATCCGCTAAGGCGTAGAGGACACCCTTGTCGCCTGGCTGCCCTTCCTCCTGGAACTTATTGTACAGCTCTTCCAGATCTCTTACCGCTTCGGGGGCTGGCTTCTTCTTCGCCGTCTGGATGGCTTCATTTTTCTCCGCCGTCAGCAGTTGCTCGGCCACCCTCTGATCTCGAGGTCGCAAAGCCTGTAACTCCCGATAGGATTGGACAGCCTCAGGCCATCTTTTCCGCCGTGCCGCTTGGCGGGCTGCCTCCCGGTAGTACTTGCTTTTGACTGCCTCGACCTCATCTCTCAACGGCCTATGAAGGCCATTCTCTTCCAGCTCCTGGGCCCTGTCGAAGGCAGTGGGCAGATCTTTCTCGCTGAGAGCCTGCTCCATTGCGCGGAGTAACTTCTCCCGCCACTTCCCTTGCAACTGGCTCAGCTTCTGCTTTGCCTCATTGAAGTAGCAGGTCCGCTTGCCCACTGCCTGTCGCAATAGCCTGCAGGCTTCTTTGTAGCTCCCCTCTTTCTCCAAAGTCTTCACCTGTTCGAGGATTCCACGCACCTCATCGTCGTCCTTCATGTAAGTTTCGATCTCGGCAGCCCGCTCCACAGCTTCCTGCTGATGGACGCCCTCCATCTCCGCAACCTGGCGATACAGGTTCAGTGCCTGACGGTATTCGTACTCTTTTTCCCGCAACTGGGCTTGCTGGAACAATCGGAGCTCCTCAGCCTCTTGCTCCACGGCCTTCGTCTCTTTGTCTTCGAGGCCTCGCTTCTTAAGCGCATTAATCAGGTCTAGAGCATGCTGAGGATCTCTGTTCGTGAGGCCTGTTCGAGCATCGGTGAGAACTCGGGCCCGGTCTCGGTAGCCTGCCAGGGCTTTTTCTAATCGTTTCACCTCTGGTTCATCGGAGAAATCTTTCTGAAGAGGCTCAAAGGGGCCCTGGGCTTCTTCAAAGCGACCTTCTTCCAGCAATTTGTCAATGGCCTCCACTCGGCGCGTCAGGTCAGCCAAGCGGGCCTGAGCGGCGTTAATATGGCGGAGTTCCTCGTCGAGAGCTTCTCCCAGCTTGCGCACGTCATCAGTCACCGCCTCTGGCAGCAATTCATCTTTCACCCGCTGACCGTCGTGGCAGGATTGGATGGCCTGGTCGAATTTGAGCTGGCCTCGCAGCGTCCGAGCCCGCTCTAGGTGCCGCTGCATCTGGCCATAGGCCCGCACCGCCACCGGCACTACCGCGCTAGCTATTTTGTCATCCAAGGATATGTTGTCCGGCCCCACATACTCCGGGTAACGCTGACGGGCTAGCAGCAGTAGCTTGAGTCGCGCATCGGGGCTGTCTACCTGGGCGGTTTGTTCCACTGCCTGGTGGGCTTTGTCCCATTGAGCCACGCGTTCCTCTAGTTCTCTCAGCCGTTCTTCTACTTCGTCTCCGACCTTTCGTTCGATATCGGCCAGATTCTCCTCATCGGCTTGAGTCAGGAGTTGTTTCGCCTCTTCCAGCTCTTCCCTGGCCTTGCGGGGGTGCTCAATCTCCAAGTCCTTGGCCCGCTGCAGCCGCTTATTCACCCGATCTCGAATATATGAACCATATTGCTCTCGAGCCCGGCCTAGCAAGACGGCGGTCGCCACTCGTCCCTCTTTCTCGGTCACCAGGTACTCAATCCCATCCGCAATCATCTCTCCTAATTTACGGATCTCGGCCTCATGCTTAGCCGTAACCTGAAAGCTGAGCCAGGCTTCTGCTTCCTTGGCAATTTTCAGAGCCCGCTCACGGCCGCTTTTGATGAGGCTCAATAGCTCAGCGTCGGTTTCCCCGTCAGCCTGGAGAGTCTCCGCCTCCCTCAACGCGGCTTCCAGTGCCCCCTGGTCTCGCTGCACTTCGGGATCGCGTAACCTTTTCTTCACCTCGGAAAGGCGTCGGTGACGCGCCGCTTTATCCTTCTTGGCCTCAAAGCTGACCCACTCTTTGAGAAGCTCCTCATGGTCCGGGCGCAGCTCCAGGAGCGCCTTCAGCGCCCTCTCCTCCGCTTCCAGATCCTTCGTGATCCGGGCCCGTTTTAGCTGGTCGCCCAGTTTATCCTCTCTTGTTTTCGGTTCCTCCTCTACTGCTGTAGGCTCTGACGAAACCGTTGCCTCACCTTCAGCCAGGGGAGCAGCCGCCTCATCTGCTGCTTCCCCTTCGACTGCTGAGGCAGCTTCGGCCAAGTTGTATTGTTCCAGGTCAACGGGGCACGGTTCCGGTTGCCCTTTCCGGTCCCACTCCTTCAACTTGCCGGCATCAGTCATCAACTGTGACATGCGGTCGGAATCCCCTGTCTTGTCGGCTTCTTCAGCCATAGCCCGCAGTTGGTCAACTATCGCTTGTAACTGTCCTGAATCCATTTTGCTCTCCTCCAAGTTGTTTGCCTGAAAAGACTATCGCTCTCTGACTTGCGCCTTCAATGCTCCTCCCAGCCCCCTAGGGCAGGACTCAGAATTAGTAAGGCCAAGCGATCAACACTACTTGGGAATCAGGAACTCCCAACCAACTTCGATGCTCCCTGGATCCTTCTCCAGGGATGAGTATTCCTCCTTGTTGATTGCGACCAACTCTTTGACCGATACCCCAAACTTCTTGGCGATTGTGCTCGGGAGTCGCCTGGCTGCACCTCGTAAATCATGTATTCAGGTGTCGCAGTTGGTGTGGCGGTCGGAGTGACCAGGGGTTGGGGTGTTTGTTGGCGTCGGTGTAGCTGTTTTCGTAGGTGTTCCTGTGGGCGTGGCTGTAGCTGTGAGTGTAGGTGCAGGCGCTTCCGTAGGTGTCTGTGTTGACCTAGCCGTAGATGTGGGTAACGCACTGGCTGTAGGCCCTACCTCCTCCACCACCACCGACGTTGGCGTGCCTGTTGGTCGGACCGGCATCGGTGTCTCGGTCGGTGGGGCCTGACGACTAACCCAACGTTGCCACGGAGACGGTAGAGCAAACTTTCCTATTGTCCACTGGTTCGCCAAGTAGGAACCTAATGAACCGAAGATCAGAGCCGTTGCCACTACGGCGCCAATGAACCATCCAGCTTGCACCTGTCCCCTAGGACGACGGACCGGCCCTCGTCGTAGCCGTCTCACTTCATCCAACTCCCGCTGAACTCTGTTAAGCGTCTGTGTAATCCCCTCTAATTTCTCTTCCGCTTCTTCCCGTTGTCCCTCAGCCGCCGCAGTTTGTTCACGCGCCTGCTCGATCTTTTTGTACAGGGCTCTGGCCTGGCGCGCCAGATCGTGCCAGCTCTGCTTTTCAACCTGGTCTTCGATCTCCTCGCATCGCTTCAACTGGGCCTCCAGTTCCTGCGACGATCTCGGACTCTCCACAACCGCTTCTATAAGAGCAAGTTCTTCTTTGAACTCTTTATAGGCTTGGCGTTCTTGAGCTTCCTCCTGAAGCTCGCGATACAGGTCGCCTACGTGTCTAACAATGTCTTTTAGCTCTTCGAGCAGGGGGCTGCCATCAGGCAATTCTTCACGGAACGCAGACGATGCCTCCTGGATTTCCTCGCATTGATCCAAGTCCCAGCTGCGTTTGACCTTGCTAAGCCTGGTCCGCAAGTCTCGCAATCTGGCCTCATGCCAACGGGGGATCATCTGATCTATTGTGTCAGCCACCTTTCTGGGAAGAAACGGGCGTTTCACTTGCGCAACCGCCATTAATTCCCCAATGCCCTCCAGGTCCTCTGCTTGCAGAGCTGCATCGAAGCTCCTTTGGAAAAGTGGCAATGCCTTCTGTTGTAATAGGGATGATATATGTGTCTTCTCTGCCAATGACAGGACTTCCAAGGCCTCACGCCCTGCTTCCACAAAGCGACCGGCGGTGAACAACTGCTCCGCCTCTTGCAGGTGCCAGACCGCCTGGTACGCCGCACGCACACCCGGAAGGCCAGGGGCCACCTGAGCAGCCGCGAGGAAAGCCAATGCAGGTTCCAGTGTCCCTTTACGGACCCAATTCTTTGCTTGAGATAGGCATTCTTGGATGATTGACTCGTTGTGCGGGTCTATCTGCAAGCCTCGGTAGAACAGATCGGTCGCCTTCTCCACAGAAGTGCCCAGATACTGTCGACCGCGCTCCAGTAGCCTTGCTGGTTCTTCCAGCGACTTGTCCCTCTGATGTGCCTGGCCAGCCGCGACCTTCAAATCCGGCAACTCCGCCGCCAACACCTCTCGATACCCCTCACTCCCCATCGCCTGCAATTCATCCCACGCCCCAGAATACGCCTCAGCCGCCTCACTGTACCTCTTATCTGCCTCCGCTTCGTCCCCCTCCTCCACCAGCCGCCTCACCCGCGCCTCCCTCTCCAAGTCCTCAATCACCCCAGCCTCACCCAAACGCCCGTTCACCTCCCCAAACAGCTTCTCCGCCCGATCGTACCATCCCCCTTTCAACGCTTCCAGCCCTTCGTCTATCCGCTCTTGCACCCCCCTCACCTCAATCGGACGCTCCACCCCCAACCTCACCAGCCCCAAAAGCCGCCAAGCTGTCAGCTCCTCCTCCCCCTCTTCAATCGCCTCCAACAACGCCCCCTCCGCTGAACGATAGTCCCCAGCCCGCCAAAAAGCCTCCCCACGACTGATGGCCCTCTCCTGCACCCCAACCCTCTGCCAGGCCACCCCCCACCATTGCTCAATTGCTTCAGCAGGACCATCCCCCCGCCGCCGGGCCACATCCAGTAGCGCCAGCGCCTTGCGCACTGCATCAACATCTTCCTCCTGATCCAATAGCTTCCAAGCCTCCATCACTAGCTCATCACCTGTATATGCAGCCGGCGACCAGGCCCTGGCTAGACCCCATAGATCGCGCCCCAGAGCCTGAGCATCGGGGTACCGCCTCCCCTCGTTGCGGTGTAGTGCCCTCCTCAAGACCTGTCTCATACCCTCGCTCAACTCATCCCAACGCCCCGCAGACAGTACCTCCAACCGGTCGGCACCATACCCCTTCGCCCCTGGGTCCAGCATCACCCCTGTCACCATGCGGTACAGATGCTTGCCAAAGGCCAAGAGGTCCTGCCCCACATCTGCCTCGCCCACCGGGCTGACGATGTTCCAGTCAATGACCTTGATCCACTCCCCATCCCACCAGATGTTGTCCAGCTTCATGTCGGTGTAACTGCGATGAAGGTCCTCATGCAACAGCCGCAACACGTGGCAGAACTGCCAACCGATCCGCAGCGCCTCCCGCTCCTCCAGGTACCCCCGTTCCATCAACCACCCAATCACCGTCTTGCCTCGCAGCAACTCCAGGGCGATATACGGCGGATCGTGTTCCAGGTCCATCCCCCGCAGGCCAACGATGAAGGAGTGGTCTTCTCCCAGTTGGATTCCGGTGGCGCTCAGTTCTTCCAGAGTGGTACCCAGGGTACCTTCTATCCTGTACTCCGGCTTGGCCTCAGCGGCCCGCAGCTCGCTCAGCACCGTGGCTTCCAGCCTGAAGCGGGCCTGCATGGCTGGAGGCAACCCCGGCTTCCTTACCTTTAAGGCTACTTCTTCTCCTGTGCTGGTATCCACAGCCCGATAGACCCAGGCTGTGTACCCTGCCCCTAGCTCTCCCTCAATACGATAACGACCAAGAAGTTCACCTGGACGATACTTAGTACCCTGTGGCATAGTTCCTTCCCTCCAGACAGCTCTACCGTCGCTTTTGTTGTAGCAGGCGAACGAGAGTGGAAACGTCAAAATACTGCTGGCTGGAAGAGTTCATCGGCCAGGGAACCTTTTGCTCGATGCCGAGCAACCCCCTCAGCATAGTCAGCGCCTCATTAAACTGTCTCTGCGCCCACGCCTCATGCGCCTTCTCCGCTATCCCAAGGGCTTTGTTGGCAAGCTCCTGTTTCATCTGGTTGACCTGCTGATGCAAGAGCTCGGCAATCTCTTGATGATGGAAAGTGACCTCCTTGGCCAGCTTCAACACGAGCTCTCCTCGCCCGATGGCTCCCAATTCCATGAATTGTCGGGTCAACCCCAGCAATGCCTGGCATTCGCTCGCTGCCTCATCGTCCATCCGTTGGTGAATCCGCTCGAGCAGCAATTGGGCCATCTGGTGCTGCGGGTAAAGTTCTAGCGCCTGTTGGCACTCTGCCTCTGCCGCCTCCAACAGCCAGTGAGCCTGCAGCAGCCGACGTGCCTCTCGAGCTGTTTGCGCCGCTTCCAGGAACTGGTGGGCCCATTGCAAACGAGACATTATCGTTGACCATTGTCCCCGTGCTCGCTCCACGGCTCGAACTAAATCATTGATTTGTTGCTGCAACTTGCGCCAGCGGCTGCTCACAGAGATACCTTTTACCAAGCTCGACCCTTCCTCCAAATGCCGATATGCTTCGTCGAGGTCTTCTATCTCCTGCGCATTGGTCAGCATCTCTTGAGCTTGTTGGACATGTTGCTCCACCAAGGCGATGGCAGCTTCGTCTTCCAATCGAGACCAGTCGTTGACCGTTTCATCGCCAGCCAGGTCCATCGCTTTCAACTCCCGGATCCCATCAACGACCTCCGTCCAGCGTGCTCCCTGTTCTGCCTGCCTGATTTTGTGCCACAACGATTCCCCTTCATGCAATCGTTTCCTTAAAGGCTCGAGCAGTTGACTGAGTCTCAACCCTTCGGCTCCCTCTAGGTCCATGTACTGGGGTGGCAACTGTTCTACGAGTATCTGACCGTCTCGCACCGCCTGACGCAATTGGGACAACGTTCGCAAATCTCTAAATTGCAGATCACGGATCTTACCCCTCAGTTCTCGATCCAGGTGTTTACGTAACGTTGCCAGACCTCGGTCCATAAAATGGGTCAGGGACTTATTAGCCCCACATTGCGCTTGCCATCGCTCTAGAAATTCATAAAGCTGTGCATACTGTTTGCCATCTATCGCCGACTGAAAGGCTGTATCCAAGCCCCTCAGGAGAGGAGTCGGGAGATGGTTCCACCACTCGGCCTCTTTTCCTCCGCCTGCTGTCATCTCCAGGTAGCTTGCCAAAAGCACGTCAGCAAGTCGCAAACCCTGCGGCCAGCCATCTGAACGCAACAAGCCCAATGTACGACGGGTCTGCCATAGGGCCTGCCACAGGCGTCGTATCACTCCACGTTGCGGTGCGCCTAGAATAGCAACCTCGCACAGTATCAACGCCTCGTCCAGCCGACCCTGGCTAGCCAACTCCTGAGAATGTTCCAGGCAAAACGCCACTATCGCCTGGTTGCCTGGATCCTTCTCCAGCCCTCGTCTGAAGTACCCCGCTGCCCCTTCCACCGAGGTATTGAGATACGTCCATCCAGCTTCCAGCTGCCGGGCTGCCTCTTCTACCGACCGGGCCTTCTGATGTGCCTGGCCAGCCGCGACCTTCAAATCCGGCAACTCCGCCGCCAACACCTCTCGATACCCCTCACTCCCCATCGCCTGCAATTCATCCCACGCCCCAGAATACGCCTCAGCCGCCTCACTGTACCTCTTATCTGCCTCCGCTTCGTCCCCCTCCTCCACCAGCCGCCTCACCCGCGCCTCCCTCTCCAAGTCCTCAATCACCCCAGCCTCACCCAAACGCCCGTTCACCTCCCCAAACAGCTTCTCCGCCCGATCGTACCATCCCCCTTTCAACGCTTCCAGCCCTTCGTCTATCCGCTCTTGCACCCCCCTCACCTCAATCGGACGCTCCACCCCCAACCTCACCAGCCCCAAAAGCCGCCAAGCTGTCAGCTCCTCCTCCCCCTCTTCAATCGCCTCCAACAACGCCCCCTCCGCTGAACGATAGTCCCCAGCCCGCCAAAAAGCCTCCCCACGACTGATGGCCCTCTCCTGCACCCCAACCCTCTGCCAGGCCACCCCCCACCATTGCTCAATTGCTTCAGCAGGACCATCCCCCCGCCGCCGGGCCACATCCAGTAGCGCCAGCGCCTTGCGCACTGCATCAACATCTTCCTCCTGATCCAATAGCTTCCAAGCCTCCATCACTAGCTCATCACCTGTATATGCAGCCGGCGACCAGGCCCTGGCTAGACCCCATAGATCGCGCCCCAGAGCCTGAGCATCGGGGTACCGCCTCCCCTCGTTGCGGTGTAGTGCCCTCCTCAAGACCTGTCTCATACCCTCGCTCAACTCATCCCAACGCCCCGCAGACAGTACCTCCAACCGGTCGGCACCATACCCCTTCGCCCCTGGGTCCAGCATCACCCCTGTCACCATGCGGTACAGATGCTTGCCAAAGGCCAAGAGGTCCTGCCCCACATCTGCCTCGCCCACCGGGCTGACGATGTTCCAGTCAATGACCTTGATCCACTCCCCATCCCACCAGATGTTGTCCAGCTTCATGTCGGTGTAACTGCGATGAAGGTCCTCATGCAACAGCCGCAACACGTGGCAGAACTGCCAACCGATCCGCAGCGCCTCCCGCTCCTCCAGGTACCCCCGTTCCATCAACCACCCAATCACCGTCTTGCCTCGCAGCAACTCCAGGGCGATATACGGCGGATCGTGTTCCAGGTCCATCCCCCGCAGGCCAACGATGAAGGAGTGGTCTTCTCCCAGTTGGATTCCGGTGGCGCTCAGTTCTTCCAGAGTGGTACCCAGGGTACCTTCTATCCTGTACTCCGGCTTGGCCTCAGCGGCCCGCAGCTCGCTCAGCACCGTGGCTTCCAGCCTGAAGCGGGCCTGCATGGCTGGAGGCAACCCCGGCTTCCTTACCTTTAAGGCTACTTCTTCTCCTGTGCTGGTATCCACAGCCCGATAGACCCAGGCTGTGTACCCTGCCCCTAGCTCTCCCTCAATACGATAACGACCAAACGCTTCACCTACGTTGAATTTGTCTCTCAATCCCATGGCTTTGTGGCCCTGCGCGCAATGTAGTTGACAAAGGACAATCGCTCGCTTGCCTTCTCAATACGGCTGGTACTCCATAAGCACAGCCTCCAAGAAAGCCGCCAGGTCTCGTTCCAAACGGTCATGGCTCCTCATCAGTGGGGCGATCCGCTCCTGACGTAGCGCATCTACCATCTCGTCCAGCGAGCCGTGGTCCTGTTTCATCTGCTGCCATCGCTCGCTGATCTCTCGGCTCAGTTTTTTCAGAAGCTCTTGTCGCCGCCAGCCAACCAACTGTTCACCGTCCTCCCTAGTCCAAGGTACCAGAATGGTGAACGCTTCCATTGCCTGCACCAACTGGGGTATATAATTCATTCGCCCTTTCAGCTTCAGCCGACCCTTACGTCCTCTCTTGAGCCAGTAATAATCCTGCTCTTTAAGCTGATCCAGTAAGCCGGACAGATAGCCTAGGGCAAAGTAGCGCGCCAGATCTTCATCCTCCAATAGACGCACAAACAGGGGATGGAAGAGCACTTTGGCCACACTTCCCACTCCGCTATAGCGTTTGGCCTCGTATTCGGCTGCCACCTGTTCTGGAGGTAGGACGTGCCATCGTGCTGCCGGGGAATAGGGTGGAGCCATAGACAGGGACTCGTCTTGCAACAACCCCACACTCCTCTGCCACAAATCAGTATTGTCCACATAGACCGGGGGCAAAGCCTCTAGGATAGTTGATGAGTACGGATCACCTCCTGGCCCTTGGTTAACGATAGGCTCCTCAGGAGCTTTTCCCCAATCTGCCTGCCACTGGTTACCCCCCGGCCACGACACCGCAGCACCGTATCGGAATGGGGCAACGGCTGAGTCTTGTCCGGATACTCCCAACATCACCAGGCCTTGCCTATTTAAAGCCTCCTGTACGTTCGGCTGCATAGGCCAGGATGCCCGGTGCATTTTGTCTTTGAAGTCAAGAGTCTCGATCACCTGGCGAGACAGCGCTTGGGCCAGGTCCAGTAGGTCATCTGCCAACTCTGCCATTTGCTGACGGGAGCGAGCATGCTGCTGCCATCCCTCTGGGGTCATGCCCATGTGTTTTGGGCCAAGTGCCATCAACCATAACGAGGGCTGTCCGTCCGGCGCAAACTCCCATCGCCAGAGGATTTGTTGGATAGTCTGCTCCTTTAGGCTACGGGTGATGTGCTCACGATAGAAAGGCAGCTCCAACTCTTCTGGCTTGAGAAACGTATGGCGCATCGCTACCTTCCGCTCCTCGTCCAAGTGCCGGCGAGCGATCTCCAATCCTACATGCAATATCTCCCGCAATGTGTCAGGCTGCATTGCTTCCGGCCCCTCTGCACCTGCATCGCTAAGAGAGATGAGTTGCAACTGCTGGGTGGCCGGCTGGGCAGCACTTTCCAGTGCCACACCCCGAGCCAGACACTCCACCCAACTGTTGAGCTCTTCTTCAGCTTGAGCGGCCATTCGAACGCATACAGTAGACAGGTCATAATACCTCTCCCGCAGACTGCGGTTCAGAGCCCGGATGTGGGGTTTAGGCAGTGGTGGAATGCCTGTCTCCAAGGCCTTTCGCAGCGTCGCCAAGAAATCCAAAGTCTCAGGGAACCGGGCGGTCTTGGCCAGCAAGACGTCTCTGGTATTGGGCACGCCGTTTAGCAACAGGTTCAGTTTCTGCTGTAGATTCTGGCGAAAAACTTGCTTAGCTCCGGCAATGGCAGCCTCATTCCATATCTGAGGATCAGGAGAGTCGGGCCAGGTGCTAGACTTCCAGGCTTCAGCCATAGCTCTCAAAAGCGGATGGCCATGCAGCAGTGGGGGCTCCGCCTGCCCCCTGAGAAACTCCTCGACCTCTTGTTCCCAGTGCGTAGACGTGCCTTCCTTCGGTGGTCTGCGCCACACCGAAGCAGTTGTGCGAAGGAATCCCTGTTGGCTCTGGAGCTTCAACAAGCCGACCTCTTCCTCGCTGCCAGACGAGTCATCAGCCGAGGCCTCGAGGCATGCGGTTATACCCTCCCCAAACAAGAGGTCCAACAGTAACCTATACTCAATAGCTCGGCGAAGATCACGCATCGGCAGCTTAAAGGTAAAGCTACCCATGCTAGATACCATGCAGCGGTGATTGTCTCGCTGCTTGTCATGGGCATGTCTCCACACATTTCGCCACTGATCAGCGAAGTGTCTTCCCAACCTACTGTCCATTAGGGTGACCACGGCGTCAGCCGCGAGAGGGAAAAGGCCATACTCTGGAGCGGTATCTGACAGGTCAATGCTCCTTTGCCCACTCTTGTCCGCCAGCAGATAACAACAATCAAAAGGCTGCTTCTCACCCGGGCTGACTAACCAGAATCGCTCCGAAGGTGTCCCCTTCAAATAATGGTAAGGAGTCACTGCCGCGTAGGAGAGACGGTCCATCTCCCTCAGGACAGCCGCCGCGACCTGTAGCCCATTGTCCCAATCATGGGTTTGTAAGAAGGTCAAAAACAATGAGATTGGACTGGGATAGTGGTGGACCCCGGGCAAAACCCGCAGCAGATGCCCTATATCCCAAATCATGCCGCTACAGGCTTCATCAGTACCTGAGGCTACAAGGATTGCCTCCACTGGTTTATCCCCGAAGGAAATTAGCGCATCTTGCAGTTTACGCTCTAGCTCCCCCCCTCCCTCACGCTGCTGGAGATCCCAGAAGATGGCCATCCTCCCTCCACAACGACCATAGTATCCGGCACGATTGCCGATCCACCACCGATGATGCCAGTTCTCGTGCAGGCGTGAGCGATCAGAGGGGGCCCATCGTGATTGCAATTGTCGAAGCTCGTGCTCAATCTCGCCGTCAATCTCGCTGAACCGGGGGCGCATGATGACCATCTCTTCTGCATTTAAGCTCCTCCCAGCGAAGCAGATTTGCCGCTTCAACGGATCACGACCTCCTGATTTATCCTCAAAGTCAACAAGCAGCAACCTGACATTCGCCGGCCAAGCCTCCATTCGATCCAGCAATGTGTTCTTAATATGGGTCAGGACCCATTGTCCGGCCTCACCGAAACCGATAATCAACGTGGGGCGGAGACCATTAGCCGCCTCAGTCGCGCAAGGCTGCGGATCCGCTTTCAGTCCGGCCTCAAGGGCCGGATTTAGCCAGGGAAAAGGTGAAACTTCAGCTGCGGGCGCCTCTTTCTCCCCTGCTTCCAATAAAGGTACCATCATCTCTTCTTATCCCGTTTTCTTCCCCATACGGATTCTTGTAGAATTAACACACCGTGTTATGACACCCAAAAAAGGGCGATTATTTCCAGCGCCGCTGGTAGCAAAACTGTGCGCCAGAGATTCTGTCGCCCCTATAAACCCATATCCATCGCTGATCTCGTTCTAGCTTGTGCGGCGGTGGCTATGGCCGTTATGCCCGCCACCGCCGCACAGGCGATCTCCTCATCCGCCGATCCAGAAAGCGCTAGATAGCCGTTAGCACCTCCAGTCGCTCTTGGAGCACCTCGTAGACGAGATCCGCCAGATAGCGTTCATCCGAGTTACCCCTCTGTAGCTGCTTAACCAAGCCATCTTCAGCGCTAACCTGGTGCTTTAGCTTCTCGGCCCTCCCTCTGGGATCCGCTCTCTCTAGCGTGTCTAGTACTTCGGTGACAGCCTGGTACTCGATCTGGGCTTGATCGCTGGGGATGTCCTTTCGCACATCCTCCCCGCTTAGATAGGTCTCTGCCGCTTTCAGGATGTCAGGGCGCCGCCGCTGGGGCTCGGTCAGGTAGTATTCCTTTTCGCCCCATGCAACATGGCTGAATTTGAGGCGATACCACTGGAGATTCCCCTCCGTTGTCTCCTGCACCAGATCATAGGCATGACAAGTGAAGAACTCTTGCACCCTGTCTCGCTTGACTCTCTCCACCAGTCTTGTCACCCGTGGGCTTCGCCCAGCGATCAATTCAGCCCGCTGCACATTGATAGCCTCAGCTAATCGGAGCAGATGCCGGTATTCGGCATCCTCTGCTGGGATCTCTTTCCACAGCACATTGCCCCAGTGCTCCGGCTCATCAAGGCGTTGCAACGCCTCAACCAGCTTGCTCTCCTTGCCTTGCAACACCCGAGTGATGCGCTCGTAGTCGATCTTGTCAATCTGGCGCTCTCCCAACTCCCCGCGCGCATCCCCGCCCACGAGGACAAAGGTCTCGACAGCAGCAAAGACGTCAGGGCGTCCCAGGCCAGGAATCGTTAGGCAGATCTGGTTCCCTGGCCAAGAGAGTTGGAGCCACTGATTGCCGGTTTGTCGGTCAGACTCCCGCCCGATCAGCCCATAGGCACAGCAGAGGGAAAAGTCGCGTACCAGATCCTGGCGATCGTACTGCAAGACCTGGGCCACCTTGGGGCTGCCCTTAGCCAGCCGACCGTAAGCCTCTCCATAGATCAGATCGGCCAACTGGCTCAGGTGCTGAAGGTCTATGTCCTCTGCGCCGAGTAACCTGAGCACAATCCCCTCAGGCGAAAGGCACTGGTGCCTGATGTTATTGAGGGTCCGCACTAAGTTCTGCTTGCGATTGCCCAGCTCTGTCTCCACCTCCTCATAGTCAATGGGGGCATTGCTGCCAGGGCCCGTTGTACGTACATCGCGCCCTTTCTCCGGTTCGGTGAAAGTTGCGATTGCCTGGAAGATGTCCGGCTCGCCCGGCCCAGGGGTGCTGAGGTAGATCCGTTGCCGCCGCGTGGTTAGCTGGTACCAGCGGTCATTTGCCTCCCGCTTCTCGGCGATGATGCCTTGAGCCAGGCAGTCAAAGAACTGCTCCAGCCGCTGTCGCGCCAAGCTCTCCAGTTCCAGCAAGCCAACCACCCTGGGGCTGCTCACCCGCAGGTAGCCAATCTGCTCCTTGTACATCAGCCGCGCCACATGGCCCAGGTCGTTTCGAGCCTTGTCCTGGCTGGCAGATTGTTTGGCCACCACATCAGTATCCATGGCCCTTCGTATCTGATAGACTGCGGCTACCAGATCGCGCTGAGCTTCCTGGATGGCTGGTTCTACAGCTCTCTTATCGATCTCGGTCTCTCTATCGGAGCGCGCATCCCGCCGCCGCACCACGAAGGTGTTGATCGCCTGGAAGATATCTAGCTCGCCGGGAGCCGGCCGGGTCAGATAAAGCGGATCGCGCCCTGGAAGTCGCAGCTCGTACCAACGCTCTGCTTTGCCCGCGTCCATAGCCTCGGTGATGAACCCATAGGCCATGAGAAGGAAGAACTGCCGCGCCCGTTCCTTGTCTTCCAGCACCGCGACCACTTTATCATGCAGGGGACGATATTTGCCAGCCAGGTCGGCCATCAGGCGGACTTCATACTCGATAGCATTAACCAAAGCTGGGAAGAGATGCAAACGCTTAGCTTTGCGAATCCGCTCCTTTTCTCTGGACTCCGGGTCCCTGATGCCTGCGCCCAGCTTTTCGATGTGTTGGATGTACGCCTTGCGACATTCCTCATACTGGGCGAAGTAGCCACTCTCCATTAGGTCAGCTGTACGCACTGCGGTAAGCTTGTATTCGTCCTCCGAACCCACTAGTTCGACATCGCCGGGCAGTCTCTTCCTCAACCACTGGATCACACCCCACTCTTCTTCATCTTGAGAGCGGTTATGGAAGAACTTCTGACTCTGAGGATCAACCGCATGTTTCACGCGGATCAGGTGGGTTGAACCCAGGGACTGGCCTCTGGTGGCGGCCGGCGCTACGCTGTACATCGGCCACGCTCGGTCATGAAGTTCCTCCGCCAGGCTCTCCGCGGTGGGAAAGTCCTCGCTAAGTCGCAACTGAGCAGCGATTCGCTTCCCTTCCAGCCGAGGCCTGAACTGGCGCGATGCGGCGCGCATCAGCAGGCTGGGATCAACGGTGCCGTCCGGGTTCAGGCGCATCTGCCGTGGAGTTCCATCGGGCTCCCTTATAGTGCACGTCAGGGCGAAGTCGGGGCCGACCGCCCAGCCGATGCTGCTAAGCACCCTCGCCACATCCTCCTCGGTCAGCTCGGCGCTGATCTCCACCTGCTTCTGTAAATCTGCCAGCTCTTTGTCCGCTTCCCAGTTCGTCTGGACTCGCTCCAACACCCGTCCCAAGCGCGCCCACAGCGCCTCCACATCTCGCTGGGGGTTTCCTAGCACCAGAGCCTCGGCCCAGTGCTGGAGTTGGTCCCGAGCCTGATGACATACCGCCAGCATCTCGTCCAGGGTCTCGCCCACTATATTGTAGACGATGTCGGCCTTCCGTTCGTTGATCCGGGCCTGGACCGCATCCAGGTAAACTTTCTCAGCCCTCCCGTTGTCCTTCTCCATGAGGCCCAGGACGGCCAAGGCCAGAATAATCACGCCGCTGACTGGAAGGGCCCACCACAAGGCCGGGTTTTGCAGAAAAAGGATCACGGAACCGGCAGCAAGGCCCACGACAATCAGAGCACTCGCCACTCGCCCTGCCACTCCCAATTCCGACCACCGCCGGATCCTGGGGTGGTTGACAAGATACTGCTGGACATCATCCTCAACTCCGTGGGCTTTGGCAGTCAATCCCAGGCGACTCCGCTCTTTGATGACTTTGGCGATGAAATCGTCCTGAAACTCGCGCACCCTGGCCTCCAGCCCGCGCAGGAAGCCTTTGGCGTAACCCAGACGACCTGCCAGGTCTCGTTCAGCCTCTCCAGTCTCCCCTTGAAGCGCACCTTGTAGCCAGGTATGCAGTCGCTTGTGGAAGATGTCGAGTTGGGCCTGTTTGCAGATTTCCAGGCTCTGGCCCAGTAAACCCCGGAAGTCAGTGCCATCGCGGTCCAGATAGCCGTAGTACTTCTCGACGAAGGGCTCTACACCGCCCTCGTCCTTCTGCCCGTAGCGGGACATGGCCTCGAACGTGGTGTCCCCGTAGTCCCACGAAGGAAGGACCTCCTGCACCAGTTGCACATCCCGGGCCTCGTCAATCCGCTTCAGAGCATCGACGGGGAGACCGGCTTGTTTGGTAAAAGCGCTCAGAACAACACCGGCTCCAGTTCCCTCCTCTTCACCGGCGTATTGAGCGTAGTAGGTGATCATCTGCTGTCGCTCGGCTCCGGTGGCGCTCAGAATCTCCCGCATCTGGGGGGTGAAGAGAGTGTTACTAACTGAGACGCCACGAGCCGTCACCGGCTGGTTATCCAGGAACACGGCTACTTCCTTCTCTCCTCTGTCCCCAGGCCTGTCGGCCCGGGCATCGGGTTTCAAGCCAATAACCTTGCCCTGAGCGTCCCGCTGTAATGGCGCCAGCGTCTCCAGCACTTTCAGTGCAAGCTTATGGTTGAAGGTCTCCCTGGCATAGTAAACCGGCGCTTTGATGGTATAGGCGCCGATGCTGCTATGCAGCGGGATGTCTTCCTTGCCTGCCGCCAGACGCCTGGGCCGGAGGTTGGCTGCCAGTTGGGTGAAACGGGTGCCCGCTTCGCTATCTAGGATGGCGCTGATGGCATCGGCAACGGCGGGACAAGTATTCCACCTGTGATCAGTGCCTTTCAGTGAGTGCCGAGGCCGATCGCCTCCTACCAGATAGGTAGCATCGAAAGGCCAGGTCTCCACAGGAATCCTCAGATCCTCGCTATATGCGATGTCTCTTAGTCCCAGGCCATCTTCATGGATCAGCATGAAGCGATCAAGCTCCCGCCAAGCGGCGAAGCCGCGGGCACGCATCAGGTCATCGACCCAAGAGAAAGCATTGGGTAGGACGATAAACGCCCGGGTCAGACCACCGCCTAACACGTCCCTTGCGAGTTTGCGGGCCAAGTTAGCTACATCAATCAGCATCCCCGCGCCGGTCCCTCCGGCGAATGAGACTACAATGATCACCTCCAGCGGGGTCTGGGCCTGTTGGACCGCACCCTGGAGTTCTGTCATAGCCCGCTCGAGCCGGATCCTGAGCTCCCTTTTGCCTCTTGTCAGGTCCTCGAACACCGCCATTCGCCCGAACTGGCGGATTTGCCCTGCTCCTCGAGAGAGGTCAAAGTCCGCTGGTGTGAGCGCACCCAGGTAATCCCCAGCCTGAAACCAGGCTCCCAGATTCCGCAGCACCTCGTTAGCGCCCTGGGCTCGCTCCTCGGCAGCGATCGCTCTGCTCAGCTCATAGATGTTGCCTCCCAGGTCAATGAATTCGATGTTATCCAACAGCTTGACCAGACCCACCTCGGCTCTTTTTTGTTCCTCCCGACCGGTAACGGCCGCGCCGGCACCTCGGACCTCCGCCTCACCGCGGGGCATCAGATCGAAACACAGCAGGCGGACATTGGGGGGCAGCCTGCCATTCCCGATTTCCAGTAGGTCTTTCTTGACATAGGTGGCAACCCATTCGCCCGTCCCACCCAGGCCAATGATCAATGCTGGCCTTGGCATCTTACATTCCTCCTTTCCTTTCCATAACTAACCTAACAACTCATGAACGACGGGGCTCCACTGTGCCCCTTGTGAAATCATTTCATAATCTCCCCTCCTTCCCAGAATTTGGGATCGAACAGACAAAACCAAACGAGGTAATGCTTACCTCGGTGGACGACGTGAGCGTCCCCGAAAGGGCCTGCGCCACGGCCTTGCGGGACCGGCTCTGGTCGGTGCTTCATACTTGGCTCGTAGCTTGCCGACCCTCCCAATCCGGCCTGGCTCTATGGTGGTCTGGCCACTTAGCCTATAGGTCTTGAAGCCAAGCCGTGATCTCAGTTTGCCAATTATGGTCGGTTCCTCGATCCTACCTCCTTTGTATGTAATGGTCAGATTCCCTTTGTCATTGCTCACCCTCAGCTTGTCTATGCTTCCCATCCGTCGCACGGCGTCAGGAATCCGCTTGCCCTTCAAGGTGGCCCATCGGCGCCTCGGGAGCTTGATAGGCTCTGTTAGGCGCTCCCCGCTTGGTCTCAAGAAGACCAATGCCCCCGGCATCGGATTTGTCCTTCTCAACGCCTCTATAATAGTCAAAGCTGCGAGCATCAGCCCCATGAAAGCTTCGATGCCCACGAGCCTCGTCGTGATCCGTTTCGTCGGATCGTAGCGGGTAAAGCTCACCCGGTCACACGTTTGGCCCTGGATGGGCACATATTCCTTGCGGAACAATGAATCGTGCAAGCAAGCCTCAAACGTGTATTCCCCTTCTTCCGTCAACTTGTTACTTGTTGCCTTTAGGCGATTAGTCGAGGCTGGGTCTTTCTCAAACAGCAGATCGCTGCTCAGGGTGTTGCCCGTGGCATCTAAAAGTTGGAAGACCAACAAGTCATCAAGGGCACGCGTTGTGATCAAGGTAGGATCAACAGGATCTCCCTGCGCATCACTCAGTTCCACTGCTAAAGCAACCTCAGTGGGTTGTCCCGTCTTGGGCACAAGAGGAATGCGAGGTGAGGTGCGGATGGGCAGCCGTGCACCGGGTTGAGGTTGGACGATGGCCAATTCTACCGGCGTGGTCTTGTAGGTGGTAAACTCTCCATCGGCACGAAACGCTTCTTCCTCATCTCCTGCCATGTTCTCCCCCCAGGCCACTACAGCGATTTGGTGATCGCCGATCTCGTCCACCTCCTGGTCCGGGACCTCAGCAACATAGGCTTGAGTCTGGTTATCCCAGTCAAACATGATGTCCACGCTTGCTCCACTGGGCTTCTGAACTGTACCCTTCACAGACAACGGATGCTGAGGGTCAGGGGCAAACGCTAGCCCGCTGCAACTTGTCACATAATAGGTGATAGTGACCGGGCGATTTTGGGGAACCGTGTCGGCCAGCACTTTCTGGTATCCTTCAATACAATCAACCTCTATGCTATCGCGGTGTGAAAACAGGGAGACCTCGGTTCCAGCAGGATCTTCCCACGTCCCCGATGCTTGCAATGCATAAGTTCCGTCTCCTCCCAGATACACGTCTGCATCATAAACTCCGTCGCCTTCAGGTTGGAACTGATAAGAACGGGGCGCTCCCTCTTCAAAAGAGACCTCCCCTTGAAATATCAGAGGGGCTGTAGGCGCGACTTTGACTTCCCGGTCTCGTTCGTCGTAGAGCTTATAGAGAACCTTGTAATCACGATAAGGAGCATACAACTCCTCTGTGTCTATCAGTGAGGGCTCTATTGTACCGACTGAGAAACTGTTCTCGTCACCACTGAAAATCACGAACGTCTCGTTGTTAGGACCTATCACTGTGCCAGTTACCGTCATGGTGTAGACACCCGGCAGAACTGGTACGATCGGATTGACTGGCAGAACTGTCAAGTCACCGCCCCCCAAGGTTGTGGCGTCTATCTCCTGACTGGTACCATTGGGATCTGCCAAAGTTGCAGATAGCTGGAGTGGGAAAGTGACGGTCTCGGTAACGAGCTTGCCATCTTTGTCTATTGCCTTGTAGGTTGGCACGACCTCGCTGAAGGGAATCTGAATATCGGTCGGCCCAACAGGCGTGAGAGCTGTGAAAAGGTGATCGAAATAGATCACCGCTTCAGATCTGGCGTCCTTGTGCCATTCCCACATACCCGCTGTCGGTCTTTGGATAAACCATCGCTCAATGGTAGAACCAAATTCCACTTTTCTGATTACGTCATCGTCACCCTCTTGCATCTTAGTGCCATCGGAACGGTAGATTTCGACTATGGTATCCTGTCGCGACTTGATGATGGAGAAGATAGCGCGGTCCAGATATGGAGGTACAAAGAACCGCGCAGGGAGAACTTCGGAAGGCATGATGAGCGTGTTTAGGATTCGCCAGATAGCATCTACCACGTCCCAGTTGTTGTCAGTTGCGATTTGTTGGCTGTTTGGCCGAAGCTCCTTTGCCCCGTTGATTTTCTCTTCGTGCAGGCCAACTATACCAGGGTCATCCTCCCAATACGCTTTCATCTCAGGCCAGTAGCTAGGCTCCCCCACGTCATTCATGGCCACGACCCAGATGTGCCAGCCTTCCGTGGACTGCGGCTTAGGGGCAGGAGGGAAATAGAGAGAAATGTGCTCTTTCATCTTCCTGAAATAACCATTAAAACAGTGTTTATTCGGGTCGTACTTCCTTTCATCCCCCTCGCCCGTGTACCAAACGCATTTCTCTTTGGCCTGATCGGTGCCACATCTTTCGAGCAAGTTGGGTAGACTCTTCGCCGAAGGTTTTCCGTCTGTCAAGATGATAATAGCTTTAACTCGGGGGCCAGGGGGTTGCTCCTCTTCTAACTGAGCATCTTCGCACAACTTTCGCGCTTTCTCGAGAGCAGCGATATAGTCCGTTTTGTCCATGTCATCCGGGTGAATCTTACTCGTGATCTCTCTGAATACCTCTGGCCACTGTTCCTCGCTGTACCCTCCCAGGGGCGTCAGGGGGAGATCAATTCTTGCATCTGTACCGAAACTGACGACGGCGATCCGGTGCTCAACGAGAGGACGCTCCTCGACAATTCCTGAATAGATGCTGTCATATCCGAGACGGTCCAAGGCAAACCCAATTGATTGAATTCGAAGATCCAGGGGATCATTGGGCTGGGGATGAGCATGGCCTTCACACCTCTCCGGATCGGTGCTATAGTAGGGACACCCTTCCATGCTTGCAGACTGGTCGATAATGAAAATCACATCTACCCCACCGAAGGGTTCTCCTGCAATGATCTCATCTTGAGCCAAGACAGGTGACGATGGAGCAAAGGGGGCCAATGCAGTAAGAATCGCCAACATCAAGAGCTCTACCCTGCGAATCTGAATGGATGTCATTTGCTAGCTCTCCTCGTATAATAGTTGGTGTGGAGGGCGCCAACTCGCCGCCCACTTGACAAACTGGGAAGACTTCTAACTCACACCTTGTTCGCAAGCGGCCTGTCCTATCTACACAGACGACAACAGCCGACACGCCGACACTCTCAGAGAGCGCGGCAAATCGGCTGTCACAATCAGTGGCGGTATTTGGTTCAGACGGAGGTCCGGGACAGGCACAGAGAACATCGGCGCGTATCCCCCCTTAGTAAGACTGTTTCCATGCCCAGGTAAGGGCCTGTCTTGAGCCTTTGGTTAGCTCATGAGAGTAAAGCATGAGTGAGTTTCAGCCTCTTCTCACCCCTAATGCACTTTTGGACTATATCCACCGTGGGATTCATCATTGCGAATTCTTGTGAGCTGCAGTCACTCCAACTCTTCTGTTTCTAATATACTCCTGGATGTCATCTTCTAAGAATATGTATCTGCCTCCTGGCCCCTTGATGTACGGAATCTTGGCTAGTCTGGCCCATCGTCTAACGGTAGCCGGAGTGGTGTCAAAAATCTCCGCCACCTCATCGGTGGTAAGTCTCTCGTTTTGTTTAGCAACTATTTCTGTAACCATTCTCTGTTTATCTCAAGCATCCTCTCACTCACGATTTGATACATCATATGCGATATGGCCCTTTCGTTATATTATAGCATATTTTATCAAAAAAGGCAAGGTTTCGGTACCCCTTCGGCTGGGAGGCTCTTTGCTTTTTGTCTGTCGGTGCGATATAATGTACTCGGCTGGGCCGTTACGCTTATCTTTACTAAGGGGGCAGCGATTTGCGGGTGCTGATGGTTTCCAAGGCCTGTATCGTCGGGGTCTATCAGAGGAAGCTCGAAGAGTTGGCTAAGTTCGAAGATGTTGAGCTCACCGTCGTCGTGCCGCCCTAC
>Ga0209979_1001224_pt1 | contig 28902 bp, 24 predicted proteins | sample AnhtaG_FD_183114 | JGI IMG/M metagenome (GOLD analysis project Ga0209979, IMG submission 183114) | Deep subsurface microbial communities from Anholt, Denmark to uncover new lineages of life (NeLLi) - Anholt_01485 metaG (SPAdes) (version 2) | ecosystem: Environmental > Aquatic > Marine > Oceanic... | reverse complement strand
GGGATCGGGGGCGTAGTAGAGGCCGAAGCGGCTGAGGGCGGTGCTGAGGTCCAGGTTCACCAGGCCCGGCTCGACGACTGCCAGGCGATTCTCGGCATCGATCTCCAGGATGCGCTTCATGCGGGTCGTGACCAGCATGATGCCGCCAGCGGTGGGGATAGCGCCGCCGCTGAGGCCGGTGCCCGCGCCCCGAGCCACGACCGGCAGGCCGCGACGGCGGGCCAGCTTCACTACCTGGGAGACCTGCTCGGCGGTGGTGGGGAGGACGACGGCCTCGGGGAGGCCGCGCTCGATGGTGGCGTCGTACTCGTAGACCAGGAGGTCCTCTGGCGCATGAATGACGGCATCGCGGCCGACGATAGCCTGCAATTCGCGGACGAGCTTGCGGTCAGCCATTCCAACATTCAGTTTAGCACTCGGCACGGCCTTCTTGCTACAGGAAGAGCTGGTCTATAGCCGGTTCGCCGTTGGTGGGCGAACTTCCCAACCCCGCGGGATAAATCCCGCGGCACCATTTATCGATTCTGGGAAGACGCGGGTTTCTCCGCCAGAGGCGGATCCGCCTTCGGCGGAAACCCGCGGGATGGCCCAAACGTCTCCCAAGCACCGAGAATGAACCAGTCGTGCTGGTCTTGGGCTACTCGCTGGCCCAGCCTTTGGCTCGCTCGATGGCTCTCTTCCAGCCCTGGTACAGCTCGTCGCGCTGGCTAGTGTCCATTCGGGGCTCGAACCGTTTGTCCACCCGCCACTTGCCGGCCAGCTCGTCCTGGCCCTTCCAGAAGCCCACGGCCAGGCCGGCCAGGTAGGCGGCTCCCAGGGCGGTGGTCTCCGTGACCGCCGGTCGCACCACCTCTCGGCCGAGGATGTCGGCCTGGATCTGCATCAGCAGGTCGTTGGCGACGGCACCGCCGTCCACCCGCAGCTCCGGGAGGGTCAGGCCGCACTCGCCCTCCATCGTTTCGATGACGTCGCGCGTCTGGAAGGCGATGGCCTCGAGGGTGGCGCGCACCAGGTGGGCGCGAGTGGTGCCGCGGGTGATGCCCACGATAGTGCCCCGCGCCAGCGGGTCCCAATGGGGCGCGCCAAGGCCGACGAAGGCGGGGACCACGTACACGCCCTCGCTGGAGGGCACGCTGGCGGCAACCGCCTCGCTCTCGGCGGCGGTGGCTATGAGCCCAAGTCCGTCCCGCAGCCACTGCACGGCGGCGCCGGCGATGAAGATGCTGCCCTCGAGGGCGTACTCAACACCCTGGCCCAGGCCCCAGGCGATGGTGGTGACCAGGGATGAGCCCAGGGGAAGACTATCGTGGCCGACGTTCATCAGGACGAAGCAGCCGGTGCCGTAGGTGTTCTTGCCCATGCCCACCTGAAAGCAGGCCTGGCCGAAGAGGGCGGCCTGCTGGTCGCCGGCAATGCCGGCGATGGGTAGGGCTGCTCCCAGAAGGGATGGCTCGGCCTGGCCGAAGACGCCGCAGGAGGGGAGAACAGCCGGCAGGAGGGAAGAAGGAACGGCCAGCTCCCTTAGGGCCTCTTCGTCCCAGGTAAGGCGGGAGATGTTGAACATGAGGGTCCGCGAGGCGTTGGTGTAGTCGGTGGCGTGGACGCGCCCGCCCGTCAGTTTGTAGAGGAGCCAGCAGTCCACCGTGCCGAAGAGGAGGTCGCCGCGTTCGGCCCTGGCTCGAGCGCCGGGGATGTTGTCGAGCATCCAGGCGACCTTGGTGCCCGAGAAGTAGGGGTCGATGACCAGCCCCGTCTTCTGGCGAAAGGAGGGCTCCAGCCCTCGCTCCTTGAGCTCCTGGCAGAGGGGGGCCGTGCGGCGGCACTGCCAGACGATGGCGTTGGCCAGCGGCTCGCCCGTCTGGCGATCCCAGAGGATGGTGGTCTCCCGCTGGTTGGTTATGCCGATAGCGGTGACCTGGGAGGCGCGGGCGCCAGCCGCCTCGAGCACCTCTCGCGCCGAGGCCAGCTGCGACTCCCAGATCTCCTGGGGGTCGTGCTCCACCCAGCCGCTCTGGGGATAGATCTGGCGGATGGGGTGACCAGCGTTGGCGACGGGCCGGCCCTGGCGGTCGAAGAGGATGGCCCGCGAGCTGGTGGTCCCCTGGTCGAGGGCCAGGATGTACTCGGGCAAACTCGGCCTCCTATCTGGAGTTCAGCTTTGTATGGTAGCACGCGCCTGCGGCTGGGAACAGCGACCGGTGCTATAATGATGGTGGATGGTATGACGACCGCTACCCTGGCCGATATTCTGGACGCTCGCACTAAAGAGGGCGAGCTATACGAGCGGCTGGACGACAACAAGGTCCGCTGCTACGCCTGCGGCCATCGTTGCGTTATCCTCGACGGCCTGCGGGGCATCTGCAAGGTGCGCTTCAACCGCGGCGGCAAGCTGCTCGTGCCCAGCGGCTACGTGGCCGCTCTCCAGAGCGACGCCACCGAGAAGAAGCCCTTCTATCACGTCCTGCCGGGCTCCAGCACCCTGACCTTTGGCATGCTGGGCTGCGACTACCACTGCCCGTACTGTCAGAATTGGCTCAGCTCTCAGGCCCTGCGCGACCCGGTGGCCGGCCACGTGCCCGAGGCGATCAGCGCGCAGGAGATAGCGGCCGCCGCCGTGAGCACGGGCGCCGAAATCGTCGGCAGCTCCTACAACGAGCCTCTCATCACCTCCGAGTGGGCGGTGGAGATCTTTCGCCTGGCCAAGGAAAAGGGCCTGAAGACGCTGTACGTCTCCAATGGCAACGCCACTCGCGAGGTGCTGGAGTACCTGCGGCCGTGGCTGGACTGCTTCAAGGTGGACCTCAAGTCGATGTCCGCGAAGAACTACCGCTCACTGGGGGGCAAGCTGGCCAACGTCCTGGAGGGCATCCGCATGGCGGTGGAGATGGGCTTCTGGGTGGAGGTGGTGACCCTGGTGGTACCCGGCTTCAACGACTCCGATGAGGAGCTGCGGGAGGCCGCCGATTTCCTGGTCTCGGTGTCCCGCGACATTCCCTGGCACGTGACCGCCTTCCACAAGAACTACAAGATGACCGACCCCGAGAACACGCCGCCGGAAACGCTGCTGCGGGCGGCGGGCATCGGCAAGGAGGCCAGCCTCCGCTACGTCTACGCTGGAAACCTGCCGGGGATGGTGCGCTCGCTGGAGCATACCTACTGCCACAACTGCAACGAGCTTCTGGTGGAGCGGGTCGGCTTCCACGTGAGGCAGTACCGCATAGAGGGCGGCCGCTGCCCGTCCTGCTCGACGGCCATCCCGGGCGTGTGGTGGTAGCTCCGCCGACCTGATCCAGTACAGCAAGAGGCTCCTGGTGAGAAGGGGCCTCGCTTCTTGTCTGCGCCTGGTGCTACTGGAGGCGGGGGCCGATGGGGATGACGTAAGCCTGGCCGGTGTCCTCCCGCGTGCCGTCGGGCCCGTCGGCGGCGCGGGCGGTCGCTAGGACATCCGTCTGGCCGTCGGCGTCCCAGTCCGCTGCCGCAACGTGCACGCCGAAGATGTCTCCCTTGTTCTCGCCGAAGATGACGGCGCTGTGGTCGGCCAGGGCGATGTCTACCGTCTGGTCCAGGGAAACAGGACCGAGCACGATGTACACTTCGCCGCCGTCCTCACGGGTGTTGTCGGGCCCGTCTCCTCTTTCCGCTCCCAGGATGATGTCGTCCACACCATCGCCGTTCAGGTCACCGCTGGCCAGGGACGTGCCCAGCCGGTCGATGGCGTCGGCGCCCAGGATGGTCACATCCTGCTGAGCCAGAGCGATGTCGAACGAGCCGCGCAGGGATGGTGAGCCGAAGAAAACGTAGGCCTCGCCAGCGCCGCGGCGGCTGTTGTCTGGCCCGTCGGCCCTGGGGGCACCGATCAGGAGGTCGTCAATGCCGTCGCCGTTGACATCGCCGCTGGCCACCGCTCCCCCCAGCTCGTCCTCGTTGTCGGCGGCCGTCACTGTCACGTCCGGTGAGGCGGAGGCGAAGTCCAGAACGCCGTTGAGGGAGGGGGAGCCAAAGATGACATAGACCTCGCCGCCGTCCTCACGGGCGTTGCCAGGGATGTCGGCCCTGAAGGCGGCCACTATTAGGTCGTCGATGCCGTCGTTGTTCAGATCGCCCATTGTCAGGTGGTGGCCTAGCTGATCATCGGCCTCAGCGCCGATGAGGGCGAGATCGTACTCGCCCTGGGCCATGTCCCTGGTTCCCGACAGGGACGGCGAGCCGAGGATGAGATAGGCTTCTCCCCCCTGATAGCGGGCATTCTCTGGGCCATCGGCCAGGAAGGAGCCGACCAAGATGTCCTGGATGCCGTCGCCGGTGGCGTCGCCGGCGGCTAGGTCGGCGCCCAAGCGGTCTCCCTCTTCGGCGCCAAAGAGGGTTAGGTGCTGCTGCCCCAGAGCGATGTCTATCGTTGGCCCGAGGGTGGGCGAGCCGAGGATCACATAGGCTTCGCCGGCATTGGGCCTCTCGTTGGCAGGGCCGTCGGCCAGGAGGGCCCCCGCCAGGATGTCGTCGATGCCGTCGCCGTTGACGTCGCCGGCAGCCACGGCGAAGCCGAGGGAATCGCCGCTGTCGGCGCCGAATATGGTGACGTCCTGCTGGCCCTCAGCGAGGTCGATGGTTCCGTCCCCGTCTGGCGGGCCAAAGATGACGTAGACCTCGCCGCAGTCGGGTCTGCTGTCCTGGGGGCCGTCGGCGTTGAAGGCGCCGACGATGATGTCCTGCTGGCCGTCGCCGTTGACGTCGCCGGCAGCCAGGGCTCTCACCTTATCGCCTGCCTGAGCGCCGAGCAGGCTCAGGGCCGGGCGCTGGCGAGCGAGATCGAAGGTGGTGGGGCCAGCGTCTCCGCCGCCACAGGCCGCCGCCAGGACGATGACGGCGGCCAGTACTGGCAGCGCTGCTGACGGGTGCGGGCTGGCCGCCACCGACGTGTCTTTACTCCCAGGCAAAGGGCGGATACTGTTGGGTCAGGGAGAACAGGTAGGCGGTCACCCTGGTTTGCCAGCGCAGGTAGTTCAAGACGAAGGAGTAGAACTGCTTAGGGTACTGCTCATTGGCCAAGGCAACGATGGCCGTCCAGGGGAGGATGACGATGAAGGCCAGCCCCAGGACACCCAGCACCAGCCCGTGAGGGATGAGCAATATGGGCCTGAGGAGGGCACTCCACCAGGGCGGGTTGCCGCTTGGCTGGAAGTCGACGTTGACGGTGCTTTCGATAGCCTTCTCCGGAGGGTCATCTGTGAGGAAGTAGACATAGGCGTAGATGGCCATGAAGAGCTTGCCGTAGCGGGCGAACTCTGGTCCGTCTTCCTGGATGAACTTCTCACCGCCCTTGGAGCCGACTCGTATGGCTATGACGATGGGGGCGACGATGTACGCTAAGAAACCCAGGATGCCCGCCCCTACCCAGTAGAACACGATGGCGATGACGGTGTGGATAATGCCCTGGTCCCTGGGGACCTTCTCGCGGGCGGGTACGTCCAGTGTGGCGGGATAGGCTGCGGCCATGGCTTCCTCCTTGTTCCTGAATAGAGCTGGGCTGGCCGGGTTGATGATCTTGGTCTCGCAGCCAATGATGGCGCGCGGCTACCGCCTTGTCAACCGCAGACGGAGGGTGGTGTGCTCACCGTGGGCAGCACGATGGGCAGCGGCGTGCTTCGTGTCGCCTACTCGTAGCGGATGGCTTCGGCGATGGTGATGCCAGCGGCCAGCCGCGAGGGCAGAATAGTCATCAGGAAAGAGGCTCCGAAGGCGAAGGCGGCGGTAAGGAGAATCTGCCACCAGGGGATGATGAAGCCTATGTCGATGTTGGAGAACTCGTCGCTATGGAGGAGGTTGAAGGAGAGAAGCATCGCCAGGCCGATGCCGGTGGCGATACCCAGCAGGGCGATGAACGATGACTCCAGGATGAAGCTGAGGGCCACGGTGCCGCGGGTGTAGCCGATGGCCCGCAGCATGCCGATCTGCTGGCGCCGCTCCACCACGGAGCGGAAGGCGATCACCCCCACGGCTGCCGTGCCCACCAGCAGGCCCATGCCCATGAAGCCCTGGATGAGGTAGAAGAAGGTGTTGAAGGTGGCCTGGTCTTCCTCGAGCTGGTCCTTTATGGACACGGCCTGAGCGCCGGTGGTGACCAGGGCGGACTCGATGGCTTTGGCTGTGTCGCCGGGATCCACGCCCGGCCCCACCTTCACGTAGAAGCGGGAGAACTCGGGCTCGCCGAAGACTTCGTTGAAGGTCTCCTCCGAGGTGTAGAGGCCAAAGAAGTTAGCGCTGGAGCCAAAATCGATAACCCCGATGAGCGAGAGGGTTACCGGCTTGCCACTAGTCGGGTCGCGCAGCTGCAGGGCCAGGGGTTCCATCACCTTGGCGGTCTCATCGAACCCCTCGACGTGGAATTCGTACGGGCCGAACATGAAGTGATCCTCAGAGACAGCGAAGGCGTCGGTCACCGCCAGGCCGGGCGTAGTGCGGATGGCCTCCCAGACGGCGGCGTCGTCGGGGTACTGACGGGCGCGCGTCTGGAGCCTGATCTGCGACTCGCGGGCGAAGGCGTCGTCCACGCCCAGCACGGGGTAGGATTCCCACTCTGGGCCCTCCGGCTCAATCGTTGGTCTGGCGCCGAACACACGCGCAAGTTCTTGTTCCAAGGGCTCGAGGGGTGGCCTGGGCTGGACAGCGAAGACGCGGCCGATCTCAACCTCCAGCGGCTCGGGCGGTAACCCAGGCTGAACTCGGAAGACCCTCCGGGTTTCGTGCCCCAAATCCTCTAGAGGGGGAGGTGGTTTGAACTGCCGCAGCTCCGCGCCGACGAAGAGATCGGGCAGGCGCACGGCGCCGACGGCGGCGAACTGGTCGGTATCCACTGAGCCTTCCCTGTCCAGGGCGGCCACGAGGTCGCCCACCGGGTTGTTGGGGTTCTCGGTCACAACAATGTCCCAGCCGCCGCGGGCGTCGTCGCGGAGGAAGAGGGCGTTAAAGTTGGTGTTCATGATGGACATCATCACCACGGCGAAGACCACCAGGGCGATCATGGCCATGGTCATGCCGGTGCGGAACTTGTTGGCCAGGGGATAGGCGACGGCGATACGCAGGGCGGGCAGGAGGCGGCCAAGCCGGTCGCCGGTGCGCTCGAGCAGGCGCAGGAGGATGTCGGCGTTGTAGACGATGACGAAGGTGGCGGAGGCCACCATGAAGATGCCGGAGAGGAAGAACATCTCCATACCGCCTTCCATCTCCGGCAGGAGACTCTCGAGGGGCCCCGAAAAGAGGGCCCACATGGCCAATACGGCCAGGCCGACAATGGTGAAGACGGATCGCTCCGGCAGAGCGAAGTAGCGCAGGACGGCAGCCGAGCTCAGCAGGGCAATGGACAGGCCCATCATGAAGAGGGAGGCCTGCTGAACACTGATGCCGCTCCAGGTGAGGAACACGCCGAACAGGATGGCTATGATGCCCAGGATCAGGGTGCGGCGGGTGGCCCGGCGGTAGGTGGGCTCGGGGATGTCACGGAGGGCCCGCACGATGTTGAGGCGGCTCACCCGCCAGGAGGAGATGACGACGGTGATAAAGGTGACCACCACCCCCAGGCAGTAGGCGATGATCAGGCTGCGGGGTGTGACATGGGGGGTGATGTCGATGCCGAACTCGGCGAAGAAACGGTTCATGACCCGAGCGATGGCGACGGCCACGAGCACCCCCAGGCCAGCACCCACCAAGGCAGCCCCGAGGTTGTAGGCCATGCCCTCCGAGAGGAAGGACTGGACGAGCTGGCTGCGCTTGCTGCCCACGGCGCGGGCCATGCCCATCTCCGGCTTCCGCTCCGCTGCCAGCATGACGAAGATCATGAAGATGAGGAGGATGCCGGCGGCGATGGAGAAAAGGCCCAGCACCAGGAACATGGTGGACATAACATTCCCCATGAGTTCGGCCATCTCCACAGTGTCTTGCTTTATCTTCTCCACGCTGAGGTTGGGGTTGGTGAGGGCAGCCTCCACTTTCTCGGCCACCGTATCGGAGAGGGCCATGCCGTCGCGCACGCCGCCGCGGTTGGAGATGCCGACAAAGTCGACCTCCCCCTCGCGGTCGAAGAGCCGCTGGGCCACGTCCAGGCGGGTGACCATGCCGTCCTGGGATTGGCCCTCCTCGGTAGTGAGGGCGCCCGTGATGAGTCTATCCTTGACGATGTCCACCACCTTAAAGGTGGCGGGAATTCCGGCGACGAAAATCTGAAGGGTATCGCCCGGCTGAGCGTCAAGCTCCTCCTGGCCGCTCTCGTTGAGGTAGATCTCGTCGGGGGCAAGGGCGCCGACATCCAGCACCTTGCCGTGGAGAGAGACGATGTCGGGGAAGCCGTCCATGCGCTCGGGGTCGGCGCCGGTGAGAAAGGCCGAGGGGGTGCTGAGGCCCGTCCGCGGGTTGATGACCGGCACCGGTTCGAAGAGGGCGGGGGCAATGCCGTCGATGTCGGGGTCGTCGCCCAGGGCAGCTTCCAGCTCGGCGACGGTGGACTCGGGAACGAAGGGCTCAGCCGCTGCGTCGCCGGTCTTCTCCACATCGAACTCCACGATCTCGTCGAGGTGGCCGGCGAGCTCGTAGGCGAAGTTGGTGACGCTGCGGTCGACGGTGTCGCCGGTGGTGAGGGCGGCGGAGATGATGAGGGTGCTGAGCATGAGGCCGATGACGATGAGGACGGTCTGGGCCATGCGGCGGGGGATGTTGCGCACGCCCATCTTGAACATGATGCGGTTGCGCAACACCACATAGGCCACGGTGGAGAGCGAGACCAGCAGCCCGGCCAGCAGGCCGAGCATGATGTAGTCCATCGGGACGGTGAACAGTTCGTCCACGGGTGGCCGCTCCTAGGTCCGCTCAGGGGTTGGGTTGGTGGGCTGCTTCGCCCGGTCAGTACGCTTCTCGTCCACTATCAGGCCGTCGACCATGTGGACGATGCGCTGAGCGTAGGCAGCCATCTTGGCGTCGTGGGTGACCAAGACAAAGGTCTGGCTGGTGGTTTCGTTCAGCTCCCGCAGCAGGTTCATGATCTGTTCGGCGTTGGTGCTATCGAGGGCGCCGGTGGGCTCGTCGGCCCAGACGATGGCCGGATCGTTCACCAGGGAGCGGGCTACGGCCGCCCGCTGGCGTTCGCCGCCGGAGAGCTCGGCCGGCCTGTGGCTCGCCCGGTCGGCGAGGTGGACGAACTCCAGGGCCCGCATGGCGGCCTCGCGGGCGCGCCCGGCTGAAGTGCCCGAGACCAACAGAGGCAGCTCGACGTTTTCCACCGCCGAGAGGATGGGCAGGAGGTCGTAGACTTGGAAGACGAACCCCATGTTGCGAGCGCGGTATTCGGTCTTGGCGTTGTCGGACAGACGGTTGATGTCGGTTCCATCGACGGTGACGCGGCCGCTGTCGATGTCGTCGAGGCCGCTGAGACAGTTGAGGAGGGTGGTCTTGCCGCAGCCGGAGGGGCCCATGATGGCCACCATCTCGCCCCGCTCGACCGAGAGGGAGACGCCCCTCAGGGCCCGCACCTTGGAATAGCCGGTGTCGTAGGTCTTGGCCACGTCCGTAGCTTCGATGATAAGGTTGGTCATTGTAGCGGTGCCCTCCTGCTGTGGCGGTGGTGGTGATCTGAAGGCTCAAGCAGATCCCAGGATCAAGTTTATTGGCTCAGCATCTGTGACACAAGCGCTGTGGTCTAGGCTGGTTGACAAGCTGGCCGGGGCAGGGATATATGGAGATACCACTCAGGCAGCTAGCTTAAGGGAGGAGGCCCAGCGCATCATGAAGGCCGACCAGCTCGTCCAGCTCACGATCGCCGAGGCCGCCCGTTCCTTCCAGGCGGGCGAACTGTCGCCCACAGAGCTCACCCGCGCCTATCTGGAGCGCATCGAAGCGCTGGATCCGAAGCTGAACGCTTTCGTCACTCTGCTCCCGGAGGCGGCCGTGGCCGAGGCCGCAGAGGCCGAGCGGCGTCTCGGGCAGGGCCGGCGGCGGGGTCCTCTGGACGGCATCCCCTTCGCGATCAAGGACCTGTACGAGACCAAGGGCATTCGCACCACCGCCGGATCGAAGATCCTGGCCGACTACGTTCCGGCGGAGGATGCCACCTGCGTGCGCCGCCTGCGAGAGCAGGGCGTGGTGCTGCTGGGCAAGCTGAACATGCACGAGTGGGCCTTCGGGGGAACGAATGTGATCTCCCATTTCGGGCCGACCCACAACCCGTGGGCGCTGGACCGAATCACCGGCGGCTCCAGCGGTGGCCCAGGCGCGGCTCTGGCCGCCTCGCTCTGCCTGGGCTCCCTGGGCTCGGACACGGGCGGCTCCATCCGGATGCCGGCCTCCATGTGCGGCGTCGTCGGGCTCAAGCCGACCTTCGGCCGGGTGAGCAAGCATGGGGTCGTCCCCTTGAGCGATTCCTTGGACCACGCCGGGCCCATGACTCGCAGCGTGGAGGATGCCGCCCTCGTGCTGCAGGCCATCGCCGGCGCCGACCCAAACGACCTCACTGCCGAGGATGTGCCCGTGCCGGACTACGTGGCGGCTCTGAGCGGCGAGGTGCGCGGGTTGCGGGTTGGCTTGCCCGACAAAGACGTGCTCTCGGGCTTGGACAAAGAGGTGGAGGTAAGCTTCCGGGCGGCCGTGAGGACGCTGGAGGGCCTGGGCGCCTCCCTGGTCGAGGTGGAGGTTCCTAGCCTCCAGCGGGCCGATGCCATCTGGCTGGCGATAGCGGGGCCGGAAGCGGCGGCTTTCCATCGGCGGAACCTGGAGGAGCGGCCGCAGGACTTCAGCGAGCAGGTGCGGCTACGGCTGCAACTGGGGTTGCAGCTACGGGCGGTGGACTATCTGGGGGGCCTGGAAGGCCAGCGGCAGCTTCGGGTAGAGGTGGAAGAGCAGTACGCGAGGATGGACGTGCTGGTGACGCCGACCACCGCCTTCACCGCCGGCAGGATCGAGGACGAGCTCTCTGCCAGCGGGCGGGAGATCTACATCCACCGCTTTACCTGCCCGTTCAACCTGACCGGCCAGCCCGCTATCTCTTTGCCCTGCGGCTTCGACAGCCAGGGGCTGCCGGTGGGGCTGCAGATCGTCGGGCGGCCGTTCGACGAGGAGACCGTCCTGAGGGTCGCCCACGCCTACGAGCAGGCCACCGAGTGGCATCTGCGCCGGCCGTCGCTGGACTAGTCGCGGGGGACAGTCCTGCCGCCTTCGGCCGCTTCGGCGAGAAGGGCTTCCCGAACGGTGGGCAGTTCTGTCAGACAGACCTCGTCAGCCATCGGCGCTCTTCCCTTATCATAACGGACTGACGAGAGTGTTCTCATTGAGGCAGCATCGGGGTCATAACAGAATGGACATCCGTAAGCTGCCTGCCTTCACACTCTATTGACATCGACAGGAGGAGCGGAGAACCATGGAGTCGCTGGGGATCACCAGACTGGACCACGTTGCCATGGCGGTTTGGAACGTCGAGGAGTACCTACCTTTCCTCACCGAGCTCTTTGGCATGAAGGTGGTGGACCGCTGGCGTAGTGAGGAGGAAAAGTACGCCGGCGTCACCCTTGACGTGCCGGGCGGCGGCATCCAGTGGGAGGTAGTTGAGCCAATCTCTGACGATAGCTTCTTAGCTCGCTTCCTGAAGGAGCGGGGTCCCGGCCTTCATCACGTGACGTTTCAGGTGGAGGACGTAGAAAAGGCAGCAGAGATGCTGCATCGCCGCGGCATCGAGCCCTTCGGTGGGGTGAGAACCGGCTCTACCTGGAAAGAGCTCTTCATCCACCCGAGGGATGGTGGCGGCCTACTTGTCCAGCTCTTCGAAGGGTATTGGCCCGCTTCCTCGGCCAGCACCGACTAGGGAAATGGCTATCCCCTGCCTCCGGCAGCGGGTGGAAGGATGGTCACCTCGTCGTGCGACGTCACAGGGGTGTCCAGCCCGCTGAGGTAGCGGATGTCCCTCCCGTTCACGAACACGTTCACGAACCGGGGGATGTTGCCATCCTGGTCCAGCAGGCGCTCGGCGAGGACGGGTCGTAGCTCCACCAGTTGGTTGATGAGATCGCGGGTAGTAGCACCGTCCGGGAGGGCTACTTCGATGTCCCGTTCACCGGCTACCTCTCGCAAGGAGGCATACAGCCGAACCACCGTGACGTGAGACGTAGGTTTCACCTACCCCCTAGATGATCTGCAGGGCCTTCAGCTTCTCCTCGGGTACTACGCCGTTCACCCAGCCGCGCGCCTCGTAGTACTCCTCGAGCATCTGGTCCAGCTCGCAGAGCTGTCCCTGAGAAGGGGGACTCTGGGACGGTTCGGTGAGGAAGCGGGCGGGCAGGGTGTCGGCGCCTTCGCCGAAACCGGCCAGGTTGTTGTAGTAGCGCTCCAGGTTGTAGATGCGCTCGCCGATGGTGAGAATAGCGTCGGCCTCGATCGGGACGCCCACCATCGCCGAGTACTGGGCGGCGTAGTGGTCCGGATTCTCGGCGAAGGTGGAGAACTTGCAGACGCCGAGGGAGTCGGAGAGAGCCTGAAAGTCCTGGAAGAGCTTGAGCAGCTTGCCCTTGCCCTGCCAGGCGAGGGGGTCGGTCTTCTCCGGCACGCCGACGATCTCGCTGGCTGGGGTGTAGCCTCGGAGGTGGCAGGCACCGCGATTACTCGTGGCGAAGCCCAGCCCCATTCCCTTCAGGCCACGCGGGTCATAGGCGGCGATGGTCTGGCCCTTGACCGACATGGCAATGCTGGGGTCGCCGAAGGCCTTGGCCGCCGGCTCGATGCCGTTGGCCAGGGTGTTGCCGATGCCCTCTCGCTTGGCGGTCTTGTGCACCAACTCCACCATTTTGTCGACGTCGCCCCAGCCCACGCGCTCTCTGATCAGCTCCTTCTCGCTGGCCTCCATGGTCATGGCCAGCACGTTGCCCATGTCGATGGTGTCCATGCCGTAGTCATTGCAGAGGTCAATTAGGAAGGGAATGGAGTCGCGATTGTCGTTGTCGCACTGAGCACCGAAGGACCAGGCCGACTCGTACTCGACGCTCTCCATGCGTACGTGGAACTTGCCGGGCTCGGTCTCGACCTCCTTCTTGCAGGCGACGGGGCAGGCGTGACAGGTGGGGTCGCCGACCAGGATGGTCTGCTGGATGTGGTGGCCGCTGATGTTGAAGGCGTTGGCAAAGCTGGTGAACTGGGCGTTTTTGGTTGGCAGGGCGCCGATAGTGTTCGCGGCCATCATGAGGCTGTTGGTGCCGTACACCGACAGTCCGCCCTTACGGGGCGCCAGAGTGGCGCTCTCGTTGATGGCCTTTAGAGCGTCCTTGTGGGCCTGCTTGAATGCTTCCCGGTCCTTGGGCTTGGGCAGCTTCTCGGCCGCCTTGATGACGATCGCTTTCAGGTTCTTGCTGCCCCCTACGGCGCCTGTGCCGCCTCGGCCAGAGGCGCGGTCGTTCTCGTTCATCCAGCCAGCGAAGCGCACCAGATTCTCCCCGGCCTGGCCGATGGTCACCACGCTCACGTCCTCGCCATGGCGCTGCTGGAGGATCTTGACGGTGTCGTGGGCGCCCTTGCCCCAGAGGTCGCCGGCGTCTTTCAGTTCGACCTCGCCGGCCTCGACGTAGGCATAGACGGGCTTCTCCGCCTTGCCCTTGAAGACCAGGCCGTCTAAGCCAGCCCACTTCAAGCGAGCGCCCGACCAGCCGCCGTGGTGGGAGTCGGTGACGGTGCCGGTCAGCGGCGACTTGGTCACCACGGCCATCCGACCGCTCATGCTAACATCCGTGCCGGTCAGGGGGCCGACAAGGAAGCAGATGATATTGTCCGGCGACAGAGGGTCGACCTGAGGCCCGTTGTCGAAGACGTACTTCACGCCTAGACCACGGCCGCCGATGTACTTGTGGGCGTCCTCTTCGTTGATCCCCTCGTACTTGACCTCGCCGGCGGTCAGGTCGATGCGCGCCAGCCGATCGGCGTATCCACCCAGTTCCATCGCTATGCTCCTTTCTCAGCGGCGGGTCGCCGCAACCTTCTAGTGAAGAGCAACCCTATTTTTGCGCATCGCGGGCGTCCTGACAAGAGCCAAGATTGGCTGAAGTGGCACCAGTTGAGCGGCCGGGCCCTGAACCGCGGGGGATGTTTGACATTGGCATGACGGTAGCGGATGATTTTGCCAGGCGGCCAAGTGAATAGATTTGCAGGTCGCTGTTTTCAGGCGGGAGGTAGGAGATGGCCGTCGATAGCTACAAGTGGCTGCCCGGCAGCCTCGCCAACTACTATAGAACGCGTCCCCTCGAGAAGGCGGAGCCCATTCCCTGGACGCCCCTTGCCAAACCCGTCGCGGAGTGCCGGTTCTCTCTGGTCACGACTGCCGGTCTCTATGTGAAGGGCAAGCAGCCGCCGTTTGATCTGGACAGAGAGCGGCAGGAACCTTTCTGGGGTGACCCCACCTATCGCGCCATCCCGCGCGACGTCAAGCAGGAGGAGATCGGCGTCGCTCACCTTCACATCAACAACGCCGATCTGGAGGCGGACGTCAACATCGCTCTGCCTGTGCATCGCTTCCTGGAGCTGGAGGCGGCGGGCGAGATCGGCTCCCTGGCCCCTACTCACTACTCCTTCATGGGTTACCAGGGGAACCCGTCTAACGCCGACGAGTGGGAGAAGCGCTACGGCCCCGAGGTGGCCGCTCGCATGAAGGAGGAGGGGGTGGATGCCGCTCTCCTCACCCCCGTCTGACCGGAGTGCTGTCTGAACGTGCCCGTGCTGGCACGTGTCATCGAGGCCGCTGGTATCAGCACTGTCTTGGTCACAATGATGCCGGAGGTAACGGAACGCGTGGGCGCTCCCCGCATCGTGGGGGTGGAGTTCCCCTTCGGCCATACGCTGGGCCATGCTGGCGACCGCGAGGAGCAGACGAAGGTTATCCGCGACTCCCTGCGCGTCCTGCGGGATGCTCGCCAGCCGAACACGGTTGAGCACCTGCCCTACGAGTGGCCGGACTTCGAGCACTGGAAGCGGGAGTGGCACCCCAGCGAGCCAGCACCGATCATCGCCTTTCTCAGAGAGCAACGCCGTCGAGCAAGGGCAGCGGAATAGCTCTTGCGGTAGAAGACGACGCGGTGACGCGCCCGGCGGCTTATTGCCTGCTGTCGATGCGCTGAAGGAGCTCCCAGAGGAAGGTCTGGGTGCGGGTCAGCACATCGGCGTCCACGTTCTCGAAGACGTCGTCCGGCCGATGCCAGTGGGGAAGAACGCCATCGGGTCGCAGGTTGACGAAGGTGAGGCTGGGCATGCCGTTCTTGATACCGATGGCGCCCTCGGTGAAGCCCAGCGGCATCACGCTGGAGTAGGCACCCAGCTCCGGCCGGTCGGCGGCGATCTGGTCGGCCAGGGCCACCAGGCCGGGGTCGGAGCGATAGGGCCGGGTCATGCCCTCGCGGGTGATGTAGCAGGGGCCGGAGCCGGGCCCAGCCACCGAGTCCAGGGCGATGAAGTAGGCCCCCTCAAGCTCCTCTCGGTGCTCCCGCAGGAAGGCGGCCGCTCCATAGCAGCCCACCTCTTCGCAGCCGCTGTTGATGGCCCACACCTCTGTGTTGGCCAGGGGCTCCTCCTTCAGCCGCTCGGCCAGGGTGAGGACGAGGGCGGCGCCGCTGGCATTGTCGTTAGCGCCCGGCGTGTAGGGGGTCATGTCTGGCTGGACGGTCATGATCAAGTCCAGGATCAGGAGCACCGCCGGGGCGAGCGAGATGAGGTAGATGATATTGCTCTGGACGATCGAGCCGGCGATGTAGAGGAGCACCAGAGCGGCCATGCTGGCGAAGGCGGCCACCACCAGAACCCGGAAGACCTTGAGATGAAGCGGCGATCGGAAGACGAAGGGGGTCCGGTGGGTGTCCAGATGGCCCATCAGTACCAGCCGTCGGGTCGGTGTGGCCGCCGGCGGGATGACGGCCCACACGTTCTGGCTGGGGCGTTTGGGCAGGAGCCAGCGAACGGGGTTAGTGATGAAGTTCAGCTCCAGGTAAGCGGAGAGCAGGGTCGTGGCCGCCAGCACGGTGGCCAGGATGGCGGTGGCGCGGCCGGCGAGAGGATAGACGGCGACGGCCAGCAGGGCCAGGGTGATGGCGAGGGCGAAGGGTCGCCACTGGGAGGTGCCGCTGCTGAAGCGCTGCATCCGCGGCGACAGGTTCAGCTTGTCCAGGGCGCCCCAGGCGTAGGCGGCTGCGGCCGCCTCGGCGGCGGTCGTCGAGCCGCGGGGCCCAATGTTCACCGACAGGTGACGGACGTGTTCCAGGCAGCGGGCTGCAAGCTCCCTATCGCCAGGGCGCGTGGGCTGTCGCTGTTGGGGGTCTTCCTGTGGGCCTCTTGGCCCGGCCTCGGTTGGGTCAGAACTCATCGCCATCCTCTCCCCGCGCTCAGTGCGGTCCTTAGGCCGGACAATACGGGCGGCTTGCTGAATGCTAGCGTCTGCCACGGGCGTGCGTCAAGGAGGCGAGGCATCGCAGCGTCAGCCCTGGTACAATTTCATGGCCAGTTTGGGCGCTCATGGTGATGTCCGCTGGGGAGGAGTGCATGACGAAGGCCGTTTTGTGGGACCTGGATGGCGTTCTGGTGGACACGGCGCCCTTTCACTTCCAGGCCTGGCAGGAGCTGTTCCAGTCGGTGGGCAAGGGCTTTGCTGAGGCCGACTTCCGCCGCACCTTCGGCCTGAGAAACGATGCCATACTGACGGACATCCTGGGCGAGCTTACGTCCGCAGAGGTCGAGCGGCTGGCCCAAAGGAAGGAAGGGCTGTACAGGGATAAGGTCGCGGGGAGGGTCGCAGCCATCCCTGGAGCCATAGACCTCTTGCGCCGTCTTCAGCAAAGGGGCAGGAAGATAGCTATCGTCTCCTCGACCACCCGCGAAAACGTGCGTGTGGTGCTCAGTTCCCTCGGGCTCGAGGGGGTGTTTGAGGCGGTGGTCGCTGAGGAGGATGCGCCGAAGGGAAAGCCCGACCCGCAGGGCTTCCTGGTGGCGGCGGAGAAGCTGGGCGTGGCGGCAGCAGAGTGCGTGGTGATCGAAGACGCGCCAGGTGGGGTGGAGGCGGCGAAGAGGGCGGGAATGCGCTGCATCGGCGTGACCACGAGCCGGCCCAGGGAAGCCCTGGCTGGCGCGGATCTGGTGGTGGACAGGCTGGAAGAGGCAGGCGTCTATTCGTTCCTGGGGATTTAGGTTCCCCCTAGTAGACCACTTCCTCGGCTACCAGCCTCTCGATCTCCTCGCTCGGCATGCCCAGGAGCTCTCCCAGCACGTACTGGTTGTGGCCACCCAGGAGGGGGCCCGGACGGCTAATTTGGGCCGGGGTCCGCGAGAACCTCCAGGGCGGGCTCACCGTCAGCTTCTCGCCGATGGCCGGGTGGTCCAGGGACTGCAGGACGCCTCGCGCGCGGAGATGGGGATCCCGGACCAGCGCTGGCCCGTCGAGGACGGGCATGGCTGCCACGCCCACGTCCTGCAAGGCCTGGGTCACTTCCTCCTGGCTGCGGCTGGAGGTCCACTCGCTGATGAGCTGGTCCAAAGTCTCCTGATTCTGCCAGCGGCTGGCGGCATCGGCGAATCGTTCGTCTTCCAGGCGTCTGTCGCCTACTACCCGGCGGAGGGCATCCCACTCCTCATCGCAGGCGATGGCGATGGTCACCCACTTGTTGTCGCCGAGGCAGGGGTAGCAGTTGTGGGGAGCCATGAGGTGGTCGCGGTTTCCTGCCCTGGTCTGCACGCGACCGTTCATGCTGTAGTCCATGAAGATGTGTCCGATAAGGGCGCTGACGGCTTCGGTTGACGAGAGGTCGATGTGCTGGCCCTTGCCGGTGCGTGCTCGATAGTGGAGGGCGGCGAGGATGGCGAAGGCGGAAGTGGTGCCCACCCGCAGGTCGACGGCGCCGCTGAGGGGCGTGGGAGGGCCATTGGTGTGGCCGGTGATGTAGGCATGGCCGCCCATGGCGGCGAAGGTGGGGGCGTAGCCCGCGTAGGTGCGCTCCGGCCCGCTGGCCCCGACGGCCGAGGAGGACAGCATGATGATATCGGGCTTTACCGCCTTGAGGTCGTCGTAGCCCAGGCCGAGCCTGTCCATCACGCCAGGGCGCATGTTCTGGGTCACTACGTCGCTTATCTGGGCAACCCTCTTCGCTATCTCGACCGCTTTGGGCTGGCTGAGGTTTAGGGTCAGGCTCAGCTTGCCAGCGTTAATGTCGTTGAAGATGACCGAGTGATCGGGGCTGGTCATGGTTGGCCCGGTCATCAGGGAGCGCAGGCGGGTGTGGTCGAGGCGACGGCGGCTCTCCACCTTGATGACCTCCGCTCCCAGGAGGGCCAGAAGCAGGGTGGCGTGAGGCCCGGCCCAGGCCCAGGTGAAGTCGAGGATTCTGACGCCCTCCAGGGGTCCTTTCGTCATGTGGTAGTCCTATAGCTAGATGGTGCCATCAGCGGCCATCGTGTCCAGTTGTTCCTTCGAGTAGCCCAGGCGGCCGCAGTAGACCTGCTCATTGTGCTCGCCGAGGAGGGGAGCGGCTCGTTCGCCCCGCCAGGGCGTCTCGGACATCTTGTGGCCAACGGTGGGGTACTCCAGCCTCCCCGCCTGGGGATGGTCGAGGTGGGCGAAGAAGCCGCGCTGGCGCGCCTGTGGCCAGTTCGCGATCTCCGCCGCCGTGCGCACCGGCCCGATGGGAACGCCGAGGGCCTGCCCCTTGTGATAGAGCTCCTCCTTGGGATGTTGGGCCATCCACTCTTCCAGGAGGGGCTGGATCTCGTCGCGGTGCAGGGAGCGAGTGGTCTCATCGCGGCACTTTTCGTCCTGGGCCCAGGCGGGGTTGCCCATCAGCTCCATCAACGCCTGCCATTGGTGATTCTGAACGGGGGTGATCACCACGTGTCCATCCCGGCAGGGCATGAGCCCTCCTACCATCCCCGGCCAGGCGGGCGGCTCCGGCGTGTTGGCGAAGCGGGCGACCACCACCCGCTCCAGGGCGAGGAGCGCCTCGAACTTGGAGATATCGATGTGCTGGCCCTGGCCGGTGGTCAGGCGAGAGAAGAGGGCGGCCAGGGTGGCCACCGCGGCGGTCAGGCCGCCGTCGTAGTCACCCACCTGGCCTCCGGCCACGACCGGCGGTTCGTTTCGCTTCTCTTTGGGAGCGACGTAGAAGAAGGAGGAGTGGCCGCTGGCGTGATAGAGGTTGAGGTGATAGCTCTTGTAGTCGCGGTAGGGGCCCGTCTGACCGAAAGGGGTGATGGAGGTGAGGATAAGGCGGGGGTTGACGGCGCTGAGGCTGGCGTAGTCCAGGCCGAGCTCGGCCATCTCGCCGGGCGGCCGGTCCTCGATGAGGACGTCGGCCTGCTCGGCTAGGCGCTGGAAGACCTGGCGGCCGGCGGTTGTGCGCGGGTTGAGGGTGATGCCCAGCTTGTTAGTGTTCAGGTAGAGGAAGAGGCCGCTCTTCTCGGGATGGGGGACATCGTCGGGGAAGGGGCCTCTGGTGCGGGCGGCGTCGCCCGCCGGCGGCTGCTCGACCTTGATGACCTCCGCGCCCAGGTCGGCGAGGAGCTTGCCGCAGTAGGGGCCGCTGATCATCTGGCAGTACTCGAGGACGTTGAGGCCATCGAGGGCTGTTTCGGCCATGGTGTTGGTTTCTCCCGGACACTGTTCGGCGGGCCGTTCGGCCCGCCTCAGTAGTAGGTTACGATCTGGGCTCGTTAGGAGCAAGGCATTGTGGTGAATTGCACAATTGTCCGCGCCTGCGGGTAGGATGGGGCGCGCGCCTTGACGACTGCGAGACCTTCAGGCATGATGCGGGAACCGGCCAGGAACGGACCATAGCTAGGGAGGCAACGCCATGAGGAAGCTGGCATGGATTGCGGCGGGCAGCGCCGTACTTGTGCTGACAGTTGTACTTGGCTCTAGCCTTCTGGGCGGGCAGGGAGTCCCCGCCCAGGGCACCGTCAACTTCGACATCCCCCTCACTCTCGTCCCCATCAGCACTGACGGCGATGGCGACACGTTACCCGACCAATGGGAGGAGGCCCACGGCTTGGATCCTGACGACAGCGGCGGAGACAATGGGAGCAACGGCGACCCCGACTACGATGGTCTCACCAACGGGGAGGAATACTGGGCGGGCACCAACCCCAATGACCCCGACACCGACGGCGGCGGCGAAAGCGACGGCTCCGAGGTCGATTTCGGCTCCGATCCCCTCGACCCAGCTGACGATGAGGTCGAGTCCCCTGAGAATCTCCAAGCGACGGCCGGGATCGGTGAGGTGACGCTAACGTTCGATGTCGAGCCTGACTACGATCACCTGATCCTCTACCGCTCCACGAGCTCAGAAGCTGACTACGCTGTAGTAGATGCCAGCGTGGCACCCGACGGCAGTCACGTTGACGACGGCCTAACCAATGATGTCACTTACTACTACTTCATCGTGGCGGTGGACGGTGATGGACACGTGAGCGCCCCGTCCAACGTGGTCTCGGCTACACCCAAGGAGGACACCATTCCGCCCACGCCCACACCCACTCCGCCGGTGGCGCCGACCCGCACGGTCACCTGGGGCCCCGGCTGGCACAACGCTGCGTGGAGCGGGGCCTCCACTCCCGAGGAGGTCTTCGCCTGCGCGGCGGGGAACTACGCTGCCGCGTATCGGCTGGTGAGCGGAGGCTGGGAGCGCTACTTCCCCGACAGGCCAGAGATCTCCAACATGGGGCCGCTCAACAAGTACGACACCTTCCTCATCTTGGCCACAGCGCCGGTGACTTGCACAATGCCGATTGCCCCCTAGGATGCGGCACTCCTGCTGGCTCTCACCGCACGCGCTTGGTACGCCAGGAGGCGGTGGGGCGGGGGCTAGGCGATGACCTTCAGGCGCTCGCCGATGAGCTCGAAGGTTGCGGGCAGGGTGCCGATGACCTCGCCCTCGGTGGAGATGCCCACTGTCGCCGCGGACTCGGCCTCGATCCGGCGGGCGGTGTGGTAGGTGACCTGGGGCAGGTCGACGAAGGCGCCGCTGCGCAGCTTGGGAAAGGAAACGACCTTTTGCAGCCGGCTCATGTCGCCCATGCACACCACATCGAGAAGGCCATCGTCCGGACGAGCGCGGGGTGCCATGCGGATGCCGCCGCCGGAGTACTGGCCGTTGGCGAACCAGGCATTGCCCAGAAGCATTTGCTGGGCGGGAGCGCCGTCGAGGGAGAGGGCCACCAGGTGACCGCGGTAGGTCAGTGTGGTGATCAGGATGGCCCGCAGGAAGGAGAGGCGTCCGCCCAGCCTCTTGGAGCTGCGATTGACTCGGTCGCAGACTACGGCTCCCATGCCGATATCGGCCTCGTTGAGGAAGTAGCGAACGGCCTCGCTTCCGTCCGGGCTGCGAAAGCGGATCTTGCCCACGTCGATCTCTCGCATCTGGCCCATGGCCAGGCGCTCGGCGGCTCCTTCCAGATCGCGGGGGATGCCCAGGGTGCGGATGAAGTCCGATCCGGTGCCGCGGCAGATGACCCCCAGGGCCAGGTCGGAGCGGAGGGGGCGATCGTCGGCGATGAGGCCGTTGGCGACCTCGTTGACGGTGCCGTCGCCGCCCACCAGGGCGACGCAGCCGTATCGACCGGCGGCCTCGCGGGCGATGGCGGTGGCGTGGCCCACGCGCTCGGTGAAGGCGACATCGAACGGGGGAAGGAGCGAGCGCAGCTTGTCCTCGATGGCTGGCCAGCGGCGGCCGGTGGAGCCGTTGGCGGAGTGGGGGTTGACGATGAGGATAAGGTCTGGCATTAGGGCAGCTCTTTGGCGGCGGCTCGTTCCTCGTCGTCGGCGGCCGGTTGCTCGTCGGTGGCGAAGGCGGTCATGGCGGCCACCGCCTCCCGGTAGCGTTGCACCTGGCGCCGCCGCTCCCGCCGATCCCAGCCCAGGACCGTAGCCATGAGGCGAGTCGCCTCGCCCGCCGCATGCAGGCCGTGGTTGTGATCGAAGAGCATCAGGTCTGTGCGACGGGCCATGAAATCCTCCAGGGTGAGGGCCATCTCCTCGGCGGCGGCGTAGATGGCTTCCACTCCCAGCACGGAGCCACCGGGAACCAGGGGGCGGAGGAGCCGCCGATCCGGCAGGGCGTATCCTAGGACCTTCACGTACTCCGTGCCATATGTGCGCAGCAGCCGCTCGGCAGCGGGGTGGGGGAGCCCCCAGCTTTCCTCCAGGGCGGAGGCCGTCGCTTCGGCGAAACGTTCGAATCCGGCTAGGTGGCCACCGGGAAGGGGGGTCTCAGCCGTGCGGCAGGGCGCCGCCGACCAGTTGAAGCGCTTTCCTTCCTGCGCCAGGACGTGGTCCACTAGCTCCTCGGCCATGGCCCGGTAGGTGGTGAGCTTGCCACCGGCGATGGAGGCCAGCCCTGCGGGCTCGATCTGGATCTCGTAGTCCCTGGGCACGTCCGAGGGAGCACCCTCCTCGAACACGAGAGGGCGCACCCCTGCCCAGGTGGAGATCACGTCTGATGGTGACAGGTGCGTTCCCTGAAAGGTGGCGTTGACCGAGCCCAGAAGGTACTCCACGTCGGCAGCGTCGGCTTTCGCCTGATCGGGGCTGGCGGTGTAGTCTGTATCGGTCGTTCCTACGTAGGTGCAGTCTCCCAGGGGGACAGCGAAGATGAGGCGATCATCGAGGGCGGGGAAGGCGATGATGGCGGATAGGGGGAGGCTGGAGCGAGGGAGCGTGAGATGAATCCCCTTCGTTGGGCGGAGCATGGGGGACGCCCCGCCCTTGGCCCGCAGATCGTCTGTCCAAGGGCCGGTGGCGTTGACCACGACCCGAGCCCGAACGGCGCCAGTGCGACCGTCCAGGCGATCGCGGAAGCGGACGCCGGTCACCCGGTCCTCGTCTCGCTCGAGTTCGGTGACCTCCGTGTAGCTGAGCACGGCGGCACCGTGACGGGCCGCGGAGCGAATGGTGGCCAGGGTGAGGCGGGCGTCGTCCACCAGGCAGTCGAAGTAGCGAACGCCGCCTCGCAGTCCGTCCGGGCGGAGGGCGGGCTCCATCCTCAGGAGTTCGTCGGCAGAGAGCATGGTGTGATGTTCGACACGGCGGGAGCCGGCCAGCAGGTCGTAGGCCACCAGGCCCACCTTTAGTTGCAGGCGGCTGGCGGGGCCGCCCTCGTAGACCGGCAGGATGTAGGGGAAGGGGTGAACCAGGTGAGGAGCGATCTTCAAGAGCACCTCGCGCTCTCGCAGGGACTCCTTGACCAGACGGATCTGGAGATACTTGAGGTAGCGGAGGCCGCCGTGGATCATCTTGGAGGACCTGCTGCTGGTGCCTGCGGCGAAGTCACTCTTCTCCAGGAGGGCCACCGATAGGCCGCGCATGGCGGCGTCGCGGGCGATGCCGGCGCCGGTGATGCCGCCGCCGATGACAACTAGGTCGAAGGTCTCCCGCTGGAGGCGATCGAGATAGCTGGCGCGGGTGCGATAAGAGAATGCGCCGGTGGGCCTTGCCTTCCTAAACATCAACATCGCTCGTGTCCTCGTCCGCCGCCGTCAGCTTGCCCGGGTTCATGATGCCCTGGGGATCGAAAGTCTGCTTAAGGGCGGCCAGTGTCCGAACGCCGGCCACCCCCACGTATTGGGGCATCCAGGGCTGATGGTCGGTGCCGATCCCGTGGTGGTGACTGAGGGCCCCACCGGCGGCGAGGATGGCGTCGGTGGCGGCGGCCTTGACCTGCTGCCACTGCTCCAGCTCGCGGCCCTCCGCCTGGCGGGCCAGGAACGTGTAGTAGAGGGAGGCGCCGTCGGTGTAGGCGTGGGAGAGGTGGGCCATCACCAATCCGCGGCCGTCCATGGCCTTGGCCATCGCATCGCGCACGGAGCTATGGAGGGCCAGGTAACGGTCCCAGGTGGTGGCCGTCTCCAGGGTGTCGACCATGATGGTGTGATCGAGGAGGAGGTCTCTCAGGTAGGGGAGCTCGAAGCGGGAGCGTTGCCAGAGCCGCCCTGGGCTGTGCCCCAGGGAGAAGCCCTGGTGGCGGCGGAGGATGCGCTGGGCGCGGCGCCAGTCGAAACGCACCTGGTCCTCCGCACCCTCGAAGCCGACGATCAGGAGGGAAGCACCCTCGAGCCTGATCCTGCGCAGGGCGAGGTACAGCCCCTCGGCAGCTGCCTTCAGTCCTTGAGGCGGGGCTCTCATGGCCAGGTTGACCTCGGTCTCGGGCTCGTCCGAAAGGCGCAGGCTCGCTGGCCTCAGGCCTGACTGCATCAGTTCGCGGGCCGCTTCCACGCCTGGCTGGAAGGCGGGGAAGAGGTAGCCGCGGTAGTCGCAACGCCTGGGCAGGGGGGCGAGGCGAACGGTTGCCTGGGTGATCACCCCCAGTATGCCCTCCGAGCCGGCAATTATCTGGTTGAGATCGGGGCCGGCGGCGGCGGCGGGGACGGCTGGGGTGGCAATCGTGCCGCCGGGGAAGGCCATGCGCAGGCTTTCGACTCTGTGCTCGATCTTGCCGTAGAGGGTGGAGTTCTGGCCTGCCGAGCGGGTGGCGATCCAGCCGCCGAGGCTGGAGTACTCGAAGGATTGGGGGAAGTGGCCGAGGGTGAAGCCCTTGGCGTTGAGCTGCTGCTCGAGGGAGGGGCCGAGAACACCGGCCTCGAGGGTGGCGGTCGCGGACAGCGGGTCCAGCCGCAGCAGACGGTTCATCCGCGTCAGGTCGAGAGTAATGGTTGGCTTGGCTCCAAGCGGTTCGACGCCTCCGAGCACCGAGGTGCCGCCGCCGAAGGGGATCACAGCGATGCCTCGCTCGGCCGCCGCATCCAGTAGCGCTGCCACCTGATCCTCCGTCTCTGGATAGATGACGGCATCGGTGGCGTGAGGGATCTCCCCGCGACGGATGCGCACCAGGTCGCAATAACTTTTGCCCAGGCTGTGGACGATCCTGTCAGCGCTGTCGGTGGTGAGGGACTCGGCGTCTGTGGCCGCGCGCAGGGCGTCTAGGGCCTTCGCTTCCAGGCGAGACGGGGGCAAGACGACCTCGGCGAGGGACTCGATGCGCTGGCCGACGCCAAGCTCGCCCAGCCAATCGCTGACGTGCGTCCAGAACTGCTCTGCATGTGGCAGGGAGAAGGTGCGCTGCTCCTCCCCCCAGCCCCACCATTTGGTTGCCATTGACTAGCCTCTCCTTCGCCGACCTGAATTATATACCATTTTGGCCAGATAGGGCCTCTCGTCGCCCGCGTCGGCACCGCTACCGACTGAGCAGGAACACCGCCGTCAGGGCGAAGATGATGCCCACGATGCGTGTAGCGGCCAGTTCCTCGTGGAGGAAGGCGGCGGCGAGGATGACAGTGAGGGCAGGGTAGAGGGAGGTTAGAGGGACGACCAGGGACGCTGGCTCGCGGGCAAGCAGCTGGTAGAACAGGATCGTGCCGACGCATCCCCCCAGGCCGGCGAGAAGCCCAAAGGTGATGCCGGAGGCATGCAGATTGATAGGCACGAGCTGGCCGCTGGCCACCATATAGACCAGGAACACAGCGGGGCAGACCACGAGGCTGCCCCAAATAATGACCTGCTGGTCGATCCGCTCCACGGCCAGCTTGCCGAAGAGGCCGAACAGGCCCCAGGCGGCGACGGTCGATGCGGCAAGTGCGAAAACCTCTGCTCTCATTTCCTCTCCTCGTTCCTGCCTGTGGGCAAGCTACAGCACTTCTTCTCGTAGATGGTGCTAACGTTCACTATGCCCCTCTCTGAGCACGTTTGGGATGCGCGGCCCGGTGGCTGGGGCTGGCTGATTCGCGGCACTTGTCCGGGGCTCGCTCAAGGACGGTGGCCTGTCCCGGCGAGACCCTCGGCACGGTGAAATCATGTATCAGGCAGGGGGGACTGTCAACCAAGGCGCTTGACTGGCGGCCGGTTCCTTCCTATAGTCGCAGCGACGCCGACGCTTCTTCGAGTGTGATGGGGGTGTGAGAATGTATGACCTCAAGGGGAAGGTAGCCATCGTTACGGGGGCCGGTCGCAAGCTGGGCATCGGTCGGGCCATAGCGCTCAGGCTGGCCCGGGAGGGTGCCGACGTGGCGGTGGCCGACATCTGCCGCGAGTTCGAGGAGTTTCCCGACTACGGCCTGGGCCAGTGGGAGGGCCTGAAGAGCACGGCCGACGAGGTTAGCGCCCTGGGCGTGCGCGGGCTGCCGCTCAAGGTAGACGTGACGGACAGCCAGCAGGTGGACGAGATGGTGGCCCAGACCATGGACGCCTTCGGCCGCATCGACATTCTGGTGAACAACGCCGGTGGTGTCGTGGGCCCGGCGCCTGCCCTCTGGATGGAGGAGGCGGCCTGGAACAAGACCCTGGCCATCAACGCCACGGGGACCTTCCTCTGCTCGCAGCGGGTGGCGCGGGCGATGATCGCCCGCCGGGAAGGGGGGAAGATCGTCAACATCGCCTCCATTGCCGGCAAGGGACGTTCTCCCGCGCTGGCCGCCTACTGCGCGGCTAAGGCAGCTGTCCTGGCCTTGACGAGGGTCCTGGCTTTCGAGTTGGCTGCCAGCGGCATCCAGGTCAACGCCGTCTGCCCCGGCCAGGTGGACACCGATCTTCAGCGGTGGGGCTGGCAGCTGGAAGCCAACTTCCGGGGTGTGCCCTACGAGCAGATAGTCAATGAGGAGATCGAGAAGATCCCGTTGGGCAGGCTGGAGCAGCCTGACGACGTCGCCGACCTGGTGGCCTTCCTGGCCTCCAGCCAGTCGGACTACATGACCGGCCAGGCGATCAACATCGACGGCGGGATAGTGATGTACTAAGGCCGGCGCTGGCCGCGGCCCCTGGACTTGGCGTCTGCAGGAGGAAGCCATGACAGATCGCATCGGTTTCATCGGCCTGGGCATCATGGGGCGGCCCATGTCCCGCAATCTCCTGAAGGCTGGCTATCCCCTCACTGTGTGGAATCGCAGCCGACCAGGCATCGACGAGCTGGTGGGGGAGGGGGCGGCCGAGGCCTCCTGCCCGCGGGAGGTGGCTGAGCGCTCCGATGTTGTCATAACCATGGTGCCTGACTCCCCGGATGTGGAGCAGGTCGCCCTCGGCCTCAGCGGTATCATCGAGGCGGGGCGACCGGGGCTGGTGGTGATCGACATGTCTACCATCTCGCCGGCGGCCACCCGCCGCATCGCCGGCCGATTGGGCGAAGCTGGCATCGAGATGCTGGATGCGCCGGTCAGCGGCGGCGACAAGGGCGCCATCGCGGGCACGCTCTCGATCATGGTGGGAGGGCCGGAGGCCACGCTCGCCCGCTGTCGGCCCATCCTGGAGGCGATGGGTCGTACCATCACCTACTGCGGGCCCAGCGGCGCCGGCCAGACAGTCAAGCTCTGTAACCAGATCGTCGGTGGCCTGAACAACCTGGCCATGTGCGAGGCGCTTGTCTTTGCCGTCAAGGCGGGGGTGGACCCCAGGACGATGATCGAGGCCGTGAGCGGCGGTGCTTGCACCTCCTGGGCCATCCAGAACCTGGCCCCCAAGATCGTGGAGCGCGACTTTGAGCCCGGCTTCAAGGTAGCCCACCAGCAGAAGGACCTGCGTCTGGCTCTGGAGGAGGCGGACAAGCGCTCGCTGCCCCTGCCGGGCACGAGCCTGGTGCACCAGCTATTCGCCGGCGTGGAGGCCGATGGCCTGGGCGGCGAGGGCATCCAGAGCTTGGTGAAAGCCCTGGAAAAGCTGGCCGGCGTGCAGGTGGAGTAGCCTCGGTGGCGGCGGGGCGCGTCAGGCGCTGGCGGCGTTCAGTCGCTCGAGGGTTGGCCGATCTCCAGCTCCACCTCGGGGATAGTCTGGGCGAACTCGCTGGTCAGGACGTGGCTGGTGCCTTCGTCACCCTTCAGATAGTAGTCGAAAAAGGCGGTGGCGAAGAGGCGGGCTAGCTGGCGCTGACGGTCTCCGGCCAGCCCCTGGGCAGAGGTCTCAGACACGGGGCAGGCGGTGAGATCGGCGCCAGTCGCTTGTGCGATTCGCATGCTATCCTCGAGGAAGGTGGCCCCGCCACTTGTCGCCAACGCGCCGGGCGGAAGGTCTTCCATATCGGCGTCGGCAAACCGCATGTGGTTGCCGCCCAGAAGCTTCAGCAGGTACTTCGGCGGGCTGGCGGCGTCGTAAGCCTGACGAGCGCTCTCGAAGGCCACCAACTGGTCGTCGCTGCCGCTGACGACGAGGAGAGGGGTGTGAGAGTCCTCGTAGGTCTGGCTGCCCACCAGACAGCTCACTGGGGCAAGAGGCAGAGCCGCTTTCACGCGGGGGTCAGCCAGGGGACCGAAAGTGGCCAGGATCGTCGTCAGGCCCCCCAGGGAGTGGCCAGTGAGGCCGATGGCTGTTTCGTCTATAGCGCCCTCGAATGGATCGCCCGGCTCATCGGCGAAGCGCAGGAAGCTATCGATCAGGAAGCTCACGTCGCCGGGCTGGTTGAGGACATCGCCCGCCCTGGCGCCGCCGGGGGCTAAGCCGTTGCTCAGCGGGTAGTCAGGCGAGATGACCACATAGCCGTGGCTGGCCAGATGGGCTGTGTAGGAAACCGACTGTCGGCGGACGCCCGTGTAGCCATGGCTGAAGACGATCAGAGGGTAGGGTGCCTGCGAACGGTCCAGGGGAGCATCGCGAATCTCAACCGGCTGCGTTCTGCCCTCGGCCGGATACCACACCTCGGTGACCAGAGTGCGACTGTCGGTTCCAGGGTAGCTGCGGTTGGCGTCGGTGGGCCGCGATTCGTCCACGAGAGTCAAGGTTGACACGCCCACGGGGAAGGGGCCGCGTTCGGTCAGGTCCTGCGGGGCAACAGTGGGGACGGTGGTGGCAAGGGTGGGGACGGCGGTGGCTGATGGGCCCTCGTCCTGTCCGCCGCCGCAAGCAACGGCCAACAGGGCTGCCAGGGCGAGAACGGCGATGGCCGGCAGAGTCGCGCG
>Ga0209979_1001222_pt1 | contig 28995 bp, 25 predicted proteins | sample AnhtaG_FD_183114 | JGI IMG/M metagenome (GOLD analysis project Ga0209979, IMG submission 183114) | Deep subsurface microbial communities from Anholt, Denmark to uncover new lineages of life (NeLLi) - Anholt_01485 metaG (SPAdes) (version 2) | ecosystem: Environmental > Aquatic > Marine > Oceanic... | reverse complement strand
GGCGCTCCTCCTCGTACAGGCGGGCGTTCTCAATGGCCGTAGCTGCCTGGCTGGCGAAGAGAGTCGCCGCCTCCTGATCCTCCTGGCTGAACTCCTCGCCCCCCAGCTTGTCCGTCAGGTACAGGTTGCCGATGATGCGGCCCTTGTAGGCCACAGGGACGCCCAGAAAGCTGGTCATCCGGGGGTGATGAGGGGGAAACCCCGCAGCCCGAGGGTCCTCGCTGAGACGGGCGATGCGCAGCGGCTTCCCCTCCCGCAGCAGCGTGCCCAGGACCCCCTTGCCCTGGGGCGGCCCACCGATGCGGGCGCGCTCCTCGTCGCTGATGCCGGAGGTGATGAACTCCTCGATGGTGCCCCGAGGCCCCAGCATGCCCAGGGCACCGTACCTCGCCTTGACCACCTGACGGCTCAGGTCCACCACCTTTTGCAGCACCGCCCCCAGAGCCAGCTCAGAGGTGAGACTGATGGCGGCATCGTTCAGGGCGCCGAGCTGCTCGGCGCGGCGGCTCGCCAGCAGGCTCAGGGCGGCCAGGTCCCGGTTTTGCTGGAGCAGCCGCCGCTGCACCCCCTCGATCACCCGGAACATCCCCAGAGAGAACGCCAGGGTTCCCACCAGCGCCACCACCACCGCAATGGGCACAGCGATCCACTGTTGGGTCCCTGGCGAGGGCACGATCACGGCCAGGAGCAAGAGCGTCGCCACAAAGGCCGCCGGCAGCGCCATACTCAGCCAGCGCAGCCTGCCCAGGCTCGACCGAGAGACATAACTAGGGTCTTCCATGATCCCGCCGACCAATTATACCGCAAAACTAAGCAGTTGCTAAGCCACCGGCTCCCGCTGCCCTCCCCCAGGCTCGATCCCTGCCAAGAGCTATCCGGCCCAAGAGCACGGTCTAGGTGGGCTCATTATGGGCATCCGGATAGCCCTGTCATGGGTGAAACCGCCCTTGTGAGTCGGTTGGAGAGAGCGCCCTGAGGGTGCGCCACAGGCGGCGCACACCCTCCGTGTCGCCCTGGTGGCCCGCTGAGTATACTGATGCCGATACACCCCGTCCGGCAGCATGCTCGTACTCTATCTCGCAGGAGGTGCCCCATGCCTCTCCACGTCGCCAGCCTCGAGGACATCCGCTCCGGCCGAGTCACCGATGTCTACTTCGACCGCACCCGCCAGATCCTGGAAGCGAAGGGCATCCGCAAGCGCGTACGCGCCGAGTTCGTGGCCAAGACCCTCCCGGACGGCTGGCCCTGGGCCATCCTGGCCGGCCTCGAGGAGTGCGTAGCCGTGCTGGAGGGGTTCCCCGTCAACGTCCGCAGCATGAGCGAGGGGAGGGCCTTTCGGCCGTTCCAGCCGGTCTTGGAGATCGAAGGGCCCTACCTGGAGTTCGGCGTGCTGGAGACAGCCATCCTGGGCTTGCTCTGCCAGGCCTCGGGCGTGGCCACCCGGGCGGCCCGCTGCAAGCACCTGGCGGGCGAACGGCTCCTGCTCAGCTTCGGAGCCCGGCGCATGCATCCCACCCTCGCCCCCATGATCGAGCGGGCCGCCTTCATCGGCGGCTGCGATGGCGTCTCCGCGCTGGCCGCGGCCGACCTGGTGCGCCAGGACCCCACCGGCACCATGCCCCATGCCCTCATCCTCATCCTGGGCGACACCGTGGCCGCCGCCCGGGCCTTCGATGAGGTCATCCCGCCGGACGTGCCCAGGGTCGTGCTCATCGATACCTTCCACGACGAGAAGTTCGAGGCCCTGGCAGTGGCCGAGGCCCTGGGCGACCGGATACAGGGTCTCCGGCTGGACACCCCGGGCTCCCGCCGCGGCGACTTCGCTCAGATCCTCCAGGAGGTGCGCTGGGAGCTGGACCTTCGCGGCTACAAGCACATCCAGCTCTACGTCAGCGGGGGCATCGGCGAGCGCGAGATCGCCGAGCTCGCCCCGTACGCCCAAGGCTTCGGCGTGGGCACCTGCATCAGCGATGCGCCTGTGGTGGACTTCGCCATGGACATCACCGAGGTCGAAGGCCGGCCCTTCGCCAAGCGAGGCAAATGGGCCGGCGCCAAACAGGTCTGGCGCTGCTCCCGCTGCGGCCAGGACCAGGTGCTGGCCCTGGATGCAAACGGCCCGCCATGCCCCTGCGGTGGCTCCCGGGAGGCCCTGCTTCAACCCCTCCTCCAGGAGGGCCGCCCAGTGGCAGAGTTCCCCCAGCCCTCCCTCATCAGGGAGACTGTGCTGAGGCAGCTTCGCCAGCTTCCCCTTGATCCCTAGCAGCGCGCCGAAAAACTCTCGCCGTCAGGGGGCTACAGGGATACAGCCCCCCCTCCTCCTGCCTCGCCGCAGCCCGGATTCGGCTGGTTCGAGGGGAGAATAGGGCGCGACCCTCATTTGCCTCGGCCAGCCCGTCGCTGATAGTGGTAAGCGACTTCATGGACATGGCTGGGGGAAGGAGGTTACAGGTGCCGGACCAGGCTGCGACGCCGCAGACATCGGCTCCGGAGCCCGGAGCCAGGACGCGCGTCCGCGTGCTCGTCTCCGACTCCGTGGAACTGGTCCGCCAGGGCGTCCGGCGGGTCTTGGCGGGCCAGCGCGACATCACCATCGTCGACGAAGCCGATAGCGAGCCCCGGACCGTGGATCTGACCCTACGCCACCTTCCCGACGTGGTGCTCATAGGCGTCCACCACATCCAGGGCGAGACCCTGCGGGCGGTGGCGGAGATCCGCCGCCGGGCACCCGCCTGCCACGTGATCCTCCTGGCCGACGAGGCCTCGGTGCCTGACCTCCTGGAGGCGGCGGCCGCCGGGGCCCGTGGGCTCCTCCTGAAGAGGCTCAGCGTGCCCCGCCTGGCTGAAGCCGTGCGGACCGCCGTGGCGGGAGGCTGGCCCCTGGAGCCTGCCCTGGTCCGCGACCTGCTGCAGCATCTCATCGTCAGAGGCGAGACGGGTCTCGGCATCATCGGTGAGTCGCTCCAGCCGGAGGCGCTGCGCAGGCTCAGCCCTAGGGAGCGCCAGGTCCTGCTTTCCCTGATGGAGGGTCGCCGGAACAAGGAGATCGCCGCGGCCCTGGGCGTCAGCGTGGGCACCGTAAAAACCCACCTGCGGCACATCTTCCGCAAGCTGAACGTCTCCGACCGCACCGCTGCGGTGCTGGTGACCTTGCAGCCGCGGAGCATCCGGGCCGCCTAGCCGTAAGGCCTTCCCCTATCCCTTTGGACTGCGGGCTCCGCTCCTCCACCATCATCCCTTCGGCGGATACACTCTTTCCGTCCCGATCCGATGTAGTTAATAGAGGCAGGGCCGGGCAGCCCGCGCTTCAGCCCGGGCCCAAAGCGCTCGCACGAGTGTCGAAGGTGGTGCCCATGAGCCAGACTCCGGAAACTACCCCCGTGGGACCCCGCGTCGGCCCCATTGCGCAGCTTTATCGCTCTTACTTTCTGGCGCTCAGGTGGAGCCGGCTGGCCATGGTGGCCTTCTGGACCCTGGCAGCGTTGTTCTTCCTCTGGGCAATCCCCTGGCTCCCCGCAGGCATGTCCGTGGAAGACTACAGCACCGAGGTCGCCTTCACCTTCTCCCTGCTGGGCGCCTGCATCCTGCTGGGCGGTGTTGCCATCACCCTGAGGATTTTCGCGCACAGGCGCCGCGAGGCCCTGGTGGCCTGGACCACCCTCTACGATGAGACCACCGGCCTGCGCAATCGTCGCTACTTCCTGGAGCGCCTCAAGCTGGAGTGCGAGCAGGCCGCGGAGCGAAGGTCCCAATTCGCCCTCATCCTGTTCGCCCTCGAGCCCGTCCATGAGCGCTCCCCCCGGCAAGACCAGAGCACCACCGCCGCCCTACGCTCCGCCGGGCAGGTGCTGGCCAGCCAGACGCGCCTCAGCGATCTAGTGGCTGTTATCGGGCCGGGGGAGCTGGTCGTGCTCACGCCGGGCCTGGGACCGGACGTGGCCGAGCCTGCTGCCCAGCGGTTGGGCCGGATCCTGTTGCGCGAGGTGAAGGGATGGGCTGACAAGCCTGATCAGCGGCCCACCCTGACGGTGGGAGTGGCCGTCTTCGGTGGGGAGACCACAGAACCCGGAGCCCTCCTGAGGGCAGCCCGCAGTCACCTCGTCTCCATAGCTGGCGAGAGCGAGCCCCTCGCCAGCGTCCAGCCTAAGCAAGACGCGGCCTAGCCGGGACCAGGCCTTCCCCTCCCCCTGTGGCCGGGGGGTGCCAGGATCGGCGACCGGTCAGGTGCGAAGCTTGTCCTTCCTCGGAGCCTGCGGGTTGGCCGAAGGTGCCTGTATCACCGTGTCCCTGGCGGCCAGGAATAGCTGCGGTATGAAGCGCCGGTCGTACAGGAACGAGCCCAGGGCCAGCACCAGGTAAGCGATACCGTACCCATAGCGAACCGCTTCGGCGGTAAGCGCCAACTGCGTGCTGAACATCACAAACAGCAGGGCCGCCTCCCAGGAGCTTATGCTCAGGCTCATCAGGATCGACACCGCAAACAGCGATTGTGCCGCCGTCAGGAATACCTCCTCCACCTGCCGCGATTCCATCGGCAGAGGCTCCAGGGTCCCGCCCGAAATGCTATAGGCCACCGGTAGGCTCCCCACCAGAAGCGTCCACTGGTTCACCTTCGACGAGATCAGCACGGTCATGCCTGCCATTGCCCGCCCCCGGGCCGCCAGGATGGCCGCCAGCAGAAACTCCGGCGCCTCCGAGGCCAGGGGCGCCAACCACTGCACCAGAACGAACTCGTCGATCCCCAGCTCGCGCCCCGATTCCACCAAACCCTCGGCGAAGGGCTCCGCCGCCGCGAAAATCACCCCCGCCGAGAACACAAACGCGGCGCTAACCACGCCCCACCGCGCCACCTTGGGCAGCGAGCCGATCGTGGCCGCTGGCCCCATCAGCTCGGCCTCCCGCGGCGGCGTCCGCGAGGACAGAAACAGGTACGTCCCGAACAGGCTGATCAGTATCACGCTGTCGATGAGGGAGACGTGCTGCCGCAGCGGTATGCTGAAGCTGTAGATGGTGGCTGCCCCCAGAAATACCACCCCTAGCGAGTTCTGGTGCCCCACATCCAGTTTCCCCTTCCGCTCGCGGAGCCAGAAGATGATAAACACCAGCGGCCAGGCGAACCCCACCAGCAATCGGTTCGCCCCCGTCATATTCGCCAGGGCGAACTCTGCATGCTCCGGGTTACCCGGCGCGGTCCAGGCGAAGAAGATGTCCACGGCATACTCCGGCAGCACCGCGATGAGCGCCAGGAACGCCAGCGCCAGCGTCGCCGAGATCTCCCTCTCCGCCACCTCCGCCATCCACGTCAGGAGGAACGCGGCCGCCAGTATGGCCACCCCGAAGAGCGCCGACTCCGCGGTGCTGGGCAGATCTGGGTACGGCCCTCCGGTGACCTCCAGAAGACGCAGCACCGGCGAAGGCGCCGCCACTGCCGCAGTGACGCCCATAAGTAGCCAGTGACGGAGGAAAGTGTGGCGGACAGGGGCAATCATGTAGGCTTCCTTCCCCCGTTGAGCGATGATTCCGGGTCAGGGTCGGCCTCAGGGGGATGCCCTGTTCCTCCAGACACGCCGGGAATCGCTGGGGCTTGAGCCCGCTCTTCTCGCCTGGCCGCGATAAGGGAGGCCAGTATGGCGGTCCCCAGGATGACGAAGACGGCGCCCAGCGCCATATAGATCGGAATCTTATAGATGTCCACCAGCATCATCTTCACACCGACAGAACAGAGAACCACGGAGAGGCCGGCTTTAAGGTAACGGAAGTGCCTCATGACCCCAGCCAGCAGGAAGTATAGGGCGCGCAGCCCCAGGATGGCGGAGACGTTGGATGTATAGACGATGAACGGGTCTCTGGTGATGGCGATGATGGCCGGGATGGAATCCACGGCAAAGACCAGGTCGGTGGTCTCGATGACAATAAGGACGAGGAGGAGCGGGGTCGCCATCCACTTGGCGGCCTGACGGACGATAAATCTCTGCTCTACGTAATCGGGTGTGACGGGCAAAAAGCGGCGGGTCAGTCTGAGCACGGGGTTGCGTTCGGGGTGAACTTCGGCGTGGCGCTGGGTCAGCATCCGCAAGCCCGTCACCACTAGGAAGGCCCCGAAGGGGTAGATGATCCAGTGGAACAGTTCGAGGAGCCCCAGGCCCGCGCCGATAAAGATGGCGCGCATAATCAGCGCGCCTAAAATGCCGTAGAAGAGCACCCGGTGCTGGTACTGGGCTGGCACGTTGAAGTAAGAGAAGATCATGACGAAGACGAATATGTTATCCACGCTCAGGGACTTCTCGATGATGTAGCCCGTCAGGAACTCCATCCCCTTCTGCGACCCCATCAGGATGAAGACGCCAGCGTTGAACAGGAGGGATAGTGATATCCAGACGGCGCTCCAGATGGCGGCTTCCCGCAGGCTGACTACGTGGGCCCTGCGATGGAAGACCCCAAGATCGATGGCCAGCATCGCCAGCACAAAGACGTTGAAGCCTATCCAGGGCCAAATCCAGACGGGCATCCGGTCTCTCCCTGGCTAGGTTGCTGCACCTACGGTGAGATTCAGATTCATAGCGCTACAGCCGCCACTGCCACAGTGACGCCCATGAGTAGCCAGTGGCGGGTCGTGGACCTGTTCAACTCACCCATCCCGCAGAGGGTTGCCTTACGCGGCGGACAGAACGAATCGGGGGCCAGTCACGAGGAGAAGCACCATCGAGGGCTACCTGGGAAGGCATCTCCTCTGCCAGGCATCCGTGGACTGCTGAGGCCATATTCCGCCGTAGTATATCATGGAGGAGAGCCCTGCCCGGCTCGCGTTGACACCCTGGGACAGCGCCCATTACACTGCCAGCGCCGAGGTCGGGTACGGCCATCATGGTATTCTGAATCTGCCCTCCGACGAGGCAGGCTCATGAGCAGCGAGAGCAAGCGAGAGTGGGAAGAGACCACCCTTCGGGAGACCCGAAGGCGGGCCCCTGAGCGCCGGGAGCGCTTCGAAACCAGCTCCGGCGCCGAGGTCCAGCCTCTCTACACCCCCGAGGACCTCAGCGCCTGGGACTACCGCGACAAGCTCGGCTTCCCCGGCGAGTACCCCTTCACACGGGGCATACAGCCCACCACGTACAGGGGTCGGCTGTGGACCATGCGTCAGTACGCCGGCTTCGCCGACGCCGAGGAGACCAACCGCCGCTATCGCTTCCTGCTCAAGCAGGGCCAGACCGGCCTCTCCGTCGCCTTCGACCTCCCCACCCAGATCGGCTACGACGCCGATGACCCCCTGGCCGAAGGCGAGGTCGGCAAGACCGGCGTCTCCGTCTCCTCTCTCGCCGACATGGAGACCCTCTTCCGGGACATCCCGCTGGACAGGGTCACCACCTCCATGACCATCAACGCCACTGCCCCCATCCTGCTCGCCCTCTACGTGGCCGTGGCCAAGAAGCAGGGCGCCGACCTGTCCGGCCTGGGAGGCACCATCCAGAACGACGTCCTTAAAGAGTACATCGCCCGCGGAACCTACATCTTCCCGCCCCGACCCTCCATGCGCCTTGTCACCGACGTCTTCGCCTATTGCAAAGAGCACCTGCCCGCCTGGAACACCATCAGCGTCAGCGGCTACCACATGCGCGAGGCCGGCTGCACCGCGGGCCAGGAGATCGGCTTCACCCTGGCCAACGCCATCGCCTATGTCCAGGCTGCCCTGGACGCCGGCCTCGATGTGGACGCCTTCGTCCCTCGCGTCTCCTTCTTCCTTGCCTCCCACAGCCTCTTCCTGGAGGAGGTAGCCAAGTTCCGGGCTGCCAGAAGGCTCTGGGCGAAGATCATGAAGGATCGCTTCGGGGCCCGGGACCCCCGCTCTATGATGTTCCGTTTCCACACCCAGACCGGTGGTGCCACCCTCACCGCCCAGCAGCCCGACAACAACGTCGTGCGCACGGCCCTCCAGGCACTGGCCGCGGTGCTGGGCGGTACCCAGTCGCTCCACACCAACTCCAAGGACGAAGCCCTGGCCCTGCCCAGCCAGGAAGCGGCCGAACTTGCCCTGCGCACCCAGCAGGTCATCGCCCACGAGACAGGGGTGACGGACACGGTCGACCCCCTGGCCGGCTCCTACTACGTCGAGCACCTTACCGACCGCATAGAGGCCGAGGCCCAGGACTACATCGACCGCATCGACCGCATGGGCGGCGCCCTCGTGGCCATCGAGCAGGGCTTCCCCCAGCGCGAGATCCAGGAGAACGCCTACCGTATGCAGAAGGACCTGGAGGCCAGGCGTCGCATCGTCGTAGGGGTCAACGAGTTCGTCGAGGAAGAGCCCCCCCTGGCCGGCCTGCTCAAGGTTGACCCCCGGGTGGGCGAGCGCCAGCGCCGGCGCCTCCGCCAGGTGCGGGCCAACCGTGACAGCGCCCGCGTCGCCTCCCTCCTCGCCCGTCTGGAGGAGGCCGCCCGCGGCACCGAGAACACCATGCCTCTCTTCATCGAGTGCGTGGAGAACTACGTCACCCTCGGCGAGATCTGCGGCGTCCTCCGCTCCGCCTGGGGGGAGCAGAAGGAAGCACTGGTCATTTGACGGCCCGTGCCCTGGACAGGCCTGATAGTGTAGGGAAGGGAACGGTATGACCTCGACATCAAGTGGCGATAGGGACCAGCTCGTGAAGGACCTGGAGCAGGCCAGGAATGAGCTTCGCGCTAGCTACCAGGGATTGTCGGACGAGCAGATGACCCAGGCGGGAGCGGTAGGCGAGTGGTCGGTGAAGGACGTGCTCTCACACGTGGCCTCGTGGGAAGAAGTCGCACTCCCGGACCTGACGCGCCTCGCTCGGGGAGACATGCCGACGCTGGCGAGCATCGACCTGTACTCCGCCAACTTCGATAACTTCAACGCCCTGATCATGTCCCTACGGCGAAACCTGCCCCTGGACCAGGTTCTCCGTGAGCTAGACATCACCCGTGCAGACTTCATGACGGCCGTCAGCCGGCTCCCTGACTCAGCCCTAGTCGAGGGGCAGTTCGGCCGCATACTCGTCCAGATCACCGCCGAGCACGACAGGGAGCACGCTGAGGGCATTCGTCAGTGGCGGAAGAAGGGAGGGGTGTGATCGGTTCAGCCCGTCGGTGTGGAGTGACGGCCGCGCGAGGGGGTAGCCGGGAACGATGAAAATATTGATGGTCTACACCAATACCTACCGGGAGCTTGCGCCGCCCCCACTGGGCGCCTCACTGGTTGCGGCACGCTTGCGGCAGGACGGCCACGAGGTGCGCTTCCTCGATCTCATGTTCGCCAAATCGCCGTCTGAGGAGGCCGCCAGGGTCGCCTGGGAATTCGAGCCCGATCTGGTCTGCTACTCCATCCGTAACGTCGACAACCAGTCCTCGATGTACTTCTTCGACCCGCTGCCGACGCTCCGGTCAACGGTGGCTGCCGTCCGGGCAGCCTGGCCCACGCCGACGCTGCTCGGGGGCACAGCCTTCACCACGTTTCCCGTTCAGTTCCTAGGAGAGCTCAACGCCGACTACGGGATTGCTGGCGATGACCTTGAACCCATCTCGCGCTTCGTCGCTTCGCTCGCCGCTGCCGAGCCGGACTACACCGTGCCCGGCCTCGTATATCGCGCCGAGGACGGCATCCGCCGCAACCCCTTTACCATCCGCGGCTATGCCGATAGAGGCTTCGATAGCTGGGATTTCATCGACTTGCGCTCCTACCGGCGGTCCTTGACGACGTTCTGGGACAGCGGGCTGGTGGTCCGGACGGGATGTCCCTTCGAGTGCATCTTCTGCGACTACTTCCGGACCTTTGGCCGGGAGTCCGTGCTCCGCGACCCGCGTCAAGTCGCGGAGGAATCCAGGGAGTTGCAGCGGCGGGGCGCGCGATCCATCATCTTCGCCGACGCCGGGTTCAACCGGCCGATAGAGCATGGGAAGGAAGTGCTCGCTGCTCTTCTCAGCGCCGGAGTGCGCCTGACGCTCACGATGATCTTCGAGCCTGGGGAGATGGACCACGAGTTCGCGCGGCTCTTCAGGCGAGCCGGGGGGAGAGCAGCGGTCATCTACGCTGGCAGCCTGTCTGACGACATCCTGGATCAGGCACGCAAGCCATTCCAGGTGGATGACGTTCTGCGCGGGGCGGAGCTCTTGCGGGAGGTCGGCGTGCATGGCTTTCTGTATCTGACCTTCGGTGGGCCGGGTGAGACCCCCGCGACTGTCGAGGAGACTCTTCGGACGGCTTCGCGGGTGGGTGCGCTCCGTACCCTGGTCGATCACGGCTACCGGATCCAGCCAGAGACCGAGCTGCGGCAGGTGGCCGTTGCTGAGGGGGCCATTGCGCAGGACAACGACTGCTTCAGGGCCACGTTCTACCACTCCCCAGAGACACCACCGGAGATGCTGGACAGACGGCTGAGACGCTATCAGGCCGAGCATCGGTGGGACAACCTGCGCGGAATGCCGTTCATGGCCAGGCTCCTTTGGGACAAGTTCCGGCCGTGAAGACTGGAGAGGGGGACGGCAGGGCAGGGCTTGACCGTCCGTCCCGCCGGCACCCGATGCCGGCTCGGCGATTTGGGGTGTTCTCACGGACAAGAGGCGCGGGCCGTGAGCAGTCTAGGTACAAAGTGCCAGCCACGTTGCAAGCATTGTTGCGCCCCTTGACTGGGCCATCCATGATCCGACGGGGACGGCGCTTGAAGAGCCGTGCCCTCGTGGGGCCGAATAGTGCAAAGAAGGGAGTGCCATGAGCTCGACATCAGGCGACGACAGGGACCAACTCCTCAAGGACCTGGAGCAGGCCAGGAATGAGCTTCGCGCCAGCTACCAGGGCTTGTCGGACGAGAACATGACGCGGCCCGGAGCCGTGGGCGACTGGTCAGTGAAAGACGTGCTGTCGCACATAGCGTCGTGGGAAGAAGTCACGTTCCCGGACCTCCAGCGCGTCGCTCGCGGCGATACCCCCACCCTCGCCAGCTTCGATCTCAGCAAAGTGGACGACTGGAACGCCATGGTCATGTCCCTCCGGCGAAATCTGCCTCTGGACCAGGTTCTCCGGGAGCTCGACCTGGGCCGCCGGAACCTCCTGAATGCCCTGGCTCAGCTCCCTGACTCCGCCCTGGCCGAGGGCCAGTTCGCTCGCGGCATGCTGACCATCTGCACCGTCCACGACAAGGAGCACACCGAGGACATCAGCCAGTGGCGGCAGCGGGAGGGCCTGTGATCAAGAGGATCCATCACATCAGCATCGTGGTGCGGGACATGGAGGAGGCCTTCCTGTTCTACCGCGACGCCCTGGGGCTCCCTTTACATAAGATCACAATCCTCGAAGACCAGGGGGTGAAGGCCGCCCTCCTCCCCCTCGGCGGGAGCGAGATCGAGCTGCTCGAGCCCATCCGGCCCGATACCGGCATCGCCCGCTTCCTTGAGCGCCGCGGCGAGGGCCTCCACCACATCTGCCTCGAGACCGACGACATCGACCGGGAGCTCGACGGCCTGAACGCGAGAGATGTCCAGCTCATCGACGAGCAGCCACGCCCCGGGCTGGCCGGTCGCGTCTGCTTCGTTCATCCCGGCGCCCACCACGGCGTGCTGGTTGAGCTGGCCCAGCCCACGGAGTAGGCTATGTTCAGCGCGAAGCGGCTCGACCACGTGACCTTCTCCGTGACGGACCTGGAGGAGGCGGCCCGCACCTGGCAGCGTACACTGGGTCTGGATCTGGACATGCTCTTCGAGCCCCACGGCTCGCACCTGCGTCTCGGCAGGCTGCCTCTGGGCGATGCCTTCGTCGAACTGGTGCAGCCCCTCGGCGGGACCGCCGCGCCGGGCGAAGGCATGCTTTCCATATCTATGGAGGTAGACGACCTCGTCGCCGCCGTAGCCGACCTGCGTCGCCGCGGGGTGATCGTCTCGGACCCTCAAGACGGGTCCTGGCCGGGCACGCAAGTGGCCCGCATCAGCCCGGAATCCGCCCACGGCGTGCCCATCGAGCTCGTGGGCCGCATGGCAGAACCCGAAAGAGCAGAAAACCCTCAGGAGTAGTAGCTATGGGTCAGATAACTTCGACGGTCGATATCGCTGCGCCGGTCCAGCGCGTGTGGGAGGCCTTCAGCGACCCCCACGGCTGGCCCAAATGGATCGAGAACACCGAGGCCATCCTCTCAGTAGAGGGCGAGCCCCTGGCCGAGGGCACCATCTACCGCGAACGCAGCGTGGTGATGGGGCCCTGGAAGTCCGAGAGCCGGTGGAAGGTGACACGCTTTCAGCCGCACAGCATCCAGGTCCACGAAGGCCACATGCCGGGGGTGGGGAACCTCGAGCTCACCGTCGGCTTCGAGTCCGCCGGCGAGGGGACGCGCTTCAGCATGGCCCTCCGCTACGACACCATGCTTGGGCCCCTGGGCGCCCTTCTCGACCGCCTCATGGTCAACCGGATGATGCAGCGCAGCTTTGACCGTAGCGTGCTCAACTTCAAGGCAAGCGTGGAGGGCTCGCAGGGCAGCTAGAGCTAGCGGGGGAGCTAGCCGTGTCTGCTGTCGTCTGGCGATGTATAATCGTGCCGGGGACAAAGGGGGCACGAGCTCAGACTGGAAGGCTAGAGTTTCCCCCGGCCCATCGAACGCGGCTGGCAACGATCCTGCCGTAGCAGGAGAAACGCGGGGCTTACCATGGAACGCAACGCTAACCGCCGGAGCCTTGCCAGGCGGCAGGCCGGCCGACGAGCTGTGAAGAAAGGCGCCGACTTCGAGGAGCAGGTCGCGGGAGTATACTCGCTCCTCGGGGCGGAGGTTGTTCGCGGCGTTGAAATCTGTCAGAAAAAGGTGGACATCTTGGCTACATTTCCCCTGCCCGCGAGCCAGGTGGCACACCGAGTCATCGTGGAGTGCAAGCACGAGAAACGGGCGCGGGACCAGAACCAGCGCGTGATGCAGATGAAGGGACTGGTGGACACCGCGAGGAAGGCTGGTGCGGCCGATTCAGGGGAGATCGTCACGGCCACTCGATGGGGCGAGCAGGCAAGGGGCTTCGCGCAGGAGTCGGGGATAATCCTCTTGACGCTCCAAGAGAAGATATCCACACTCATTGACTTCGTGCCGTATATGAGGGGTCTCATCAGGAACTTTCGAGAAGGCGATGCTAGCAATGTTGCGCAACCTCCTCTCGGCCTGTACTACGTGTCGCTGGCAGGAGAACGGCCGTCGAACCATGAGGAAGTGGAAACAATCGACTCCGTGGAGAAGGAGGTCCTAAAGTGGGCTTCGCGTACGAACGGCCGTCAGCGGCTGGCGATCTTGGGAGGCTACGGTACAGGTAAGACTAGCCTGTGTGAAAAGCTCGTCGCCCAGCTTGGTGTCAGGTACTTGGAGGGGCGCGGGGTGGGGCGCATACCCATTCTCTTGCGACTTCGAGACTTCACCAAAACCCTCAGCATCGAAGCCCTGATAACCTCATTCCTAGACCAGCAATGTGGCGTCCAGAATCCGCGCTTTCAGCTATTCAAGGCGATGAACGATGCCGGAATGTTGCTGATCATCCTTGACGGCCTCGATGAGATGGCGATGAGGGTGGACGCGGACACTCTGGAAGTCAACCTCCACGAGATCGAGAAACTGGCCTCAGGCCCGCGCGCAAAGGTCGTCCTTACTTGCAGGATCGAGCACTTCGTGACCGGTGAAGAAGAGGTCACGGCCCTAACTCCCACCATACAGCTGCTACCGACGCGACAAGCGGACTATGAGGTGGTCAGGTTGTTGCCGTGGGATGACAAGCGTATTAATCAGTTCTTGGCTAAGCGCGTTCCACTCATGAAGGAGGCAGACCGACCCTGGACCTATTACCGAGATCAAGTCAAGGCAATACCAGGCCTGGCTGATTTGGCGCACCGCCCAGTTCTTCTGGACATGATCGCAAAGACCCTGCCGCAGCTCATTGCCGGCGGCAAGCCAATAGACCGCCCCAACCTGTACGAGACGTACCTGACCGGCGAAATCCAGAGACAGAAAGTGCAGAAGCGGAGGGCTCTGCTGGTACCCGACAAGGCGCGGTTCTCACTTATGCAGAGCCTCGCGCTGCAGTGGTTTTCGGAGCAGGAGGCGGGGCTGACGTTCTCGCGCGCCAAGGTACTAGTGAAGAGGGCCGTCAAGCCTCCAGATCACGAGCTGGACGCTTACACGCGCGACTTCTTGACCTGCTCGTTCCTTGCACGGGAGGGCAACCTCTATCACTTCTCCCACCGGTCGATCCTAGAGTATCTGGTCGGCCGCGGTCTTGCTGCTGAGATTGCCGCCAAGAAGCCCAAGCATTTTCTCTCGCAGCCCCTTTCGCGGGTCGTCGCCACGTTCGTCGTAGAGATCGGGGCGAGCAAAGAGGTCCTATGGGAATGGATACACTCGAGCAGAGCGGCTACTGGCGCCCGCACGTTCCTTGCGGGCAACGCGGCTACCATCCTGTGTGCTAAGGACACTTCAGCTCTGACCGGCAGGGATCTCTCCGGCGTGGTGTTGCACGCCGCCGACCTGCGTGGCGCGGATCTGATAGGCACAGCCCTGCAGGGAGCCGTCTTTGGGGGGTGTGACCTCCGTGGGGCCTTACTGGAACGAGCCACTTGTGCGACGGCAAACCTCAGTGATTCCACAGTCTCTTTGGTTATGGTTGGCCGTGCGTCTCGGCGGCGCCTGTCCGCCCAGCGACTCTTCGAGGAGGTCCGCGGTGAGCTACTACTTGCGTTCAGGGGAGGGAGGGTTGCCAACAATGTCCCGCCGGTGATGGTGATGGAAGTCAGAATTGATGAAAAGCTCATCAGCGTGGCTGACCTGCCGAATGCGGGAAAGAGAGTGCCTTGGGTTTCGGCCGCCGCCGTCTTTGTTGAGGAGTTGCGCGAGCTCGACCGTCTTGGCCCCGGTGTAGCATCGACAGTTGAAATGCTCCTCGGTGTCCCAACGCCCTGGCGCGTGGACTAACTCGACCGGGTCCGCCGCGCTGCCCCGGCACGAGGTGAGAGATCAATGGCTCATGTCCCAGCAATCCGCATCCTCATCGCCAAGCCGGGCCTTGATGGCCACGATCGCGGCGCCAAGGTGGTGGCCCGCGCCCTCCGTGACGCTGGCATGGAGATCATCTACACCGGCATCCGCCAGACCCCCGAGATGATCGCCGAGGCCGCCCTCCAGGAGGACGTCGACGCCGTGGGCCTGAGCATCCTTTCCGGTGCCCACATGGAGCTGTTCCCCAGGGTGGTGCGGGCTCTTCAGGAGCGGGGCATCAGCACCGACCAGACCCTTCTCTTCGCTGGCGGCATTATCCCCGACGAGGACATCCCCGCGCTGAAGGAACTGGGCTTCCAGGCCATCTTCCGCCCCGGCGCGAACACTGAAGACATCATCGAGTTCGTGCGCTCCTGGGCCCGAGGCCGGCGAAGCCCCGGAGGCGCCCGGGGGGCGTGAGGCCCGTGCAGGACCTGGTAGAGCGGCTCCTCTCCGGCGACCGCCGCGCCCTGGCCCGCGTCATCAGCCTGGTGGAGAATGATTTCCCCCAGGGCCACCAGGCCCTTCGCCTTTTATACAGCCGTACCGGCCGTGCCCATACCGTGGGCATCACCGGCGCCAGCGGTTCGGGCAAGAGTACCCTCGTGGCCTGCCTCATCCGCGAGTATCGCTCTCGCGGCCGCACCGTCGGTGTGGTGGCCGTGGACCCCTCCAGCCCCTTCAGCCACGGCGCTCTGCTGGGCGACCGCATCCGCATGCAGGACCTCACCTCCGACCCCGAGGTGTTCGTGCGCAGCATGGCCACGCGGGGAGCCCAGGGCGGCCTCGCCGCCGCCACTGCCCAGGTGGCCTCCGTGCTGGATGCCGCGGGCAAGGATGTCGTCCTCATCGAGACGGTGGGCGTCGGTCAGGACGAGGTGGCCGTCGCCGGGGCCGCCCTCACCACCGTGGTCGTCCTCACACCCAGCACAGGCGACGACGTGCAGGCCATGAAGGCCGGAATCATGGAGATCGCTGACATCCTCGTAGTCAACAAGGCCGACCTCCCCAACAGCGACGCCCTGGTCACCCAGCTTGCGGCTCTCATAGCCTCGGCCCCGGCCGGTTCGCGGGAGACCCCCATCCTCAAGACCGTCGCCACCCATGACCGGGGCACCGCGGAACTGGCCGACGCCATCGACGCCCACCGCCGCTACCTGGAGGACTCCGGAGAGCTGGCCCGTCGCCGTCATGCCGAGGCCCGCCATCAGGTCCTGGCGATGGCCCACCACCGCCTCCTGGCCGCCGTGCTCGAGGCGACCGAGCGTGACGGCCGTCTGGAGGACCTCGTACGGGCCGTGGCCGAGCGTACCCTCGACCCCCACAGCGCAGCCCAGCAGCTCATCGAAGCCGCCCGGGACAAAACGTAGGGAACGCCCTCCGGCAGCCCGTTGGCAGGGCCGCCAGAACCCGTTGCGTTTCAGAGCGTGCTAGCCAAGGGGGAGTGCAGAGGGGCTCCGCCCCTCTGCCGGGGGTCTGGGGGTGTTCCCCAGATTCCAAAGACACCCCACGGGCGGGCGGGTGGGCAAGAGCCACCTGACTTCTGCACGGACTCTGAAACCTGTAGCTTCTTGAATTCGCCGTCGGAAGCTGCGGGATTCATCCCGCAGAGTGAAACACCAACCTCACCTCCTTTGACAGCCTTCGGGCGCTTCCCTATGATCAGAGTGAGCTCGGCGTCCTCCTCCCGCAGAGGGGCCGGCGAAAGGGACCTGCAATGATCTCCGAAGGCTCGCCGGTCTGCCGAGCCCAAGGCGGCTGAGCCCTAGATGTCGATTCATCCTCCATACCCTTTTCCACCCCTCCTGGCTCAGGATGGACTGGCCGTTGGCGGGCTCAATGTTCCGCTCGCTGTGCTCATCCTGGTCCTCAGCGTGCTGGGGTACGCCCTGGTAAACAGCATTGAGATCGCCATCGTCGGGGCCAACCTCATCCGCATCCGGCACCTCGCTCAGCAGGGCAGCAGAGGCGCCCAGGCCATCGAGCGGCTCAGCGCCAGCCAGGACCGCTTCTTCGCCTCCATCGTTCTCCTTCAGAACCTCTTTGTGGTGCTGGCATCGGCCATGGCCGCGATCATCGCCGTCGAGGCGATGGGGGGCCTCGGCATCCTCGTCGGCACCGTCGTCATCACCCTCGTGCTCGCCCTCTTCGGCGAGCTGACCCCCAAGGTGCTGGCCGCCCAGGCCACCGAGCGATATGCCGTCTTCGTAGCGCGGCCTGTGGAGTGGCTGGTCAGGCTCTTGGGACCGTTGGCGGCGGCCATGGCCGCGGTGCCGCGCTTCCTCTCCAGGGTGTTCCTCCGTGGCACGGCCTCAGTCACGCCCGCTGTCACCGAGGGAGAGCTGCGCATGCTCATCGGCCTCAGCGCGGTCAGCGGCGAGGTGGCCCAGGCCGAGGCTCAGCTCCTGGAGCGCGTATTCCACTTCCACGACCGCCGCCTCAACGAGGTGATGGTCCCCCGCACCGAGGTCACCTGGCTGGAGCGCGGCACCCCCATCAGCGAGTTTTACGCGATCTTCGACCAGGCGCCTCGCTCCCGCTTCCCCGTGTTTGAAGAGAGCATTGACAACGTGGTCGGCATCGTGGGCATCAAGGACGTGCTGCGGGCCCTGGCCCGCAGCGAGATCGACCCCTCCAGCCCCGTGGACACCTGCATGCGCCCCGCCTACTTCGTGCCCGAAAGCAAGCTCATCGGCGAGCTCTTCGCCGAGATGCGCGACCAGCAGCAGCAGATGGCCATCGCCGTGGACGAGTACGGAGGCACCGCTGGTCTGGTCACCCTGGAGATGCTGCTCGAGGAGATGGTCGGCCGCGTCGCCGACGAGTTGGCTCCGCCGGTCCCCGAGTTCGAGGCCATCGACGAGCACACCATCCAGGTCGACGGCGGTATGAGCGTCCACGAGGCCCGCGAGACCTTGGGCCTGGCCATCCCAGACGGCGACTACGAGACTGTAGCAGGCTTCGTCCTCAGCCAGGTCGGCCACATCCCCCGCGAGGGCGAGGCCGTTACCGGCGAGGGCTTCCGCATGGTGGTGGGGGAGGTGCGCGGCGTCAAGATCGAGCGCGTGCTGGTGACCAGAACCTAGATGAAGGTGCAAAGGCTGCGCGTCACCTTCTCCCGAGGGGACCAGGTCAAGTACATCACTCACCTGGACCTCATGCGCCTCTGGGAGCGCACCCTGCGCCGCGCCGGCGTGGACTTGGACTACTCCGAGGGATTCACGCCCCGGCCTCGCATCTCCCTGGGGGCGCCCCTGGCGGTAGGCGTCACCAGCAGCGGCGAGCTCATGGACCTCTTCCTGAGCCGTCGCACCAGCCTCCGCCGCTTCACCGAGGAGGTGAGTCGGCAGCTTCCGCCGGGCATCGATATCTTGAAGGTGGAGGAGGTAGGTCTAGGACTGCCCTCCCTTCAGTCGCAGGTGCGTTGGTCCGATTACCAGGTGGAGGTGACCGCCGACCGCGACCCCCAGGAACTCCAGGACGCCCTGCGTCGCTTCTTGGAGGCGGAGAGCATCCCCTGGGAACACCTGCGAGACAAGGAGGTTCGTCGCTACGACATTCGTGCCCTCGTCCAGGACATCCGCTTGGATGGTCATGCGGACAACGCCTATCGCCTGGCCATGCGCCTGCGCACCGACGACACGGGCACGGGACGTCCCGAGCAGGTAGCGGCCGCCCTGGGCCTGCCCGAGCCTGATCGCATTCACCGCCAGCGGCTCATCCTGGCGGAGAGCTCGCCGGCGCGGGAGGCCTGGCGAAGACGCGGCCGCTTTGAGTAGGCCCTAGCCGGCCTGGAGCAGTCAGCCCATGCGCCTCATCCTGGCCCGCCACGGAGAGACCGACAGCAACCGCGACCGCCTCGCCCTCGGCCGTGAGGACGTCCCTCTCAACGAGCGCGGGCGCCTCCAGGCGCGCGCCCTCGCCCGCGCCCTGGCGGGCCAGCCCATCGATGCCATCTACTCCAGCCCCCTGCGCCGGGCCCTGGACACCGCCCGCGCCCTCGCTGAGGTGCTGAGTATGCCAGTGGAGATAGACCACGGGCTCATCGAGATGGACGTCGGCGAGATGGAGGGCATCACCTTCCAGGAGATGCGCAACCGCTACGGCGACTTCCTCCGCCGCTGGTTCTCCGAGGACGCCGGAGAACTGCCCATGCCCGGCGGCGAGCGCCTGCGCGACGTCCAGGAGCGTGCTTGGGCCGCCCTGGAGCGTCTTCGCCAGCGCCACCCCCAGAGTACCGTGCTCGCGGTCACCCACAACTTCGTCATCCTCACCCTGTTGTGCCGGGCCCTGGGCCTCTCCCTGGCCGACTTCCGCCGCTTCCGCCATGAGCTGGCCGCCCTCACCACTCTGGACATCCGCGACGACCGCATCGTTCTCACGCGCCTCAACGACACCTGCCACCTCCAGGCGGAGGGCCTGACGGAGAGCGCCGCCTGGTGGCGCTCCCGCTCGTCCTGAACCCGCAGCCCCTGACATCGAATTCACGAAGCTGCGGGTTTCAACCCGCAGGGCCATCTCTTCATCCTGCTAAGCCACCTCACGGGACTTGAATCAACCCCTCCCGCTTGCCGCCCTGGAAGGCCTGTGCTAGAGTGATTCGCAGGTTGGTGGCGGGGCCGACCGGAGGGTTGGAGGGAGGTGCTGAGGCTGCCTCGGCTGTCCCCCGCCAGAGTGATCATCCTCCTGGCCGTCGCCGCGGCGGCGTATCTGGTGTTCGTTGCCGGAGGCGAGTACCTCCGCTCCCGCCAGCTCGAGGCCGACGAGCAGAGCCTCCGCCGCGAGGTCCTCGATCTCCAGCGGCAGCACGAGAAACTGCTGGCGGTCCGTGATTATCTCCTCTCGGACGAATACATCGAGGGCGTAGCCCGGCGGCTCCTTGGCCTGGTCAGGCCGGGGGAAACCCTGGTCCTCGTGACATCCACGGACGCCGCCCTCGCCACACCCGCTGCGGACCAGGCAGAGGAGGACGTCCAGCCAGAGCCAACGCCTGATGACGGGCGATCGTGGTGGGAGCGGCTCTTCGAGCCCTAGGCGGCCCCAACCATGCCATGCACATGTCCAAGGGCGGTCCTCAGGGGCCGCCCGCATCGTCGGGCCCACGGCCCGCGGTGAAGGAGGGAAAGCGAGAATGGCGCACCCGAAGGCGCAGAAGGCTGCCGGCCGCCCACCCGGCATCGGCCCCACCCTGGAGCGCCGGGTGCTGCGCTACATCCGTGAGCACGCCCTGCTGGCCCGGGGCGAGCGCATCCTGCTCGGCGTATCCGGCGGGCCCGATTCGTCCGCCCTGCTGCTGATCCTGGCCTCGCTGGCCCGCCCGCTCCGGGTCGAAGTCCGTGCCGCCTACTTCGACCACCGCCTGCGCGGACCCCGGGCCTCCGCACGGGAGCGGCGGGCGGTCGAGGACCTGGCTGCCCGCGCAAGCCTGCCCCTGGTCGCCGGCTCCGGCGACGTGCGCGCCCACGCCCGCGCCGGCCGCCTCTCCCTCGAGGAGGCCGCCCGCGAGCTCCGCTATCGCTTCCTGGCTCAGGCTGCCCGCGAGGCCGCATGTGGGGTGGTGGCGGTGGGCCACACCGCCGACGACCGCGTGGAGACGGTTCTCCTCCACATCCTTCGGGGCAGCGGCCTCAAGGGACTAGGCGGCATGGCGCCCCGCTCGCCCTGGCCGCTTCCGGCAGCCGGGGATGCACTCGCCCTGGTGCGCCCTCTCCTCGCCATCAGCCGGGAGGAGACCGAGGCCTACTGCCGGGAGGCCGGTCTCACCCCTCTCCGCGACCCGAGCAACCGCTCTCCCGCCTTCCTGCGCAATCGCGTCCGCAACGAGCTCCTGCCCCTGCTCCGTCGCTACAACCCCGGCGTGGACGCCGCGCTGCTGCGGCTCGCCGACGCCGCCCGGGCCGACCTCGAGATCATCGAGAAGCTGGCCGGCGATGCCCTGCCCGCCACCGCCAGCGCCGACGGCTCCCTGGTACGGCTTCCGCGCCAGCGCCTCGCTGACCTTCCCCAGAGCCTGTGCCTCCATGTCCTGCGTCTGGCCGCCGAACGCCTCCTGGGCGATGCCCGCGACCTCGGCGACAGGCACCTCCGGGCCATGGCCGCCGCTGCAGGCAAACCCGTCGGTACCAGGCTGGACCTGCCCCGGGACCTCCGCCTGGAGGTAGGCTACGACAAGGTGGTCCTCTCCCTGGGGACCCTCCCGAAGGTGTCTTCCTTCCCGGCGGAGGAGATGCCCCTGGCGGTGCCCGGTCGCACCGTAGTAGGTCCTTGGACCTTCCAGGTGGAGACGGCCAACCCCGACGATCAGCCCTCGTCTGACCCCTGGGAAGCCCTGGTGGACGCCCCGGCCGTCGGCGAGAAGCTATGGGTCCGCCGACGCCGCCCCGGCGACCGCTTCCAGCCCCTGGGCATGCCGCAGGACAAGAAGCTCCAGGACTTCCTGGTGGACGAACGGGTGCCTCGAGCGGAGCGCGACGCCGTGCCCTTAGTGTGCACGCCGAGAGGCATCGTCTGGGTGGCCGGCCACCGCCTCGCCGAGTGGGCCAGAGTCCGGCCCACTACCTCGGAGCGCCTGCGCCTGCGCGCCCGCCGCGAAATCGAGCCGGCGCCCTAGCACAGCACTGGAAACCCCCAACCGTCGGGGATGCAGGGGGCTTGCCCCCTGTCAGGGTGTGCGAGGGGTGTCCCCTCGCCTTCGCTTAGACAATTCTGTGCGCAATGGTACAATTAGCCGCGCCAACGAAACGGGCCCCCGCCTTCCGCGGAAGGCCACGAGCCCAGCGGAAACGGCCTGTCTTTCCCAGTAGTCGCGTGGAGGTGCAGCATGAAGCGACTCGCAATTGGAACGATAGCGCTTGGGCTAGTGGTGGTGTTGCTGGCTGCCCACGGGCCATCGGTCCGCGCGCAGCCAGTGGCCACCATCACGCTACCGTCGCCGGGTGGCACTAAGCAGCTCTGGCCCGGTTGCAATAACATTGCCCTTTCGTTTCCCGACGGCACGGCCAGCCAGGCGGTGGTGCAGGCGGTCACCCCCGCTGGAGCGGTCCAGGCGATGTGGCGCCACAACGCCGCGCTCAACAAGTTCGAGGGTTTCTCTCCGGCAGCCCCGCAGGCCAGCGATCTGCTGACCGTGAACTTCATGGATGCAGTGTGGCTGTGTCTTGCTGGAACGCCGCCCGCGGCTCCACCTCCGCCGCCCGTCGCGCCCACGCCGACGCCAGTGCCGCCGCCCGCGCCGACAGCCATGCCGACGATTGGCCCGAGCCAGCCGACCATTGTCTTTTCTGGGCAGGGCGACAAGGATACCCAATCCTTCGACGTACGATACACACCGTTTGCCATCGATTGGACGACACAGTCCGACAGCCCTGACTATGCTGGTTTCGCGTTCTTCGTGTACCCCGAAGGCGAAACGGTGAGCTACGCATGCCATGCGAGCTTCGACGGCGTGGGGAGTGATAGCACTGTCTGCCATGCCCCGGCCGCGCGCTACTGGATCCATGTTATTGCCGCCAACCTGAGTTCTTGGCACATCGAGGTCGGGGCACCTCCGCCGACGTCTGTACTACCCGCCACGTTTACTGGCCGAGACGATAAGGATACGCCTACCTTCCACGTTGATAGGGAGAGCTTCACCGTGGCGTGGACAACCGCGTCTGACAGTCCCGAGTATGCGGGTTTCTCGTTCTTCGTCTACCCCGAAGGCGAAACGGTGAGCTATGCATGCCACGCGAACTTCGACGGCGTGGGCAGTGATAGCACTGTCTGCCATGCTGGCCCAGGGGACTTCTATATGGAGGTGCACACCGCCAACCTCAGTTCTTGGCGTCTAGACATCACTCAGTGATAGGCCGGGGTTGGTTGGCCTCTCCAGAGGGTCAGGTAGAGGCATCCTCCGCCCGCTGCCTGCAGTCGGCCAGTGGCGGCAGGCCTTCTGGCTACGACCCTGCCCCCCGCCTCCTCGCCTCCTCCAGGCCCCTGTGGAAGGCTTTCAGATTCAGGTCGAGCCGGTCGCTTGGCAGGCTTTCCCGGAGCTCCGCTTCGAGCTCCTCCGGTCGCAGGGGCAGCGCCTGGCTACCCACCAGCGCCCCCGCCATGATGATATTGGTGAGGATCGAAGCCCCCATCTCCAGGGCGATCTCCGTGGCATTGAGCAGCCAGGCCCTGCTGGACAGCTCTTCCAGCGTTCTCCCTATCTCCTCGGTGCCGGGATATGCGGCCAGCCCCGTGGTCACCGCCATCGTGTAGACCGGCCTCGAATTCGCGATCACTATCACTCCCGGATTGCCGTACTGCGCCAGCACCCGCATGGTCTCTACCGGCTCCAGCCCCAGGATGACGTCAGCCTGGCCCTCGGGAATGAAGGGGCCGTACTGCTCCTGCCGCGAGACCCTCAGGTGGCTCATCACCGCCCCCCCCCGCTGCGAGGCGCCGTACGTCTCGCCGATGGTCACGTGATAACCCCCCTTCACCAGCGCCTTCCCTAGGAGCTGCGAGATCAACACGTTCCCCTGTCCGCCTACCCCGGTGACGATGACGTTCAGGGGGTCCTTCTCTTTCATGCTCAGGCCGCCTCCCTGATAATGGCCGAGGCCGGACAGATATCCGCACAGACCCCGCAACCGCTACAGATCACCTCATCGATCTTCGCGGTCCCCGTCTCCGTGTCCCAGATGATCCCGGGGCACTGGAACACCCGCGTGCACAGCCGGGCGCACCCGCAGTTGTCTCCCAGGCACTTCTCCGTGTCCACATGAACCTCGTACGCCGCCTTCTCCTCCCTGGCCCTGACCAGCGCGCACGTCCTCCTCGAGATCAGCACCCGTACCGCCCCATCGTCCCGCATCAGGTCCAGGAGCTTCTGCGTGGTTTCCTCCAGGTCAAAGGGGTCGGTCACCTCCACCCGGATGCCCAGCGAGCGGCATAGCCCTTCGATGTCCACGGCGGGCACCGCCTCACCCATGGCCGTCATCCCCGTCCCCGGGTGAGGCTGGAAGCCCGTCATGGCCGTGGCCTGGTTGTCCAGGATGACCAGGGTGAAGTTCGAGCGGTTGTACACCCCGTTGATCAGCGCCGGGATCGCCGCGTGAAAGAAGGTGGAGTCGCCGCACACCGCCACCGTCGGCTGCTCAAGCCCCGCCTGGGCCAGCTTGCCGAACCCGCAGGCCAGCCCCACGCCCGACCCCATAGCCTGCACCGTCTTGAGCTGGAAGAAACCCGTCGGCCCCAGAGCCATCGTGTAACAGCCGATGTCCCCCGTCACGAAGCCCTCCCGCCCGTCCAGCTTCAGGGCGTTCTTCAGCGACCAGAAGGTCGCCCGATGGGGGCAGCCCGCGCAGAAGCCGATCGCCCGCATGTGCGTGTGGGCCCCCGTCAACTCCTGAGCCTTCTGGGCGTATTCGGGCGCAACCCCCGCCTTCTCCACCCCCAGAACCGAGCTCAGCGCCCTGATCACCGCGTCCGGGTTGAGCTCGCCCGAGTCGGGCACATGCCCGCTCCGCTTGCCGTAGAAGGTCAGCGGTCCCAGAGCAGCCACGTTCTCGCCTACCAGCTCCTTCAGGTTGCCCTCCAGGAACGGGGCCACCTCCTCCACCACCAGCACCCTCTCCGTGCGGGCCAGGTGCTCCTGCACCAGCTTCTCAGGCAGGGGCCAGGTCGTGCCCAGCTTCAGGATGCCCACCCTGTCCTCGACGCCCAGCGCCTTGACCGCCTCCAGCGAGTAGAACCAGCAGGCCCCGCTCGTGACCATCAGCAGTTCCGGTCGTTCCGGCCCGACGTACCAGTTGAAGGGAGAAGACTCGTACATCTCCCTGGCCTTATCCAGCTTCTGACGCATCAGGTGGTGCTTGAGAGGAGCCGGTATCGAGGCAAACTCCACCGGGGAGGTGGACACGAACCTCGCCCCCTTGCTGGGCGGCGTTCGCTCCCCAAGCAGCACGTCCCCTCGAGCGTGGGAGACCCGCGTCACCGTCCTGACCAGGCACACGTTCTTGATCTCCTCCGACAGCTCGAAGGCCCACCTGGTCATGTCCTTGGCCTCCTGGAAGGTCGCGGGCTCCAGGAGCGGCAGGTCGGCCCACTTGGCGAAGGGCCTGGAGTCCTGCTCGTTGGTGCTGGACAGCGCCGAGGGGTCATCGCAGGCCGCCAGCACTAGGCCCGCCTTGGTCCCCGTGAGGTTCAGGGTCATCAGGAAGTCCGAGGCCACATTGAGGCCGTTCTGCTTCATGGCCACGATCGCTCGCACCCCCGCGAACGAAGCGGCCGCCGCGGTCTCCATCGCCACCTTCTCGTTCACGGACCACTCCGCGTAGATCTCCCCGTCCCTGGCCACCTCCGCCAGCGTGCCGATGACCTCGGACGAGGGGGTCCCCGGATAGGCGGCGGCGAATCCCACGCCCGCCTCCAGCGCTCCCCGCGCGATGGCCTCGTTGCCCATGAGCAACTCGCTCGTACCTGGGTCACCTGCCGCGATGTTCACCATCTTCGCGTCCCCTTTCCAGCGTCAGGCCTCCGCTCGCCATGAACGCCGCCCCTACGCTAGAAGCCTCTCCAGCGCCTCCCCGCTCAGCTTCAAGTAGAGCAGATTCCCGGTGTTCCCGCTGGTATCAACGATGTTCCTCAGCGCCCGCTTCTTCTTGAGAAGGGCGGCCTCCTTGAGATGCTCCAGGTTCTCCTTGGCCAGCGGAGCCGTCTCTATCGCTCCCCCTGCACCGGCTGCCTCCACTAGCTCCTTGCCCGCTCCGCTCCTGATGATGAGGGTGTTCCACCCCTCCACGCCCTCCGCCGAGCCCACCGAAACGTCGGCCAGTTCCGCCGTCAGGTCGATGCAGAAGTCGCAGGTGGGCCTGATGAAGCGGCGAACCTCATCGAGAGGGATGGGAACGCGGCAAAAGTCAGTGTACACCTCGAACACGTTGGCGGGCGGCGGCGGGATGTCCACTCTAGTGATCTGCTCGAGCTGTACCCTCTCCCCCAGGAACTCGACAAACTCTTCGTAGCGAAGCGCCCAGGTGCAGAACAGGCCCACCACCAGCTTCAACTTGTCGATGTTGTTGCCGTCCTCCAGCGCCGATACCCTCATCTTGGCCAGGGCTAGCGCCTGGCAGGGGGTAGCCACCACCCCGATGCGCTGGGCATCCGTCGCCGCCTCCCGGTTGAACGTTGCCAGCGTGGGTGAGGCCACAAAGTTCGAGCCCGCGCAGGCCAGCACCCCCGCCTCGTCCCGCACCACGGTCCCGCTCGGCAGCAGGCGCTCATCGCTGGAGGTGAGCACCGCTGAATCGATGAAGCCCTCGCGCAGGGCGAACGACATCAGGGCGCTGACCGTCCCCCCATACTGGCCCTTGAACCTGATGGCACCGTCCCTGGCCCGCGCTATGACTATCTCCTGCAGCGTCCCCAGCTCGTCGGCGGCGTAGGGCACTCCGAACACCACCTGACTGACCTGGTCGAGGTCTACCGGGGCACGGGGGCAAAACGCATAGCACCGTCCCTCTGAGAGGTTGCACTCGTCCAGGACGACGATCCTGCCTCGGTAGGCCACCCGGTAGGGACACATGCCCACGCAGGCGCCGCAGAGCGTGCAGAGGAGCCTGCCCCCTACCTCGCTTCCAAGCTCCTGAGGCCCCTTTACCTCAGCGCTCATCTCCCGCTCCCTTCCAGTCCGCTTGGGTCCCTTGGCCGAGCGTTCACCGTGTGCGCGGGCCCTAGCTTCGCCTTTAGGTGGCTAGGTACTGGGTGGTGGCGTCCGGGTAGACCGCCACCTTCGCCCCATTAGGATGGAGCGCTCGAAGCTCCTCCAGGACCTCGCCCCAGTTGCTGGCCCAGGTGACCGCGTGCGGCTTGGTGAACATGTCCACGCAGTTCAGGTCCTTCAGCGGGTTCAGCACGATCACCTTGAACTGTGGGGGTAGCGTCCGGTCCGCGTACAGCCGGCCGCCGTAACCCTTGCCGAAGCTCCGCATCAGGTAGTGGACGATCTGCCCCTCCGGGGCGTTGATGATCATCACGATGGTCCCGCCCTCCAGCCCCAGAGACCGTATGGCCAAAGGAACGGAGACGAAGGCCTCGCTGGACTTGAGGTAGGCGTTCGAAACCACCACGTCCAGACCCGCGACGTGCTCGGTGGCGTAGACCTCCTTGGCCAGCTTCACCCCCTCCCGATGCTCCAGCACGGGGTCTCCCACGAACAGAGCGCTGATCTCGCCGCGCAGGTTCATCAGAACGTCCACCGTGAGGTCCAGGCCCGCCAGCTTGCACGCCTCCTCGAACTCCAGGCGCATCACGTTCTGGTCGTAGTTCCCCGTCCCTATGGTCTCCGGCGCGCTGAACGGCACCACGCTGTGGAAGTGATTGATGCTATCGATGTGAGACACCCCTGGCAGGATGACCTTGCCCCCGCCTCCGAAGCCCACCTGCGGGTGGGGCACGATGCAGCCGATGCCGATCCGCAGGTCACAGCTCATTACCTCGCGGTTGACCGCCAGCGGCGTCCCCCGGCTGGTCGTTCCCACCGGGACACAGTTCTCGTAGGGGTTGTGGTTGTAGACGGGGAAGCGCCCCAGGATCTCCTGCCCCAGCTTCTTGCGCAGGGCGTTGTTGTCATGAGTTCCGTGCGTGCCCACCGCCGCGATGAATCGGATGTGGTCGTCGGAGATACCCGCCTCCTCCAGCTCTCGCAACACGAAGGGGGCGATCCGGTAAGTCGGGGTGGGGCGGCTAGTATCATCGAAGAGGATGGCTACCTCTTGCCTGCCCCGAGCCAGCTCCCGGATCCGCGGCGTCCCGATGGGGTTGTCGAAGGCCCGTTGCATCTCCTCTGGGCTCAGCTTGGGTCGGTCGTGCCCCCTCGGCGGGCAGAAGTGGACCTCCCAGGAGTCCGGAAACTCCAGCTCGAGTTGGCTGTTCTCGTACCAGTAGAGTTGCGGGACTCGGAGCTTCATAAGTGTGCCTCCACCTTTCGCCGCAGGTCCGTAGCGTGCCGCTCAGCTTATGCTCCCTATCCGCCGCCACACCACCGCACCCATCAGATTAGCAGCCTGTCGGCCTGACTGGCTACTGCCGGTTGGCCCCGTTGTGCCTGGGCTCTATGGGCGCCGCCTGAAGCGAAGGCAGGCCCCGCCATTGAGAGCGTCTTGCAAAAGGGGAGTGCAGAGGGGCTCTGGCCCCAAGGTTTCCGCCCTCAGCCTTCCCCGTCCGAGCATTCCGCCCCCGCGCAGCGGGCCGGGGGTCTGGGGGTGTCCCCCAGATTCCAAACACATCCCGAGGGCGGGTGGGTGGGCAGAACCACCTGACTTCTGCACGGACTCTGAAACATGTAGCTTCCTGAATTCGCCGTCGCAAGCTGCGGGATTCATCCCGCAGAGTGCCAACACAATACCTTACCGACCATGAACGGGTCTCCGCAACCACCCTCGCGGGACCCTGAGGGCCAGCGATGCTACAATGGCCCTGCTGTCGCGTTACCTTCGCCCAGGCCTCACATGGAGCAACCCTTGAGATTCCCCGCACAGGCCTTTTTCCAGCCCCGCTCGGTCGCGCTAGTGGGGGTGCCTCGCGAGCCTAAGCCCGGCCAGCTCTTTCTCCAAGCCCTCCTCGACCCCGGCTATGGCGGCCGCATCTACCCGGTCAACCCCAACGCGCAGGAGATCCTCGGGCTGCCCTGCTACCCCTCGCTCGCGGCCCTCCCCGAGGTTGTGGACCTCGCTATCATCGCCGTGCCCGCAGAGGCCGCCGTGCCCGTGGTGGAGGACTGTGCCCGGCGAGGCGTGAAGGCCGCCATCCTCTTCACCGCAGGATTCTCTGAGCTCGGCACCGAGGACGGACGCGCCAGGGAAGCCCGCCTCCTCGCGGCCGCCCGCAGCGGCGGCCTGCGCCTCTTGGGGCCCAACTGCATGGGCGTCTACGTCCCCAAGAGCGGCCTTGGCAGCTTCCCCGGCATGCCCTCGGACGTGGGGCCCATCTCCTTCGTCTCGCAGAGCGGCTCCCTGGGCAACCGCGTGGTATG
>Ga0209979_1001221_pt1 | contig 28996 bp, 29 predicted proteins | sample AnhtaG_FD_183114 | JGI IMG/M metagenome (GOLD analysis project Ga0209979, IMG submission 183114) | Deep subsurface microbial communities from Anholt, Denmark to uncover new lineages of life (NeLLi) - Anholt_01485 metaG (SPAdes) (version 2) | ecosystem: Environmental > Aquatic > Marine > Oceanic... | reverse complement strand
TAAAACATGTGGATGGCTGGATAGAAATGCGCCGCGAGAGGGCTTCTCTTTATGATGAACTACTATTATCCAGCTTAAAGGGGTTAGTAAGTGTCCCTTCCCAGATTCCCTATGCCCGTCATACCTTTTGCATTTACACTATTCGGGCTGCCCAGAGAGACAAATTAAGAGATTATTTAACCAGGAAAGGAATTGGGACCAGAGTATACTATCCTCTTTCCTTGCATCTGCAGGAGGTTTATGCCCATCTAGGGTATAAGAGGGGGGATTTCCCCGTCTCTGAAAAAGCTTCTGGGGAGGTAATATCTTTACCCATGTACCCAGAACTCAAGGAGGAGCAAATTGAGCTGGTGGCCAGAGAGATTAAGAATTTCTTTAGGAGTATTTGTAGATGAAACTATGCATCATTGGCACAGGTCATGTAGGTTTAGTAACAGGGGCATGTTTTGCCGAGATAGGTAACCAGGTTATTTGTGTGGATAATGATGAGGAGAAGATTAAGATGATCAAGAAGGGAAAGATGCCCATATACGAGCCGGAGCTGGAAGAGCTGGTCAAGCGAAATTCCAGCGAGGGAAGGCTATCTTTCTCCACTTCCATTGCTGAGGGTACCGTCAGATCCCGGGTTATTTTTATCGCCGTGGGTACCCCCCCTAAGGAAAATGGAGAGGCAGATCTATCCTCGGTAGAAAAAGTTTGTCGGGAAATTGCAAAAAATGCGAAGGAGTACAAACTAATTGTAGAAAAGAGCACCGTCCCCGTCCAGACGGGGCAGTGGATAAAGCATGTTGTCCAGCTAGGCAATAACCAGGTGGACTTTGATATTGCCTCTAATCCAGAATTCCTAAGAGAAGGCAGCGCGGTACGAGATTTCCTTAACCCTGATAGAATTGTCATCGGAGTGGAGACAGAGAGGGCAGCCGAGATTCTAAAGCAGCTTTACCAACCCATCATTAATCGTGCATTTGACTCTCGGCTAAATATTTCGGTTTCAGGTTCTGATCCTGTTCCTCTGGTAGTTACTGATATCCAGAGCTCCGAAATAATAAAACATGCCTCTAACTCATTCCTGGCTACCAAGATATCTTTCATCAATGCGGTGGCGGATTTGTGTGAGAAAGCGGGGGCCGATGTGGAGAAGGTGGCCGAAGGAATGGGATGTGATGCTCGCATTGGTTCCTCGTTTCTCAATGCAGGGGTAGGATTTGGAGGATTTTGCTTTCCCAAGGACTTGCAGGCTTTCATCCACATCGCGGAGAAGCTGAACTACGATTTCACTCTTTTGAAAGAAGTCCAGAGGATAAACCGGGAAAGGCCTCGTCAGCTAGTAAGAAAGCTGGAGGAGGCTCTCTGGATATTGAAAGACAAAACCATCGGTATCCTTGGCCTGTCCTTTAAGCCCGACACCGATGATATGAGATTTGCTCCTTCCATCCAGGTTATCAACCTTCTAAAGAAGGAGGGGGCCAAGGTTAAAGCCTATGATCCGGTAGCTATGCCTAATGCTAAAGCTTTGTTGAACAATATTGAGTATGTGAAAGATCCTTATGAAGCTGCCTCTGGTAGTGATGCTCTGGTTATCATCACGGAGTGGGAAGAGTTTAAGAAATTGGACCTCAAAAAAATAAAAGGGCTGCTCGAGACCCCGGTAATTGTGGACGGAAGAAATATTTACGATCCCCGAGAGATGCATAAGCTAGGTTTTATTTATAAGAGCATAGGAAAAGGATAAGTTATGCGTATCCTCATAACTGGTGGAGCTGGCTTTCTTGGCTCTCATCTTTGTGACTATTTACTCAAGAAGGGCAATGAAGTAATAGCTATGGACAATCTTATCACAGGAAATATAGATAATATTGCCCATCTTATAGGCAGTGAGAATTTCCGATTTGTTAAACACGACGTCACTGAATACATTTATGTGGAAGGGAATCTGGATTATATCCTTCATTTTGCCTCCCCGGCCAGTCCTGTTGATTATCTACATTATCCTATTCAGACTCTCAAGGTTGGCTCACTAGGTACCCACAAAACCCTGGGTCTAGCCAAGGCCAAGAGAGCTAGCTACCTGCTCGCCTCTACTTCGGAAGTCTACGGAGACCCTCAGGTTAATCCACAAAGAGAAGACTATCTGGGGAATGTTGATCCTGTTGGTCCTCGGGGAGTTTACGATGAAGCCAAAAGATTTGCCGAAGCCTTGACTATGGCCTATCACCGCTATCACGGCATTGACACCAGGATCGCCCGCATTTTCAACACCTTTGGCCCCCGCATGAGGAAAGATGACGGAAGAGTGGTTCCTAACTTCATTACTCAGGCTATAAGGGGCGAGTCCCTGACAGTTTTTGGAGACGGTTCCCAGACCAGAAGCTTTTGCTATGTTTCCGATCTCATTGAGGGAATCTATCGCTTGATGATGTCCGATGTCAATGACCCGGTGAACTTAGGTAGCTCTAATGAGATGCCTGTTATGAGGTTTGCCAACAAAGTACTGGAGATTACCCGGAGCAGGAGTGAGATAGTCCACAAGCCTCTTCCTGTGAATGATCCCAGGGTCAGACGGCCGGATATCACCAGGGCAAAGAAATATCTAGACTGGGAGCCCGTGGTTGACCTGAGAGAAGGGCTGGAGAAGACTATAGAGTGGTTCAGGCGAGATGAGGGAATCTCGAGGCAAGAGCAAGCTAAAAGTGAAGCTAGCGAGGGAGAAGAACGATGATTGACAAAGAACTTCTGGAGATTCTGGCCTGTCCTGTTTGTAAGAGTGAGATTCACCTTCAGGGTGATAAACTCATCTGCAAGAAATGTCGTAAATATTATCCAATCAGGGATGGTATACCGGTAATGCTGGTGGATGAGGCCAGGGATTGGGATGAAGGAAAGGATCGTTAGACTCATCAAGGAGAAATTAGGATGAAGGCTTTGATTCTATCAGGAGGGGAGGGAACCAGACTTCGCCCCATTACTCATACCGTAGCCAAACAACTGATTCCTGTAGCTAACAAGCCCATTCTCTTTTATGGAATTGAAGCTGTCCGGGAAGCCGGGATTAAGGATGTGGGAATCGTGGTAGGAGACACCCATGAGGAGATAAAGACAGCAGTGGGAAAAGGTGAGAAGTGGGGGATCAAGGTTACCTATATCAGGCAGGAAGCTCCCCTCGGCCTGGCTCATGCGGTAAAGATAGCTCAGGGCTACTTAAAAGACGAGCCTTTTATTATGTATCTTGGAGATAATATCATCAGGCAAGGTATTAAATCTTTGGCTGATGAATTTAGAGAAAGGCGTCCGAATTCTCAACTTCTTCTTGCTCATGTGGAGAATCCCCAGCAATTCGGGGTAGCTGAACTTGAAGGGGACAGAGTGGTGAGGTTAGAGGAAAAACCGAAGAATCCCAAGAGTGATCTGGCCCTGGTGGGGGTTTATATGTTTGATCATCACATATTTGAAGCGGTAGACAGCATTAGACCCTCCTGGAGAAATGAGCTGGAAATAACAGATGCTATCCAGTATCTGATAGATGGAAATTATGAGGTTCACTCCCACATTATCAATGGTTGGTGGAAGGACACGGGAAAAAAGAAGGATCTTCTGGAAGCTAACAGGATCATGTTGGACGATATTGAGAGGAAGATAAGGGGCAAGGTGGATAAAGAGTCCAAGATATATGGTAAGGTCCAGATCGATGAAGGAGCCGAAATAGTTCAAAGTACCATCCGGGGACCAGCCATAATCGGAGAAGGGACAAGGATAGTTCATTCATATGTAGGCCCTTTCACCTCTATTTACTATAATACTTTGATTGAGGATAGCGAGATAGAACACTCCATCGTTATGGAAGAGTGCAAAATCAGGAACTTGAAGGCAAGGATAGAGGACAGCATTATGGGGAAGAATGTGGTGGTGGAAAAATCCACCTCCAGGCCCAAGGCCTATCGATTTATGCTGGGAGACAGCAGCCAGGTAGGTACTATTTAATTTTACACGAGGTTGTGATGAATTTATTGATTACTGGGGGAGCCGGCTTTATTGGCAGTAATTTTGTAAGATATATCCTCAAAAAATATCCTGACTATAGAATTGTTGTCCTTGACAAACTCACCTACGCTGGCAATCTCGATAATTTAAAAGAGTTTCTTCATCTGGATAACTTGTTCCTGGAGGACCATTATGAGACCTCCTATCCTCACCACTCCATTGATAGTTTCGAGAGTGTCCTCGATAAGAGCGAATCTATTCACCAAATATCCTCCCATGATTCTCTCCTTTTCATTCAGGGAGATATCTGCGATTCAGAGTTAGTGGGACGGATAATGCCCGGTCAGGATGTGGTAGTGAACTTTGCTGCCCAAAGCCACGTGGACCGTTCCATAATGGAAGCAGGGAGTTTTGTCAGGACTGATGTATACGGGACTTATGTTCTGCTCGAAGCTGTGAGAAAGCATAAAATAGGTAGGCTCGTCCACATTGGTACCGATGAGGCTTACGGCAGTATAGAGAAAGGCTCGTTCAAGGAGGAAGATCCTTTGAATCCTTCCAGCCCGTACGCAGCAAGCAAAGCAGCGGCTGATCTTTTAGTAAAATCCTATTACGCAACTTATGGTCTTCCGGTTGTTGTCACCCGAAGTAGCAACAACTTTGGTCCTTACCAGCATCCGGAGAAATTAATACCTCTATTCGTTACCAATGCCATGGATAATCAATATCTTCCACTCTACGGGGATGGGATGAATGTCAGAGATTGGCTATATGTTATGGATAATTGTTCTGCTATTGATCTGGTACTTCATAAAGGTAAGGTGGGAGAGATATATAATATTGGTGCAGATAATGAGAAAGCCAATATTGAGATAACCAGGATGATCTTAAAGCTGCTGGGTAAGCCGGAAAGTCTCATCAGATTAGTTCAGGATAGACCAGGTCATGATCGCCGATACGCTCTTAACTCTAGCAAAATAAAAAGATTAGGTTGGAAGACAAGCTATCACTTCGAAGAAGCCATGAAAGAGACTGTTCAGTGGTATATAAACAATGAGGATTGGTGGCGGAAACTAAAAGAGAAAAATAGGGAATTCCGAGAATATTACCAAAAACAGTATGGAGGGCGGGAAAGAATTTGAAAGTTCTCATCACTGGAATCAGCGGAATGCTGGGGGTGGATCTTTACCAGACTTTGAGGGAGAAGTACGAGGTAGTGGGATTTGATATCAAGGATTTTCCCTCCACCTCTTTTCTTCCTCCTCCCGTCCAGCGAGGAGATATAACCAGGATAGATGAGGTGAAGAGAGCCTTTCATGAACTAACTCCTGACCTTGTGGTTCATACCGCTGCCTACACTGATGTAGATGGGTGCGAAAAGAATCCAGATAAGGCTTATAAAGTCAATGCTCTGGGAACACGGAATGTATGCTTAGCCTGTCAAGATCTCAACATCCCGGTAATATATATCAGCACCGATTTTGTATTCGATGGGAAGAAGGATTCCCCCTATCTGGAATTCGATCAGCCTCATCCTATCAGCATCTATGGAAGGTCCAAGCTAGCCGGGGAGGAATATATTAAAACCCTTTTGAATAAATACTTCATAGTGAGAACCTCCTGGCTCTACGGATATTACGGGAGGAACTTCGTAGAGACCATTCTTCAGTTAGCCAGCCAGAAGAAGGAACTGAAAGTGGTCAATGATCAGGTGGGCTCTCCCACTTATACCAGGGATCTTTCGGAAAAAATAAAGGAGCTTCTTCCCACTGAGCTTTATGGAGTCTATCACATTACTAATTCGGGAAGCTGTAGCTGGTATGAGTTTGCCCGGGAGATCCTGAAGCTGGCTGATATAAAGGGAGCTCAGCTGAAGTCCATCACCTCAGAGGAGCTGAGTCGTCCGGCCCCTCGGCCCAGGTTCTCCGTCTTGGAAAACTACTGTCTGAAACTGACTTTGAGAAATAGCATGAGGGACTGGAAAGAAGCCCTAAGAGATTATATGCTAGAGCGAGGCAGTAATACCTGAAATGAGATGGACTAAAGGGCTGAAGTTATCAACAAAAAAGAGTTTCCCGGCCGAGGATTGGATAACGGAGGGGTAAAGTTATGATTGAAGGAGTAAAATTAAAGGATCTTAAAGTCATACCTGATGAGAGGGGAAGGCTGATGGAAATACTACGGGCCGATGATGAGCTATTTAAAAAATTCGGTCAGGTATATATGACCACGGCCTATCCAGGAGTAGTAAAGGCCTGGCATTATCATAAACTCCAGACTGATAATATGACCGTGGTCAAAGGGATGATGAAGATAGCTTTATACGATGCACGAGAGGATTCCCCCACCCGGGGTGAGGTGAACGAGTTCTTCCTGGGAGAACAGAACCCAAAACTCCTTCAGATACCCAAACTGGTTTATCACGGCTTTAAATGCATCAGCCAGGAAGAAGCCGTTGTAGTAAATATTCCCACCGAAGTTTATGATTATAAAAATCCCGACGAGTACCGGGTGAATCCTTATGAAAACGATATTCCCTATGATTGGAGATTAAAAGAGGGATAAGCCTGAAAGGAGAGAGAGCCGTGGAAGAAAAAGAAGTAACCCTGAGAGACTACATTAAATTAGTAAAAAAACGAAAGAAGATCATCTTATTAGTGTTTTTGGTAGGCGTAGCAGCTACTGCAGTGATAAGTTTTATACTGCCGCCAGTGTATCGAGTAACCGCCACTATAAAAATTGGCAAAATTGTGGATTTGAGTGCCTTTGAAAAAGAGCCTATTGAAAGCGCAGTTGCAGCCTCGGAGCGACTTGGGGGATCTCAAATACTTTCAGATATCATAGACGATCTGAAATTACCTTTCACACTTAAGGAATTCCGTAAGAAAGTTTCGGTAGAACCCATAAAGGACGCTAAAGATTTGATTCAGATAAGAGTGGAGACAAATGATCGTCGTCAAGCGGTAGATATAGCAGATTATTTGGCCAATGAGCTTCTGGAAAGACATAAACAAATAAAGCAACTGCACGAGAATGAAGAAGAGATGCTTGCCAGATACGGGGAACATATTGAAAAAATTCAAATGCAATTAACCCAGATTAGAAGCGACACCGCCGGGCTGGAGAAAAAAGTGGAGAATATGGAGGTCTCAGCAGAAAACATTTCCCGGAAAATAGAGGGAAAGACAGAAAAATTTAACTCGCTTTCAGAGGCTGAGTCTCTCATACTGGTTGGTCAAATGGAGGATATTAACGCTAGGCTGGCGAACTACAGAACAGCCATTCAAAATAAACAGCAGCGATATGATTCGCTTATGAAGGAATTGAGGGAAACCGAGCTGGAAAAAACCCAGCTTCAAATAAGAGGTTCTCTGGAAATGTACGGCACCGAACTCATTGTTCCAACAAAGGAGCCAAAAGAGCCGGTAAGACCAAACAAGCTTCTTAACATATTGGTGGCGGCAGTGGTCAGCCTGGTAGTGGGATTGGGATTGGCATTCTCTCTGGAATCCCTCGAAGAAACTAAATAGCTGCCTTTTCAGTGTCTAAATATTTTTGGCCATCTTAAGCTTATATTTAAGGAAAACACTTTGCTAATTCCGCCAATATATCGCCAGGACCCATCCGTAAAGAGAAGAATATACCAATGGCTCTTAATTGGACTTTTGATTAGATTCTTCTTTATGCCCATCACTGTCCATAGCGATCTTGTGAGTACTTACTACCGTTCCTCCTTTATTGCTTATCAGGGGGTTCGTTGGTTCGAGTTTTTACCACTGCTAACTACTTATCTCCATGCCTTTTTCCTGTGGATTTTGAAACCATTGGTGCCCCATACAGTGAACATATTCGGTGCAGGAGGTTATGATTATGTGGTATCTATTGTTGCTCATTCCTACGTCTTTAGAACCCTTTTTCTTTTTAAAGTACCTTATCTTTTGTTTGATTTGGGCTGTGCCTTCCTGTTTCTGGGGATCCTCCAGGATAAGAGGAAGGGGTTGGCTGTTTTTATATTCTGGATGGTGAACCCGGTAGTAATATTTGCGGTCTATATTATGGGCAGATATGAGTCGATGGCTATGTTTTTTATTCTACTGAGTTTATACTATGCCAGGAGAAGTTTACCGGCAAAATCCTTATTTTGTCTGGGGGTAAGTGGCATTGTTAGATTATATCCATTGATTTTTCTACCCTTTTTTGTCATTGTCCTGGGTAAGAAGCTTAGACAACGTTTGAAGCTAGCATTCTGGGGACTTCTTCCTCTTGGAGTTGTTACTGTGCTGCCCAGGTTATTTCATGAGGTCGGTGAAGCGGAAAAATTGACAAAACTATACCATACAAGTTATTTGTTTGTTATGAGACTTTCCCTGGGGTATCTCTACGATAATATATATATATTTCCCCTGGGATGTACCGTTCTTTTTTTATATGCCTACTTCAATACGGATCATTCCTTCACGAGTTTATGGAAGACCACCTTCATTCTTTTGCTGGTATTTTTTGCTACCTGTTTTTTTCATCCCCAATACTTTATGTGGCTAATGCCGTTTTTAGCATTTGAGGTGGTGGAGAATAAGAAATTCATAGGACTGTTTGTTGGGCAAGTCTTATGTTTGATGGTTTACACTTTTCACTTCGGGGGATATACCTCTACCTTGCTCCTCACTCCCATCAAGGCTACCTATTTCAAGTATTTGCCTACTCCATATGACATCATAAGTCGGTATTACCCCCCCGCTACTTTCATCGGAATTTTTCGCAGTTTATTCTCGGCAATTTGCCTGTGGATGGTATATTTGGTCCTCAGGGAGCTTCGTTCGGCAAAGGAAGTACATCTAGGAGGATAGAAGGAATGAGCAAAAAAGTACTGGTAACCGGAGGAGCCGGATTTATTGGTTCCCATTTAGTTGACAGATTGGTTGATTTGGGCAGCGAGGTTAGGGCTTTCGATAGCCTGGAACCCCAGGTGCATGGTAGCTCACAGACCATACCGAAATATCTAAATGAGGAGTGTGAGTTCATTAAGGGCGATATGCGAAACAGAAAACAGTTAAAAGAAGCTCTCGGGGAGATTGAGGTTATTTTTCATCAAGCAGCGGTGGTAGGAGTAGGACAATCTATGTATCAGGTGCATAAATACATTGAGGCGAATACTCTGGGAACGGCAGGCTTACTTGATATCTTAGTAAACGAGAAACATAATGTAGAAAAACTGATCATTGCTTCCTCAATGTCCGTATATGGTGAAGGGAAGTACCAATGTGACAGTTGTGGGGAAGTTTATCCAAAATTAAGATCATTGGAACAGCTCAAGAGAAGAAAGTGGGAAATGAGGTGCCCTTTGTGCGACAAATCTGTCGAAGGGATACCTACACCTGAAGAGAAGCCATTATATCCTACTTCTGTTTATGCTATTTCCAAGCGGGATCAGGAGGAGATATGTTTGACTGTAGGAAGAGCTTATGACATTCCCACTGTGGCTTTAAGATATTTCAATGTTTACGGACCCAGACAGGCCTTGTCAAATCCTTATACCGGGGTAGCTGCTATCTTCTCAGCCAGGATAAAAAATCGGCATAATCCGATTATATTTGAAGATGGCCTCCAGAGTCGTGACTTTATCCATGTGAGGGATATAGTCCAGGCAAATATTTTGGCTATGGAAAAAGAAGAAGCGAATTTTGAGGTTTTCAACGTGGGAACAGGTAGAAAATTGAGTGTCTTAGATATCGCTAATATCCTTATTAAGAAATTAGGTAAAGATGAGTTTCGTCCTGAAATTGTTAGTAAATACAGAGAAGGAGATATCAGACATTGTTATGCTGATATTAGTAAGATCAAGGAAAAATTAGGATATGAACCTGGAGTTAAATATGAAGATGGGATTTTGGATTTAGTTGATTGGGTGAAGGGGGAAGAAGCGGTAGACCGATTTGAAGATTCCCAAAGAGAGCTAGAAAGAAAAGGTTTGACTCTCTAATGCTCAAGAGAAATCGGATAGAACAATCTAAAATAAAAAATTTACCATTAAATACTTGGTTAACCATCTTCTTTTTCATCGGACTCATGGGGATTTTTCATCATTCTCTTTCGGCCAAGGATTTCATAAGCAACCTGGAAGTGAGGAAATATCATCCTAAATTAGAAAGCGTTCTTGGGGCATTAGCGGAAAAATACTCTCAAAGTAAAATGTTAGCTCAGGATTTTGCCCAGGAACATAGGGTTTCTTTGAAAGATGATCAAGTTACGGTTATCCTGGTTCCTCTACCGGGAAAGGATGCCTCAGCTATCGATGAAGAAAGCTTGAACTTATACGGAGCTACAGTGGTGGCGATTTCTCGGCATCTGATCAGGGCAAAAGTCCCAATGTCAAGACTTGTCGAAATTGCCCATGAAGTAGATGGCATCTCCTATATTCGCTTACCTCATACTCCCCTGCCTGCCTCGGTGATCAGTGAAGGAGTGGCTCTGACCAACGCGGTCGACTACCACAGTGCAGGATACGAAGGTCAAAATACCAAAGTAGCGGTTATAGATTTAGGGTTTAATGAATTGGAGATGGTGCAGAATGTTGGAGAACTGCCTTCTAATGCTATCACCAAAGATTTTACGGGTACTGGCCTGACCACGGGTTCGAACCATGGGACCAAGGTTGCGCAGATCGTGTATGATATGGCTCCCCAGTCCCAGCTTTATCTCATCAAGGTAGCTGATGAAGTGGACCTGGAAAACGCTAAAGATGATTGCATTACGGAAGGGGTAAATGTAATCAGCCATTCCTGGGGCTGGCCTAATACCAACTTTGCTGATGGAACCGGCCTGGCCTGTGACATTGCCAATGATGCAGAGTTTCATAACATTCTCTGGGTCAATGCAGCGGGGAATGCAGCGAGGCAGCACTATCAGGATTTTTTCACTGACACTGACGGCGATGGCTCTCATGAATTTGCCCCTGGAGACGAAACTAATCCTATTCAGGTTTATGGAAACAACATCACTATCTTCCTAACCTGGGATGCCTGGCCTACTACCGATCAAGATTACGATCTTTATTTATATGACTCTGATTTTAACCTGGTTGCCTCCTCCACCAATGCCCAAACCGGCACTCAACCACCCACTGAGAAAATCGTTTTCACTCTTTCTAGCACCGGAACCTACCATCTACAGATCAGAAAATTCAGTGCCACCGGGAATGAGGAGCTCAAGATCTTCACTTTCAACTGCGACCTGCAGTATCGCACTGTGGCTCATAGTATATGGCCTCCGGCAGATGCCGTTGGTGTCATGAGTGCAGGTGCCATCAATCAGGCCAATTGGGAGACGGGACCCCAGGAAAGCTATAGTTCCCAGGGTCCTACCAATGATGGAAGGATTAAACCCGACATAAGCGGTCCCGATGGAGTGAAGCGCTATGCTAGTGGAGCTGCTGGCAGAGGTTGGGGTACATCCTATGCTGCTCCTCACGTGGCCGGAGCCGCCTCCCTGCTTCTTTCAAAATATCCTGATTGTACAGCGGCTCAACTCCAATCAGCCTTGGAGAGCTGGGCTATTGATATGGGTGCCCCGGGTAAAGACAATATTTATGGATCTGGCCGCTTGAATTTGCTCCTGCTCGCCCCATTTGGTTTTCTAAAAGACCTTAAGGTCTATCCTAATCCATTGGATTTCTCAAGAGGTCACACCCAGGTTGCTTTCACAGAATTAACTCCTGATGCGAGAGTCCGTATTTTTACTCTGGCCGGTGAATTGGTTGCCGATAGCGGTGAGCTGGAGGGGCAGGGAACATGGACCTGGGATGTAAAGAATAGAGAGGGAGAAAGGGTCGCCGGAGGTATTTATATCTGTCTTGTTACCAATAGCCAGGGGGAAAAGAAAGTAGTCAAGATTGCCGTAGTCAAATAATTGGCTGGGAGCGTAAAATATCAAGAGGTGGTTTAATTTTTTGAGATTTTTATCAAGCCAGCTGTAGGATAGAGAGATTTTTAGACAGGGTTGTTCCTTGAGACGAGGCTCTTGCTATTCTGAGGCAATCCAATGGCATTAGCTCCATTAAAAGCAATAAGGTTTATCGAGAATAAAGAGCAAAGGGGGAAAGAAAGGAAAAAAAAGCTTATGATCGTAGCTTTGCTTGCTGTTATATCTTTGCTTTTATCGAGTTGTTTTCTTAGCGGGCAAACTTCCGAGGTCACAGAATCTTATCTTCTCCTTCAGACACAAGGTGAACCGGAGGTTTTTGTTATCATTGATAAGGTAAAGCACTGGATACAGAACTCAAAAACAGCACAAGTTTTGGGATACGATCTGTTAAAAAGAAAGATAGTGAGCCTCGATGTGTTGAATAAGTACCCGACGGGGGAGACCTTTAACAGAGATCCGAACGAACCTACACGTCAACCGAGAGCCATTTATTTCCTAAAGCCAAAACCTTACCCATTCAAGGGGTTACGAGGATTATTGACACTCAATCCTCTACCGAAAAATGCACAACAAGTGGAAGATTTGGGATTTAATGCTGTTATGCATTATGGTCGGTTAGTCTCTGGCTGGAAGGGTAATATAATCTGCCAGGGAGTGAGCTCTCGCAACCTCATAATACTTAGATATACCGGGGACGAGTTAAACTGTAGGAAGCAGGACCCACAAGTTCATTTGGATATATGTAAAAGAATGAAAAAGGAAACTCCTGATGTTCCCGTGGGAATCGTTTTGTGCAGCGAGATTGGTTGCGGTCTGGAAGGAACTGCAAATAGCATAGAAGAATATCAAAGGAAATGGATAGAAGTAGCGAATCAGCTAGATGCAGTGATGATTTCCATCTATCCCTATAGAGAAGATTGGCCGAACGCCCTAGAAAAGATGGTAGAATTTGAGAAATTTTGGAGAGAAAATATAAAAGTTCCCATTATACCTATAATTCAAGCTCACTGGGGTTACTGGGGAAATCTTACTAGGCCAAATCCTATGGAGCAAGTTAAATTTTGGGTAGATAGAGGTTATGGATATGTAGTTTATCCTTGGCGTGATGAGAAAAATGGAGTTGAAGATATGCAAGCTGAATGGAAGAAAGCTAATGAGTGGGCAAAACAAAGAGCGGGGAGCATACCCCAAGTGAGACCTAGAAGTATGGGATAAACTTGACACGCAGGATATGGCAAAATTCTGAAAAAACTGGGATTTGAGCCAGAGGTAGAGTTTAAAGACGGCATTTGTGACCTAGTGGAATGGCTCCGGGATGAGAGAGCCATAGATCAATGTGAAAAATCCACTCAAGAACTAGAGGAAAAAGGACTTACGACTTAGTTTGCGAAGAGAGTAGCTGATTCAGAAGCACTATGGAAACCATTTTTTGGGATAATAATATTTTATGAAGAAGCTCAGAATATGTATGGTTACGACCTTCTATCCTCCGTATCATGCCGGAGGCTGCGGGATACACGTATACCAATTATCAAACCTTCTCGCTCAGGAAGGTCACCGAGTTGAAGTAATCCACTGTATTGATTCGTTTTACATAAAGCAGAGAGAGAAACGAGGGGGTGAATTCCCGCACCATAAGAACGTATTGGTTCATAGCGTCAAGAGCGGTTTGGGAAAACTCTCTCCAGCCACTAATTATCTCTTCGGCTATCCTTTATTTACGGCCGGTAAGCTTAGGAAAATCCTGAATCGTGGGTTCGATGTCATTCACTATCATAATATTTCACTCTTGGGAGGTCCTTATGTACTTAATCTCGGAAATGGTATTAAACTTTTCACTCTTCACACTTACTGGCTCTTTTGCCCTACTCACTACCTGTGGAAATTCAAGCGGGAAGTCTGCAGAAAGAAGGAGTGCTTGGCCTGCCAACTCAGCTACGGACTTCCACCCCAACTTTGGCGATACACCAATTTGAGGGATAAAATGCTTGTGAAAGCTGATTCTTTGATAGTACCTAGTCAATTCATGCGCGGTAAACAGATGGAGGAGGGGATTAAGGTACGCACGGACTGCATACCTTACTTTGTATTTACTCATGAGGTTTCGAATAACGACTATTGGGAGGAGAAACTCGGAAAATATAAGCCATTTTTCCTGTTTGTGGCCCGAATAGAACTATATAAGGGTGCCCAGGTGGCTGTGAGGGCCTTCAAGAGAAAGAAGGGTAAACCTCGGCTTCTGATCGTGGGCAGTGGCAGCTCCATGGATTCAGTGAGAGTCTTGGCAGGAAGCGATCGTCGAATAGTGTTTCTGGGACATGTTCTTCGAGATGAACTTTCCTGGCTGTACAAAAATGCTATGGCTCTCGTTGTGCCGTCAGTGTGGCCAGAGATGGGTAACCAGGCTGTTCTGGACGCGATGTCCTTAGGCACACCAGTGGTTGCTGCAGAAAATGGATGTCTGAGCGAGCTGGTAGGAGAAAACGAAGCAGGTGTACTGTATCGTAGCGAAGATGAGCTGGTTGCTGCCTGGGATGCGATGGAGGATGCAAATTTAAGGAATAAATACTCAGCTAAAGCTCGCGCTGCCTACGAGGAACATTATACTCCTCAAAAATTTCTTGATAAGTACTACCAGCTTGTCGAACAGTTCTTGTAAGGGTGTTGATGGGATAGCTTGCCTTTCAGTTTGTAATAATGGCCAAAAAAGTTTGGTAATATAATGTCACTGAAACAGGGGATGCGAGAAATAGATAAGGTTGAAAGAATAGTAATTTCTGAAGCTGGCTTACGTGCTAATATCAATAACTATGTGAAGCGAGTTACTGGGCGGCAATCTCTGAGGGCATTCATTTGGCAGGAATTTATCTTTGCCCTCTTCGGCAATTTACCCACGGCTGCAGGTTCAGTACTCAGGGCGGCTGTTTATCGTTCACTTCTGGGAAAGATAGGTTCAAATTGTTTTGTGGAAGAGGGTGTTCGTTTTCGAATACCGCGAAAGGTTTTTCTCGGAGACCGGGTATTTATAGGAAAGGGGTGTGATATCGATGTTGAGTATCCTGAAAGCGAGATAAGAATTGGCGATGATGTACATATATCGCGTGATACTATATTTTTAGCTGGGGTAGGTAAGACTGTTGTTCATGATCATGTCAACATAGGACCACGCAGTTTTATTTATGGCTACGGTGGTGTTGAGATTGGCGAAAACTCACTTCTGGCTGATAATGTTAGACTAATGGCTGGAATTCACAGATACCAGGATGCATCCAGGTTAATACGTCTTCAAGGAGCACTGGTGAAAAAGACAACAATTGGCCAAGATGTATGGCTAGGCTCGTCAGTAGTGATTTTAGCTGGAGTTACGGTTGGTGATGGAGCGGTGGTTGGAGCAGGTGCAGTAGTAAGTAGGGATATACCTAGCTATAGCATAGCGGTGGGCATACCTGCAAAGGTTATCGGAAAGAGAGAGGAATGAAATGTTTCTGAGTAAAACCAAAGTATTACTAATTAATCCGACTTTTGATGTGATACGACAACTTGGTGAATTGGGGAAGTTGTATGTGAAGGCAAGACCTTTAGGTCTGGGACATCTGGCTTCATACTTAGAAAGCAAGGGAATAGAAACGAGGATAATTGACGGACAAATCTCTGATCTAACTGAAGAAACTTTAGGCAAAGAAATACGAGAGTTTTCACCAAATATTGTGGGAATTACCTCTACTACCGCTCTCGCAGGCGCCGCTCATGAGGTTGCTAAATGGACAAAGAATATCCCAAAAGATATAAAAGTGGTTATGGGAGGGGTTCATCCGACGGTGCTTCCCGAGGAAACACTTGAGGATAATAACGTTGATGTAGTGGTTAGAGGGGAGGGGGAAATTACCTTTTTTGAACTGGTGAAAGCTTTTGAAACTAGAACGAATCTAGAGGATGTTCTGGGAATATCGTACAAGAACAACGGTGAGATAGTTCATAATGAAAATAGACCCTTTATCAAAGATTTAGATTCTCTACCCCCTGTTGACGACCATGCTCTGCCAAGGAGCTTATATAGCGACTATTGCGTGCTCACGGCCAGAGGCTGTCCATTCCATTGTATTTTCTGTTCTTCACGCACTGTCTGGGGAACTCGTTACCGGGTGAGAAGTCCCGAAAATGTCTTTGTAGAAATTGACTCAGTAGTAAAAAAGTATAGCCCAAAAGAAATAGCTTTCCTCGACGAGAGTTTTGTCATAAATAAAGAAAGAACAGAAAAAATCTGTGATATGTTTATGGAAAGAGGCTACCATAAAAAGATGTCTTGGATATGTAGTAGTCGAACAGATTTAGTAGATGAGCCACTTTTAGAAAAGATGAGAGAGGCTGGATGTAGCGCCATCTCTTTTGGAATAGAAACAGCCTCCCAGAGACTCTTAGACATACTTAAAAAGCGGACATCGCCGGAGATAAATGAAAGGGCATTACGAATGGCAAAAAAGGCCGGGATCAGTAATGTCAGAGGCACATTCATATTAGGTATACCTACCGAAACTAGAGAAGATTCCCTTGCTACCATAAAATATGCCAAAAAACTGCCTCTAGATTCCGCCAAATTCAGTATCGCTACTCCATATCCGGGAACAGAATTATATAGAATAGCCCTGTCCGAAGGGATGCATATACAAAAAGATTGGTCAAAGCTCCACCAGGGGGTAGGTTTTAGTGACTATGATCCGGTATATATACCCAAAGGCAGAGATGCAAAAGAGTTAAAAAGACTACAAAGAAAAGCGCATCTCGAATTCTATCTGAGCTTCCGACGAATATTTTATATACCTCGGATATGGGACATATCGTGGAAAGATGTGAAATCATGGGAAGATATTAGAATGTACTGGCGAATAGCAAAATCCCTTCTTGCAAGAAGAGGATAACTGGATACAGAAATCTTGAAAGAAATGTTACCTGCAAGAAAAAAAATTGTAAAAAGGATTCTTCAAGTTTTATTAATTGTGGTAATTTTCTATTTTCTAGTGAAGAACCTGTATGTTAATTGGAGCAAAATTGCCGAGTATGATTGGAACATAAATTATTATTTTCTGACCTATTCATTTGTTCTTTTAATTACAGGTGCCATTTTGATGGCTCTTGGATGGAACCTGATACTGAGAATGTTAGGCGGCAGGCTAGGTTACAAAAAAGCCCTTAAGATTTTTTTCATTACTGATCTAGGCAAATATGTACCTGGCAAAGTGTGGACTCTGGTAGGGAAAGTTTATCTATGTGCAAAAGAAGGTATCCCTATAGCTAAGACCTCAGCCAGTGTGGTTATTCAACCCCTGATACAGGTAATATCTGGGATGTTGATGTTTCTGGTCTCTCTGCCATTTTGGACCAAAACCAGCGATTTTATGAACAACCTTTACCTTCTTCTCCCCCTTATCCCTATTGGTTTGATTCTTCTGCACCCGGCCATAATGACTAAGCTACTGAATTTTGTGTTGACCAGATTAAAACAAAAACCGATAGAGTTAAACATAAAATACAGAAATATATTATTAATCTTACTCTTATGGTGTGGTTTATGGACTTTAACCGGGGTTACCTATTACTTTTTGGTCGTTTCAGTGCATTCTTTTCCTGTTTCCTGGTTGCCAGTGTCGATTGGCATCTTTTCCATAGCTGGAGTATCTCAATTTTTGACACCCTCTGGCATAGGAGTACTGGAAGGTGTGCTCACAGTCTTGCTTAGTTTGTATCTCCCCGTACACATAGCAATTCTTATCGCACTTTTGGCTCGTGTTTGGAAAACAGTGGCTGAGCTCGCATGCGTGGCGATTACAGTGAAGTTTTAGAATTCTTGTAGACACTAAATAACGTGGCCAAAAGGCAAAGCTATGAGATTTGACATATAGGGAAACTGTGAGTTTTAAAGTATGCAGGACTTAATGGTGCCAGGAAAGCCCCGAGATATTCTTGACGAGGTTTGTTGGGTATGATAAGTTACGTTTGGTGTTCTTAGAAAAGCTAAATTCTTACATAAGAGATCAGGATACTAACATGTCTAGTTCTAAAGTAGTTTTAATTAATCCGCAGGTAGATTACGCAAGAATGTTTGGAAAGGCGAGCACAACGACCCCAATTGTAGTCCCTCATGAAGAGGAACAAATACGAGGAATCTGCTATGGACATTAGTATGTATCAGGATTTCTACAATCTTGAAGAAAAGCACTGGTGGTTTCTTGGTCGTCGTAACATTATCTTCTCTGTGCTAGATAAGTATTTACCAAATGGAAGCCAGTTAAGAATACTCGATGTGGGTTGTGGTACAGGTTCTAATTTAAGGGAATTAGAAAAATATGGCCACACCACCGGTGTAGACATATCTGGGGAGGCAGTTAAGTTCTGTAAGCTGCGGGGCTGTAGGAACGTGTATAAGATTAACAAACAGAGTCTTTTTTTTGAAGATAAAATGTTTGACGTAGTTACTGTCCTGGATGTTATTGAGCATATAAGTGATGATTGTGCTGCCTTATCAGAATATTACCGCGTTACCAAAGAAGATGGAATTTTGGTGCTTACCGTGCCTGCCTACAGTTTCCTTTGGGGAGCCCACGACGAAATAAATCATCATAAGAGAAGATATGTGGCCAACGAGTTAAAGAATAAGGTGGAGAAAACTGGCTTCGCTGTTGAAAAGCTAACTTATTTCAATACATTTCTCTTCCCCTTTGTTCTTCTAGCCAGAATGGTTCAACGAGTGACCAAAATGGTCAATGGCGGTTATAAACCTCGATCTGATCTCAAACTGCATCGTTCGCATATAAATGGTGTTTTGAAAACGATATTTGTTCTTGAGGAACCACTGTTAAGAAAATATGATTTTCTATATGGTGTATCATTGTTATGTGTAGCAAAGAAGACACAGTATCTGTAAACGCAGGAAGGAATTCATCCCGATTTGTTAAAAATGAAGATTTCATTCTGGTTGGCCTCTTAACTTTAGTTGCACTTGCCATTAGGTTGCTATCTTTACGATACTACCACTTTGTTGGCGTAGACGGTGGGGTAGACGGTGTTGGCTTGGCTATTAGTGGTAAGAACCTTTTTTCGGGGATGGGTTATTCCGCTTACGGTCATCCTCAATTAGTTCACTCTCCTTTCTATCCTATATTAATTGGAATTTCATGGCTCTTTACCCATAATCTGGAATTTTCTGGTCAGATAGTTTCTGTTATTGCCGGAAGCTTATTGGTTATACCTGTTTTTTACTTAGCAAGAAAGATGTATACAAGAAAGACCGGGATATTATGTGCTGTCTTTGTTATCGTTTTTCCTCCTTTAGTATTTGGCTCCACTGAAGTTCGCGTTGCCTCATTGTATACATTGCTGCTGTCAGCGGCGGTAGCTATGGGATGGAAGAGTCTACAAAATCGTCCTTTACTTTGGTCTGCACTCACCGGTCTAATGTTAGCTTTATGTTTTTTGACTCGTCCAGAAGCTATTATGTTCCTACCTATTTTTCTTCTACTGCACCTACTTTTGTTTAAACTCAAGATTGGCTTATCGTCATCAATAATAAAGTCAATCGTATTAAAAAGTGCGGTCCTGATAGCGACTTTTACCTTAGTTTCATTTCCTTTTTGGCATTTCTTGCATCGCCATACAGGCAGATGGACATTCAGTACTAGGGGTCCCTATACTTTCGTTGGCTACTATGGAGACGATTGGGAGAAAACCAATTTTGAGCTGGCCTCGAATCTGGAAGCAGCACAATTAAAATGGTTAGAGCAGGGTGGATTGCTAAATTTTGTCATCTCAAACCGCCACAAACTACTGGCAAGATGGGCAGGCAATGTGGGGAGTATATGGACTGGTCAGGATAAACAGGCTAAATTGTTAGGGATCCCCCGTTGGACATTGAGAGGCGGACTAGTCCTCTTAATACTATTTGTTAGCTTTGGATTCATTAAATTTATCTGGACCCGACATATAGCGGCAAAGCATATTTATCTGCTAATTATAGCTTCTTCTTCCCTCATCTATTTTTTTTTCGCCATTGATTGGCGCTATTTCTATCCTTATTTTCCCTTTCTCTTGATTGGACTGGCACAAATAACAGTTATGATTCGAGATTGGGGCAAAAAGAATATTACTTATGGGAACAGAGCTTTTGCTAAGATTGTTGTATATTTCCCGATCGGGCTGCTCTTGCTCGGTATGAGCAGCTATTCAGGGGTTCTAATAGGGAAGAAAATGAGTTACGCTCCTTATGAATACAAAATAATGGGCCAGTGGATGAAAGAAAATATAAATGATATTGAAAATAAGATTGTAATGTCCAGGAAAGCGGGGGTGCCTTTCTATGCCGAAGCGAGACACGAGCCACTCTACTACGGCGAATACCCGGGATTAATCGAGTATGCGAAGTCTAGGGAAGTTGATTATTTGTTAATAGACCAATGGACAATTCCAAAAACTAGACCTCAGTTTACCTTCCTGTTGGAAGAAGACAAAAAGCATCCAGGCCTGCAACTGGTTCACCTAATAAGATATGAAGGTCGAAAAACAATACTTTACGAAATTGAATGAGAGGTAGGGTTATGTTGAACAAGATTCCGTCTGAGTTATTCGACTTTTATTCTAACCAGGGACTTAAAGCGGCATTATATGCACGTCTTCGTTGGCGTATGTGCCCGTTTGAGGAGATAGAGAGATACGTTCCCAAGGAAGGGACAATTATCGACATAGGTTGTGGATATGGCCTACTTGCTAATTTTTTGACCTTACGGTCGAGCAAAAGAGATGTTACAGGAATAGACCTCTCAGTGGGAAGAATTAGCGTAGCGCAGAAAACTACCGATAATCGAAAGAAAATCCAATTCAAGCTTATGGATGCACTTGATTTGCAATTAGGAAAATACAACGCTGTGATAATGAGTGATTTTCTGCATCATCTCAGTTACCAAGTCCAGGAAGAACTGCTGGCTCGCTGTTATCAGAAACTGCCCACCGGGGGCCTTCTCATTATCGAAGAAGTTAATAATAGACCGCTCTGGAAATATTGGTTTGCCATTATGAGCGATAAGATTCTAAACGTTGGTGAGCGGCAGTTCTTTCGTAATCACCGAGAGTTCCAAAGGCTTCTAGAAAGAATCGGCTTCCATGTAGAGACAAAGAAAGTATATAAAGGTATTCCGCTATCCGATATTCTATTTATATGCAGGAAGGAAAAGTCATGACAATATTCGATCTTCTTGCCATTTTCGTTTCCGTTTCTCTTGCTGTTGTCGGGCAACTACTGTTGAAGATGGGAATGTTACGCATGGGTAAATTTTCCCTTAATATTTCCACCATAGTACAACAATATGCCAGGATCCTTCTAAACCCTCTTGTTATAGCCGGGATTTTTAGTTTTGCTCTGAGTATGCTGGTCTGGCTCTATGTGCTCTCGAGGCTAGAGCTTAGCGTTGCCTTCCCATTTGTTGCGCTCAACTATGTCCTGATATTGTTCGCTTCCCATTTTTTACTTAAAGAGACGATAACTCCCCTCAAGATCATGGGTGTGGCCGTGATTGTGACCGGAGTTTATTTGGTTTCAAGAAGTGCGTGAAACAACTCCTGAGTCGAATAGAATTCTCTAGTATCTCTGATAGTAGCTACAAGGTAACGTAAGTGAAGGTACTAGTAACAATCTTTGAAGAATTAGTTCCCCTAAGTGGCGGAGGAACCCCGAGAATATCGAATATAATAAAAGCCCTGGTCAGGAGAGGACACGAAGTTTATGTCGCATCTTCTCTTGGAGTGAGAAAAGAGGATGCCATTGACGAGATGGGATGTGTGGATCTGGTACCTCTTTTGAAGGTGAGTCGCTTAAGTTCAAACAAGATGCTGAAGTACCTGTATGCTCATCCTCTAAATATATGGCGAGTGGTAAAATATGCCAGAAGAATAAAGCCTGACCTGATTATCTCCCATAACACTATCGCTGGATTTGCTGCGCTTTTAGCGAAACGATTCCAAAAAGACTGCCTTCCCATCTTAGATCTGACCGATCTACTGTTTGAGTATCTGGGAGACTATCACCTTGGAGGATGGATGAGGTTAGTTCAACTTGAGGGAAAACGCCTCGAGAGGAAAACCATTAGAGAATCGGACAAAATAGTTACCGTTAGCAATTCCATGAGGGACATCCTTTTGGCCTATGGTGCAGAGTTAGAAAATATTGAGGTAATTTGTGATGGTGTGGATACGAAGATTTTCAAAGTGACATATGAAGGAAAGCTGAGGAGTGAACCTGGGAACGGTGCCGAAGATATTATTATATTTCAAGGGGTAATTGATCCTCAGGACAATCCCCAGATTATTTTAGACGCAGCCAGGGAAGTGTTGAAGAAACACCACCGGACAATGTTCTGGATAATAGGTGATGGAACAGCCCTGCCCAACCTCAAACAGAAAGTTGCTCAGGATAATCTAACCGAGCGTTTCTATTTTTCAGGATGGGTCAAACAGGAGGAGGTAGCCAGATACATCTCAGCCAGTGATATTGGGCTGGTCATTCTTCCGGACAGCTTATCAGCCCGGGGAAGGGTAACCCTTAAGGAGTTCGAGTATTGGGCTTGCGGTGTTCCCGTTATTGCTCCTAAACTACCAGCGCTTGAAGAAGTAGTTGAGGAGGGAAAGACAGGTTTTTTCTACCAACCAGGTGAGTTTAAGAGTCTTGCCCAGAAGATAATGCTTCTCATTGAAAACAAAGATTTGAGAAAGAAAATGGGACAAAAGGGGATGGAGGTGGTCAAAGAAAAATTCGAATGGCAGAAATTGGCTAATCGTTATGTAAAGATTTGCGAAGATTTTGAAGGGAGTCTTGCGAGGTGAAAGTTCTGGTTACCAATCCTCCCTGGCCAGGACCAGGGTACGGAGCCCGCTCAGATGTGAGATGGCCGCACAAGAGAAGTGACAAATTCATAGAATATCCTATCTATTTGGCTTATGTGGTAGCGATCCTGGAGAAGGCAGGAATGGAGGTAGAGTTTATCGACGCAGTTGTGGAGGAGATGTCTATACCAGATTTTGCTGAGGCTGCGGCAAAAATTAATCCCCATATGGTGGTTATTGAATGCTCAACTCCTTCAATTGAGTACGATCTTTCAACGGCTAAGGGTCTAAAAGAGAAGATGAGTGATGTCTTCGTAGTTTTGGTGGGCTCTCATCCCACTTTTTTCCATAGAGAGATTATGAAGGAAAATCCCCAGATTGATGCCATTTGTAGAGGAGAGTTTGATTTAACGGTTAAGGATTTGGCAGTAGCCCTTTCAAATGGAGATAAACTTGATGAGATAAGAGGAATTACCTATAGAAATAGGGAAGGGGTCCAGGTAAACCAAGATCGTCCCCTAATTAAGAACCTTGATGAGCTGCCCTTTCCGGCCAGGCATATTGTGAAGGGTGATCACTATAGACAGGGTACTTTTACCGGCAAAAATTGTACCACTGTGGTTAGCTCCCGGGGATGTCCCTACCGCTGCACCTATTGTCTCTGGCCCAGAACCTTGTACGGAAGCCGATTCAGGGCCAGAAGTGCGGAGAATGTGGTAGCCGAGATAGAACAGGTAGTAAGAGACTACCACATTGATGAAATATATTTTGACGATGATTCCCTGGCTTTGAATCGAGCACGCATCTTGAGAATCTGTCAACTGATTAATCAAAAAGACATTAGGATTAAATGGATACCTCAGTGTAGAGTAGATAGTATGGATGAAGAGGTTCTCGGCGACATGAAAAAGGCGGGCTGTCGTTACATAAGGTTTGGAGTGGAGTCCGGTTCCCAAAAAATGCTGGACATCATGAAAAAAAAGACTACCTTGTCGCAAATCAGGCGCGCTTTTGAATTATGTCGAAAGGTGGGAATAAAAACCCAGGCATTTTTCCTTTTCGGGGTCCCCGGAGAGACCCTCCAGACTATAGCGGAAACTATAGAGTTTGCTAAGAAACTCAGGCCAGACAGTGCTCAATTTGCTGTGGTTATTCCCCATCCAGGGACAGACCTCTATGAGATTTGCCAAAGAGAGGGCTGGCTCAAATATAGCACTTGGGAGGATTTTTCCGCCTGTAATTCCCTTATTGAAACCCCCGAGCTGTCGAGGAAAGATGTAGAGAAAGCTCGAATTAGAGCTTATCGGGAATTCTATTTTCGGCCCGGTTATGCCTTAAGGATCGCTCTCAAAATACGTAGCTGGAATGATTTTAAGGCGGTTCTCAAAAGTGCGAGGTCAGTCGTTGATCGAATATCATTTTTTTCCCGATCCAGTTATTAACTGATGAGGGTAGTTCATAGGGAGGAGCTAATTTGACCAAGGATAAGGAAGTTTGCTCGGTAGTAATTCCTGTTTTTAACGAAGAGGAGAATTTACAGCTACTTCACCGCCGTTTGTCCAAGGTTTTGGAGAGTCTCTGCCAGGACTACGAGATTATCTTCGTGGATGACGGCAGTACGGATAACTCTTTGAAAATAATTAGCAAGTTTCGGAAGACCAATATGAGAGTTAAGATCATCAGCTTTTCCAGAAACTTTGGCCACCAGGTAGCCATTACGGCTGGGACCGATTATGCCTCGGGCAGTGCGGTCATCGTTATGGATGCTGATCTACAAGATCCCCCTGAGGTTATTCCCAGGTTGGTTGAGAAGTGGAGAGAAGGCTATGATACAGTTTATGCAATTCGGGAAAGCAGGAAGGATCCCACTTTGAAAAGAGCTATTGCCTTTGTCTTCTACAGACTTTTCCAGAGAATGTCAGATGTTGATGTGCCCGTAGATGCCGGCGACTTTCGATTGATGAGCCGAAGAGTGGTAGATATTTTAAAGACCATGCCTGAGAGAAACAAGTATCTCAGAGGATTAGCCAGTTGGGTTGGCTTCAATCAAGCTAGGATCAGGTATGCCCGGGATGAGCGATATGCAGGAAAAGGAAAATATACCTTCTGGCAATTGACCAGACTTGCCTTTGATGGGATCACCTCCTTTTCTCACCTTCCCCTTCAACTGGCAATTCACTTGGGGCTGGTGGTATCCCTGGTAGGTTTCTTATATGGCGCGATCATGATTATATTAGAATTGGTCTTTGGTAGAATAGTACCGGGCTGGACCACACTAATGGCTGCGGTTATTTTTCTGGGCGGAGTACAACTGTTTGTGGTTGGCATAATTGGAGAATATATTGGAAGAATCTATGTAGAGGTTCAGCAAAGGCCGCTGTATCTTATTAAGCAGAAAATTGGATTTTCCAAAGAAGGAACCCAGCAAGAGGTCTTTCATGGCGGAAGAGAAATTGCAAAACAGACAAAATAAGAGTCAAAAAGAGCTTTCGGTAATCATTCCCTTGCTCAACGAGGAAAAGAGTCTTAGTTCACTTTATAGCAAGCTGAAGTCTGTACTAAAAAGCTTTGGCAAATCATACGAAATAATCTTTGTAGACGATGGCAGCAGCGACAATTCTTGGTCAGTCCTGGAAAGACTCCATGCCGGAGATAAAGACATAAGAGGCATCCAGTTTAGGAAAAATTCTGGTAAAGCGGCTGCCCTTTCCGCTGGATTTAAATATGCAAAGGGGAAGGTAATTGTAACTATGGATGCAGATCTTCAGGATGACCCTAAAGAGATTCCCAATTTTGTCAACAAGCTAAATGAAGGATATGATTTGGTTTCGGGGTGGAGATTCAAGAGAGAGGATTCCTTTTTTAAAACAATTTCATCTAAATTGTTTAATTACTTAACTTCAACATTCACTGAAATCAGGGTTCATGACTTCAATTGTGGGTTTAAGGCTTACAGAAAAGAAGTTATTAAGGAAATTGACCTTTATGGCGAGTTACATAGATATATTCCGGTTCTCGCACATTGGATGGGTTATAGGATTGGGGAAATTAAGGTAAAGCACCATTCGAGAGCCTATGGCAAGTCTAAATATGGAACACGGCGACTTTTCAGCGGACTAACGGATTTGCTGACAGTGCTGTTCCTGACGAGATATATGAGAAAACCTCTTCATCTATTTGGTGCGGTGGGGCTCTCGCTTCTCTTGGTAGGGATTATCATAAATATCTATTTTGCAGTTTTGTGGTCTCTAGGAGAGGGAGTTCGGGTGAGACCCTTGCTATTGTTGGGGGTACTCTTAATGCTGATTGGCTTTCAAATCATCTCTACTGGACTAATAGGTGAGATGATATCCGGCACAAAAGGCAAGGATGAGGGGGGCTATATCATCAGGAAGATGCTGGACTAGCCCAGAAGAACAAGTTTATGACGAAAAGCAGAGTCTTCTTGATTTAATAAAGCTTATATTACCACCATATATCCAAGTGTCTATCCTACAGGCTCTCCAGGGCGAAGATATACCAGAGAAGAGGGAGGAAGGCTTATCCAATATGCTGAAGAAATCGTCAGGTTCTGTTCGGATCTTCTATCCAAAATTTAATAGAGAAAAGCTTGGCCAGACCATTCGTTGGTCTTCCTCGTCTTGAGCCTCATGTGTATTGGGATAGCGAATACGAAAAAATAAAAAAGATGGTTAATAAAATGATAAAGAACGGCATTGTTCTTTTCCAATCTTGACTCTTCTTGTTTATCCGAAGATAAATATAGCTGCAAAAAGTAATAGAAATTCTTTCTCCAGCTACTGCTGAAAGAGATCGCGATTATAAGAAAACGCTTTATACCGGGAATGGAGTGAAGGAGTACTGGATTGTGGACCCAAAGACAAAAACTATTGAAGTAATGACTCTGGGCAAGGCAGGTTTTGAGAGTTCCGGTACCTACGGGAACAGGGAAACCATCCGGAGAATTTAAGAGGAAACTCTCTTAATTAAGTAAAAACATGATAGAATCTATCAAACATAAGGTTCGGCAAGGAAGGCACCGTTTTACCATTCACGCTTTTGAACGCTGTCTCGAACGAGGTATTTCACCTGAGGAAGTGAAAGAAGCTCTCCTATCAGGAGAGACTATTGAGACTTACCCCAAAGATAAGTATGGGCCAAGTTGTCTTGTTTGTGGGAATACGCGGAAGGGAAAAATTTTACATGTTCAATGTTCCATAGACCCTGTCTGGATTATTACTACTTATGACCCAACATTAAATCCAGATGAATGGGAGGATAATCTTAAAAGGAGGAGAAAACAAAGATGAAGTGTACAGCCTGTCAAACAAATATGGTTTCAAAAAAAGGAGAAATTGACCTACGGGTAAAAGGGAAATTATATTTAGTCCGAGACGTCTTTTATGAAGAATGTCCCTCCTGTGGAGAGAAGGTTCTTTCTCCAGAGGTTACTGAAAAACTTTATGAGAAAATTAAAAATAGGCAATTCAGAGAGGAGAGCATCTCTATCCCTGTATTGAATGGGACGTAACCAGGGAAAGCAGGATTGAGGGACTACGAGAAAAACTATGAGCCATCAGCCATGAGCTAAAAAGGAGGTATTCCTCCTCGCATTAGAAGTTGAGAGGTAAAGATGTGAGGGGTATGTTTTCCGACCTCCGGACTTCGGAATCAGTCAGATTGGTCCCAAAAGAGGGAAAGGTATTGCCTTGCTTTTTTGACTTCGGACCTCGGAGGTAGGACGTTGTTTTGATGGCGGTGAGGAATGGAAAGAAGTAAAGATTGGATCAATGAAGCAGAAGGTGACTTAGAGCATGCCAGGAGTGACCTAAAAGGGAAGTACTATAACTGGGCCTGTTTCTCGGCTCAACAGGCTGCAGAAAAAGCTGTTAAGGCAGTCTTTCAGAAAATGGGTGCAGAAGCCTGGGGTCATTCTGTAGCTGATCTACTAAAGGAGCTATCTAAAAAGCATCAAATTCCAGAAGAAATTATGAATCGAGCTTTGGAACTCGACAAGGCCTATATTCCTACCCGATATCCAAATGCTCATCCTTCAGGCTCTCCCAGAAATCTTTACACAAAAGAGGAATCCAGGAGGCTTATTGAACATGCAGAGAAAATCGTCAGATTCTGTTCAGATCTTTTATCCAAAATTTAATAAGGAAAAGCTTGTCCAGACCATTCAGGAGAGACTAGAAGATTTAAATCAAAAATTACCGCTTCTATTAGTAGTTCTTTTCGGTTCCTATGCCAAAGGAAATTATACTGTAGCCAGCGATGCCGATCTTCTAGTGGTTTACAGAGGCAAGGAAAGAAAAGACGCATACGCTACTGTTAAAAGAACCCTTGGTGTTCCTCATCTTGAGCCCCATGTATATTCGCATAGCGAATACGAAAAGATGAGAAAGACGATTAATAACATGATAAAGAATAGCGTTGTGCTGTTCCAATCTTGACTTCATGTTTATCCTAAGGCAAAAGACAATTGAGGTAATGATTTTGGGCAGGGCGGGATTTGAGACTCCAGAGTCTAGCGAAAGCAGGGGGCTTTAAGATCTTCGTTATTTTCCGGATTGAGTATTAATCTCTCCGACCTTTTTGAGGTTGAATCTTGCTATGTTGAGGAATCTTAGGTTCTGCGAAGGTTGTCTCCATTGAAGTAGCGGTTTAAACAGCAGAGGCGGTAGAGGAGGAATCTATGCAGGTTAAAACAGATTTTTTACCTACCGAAGTGCAAAATGAGGACGAAAGCTGCTCTCCATCAAAGTTTTAGAAGAGGATCGGTTTAATCACTTAATAAAGCTCGATGGGGCGTTTGTCAAAAACGTATTGAGCGAGGGAAAGATTTTGTGGGAGAAGAGTTAAAAGAAAAGGTAAAACACATGTTAAATAAGTCGTCAAGAAAATTAGAAGCTGCCTGTGATTTGTTAAAAAATGGCTTCTATGACGATTCTGTTTCCCGATCTTACTATTCTATGTTCCACGCTATCAGAGCAACCTCCCCAGATGAATCAAAGTTGTAAAATTGGCGGATTTCCTTAGCCTCATGGAGAGATTTTGACAAAGAATGATAGAGCTCTTAGTTTCCATAATAATTTATTATTCAAATAGATGGTTAGATAACTACAACTAGTCCAAGGAGGTGGGTCCGATGGTATTTAAAATCGTTGTGGAGAAAGATGAAACTGGTTATTACGTGGCAGAAGTTCCTGCTTTACCTGGATGTGTTACCCAG